>Ga0310344_10000239_pt1 | contig 44885 bp, 43 predicted proteins | sample HC15DNA20200_MG_FD_203801 | JGI IMG/M metagenome (GOLD analysis project Ga0310344, IMG submission 203801) | Marine microbial communities from station ALOHA, North Pacific Subtropical Gyre - HC15-DNA-20-200_MG | ecosystem: Environmental > Aquatic > Marine > Oceanic | place: Pacific Ocean: North...
TTCTTTGTCGACTATTGCTGTAGAACCTTTGTGGCCTTCTCTGGCGACCACTATCTTTTTTCCTTTTGAAATGGCAAAAATCGCTTTCTCAACATCCTGTTCTTTGGATATAGGGATAATCTCTTCAGTTGCATTTCCAAAAATATAGTCTGCTAATTCAATAGCACTCTCTGTAGTCGATCTGATATTGTCTTCCCACCCCCATAGTTCTAGTCTTAAATTTAAATCTAAAGAAATAGGAACACCTGCTTTTTTCGCTATTCTCATAGATTCCAATATAGTTTCTCTAATTGGAGATGCTCTGAGACACATTCCTGAAGTATGAAACCACCCAGAATTTTCAATTAATTTTTTGTTTATATGGCTTAGCTGTAGCTTTAGATCCGCGTCTCTATCAGGAGGCCATACAACAATCTGCCTCTCTCCATTTGGCTGTATTGTTGCTATAACCATAGGAGTGTAAGAGTTGGAAATCGTATATAGTTCTTTAGTATCTACACCTTCCTTAACCAGATCATTACGGACAAACTCACCATACCCATCATCCCCAACTGTTCCACAAAACATCACAGGGCAGTCTAATCTGGAAATTGCTACCGCAACATTGGCAGCACTCCCCCCTCCATATAGAGTGGGTTCATTTATTGATTTTTCTAGCTTCTTATTTTCATTTGGATTTGGCATTTTAATCACTAGGTCTACATTTGCATCCCCAATAACCATTGCTGATTGTTTACTCATTGGTTACAGTTTACGCTTACCGTGAAGCTGAAACAAAATCTTTTACTTTTTCCACATCTTTTCTGAAACGTCCATTATTTAGAGGCTTGTTAGTGTGAGTCAGAGAGTCTACCCCCCAAGGTTTCACGTGTTGAATTGCTTCAGAAACATTCTTAGGAGAAAGTCCTCCAGCAAGTATTACAGGGATATTTGAAGTTTCTACAATTTTTTTACTTATGTCCCAATCATGAGTAGATCCTGAAGCACCTATTCCATATACATCAGTGGATTGTGTATCAAGAATTAAATAGTCTGCTACTTTTGAATATTCTAATGCTAGATCTATTGATTCATGTCCTTTGATTGAAACAGCTTTCATAATTTTTATATTTCCAACTTTATTACCTAGCATGGTTTTCATATCATTTACCAATTTTGGCGTACTTAAATTCTCTGGTCCACATAGATGAAGAATTTTAGGTTGAACTTCTTCTACCATTGATAATATTTCAGTAGGGTTATTTTCAACAGATAAAGCTACTGTAACAACAGTTTCTTTAACTGCATTACAAATAGAACGAGCCATTTCTATACTGATTTCACCTGGAAGACCCCTAGTGGAAGGGGTTACCCCTAAGTGGTCAATTCCTAAACTTGCTAAATCCAAAGCTTCTTCAACTGACTGTATCGTATAAATCTGTACTTTAATTATTCACCCATTTTTTCGTAATTATTTAGTATAAATTATTAGTTCGTATAAATTAAAAGCTTTTCGAAACAATAAATTAACTTTTTCTATGAGCAATATTACTAAATTGAACTATTATAACTTTATACATAAAGAGAAGGCTAGACGCCTCAGCAACCTGGAAGGCTATCCAAGGTGCTTGAAGATGTGGCAGAGATGCAAATAAATAGTCAAGCCTTCTCCATAGATTAAGGAGAAGATTATATGAAATTTGATTCAAAACTACTACACGCCGGATACGATCCATTGGAGGATCCTAATCTTTCAATATCGCCACCAATACATAGAACCACTGCTTATCAGTTTAAAAATACTGAACATGCAGCAAATTTATTTGGCCTGAAAGAGTTTGGTAATATATATTCCAGATTGGGGAATCCTACTGTTGCAATATTGGAAAACAGACTTGCTGCATTAGAAGGAGGTGCCGCAGCATTGTGCTTATCTTCAGGAACATCTGCAGTTATGTATTCAATAATTAACATCTGCAAACAGGGAGATAATATTGTTACATCTACCCAGCTTTATGGAGGAACTTATACAATGTTTAGTAATATCCTTCCAGATTTTGGGATTACAGCAAAAAAGATTGACTTAACAGATCTTGATTTACTTGAGTCAAGTATTGATAGTAAAACGAAAGCAATTTTTTGTGAAACAATAACAAATCCAGGATTAGTTGTTGCTGACTTGGAGTCTCTTTCAGAAATTGCGCATTCAAAAGGAATCCCTCTAATTGTTGATGCTACTTTTACCACACCAGCAATTCAAAAGTCTTTTGATTTTGGGGCAGATATTGTTGTACATTCTTTAACTAAATGGATGTCTGGGAACGGTAGCGTGATTGCTGGTGCAGTAGTAGAGAAGGGTGGTTTTGAATGGGGTAACGGAAACTTTTTTCTTTATGATGAGCCAGACACTAGTTATGGCGGTATGAGATGGGGACATGACTTAGGGGATCTATCACAAATTGCTTACACACTTAGGATGAGGACAGTTCCCTTAAGGAATCTTGGGGCTAATATGGCACCCGATACGGCATGGCAAGTCCTGCAAGGGATGGAGACTCTAGGGCTGAGAATGGAGAGGCATTCACAAAATGCCTTAGCAACTGCTGAGTATTTATCAGAAAATAAATTAGTTGATTGGGTCCGATTTCCTGGACTTAAAGAAGATTCTAATTATAAGCTTTCTGAAAAATACCTTCAAGGAACTGGTGGAACGATGGTTGTTTTTGGCATAAAAGGTGGAAGAGAAGCAGGGCAAAAGTTTATAGACAACCTTCTTATGTTTAAGCATGTTGCTAATGTTGGAGATTCAAGGTCTTTAGCTATACATCCTGCAACCACAACACACTCTCAACTAGATGAGGATGCATTGAGAGAAGCTGGAGTTTCTCCCGAACTGGTTAGATTGTCAATTGGAATTGAAGATATTGATGATATAAAAGAGGATTTAGAACAAGCCTTAAACAAGTCTAAATGATAAATTGATACAATATTTTGATTTCGACAACTATAACCTATCTAGTGGGAAGGTTCTAGAAAAAGTTAGATTAGCCTACACTACTGAAGGGGAACTGTCTGCTAATAAGGATAATGCAATACTAGTTTTCCATGCTCTCACTGGAAGCCATATGCTTTCTGGTGATTTTAAAAAACCCGAAAATATTGAAATTCCGTGGAATGATGAAATGACAAAAGGATGGTGGACTGACTTTGTTGGGCCAAAGAAAATGTTTGATACAGAAAAATATTTTATTGTCTGTGCAAATTATCTTGGTGGTTGCTATGGGTCTACAGGTCCTTCTTCAATTAACCCAAAAACAGGAAAAATATACGGAAAAGATTTTCCTGAAATTTCTTTTTTTGACATAGAAGATTCTCAAAGAAAGTTGCTAGATAACCTAGGTGTAAGAAAACTACACGCTGTCGTCGGGGGATCTATCGGAGGCCTCATGGCTTTAGAGTTTGCTTCTAATAATGTTGGATTTGTTTCTAGAATTATTTCAATTTCAAGTGGTAGTAGGCTAACAACTTTACAGAAAATATACAACTTGGAGCAAGCTGAATTAATTAGACTAGGTAGAAATAAATCAAGAGATGAAAAAAATAGTTACTTAGCTTTAGCAAGAATGATTGCTCATAAGACTTACGTCTCTCTTGACCTACTTGACGAGAGAGCAAAGAATACAACTAAGTTCTCGAACTATGAACTAGAGGCATTTATAAATACTCCAGTTGAGTCCTACATGATGCACCAAGGTGCAAAGTTTGTAGAGAGATTTGAGAGCGAGTCTTATCTAAGAATAATTGGTGCATGGCAAAAATTTGAATTTCCTGAATACAAATATAGAAATTTAGAGACTGTAAAAGTATTTATATTAGGTGTTGATTCTGATGTCTGTTTTTATAAGGAGGAACAAGAAAAACTACACGAGGACCTACAAAGCCGCAATATAAACTCAACCTATAAACAATTAAAATCTAATAAAGGGCATGATAGCTTTTTGCTAGAGCCCAATCTCTTTAAAAAAGACATAGAAAGGTTTCTTAGTTAACAACTTCGTCCTTTAACTTTTAAATGATAATAGGCGGATTTTTTTAACTAGAAACTCGGTGGGCCTAGTTAGATTTGAACTAACGACCTCATCCTTATCAGGGATGCGCTCTAACCAGACTGAGCTATAGGCCCCTTTTTACAATTTACAGCAACTAATAATATATATAATTTTTATTTTTTTCTATTAATAGAGTCTAATTTAAGGGATAATATTTAACCAAGGGGATGTAGCTCAGTTGGCAGAGCACCTGCTTTGCAAGCAGGGGGTCGTCGGTTCAAATCCGATCATCTCCACTTAAGCTACAATATATCTTGTGAAAAAAAAAGGTTCCAGAGGGATAGCGATTATTTGGATAGTTCTTGGTGTACTAATCACTTTTTATAGACATTGTATATTGCTTGATATGTGTTTTTAAATGGAATACTTAATAGCATTAGTATTGGCTTTCTTTATATTCAGATTTCTTAGAGGGTCTATTGCCTCTTTAGCATCAATTCCAGAGGAAGTGGATCCAGAGGATGTTGTTGAGATTTCACAGAGGTTTATATGCAACACCTGCGGAACAGAAATTGTGATGGAGAAGCAGTCAGTAGTTGCAGACGAACCACCTAAGCACTGTAAAGATGAAATGGTACCATTTAACGATTAACGATAATTGGTTGTCATTAAGAAGCCAGATCCTATAAGGCCAAGTCCGCTCCACAGATACCATTTTGAAACAGAACCTGGTAGTACTTTTATATAATTCAAGACTATTAGCAGGACACCTATTGCCATAAGAGACCCCATTAGAATCACATACCATCTTGGAGAAGGGGCCTTACCTTCAGTATTCAATGTGTTTAGCTTCTTTGATTTTGTCGGACCTTTACTATTGTTAGTCCTCTTCTTTCTAGTTTTTGAAACTGGCATATTTGAAATCTACTATCTCTTTGTTAATATAACAATTCTTTTGTTTTCATTTATTTCAATTAATTTATCCTCTCTCATTTTGTTTAATAAATACATCATTTCTTTCTGATTTAATTTAATAAGCTTTGATATTTCATGAAACTTTAATTCTCGTGATTCCAAAAGCTCTTTCAATATCTTCCCCCTCTTTTCTCGACTAGAATTTTTAAAAGACTCTATATGTTTTTTCTTTTCATTGAAAAAATATTTCATACAAGAATCTTCCAGGGGGCATATATCACACTTCGGTAATTCTTTTGTGCATACAAGTGAAGCTAGATCCATAATCGCTTCATTCCAATCTCTAGATCTTTTTTGTAGAAGTAAGGAGTTAGTATTTTCTTTTATCCATGAATGATTAACCTTCTTACCATAGAATCTTCTAAGAACTCTCAGAATATTTGTATCAACTGCTATTACTTTTTTCCCAAGAGCAAAAGATTCAATAGCGCTCTTTGTATAATCTCCTACGCCTGGAAGTAGAGAAAGATCTTCTACGTAATTGCTCCAACCATCTTTATATATTTTTTTTGCTGCTTCTTGAAGGCGTATTGCCCTGTTGTTATAACCTAATCCAGACCAGTCTCTAAGTATTGATGCAGACTTAGAAACAGCCATACTTTTTGGGTCTGGATATTTGATTATGAATTTTTTGTAATACTTATCGGCCCTCTCAATCTGTGTTTGTTGAGATAATGTTTCAATAAGGAGAATTTTCCAAGGGTCTTTTGTCTTTCTCCATTCAAATTCTCTTTTATTCTTTTTATACCATCTAAATAATGGCCTATTGAAGTTTTTCGAGTCAATCACCAAAAGTAATCTCTATTAAACTTGAAGGATCTACAAATTCTCCCTCTTCTGGAAACTGAGCTATTACAGTTTTTGAAGTGTTCCCAGTTATAGTTGGTATCAAGTTTAATTGTCCTAAGACTGTTTCAACTTCTGCGTACGAGTATCCAATAAGGCTAGGTACTTCAACCTGTAGTCCAAGTGAAACCACAATAGTAATTACATCTTGAGGTAGCACTGTGCTTCCTGCCTCTGGGACAGTATAAGCAACCAGACCCATATCAATATTTTCTGAGAATTCATCTACTAATTCATACTCGAAACCTAAAGTTTTTAGAATCTGTATAGCATCTTCAGGAGACTTCCTACTGAGATCTCCTAATTCTATTTGGCTTGGCCCCAAGGAAATAACTAAGTCAACAGTAGAATTTGGACCTAGCTTAGTTCCTGCAGGTGGGTTTTGTGATACAACAAAACCTCTAGGAATAGCATCATCATTTACTTCTAATTTCTGCCCAAGCTCAAATCCACTTTCTTGAATAACATATACTGCACGGTCAGTTTCTAGATCAACTACATACGGAACAGGAAATGCCTCAGGGCCAACAGAGACTATTATTGTTACTAAACTTTCAGGCAAAAGGCTAGTTCCTGCAGCTGGCTGTGTTTTTATTACAGATCCTGAGGGAACTTCTTGGTGCGCAGCGTTTTCTATACCAACAGTAAATCCGTATCCTTGTAAATCGCTTAAAGCTTGGGCTTGATCACTTCCTGTTAAGTCAGGAATCTCAACAAGTTCTTGAGAAACACCATCTACTGGCAAGCCTTCAAAGACATTTGAAAGTGTCCAGAAAACCCCATAGAGGAGACCTAATGTTAATAGTAGAGCTGGAATTGAAAATCTTAATTTTACAGATGGACTTGTAAGGTCTATTAGGCTTTCCTGCGTTTCACGCTGTTGTAGTATATTTGTTTGCTGTATTAGCACTGCCCTTAAATCTTCTGCTGAAGAGAACCTATCTTTAGGATTTTTACTCAACAGCTTTAATATTGCGTTCTCCAATCCCTTAGGGACATCTTTTCTCATTGTTGAAATTTTCAGAGGTTTATCAGTAAGGTGTTTTGTTGCAATGACTACTGCTGAGTCACCTTCAAATGGAGGGTTTCCGGTTAAAAGTTCATAAAGGACTATCCCTAAAGAGTATAAATCTGACTGTACTGAAACACCCCTTCCTTTTGCTTGTTCGGGACTTATGTAAGTTGCAGTTCCTAGCACTGATCCAGTTTTTGTTATGTCGCTTTCTTCATTTTGAACAGCAACTATACCAAAGTCTGTAACTTTTACTTTTCCTTCAGGTGTGATTAATATGTTGCCTGGTTTAATATCTCTATGTACTAAACCATTAGAATGAGCTGCATGAAGACCACTTGATACTTGAGAGCCTATATAGACAACATCACTGAAGCTTAATTGTTTTTTCTTGGAGAGAATTTGCGTTAAGGAATTTCCTTCCACATATTCCATAACAAAATAGGGAACTTTCTCTATTCCCCAGTCAAATATTTGAACTATATTTGGATGGTTTATATTTGCAGCAACTTGTGCTTCTCTCTTAAAACGTTCAACGAAGCTTTCTTGATTTAGAAAGTTGGGTTTTAAAGTTTTTATAGCTACGGATCTTTGAAGTTGATGATCTTCAGCTTTATATACAAAAGCCATCCCACCTTCCCCAAGTAGCTCCGTTATTTCATAACGATCTTTAATTAAATCTCCAATATTCATAATTTTGTTATATTCATAATTACTGCACTTACATTGTCTCTAGGTTCGTTTGCTAAAATATCATTAACCAAAGCTTCAGCAGTGGCACCCTCTTGAAGTTTACGTTTTAAATAAACCTCACTAACCTCATTATAAAAACCATCTGAACAGATTAAAACAACATCTCCTATAGATAATTGGTAGTCAACTAATTGTGGATTAATTTTATCTGTTAAGCCAACAGCTTGGGTTAAAATATTCTCCGAACCATCTACGGTATGATCTATAGATAATTGTTTCAATTCTCTATCAGAAAGAATGTAACAACGTGAATCCCCAATGTGCCCTAGCTTTAGAAGACCCTCTCTATTTATATATACAAGAGTCATTGTTGTAGCCATTCCTAATGTTTCTGGATTTAATTTTTGATGAGAAAGGATTTCTCTATTAGCTGAATAGATTACTTCTAGGACACTATCGAATTTTTTCTCCAGTTGATTAATTGCAATAGAACTTGCGACTTCACCATGTTTATGTCCTCCAAGACCGTCACAAACCCCAGCAACGAAGCTCTCCTTTGTAGTTCCTGATACCTCTGGGTATATAGTATCTTCATTTACTTCACGCACAGGACCGCATATGGAGCTTGAGGTCCAGATAATTTTTATTTTATTTTCCATCTACTTTGTTAATCTTAGTTGTCAAATGTAATACATTTCTTAGACTATAAAAAGAGAAAGTTTAAGATAAGCGTAAGAAAAGGTGAGAGTACAGGCTTAACAGCCTTAAGATTAACTCAAGAGGGCGTATAACCCTCCTGGTCCATATATGAGTGATAGAATAGTTGATATATTATTGTACAGATTAATACCCGGAGTATTACTGGGGGTACTCGTATACTATGGAACAACTTTCTATCAAGAAAGTAAAAATCTTGAAGATTACAATAAGTTTTTAGAGGTAGCATCAGCAACATCAGAGATCCATTACTTATCCTCACAGTCTTTTCTAGATATATTAGATTTTAATGAAATAAATAGAGAATCTTTTGAGACTACAATCTCAAACATTGTAGTAGAGAGTCAGAAAGCTTATGATCTATTAATGTACTCTGAGTTAAGTGAACTCAATATAAAAGAAAAGGAACTATTAGAAATCGCTGTTGGTTCATGGCTTAAGGGACTAGAGAGTTTTGAATCCTCAATTCTAATACTTGTTGATCAACCAAGCTCAAAAAAAATAGAAGAAAATATAGCAAGCAGTATAGCGGACCTATCAATTGGTGACAGTGCGTACTCAGAATTTTTACTACTCATGAGGATTAGAGGGGAGGAATCTTATATTCCATACCTTTACGAAGTTGAGTATATAGGAGTAGAAGACTCTTCTTCCAGATTTGCAGATCTGTTAGTAGAGAAAGCAAAAGAAAGTTCAGGGGGTCTTTTTCTAAGGAGGGATATATCAATTCCTGCAATACAGTTCGAACCAGCACAAATTGCTGAAACGGAAGACAACTTATACGTCTTTAAAGACGAGCCTCTAACACTAAAAGTAATAATATCAAATGAAGGAAACAGGACAGAGTACGACTTACTGCTTCTTGTTCTCATTACTGATGAACAAGGAAATACAGTATACGAAAAACAGCAGAAAGAGGCATTTTTAGAGCCTCTAAAGAGTAAAACAGTAACATTAGATTCTATACAGCTTATTCCCGGTATTAAATATGATTGGTTAATAAAACTTGAAGAAGTTGAGAACGAAGAGGAAATCGATGATAATCTTTACAGAGTTGAAGGTTTTATTCCTTTTGATAGCTAAATATTATGATTGATCCAAATATACTGAAAGAAAACCCAGAGAGTTTAAAAGAGAATCTTAAAAGAAGGAATCTCCCAATTTCTATAGATGAACTGAATTCTCTAGATCAAGATAGAAGAAAAACAAGACAAGAAGCGAATGAGATAAGGTCTGAGCAGAAGAAACTAAGTAATGAAATATCTTTATTAAAAGGTGAAGAAAGGGAAAAAGCATTAGATAAGGCATCTGCATTAAGTAATAAAGTAAAACAAGCATCTACTAAAGCTGAAGGTGCAGAAAAACTATTTTTTGACACATGGGTTAAAATCCCAAATTTAGTTGACGAGTCATCGCCTATTGGAGATTCGGAAGAAGAAAACAAAGAGATAAAAAAGGTAGGTGAACCAAAAGATATAAAATCACCCAAGACACATCTTGTGCTAGGAGAGGAGCTTAACATATTAGATGTGCAAAAAGCGTCAAGTGTTTCCGGGTCAAGATTCTCTTACTTGTTGGGCTCAGGTGTAATAATTGAACTAAATCTTGTTAAATGGGTTATTAACCTACTTAATGAGAAGGGATTTAATCCAGTAATTCCACCAGTTCTTGTTAGAGAAAACGCTTTATACGGTACCGGTTTTTTTCCTGATGATGCTGAGCAGGTTTATTCAATACCTGAAGATGATCTTTATTTAGTAGGAACATCAGAAGTTTCATTAGCAGCATTCCATTCTGATTCTTCTTTGGATCTAGATAGCTTACCTATGAGGTATGCAGGTTTTTCTACCTGTTTTAGAAGAGAAGCTGGAACATACGGAAAAGACACAACAGGTATATTTAGGGTTCATCAATTTGACAAGGTTGAAATGTTTTCTTTCTGTGACTCGGAATCATCTAAAGATGAGCATGAGTTTTTACTATCTGTAGAAGAAGAGATTCTACAAGCTCTAGAGATTCCTTACCGAATTGTAGATGTTTGCACAGGAGATCTAGGTTCTTCTGCTGCAAAAAAATATGATATAGAAGCTTGGATTCCTAGCGAAGGCAGATACAGAGAGGTTACATCATGCTCCAACACAACTGACTACCAAGCGAGAAGGTTGAATATAAGGACAAAAAAAGATAATAGCTCAGAGTTTGTTCATACTCTCAATGGAACAGCTATTGCTGTAGGTAGAGTCCTCATTGCTTTACTTGAAAATAATCAAAAGGACGATTCTTCAATTGTTTTTTCAGACAAAGTAGCAGATATAATAGGATATTCAACTTTAGGCTAAGAGTAAGCTTGCAATCATACTGAGACCGAGAAAGACATATACTGCCCTTTCAAGGTTTGAATTTTTCTTCAATTGTTTCTGCATACTTTCTCCTAGAAGAAGCCATACTCCAACACAAAAGGGTAGAATACTAAAATAAATTGTAGCTCCCTGCAATGTAGTTACATTGAATGCAGTTAGTCCAGATATAGCCATAACAAGACCCTTTGGGTTTACCCATTGAAATAAACATGCCTGTATAAATGTCAGAGGTTTATCTAACCTTTGATTTTCCTGACTCGAAATGCTTGTTGTTGCAATTTTATAGGCAATATAAGTAATTACTATATAGCCAAAGTACTGTAAGTATTTAAATACAACTTCTGGAATGAAAGTTAAAATAAACCCCCCTATTAAAAACAAAAATGAAAAACCAAGCCATATACCTAGAAAATGAGGCACAGAAGCTTTTTTTCCAAACTTTATTCCAGATGCCATTAGCATTGAATTATTTGGACCAGGAGTTACTGCTGTTACACATGCGAATACAAAAAATTCAAACATTAAAAAATTGTAGTGGTAAAGCTCACTTATCCATAAAGTTTTTTGCGGAGGGGGTGGGATTCGAACCCACGGAGCTTTATTCAAACTCACGGCATTTCGAGTACCGCGCACTAGGCCAGACTATGCGACCCCTCCATGTATTATTAGTTTAGGATATATGAAATACCAAACGGACATAGAAAAAATGAAAGTTGCCTTTAGCCAGGCAGAATTAGCCTATGAACTTAACGAAATCCCTGTCGGAGCAGCACTGTTTAATGCTAAAGATGAATTGATTTGTGCTGATCACAACAGACGTGAAATTAACCAAGACCCAACTGCACATGCAGAGATTTTGGTATTGAAAAAAGCTTCAGAGAAATATAAATCTTGGAGATTAGAAGGTTCAACTTTAGTGGTAACACTTGAACCCGATCCTATGTGTGCAGGAGCACTTGTTAATGCAAGAGTAAAGAAATTAATTTATGGAGCTTCAAATGAAAAAGCAGGAGCTGCTTGGACTTTGTATAATATACCTCAAGATTCAAGACTAAATCACTATGTCGAGATGGTAGAGGGTGTTTTACTTGAAGAGACAGAAGAATTATTAACTTCTTTCTTTGAAAACAGGAGGTAACTAGACTTACATACTGAAAATTTTTTCGGAGGGATCGCATAGTCTGGCCTAGTGCGCACGCTTGGAAAGCGTGTAAGGGTTTATCCCCTTCGAGGGTTCGAATCCCTCTCCCTCCGCATAATACACGATGGAGGGATGGCCGAGCGGACGAAGGCGTTAGTCTTGAAAACTAATGTATGTAATGCATACCGTGGGTTCGAATCCCACTCCCTCCGCAAGCTTGGAGAGGTGGCTGAGTGGTCTAAAGCGCTCGCCTGCTAAGCGAGTGGGGGGCGAAAGCCCCCTCGAGGGTTCAAATCCCTCCCTCTCCGCAAATGCGCCTGTAGCTTAATTGGATAGAGCATCTGATTACGGATCAGAAGGTTGGGGGTTCGACTCCCTCCGGGCGCGCTTTAATATAGAGAGAAATAATTCCTTAATGGGTAATTAATAACTCCACAAAGGTTCTTCTAGACGCCACTCAGGAGAATTTCCCCACTTATTTAGATAAGTTACTTCATCTACTGGATTTCTTTCTGCAACTCCCCATTTACCTAGAGGGTATCCTGCAGTAACAACTGCACTTAGATTCCACCCTTTATCACTTGGAACTCCCAAAATCTCAAATGCCTCTTTTTGTTTAAACGACATAACCGTAGTTAGACAAGTTCCTACACCATGGGCTCTTCCTGCAAGCATAAGATTCCAGATAGCTGGAAAAATAGATGAACCAGTAGGGTCGTTTCTTGAAAATATTACAAAATGAGCTGGTACTTTATGAAAGTTTTCTGCTAGCCAGCCTGCAGATTTACTAATCCTAACAATTTGTTTTGCTTTATCATCATCACCAACATTCGATGCACCAAGATCAGGGTTGTCTCCATAAAACTCTTTAATATAGTAGTCCCAAGTCTCTCTATAGACACCACCAAGTTTCTCTCTGACTTCTGGATCAGTTGCAACTAAAAATTTCCAATCTTGCCTATTTGAACCACTAGGGGCTCTTATAGCAGCATCAACCATAACTTTAATTATTTCCTCAGGGATAGGGTCTTCCTTGACTCTGCGCATAGCTCTTGTTGTATAAAGAGCTTCGAATACATCCATCTTTTTATTTTAGTAAGATAGAATTTAAGGAATACATGGATAAGAAAATCTTTACAGAAGTAAAAGACCATATAGGGATTATATGGCTCAATCGTCCAGAAAAAAAGAATGCTCTAAATGATGAGCTATGGTTTGGCTTGCCAGATCTTGTTAAGGAGTTAGATGATAATGACGAGGTTAGGGTTATTGTTTTTGCAGCAAAAGGTGATACTTTTTCTTCGGGAATAGACATAAATACACTTGTTAATGCTTTCGAGTTAACTGAAGAAGCAAAAACTACCTCAGGGGATAGATTAGAAGTAATGGAAATGACTGAGAAATTCCAAGATGCTTTTACATCGATTGCAAAGACACAGAAGCCAACAATTGCAGCTATTCAGGGTTATTGTATTGGTGCTGCAACAAATATGGTTGCAGGGTGCGATATTAGACTATCAACAAAAGATGCTCAATTTTCAATTAGAGAGTCAAAGCTTGGTTTGGTTGCAGATGTAGGAGCACTACAAAGAATGCCCAAAATTATCTCGAAAGGATTGTTAAGAGAACTAGCCTATACCGGAAAGTTTTTTGATGCAGACTATGCAAAAGAAATAGGTTTTGTTAATAATGTATTCGATACTTATGATGAATTATTTGATTCTACAATGGAGCTTGCTAAAGAGATATGCACAAATTCACCACTTATCATAAAAGGGGTCAAAATGATTCTCGATAAAGGAGAGGAGCTAACTACAGATCAGTCCCTAGATTTAGTAAGAATGTGGAGTACTTCTTTCTTGGTTTCTGAAGATTTACAAGAAGGTATTTCTGCCTTGATGGAAAAAAGAGAACCGAAATTTCAAGGAAAATAACTATAATTCGCTGTGTTTTTTTATAGCGTATCTATCAGTCATTCCAGCAACGTAGTCTATAGAATTCTCAAGACTTGACTGATCGTTGTGGTAATTTTGAGGGAGAAGTGAAGGATCTTTTTCAAAAGTGTAAACAAGTTTTTCAATAATACTTTTTGCCTTAATTCTTTCTTCCTTAGTCTCTTCCCTAAGATAAACTTTATCAAACATAAAATCTCTCAATTCATTCATACACATCAAAACTTCTTCGTCCATATCAATCTTTCCGCTATTAGATGCTTTAAATATTCCAGCAATTAAATTATTTACCCATTGTTTCCCAGGAGACCCCAACACTTTAGTTACCCCTTTTGGAATATCTTTCTGTGATAATATCCCAGCCCTAATTGCATCTTCAACATCATGAGTTAAATAAGCGATTCGGTCAGAGAAGCGACAAATCATACCTTCTGGAGTTTTAGGTGCTTCTTCATATTTCCATGGATGAAATCTTATGCCGTTCAAAGTTTCTATTGTTAGATTTAGAGGTTCAATAGAACTAAATATTTTTACAGAGTTTTCTGAATGACTCCAGCCTCCATCAAGCAACTCATTCAGCACATCTTCGCCTGTGTGGCCAAAAGGAGAATGTCCCACGTCATGTCCTAGACAAATGGCTTCTGTCAAATCAGGATTTAAACCTAGAGTTTTTGCTATGGATCTTCCAACTTGTGTCACTTGTAGCGTGTGAGTCATTCTTGTTATGTAGTGGTCACCATCAGGATTTATAAATACTTGGGTCTTATGTTTTAATCGTCTAAAAGATTTTGAATGTATAATTCTATCTCTATCTCGCTCAAATGCTGTTCGGAAGGCATCTTTTTCCTCAGCTTCTTCCCTCCCCTCTGTTTTTTCTGAAAGAGTTGCTATAGAAGATAGGGTAACTCTTTCATTTTGTTCACGCCAGACTCGATCCCTAAGGATAAAAGAATCACTCATAATACAAGATTAGGATAGAGATTTTACTAATGAATAAAATTCTTTCCAGGAAGTCACATCCTTAACATCTTTAAGTGGCTTATTGTAAGGCCTAATAAACCTAACTATTACCTTCTCAGACCTTTTATCAAGATATTCTTTAAGTTTATCAGGAGAGTCGTCTAAATATATATCACAATCGACCTTCCATTTATCTTCTATAAAGTGCACTTCACGCGTTGGAATTTCTTTCTCCCCTAGCCATAGGAAAGTATCTGAAATTGTCCACCAGGGCTTTGAAGATATTATTACAATATTATGCCCATCTAGACTAAGTTTCTTCAAAGTTTCTACCGATTCCTCGTATGTATCAAGGTGTCGAAATATAGTTGATCCACCTAAGTTTTTTGCCCATTTCCAGAAATCTTCTTCTTTTTCGAAGTGAGTTAAAGGTTTTGACAACCCCCAACTAACTATATGTTCTTCTTTAATTTCTCTCCCAAACTGTTTTTTATAATGAGAAGTCCAACCCTTGGTAAAGTCTGCAACAACTCCGTCTAGGTCAATTCCAATTCTCATTTAATTAAGTTTAATTCTTCAGTGCATTATTAACATAAAGACTATTACCATTTAATCATGACATATCAAGCGCTATATAGAAAGTACAGACCAGCAACACTGGATGAAGTTGTTGGCCAGGAAGAAGCAGTCTCTTTAGTTAAGACTCAATTAAAAAATAAAGAAATGGTACATGCATATTTATTTTCTGGTCCTAGAGGAGTGGGTAAGACAACGCTTGCACGCATAATTGCAAAAGAGTTAGGGTGCGATCCAGTTTTCGATGTAGCTGAAATAGATGCTGCATCACACAACAAGGTTGATGATATAAGAGATCTAAATGAAAGTGTAAACTTTGTTGCGAGCTCTCCAGATAAGAAAAGAGTGTTTATTCTAGACGAGGTTCACATGCTATCAAATGCTGCATCAAATGCATTTCTCAAAACTTTGGAAGAGCCTCCAGAGCATGTGATATTTATTCTTGCTACAACTGAACCTGAGAGAGTTTTGGAAACAATTAAGAGTAGGACAACACACGTAATATTTAAAAAGATTGAAGAGCAAGTACTAAGAGACAGACTTTCTTTTATTAGCAAGACTGAGAAACTAAAACTTAATAAAGAAATAATAAATCTGATATCTAATTTTTCAGACGGATCTTTAAGAGATGCCATAAACATAATGGAGCAGGGACATAGTACATTTGGAGATAAAGTTTCTGAAGACGACTTATACAATATGCTTGGAAAACTAAACAAAACCGATATAGAGAAATTGCTAAATGCAATTCAAGAGCAAGACACAGCGGCAGTACTAGAGTTGTCTAAGATTACTTTCTCTAAAGGGATTCAACCAAAAGATTTTTTACTATCTTTGTCTGAATTCTTTAGAAACGTTTTTCATCTCAAATATTTGACTGAAGAAACAAACCCAAGAGAAACCAGTACCTCTATAAACGAACTTTCTCAGAGAGCTAATGAGCAGATAGATTCAAAGCAGTTAGTGAGGATTCTAGATATGTTGGATGATGTAAACGCTAGTATTCTAAGAACATCTTCAAGTCAATTAAAGCTAGAGATTTTTCTTATGAAACTAGTCAAGCCAGAGCTGGGTACTGATGCGAAGACTGTTGCCTATAGGGTTGATTTAATTGAAAATAAACTTAGCTCATCAAGTATTGAAAGTTTGGAGATACAAAAAGAGAGTAAAGAAGAGCTAGTAAAAGATAAAGATAAGAAGAAAAGAGAAGAAAAAAAAATAAAGCCTAAAGGGAAAGTTCAAGATATAGATGTTCATTGGCCAAAAATACTAAGTGAGGCAAAAGAAGTTTTATCTGCAAGAAGGTATGCTTACCTATCTTCAACCATACCTACTGTAACAGGAGATGCAATAATTCTTCAAGTGTCTGAGACTAACAAGTTTTTAGCAGAACAGATAAACAATGACGAAGAGTTGATAGCAGTTCTGAAGTCTTTAGTTTCTGAGAAATTTGGTTCAAATATTCAGGTTAGATCGGAGCTTGTTGCTGGAATGCTTAATGATTCGGAAGAAGATAGGGTTCAGATAGCTCAGCAAATATTTGATGCTGAGGAAGTAAGTTAGTTTTCTTTTAAGTTTAGTTCACTAAGAGCGATAGTGATTCTCCTTGATCCCTGGTCCTGAGATCTTTTACAAAGTTCTATAAAACTTCTTAACTCTCCTGTTCGGAATCTTTTTAGCTGATCATTTGGGGGTATCGAATTTTCTCTTTCTCTTTCTAAGAGTTTTATCTCTATTTCCCTTGCCCTTGCAAGATAAGCACTACTCAATTCAAACAAAGTCTCTACTCCTTCTTCGATCGGCGAACCTTCATGACCTAGAAGTACGTTAATGTAAGATTCAATTTCGCTTTGAAGATCTTTTGGCGTTCCGATACCTTTTGATAAAACTATTTTCTGCATATATACAATGTTATTTTGATTTTAAAGTTTTCATGTGAATATTACTAATTTATCTGATTGCTTCATATTTTTCTTTCAATTTATCCAGTAATTTATTGGGAACATCCAGAGGCTTATTTTCCCACCCAAATCCAAGGTTTAGGCCAGGTTTTATATATCCATGATAATCTGAACCACCAGTTTCCAATAGACCCATACTTCTTGTTAACTCAGAAAGGCTATTAATTATTGATGAAGTGTAGCTACTGTAATGTGTTTCAACTCCTGAGAGTCCCATAGATTTTAATAGATTTATATTTTCTGATAAACCACCATCTATCCAATTATTATTTTTTAACATATTCTTTCGGGGGTCTAAAGTGTGAGGATGAGCAAGAACAGTCACTACTTTAGAGTCGATGGCTATCTCCATTAACTCTTCTATAGGGGTCTGATGAAAATCAACATATGCTGGTTTTCCATTACCAAGATACTTAATAAACGCTTCTGAAATATTTTCTACGTATCCTTTTTTTATTAAAAGTTCAGCGATATGAGGTCTTCCAATAACTTGCTTCTCTCTTTTGTTAATTAAAGATAGGTCCAAATGCATTCCTAGTTTTTTCAACTTATCTACGATTTGATAATTTCTAATTTCTTTATTTTTACGTATAGTTTTTAATAGCTTGTTTAAACTACTTTCTGCATCCACAAAGTACATGAGTAAATGTACTCCAGACTCAGGATTTTTTTCATCTGACTTATCCCACTTTGCTGAGACCTCGACCCCTTGAATTGTTTCTATAGTGTAGTTGGTTATATTAGAATAGCTCTCTATAGTTTCATGATCAGTTATGGATATAGCTTTAAGCCCAATATCTGCTGCTTTATCAATGATTTCTTGTGGACTTTCTGTTCCATCAGAGAAGTTTGAATGTACATGTAGATCAATAGACATAATATAGTATAAGAGTAATAGCACTATTGAATCTTCTACAACAACGTTAAACTGTTTTCTTATGGAGTTAATTGTTCAAAAATATGGCGGAACGAGTGTTTCTAGTTCTGATTCTATAAAGAGAGCAGCTACAAAAATAATTAAAACCAAAGAAGAAGGAAAGCAAGTGGTTGTTGTTGTTTCTGCGATGGGAGAAAGGACCGATGAGCTGATACGTTTAGCTGTAGAGTTGACTGACAATCCAGAGCCTAGAGAAATGGATATGCTTTTAAGCACTGGAGAGAGAGAAACGATGTCTCTTATGGCTATGTATCTTAAAAATCAAGGATATGATGCAATTTCTCTAACCGGATCTCAGGCTGGGATAATTACTACATCTAAACACGGCCAAGCGGAAATAGAGGAAATTACAGGAGATAGAGTAAGGGAAGGTCTGGAAAAAGGAAAGGTAGTAATAGTTGCAGGGTTTCAAGGGTTTAATAGAGACACAAGGGAGATCACGACCCTTGGCCGGGGAGGGTCTGACGCAACAGCAGTTGCTCTAGCGGCTGCACTAGGTGCAGATGTATGCGAAATTTACACAGACGTTGAAGGTGTTTTTACTTCTGACCCACGAATAGTTAAAAATGCAAAATTAATAAAAGAAATTACTTACGAAGAAATGTTAGAAATGTCTTCTTCTGGAGCAAAAGTTTTAATGGCCCGTTCAGTTGAATTTGGTAGGCGATATAATGTACCCATAAAAGTAAGTTCAACCTTTATGGATAATGAAGGGACATTGGTGAAAGATAAGGTTATGGAAGAAGCAATTATTAGTGGAGTAACACATAATGATAAGGAAATAAAATTTACCTTATTTGGAGTTCCAGATCAACCTGGTGTTGCTGCCAAGGTGTTTAAACCCTTGTCAGAAGTGGGTGTGAATGTAGATATGATTGTTCAAAATGTCTCTAAAGACAACAAGTCAGATATAAGTTTTACGACACCTTCAGAACAACTTGTTATCACCGAGAAGACTTTGGAACCACTAATAAATAAGCTAGGAGCAGAAGGACTAAATAAAGATGAAGATGTCGCCCGCGTGTCGTTAATTGGTGCTGGAATGAAATCTGAATCTGGAATTGCAGCGAAAATGTTTGAAACTTTGGGAAGGGAGAAAATAAATATTGATATGATTTCAACTTCTCCAATTAGAATTTCTTGCGTTATAAGTAAAGATAATGTAGAAAAAGCTTTGAAGTCTCTACATACAGTATTTATAGAAACTAAGTAGTCATGAAAAAAATAGCTGTTGTGGGGGCAACTGGGTTAGTTGGCAGACAGATAGTTCAACTTTGTGAATCGTTTTTTGATAAGAGTGTAGAATATATTTTTTATGCATCAGAAAGGTCAGCAGGTTCTTCCATAAAAATAAATAATCAAGAAAATACAATAAAACTTTTATCAACTGAAAATATTGAGAAAGTAGACCTAGCACTGTTTTCAGCAGGTGGTGAAAGATCCAGAGAGTTTGCTGAGGGATTTTTAGATAAAGGGGCTTTTGTTGTAGATAATTCTTCAGCCTTTAGATTAGAAGAAGAAGTGCCACTGGTCGTTTATGGAGTTAATGAACAAGTCTTGTCGACGGAGACACGATTGATTGCAAACCCTAATTGTACAACAATGGTTCTTGTTATGGCACTTAAGCCTATGCATGATTCTTTTGCTCTTGAAGCCATTGTTCCAACTTCTTATCAGGCTGTATCAGGTTCAGGATTAGAGGCCACAGAGTCACTGGAAAGAGAGAACAAGCTCGGTACAAAATTAGATGAGAACTATGAAGAGGGTTATTATGGCAGACCAATTGCAAATAATGTTATTCCTTTAGCAGGAAGATTAACAGAAAACGATTACTCAGACGAAGAGATGAAGTTTGTTAATGAGTCCAGAAAGATACTCGGAATACCAAATCTAATTGTTGAACCATCTAATGCAAGAGTTGGTGTGAAAACAGGTCACGGTATATTTTGTTCCGCAACTTTTAGAGATGAAATTAATCTTGAAAAAGTTATTGAATTAATTAACACCCATAACGGAATTGAATACTGGAAGGATAAGCTTCCAACACCTTTAGATGCTGAAGGATCAGAAATGGTTTACATTTCAAGAATAAGAAAGGGTTTATCAAGTAACAAAGTAATTAATTTTTGGGTTGTAGGGGATAACCTACTCAAAGGTGCAGCATTGAATGCTGTTCAAATTGGAAAATATTTACTTAACTTATGAAACTTGTTATTCCTGAAAATATTCCAAGAAGGAAAAGGAGAATACTTGGCCCACTTGGGCGCTTCCTTATGAAACTTTTTAATTGGAATATAGTAGGAGAATTTCCTACCAATAAAAGGATGGTATTAATTGGTGTCCCCCATACTGCAATGAGAGATGCATGGTATGCTCTTCTTGCAGTATTAGCTTTAGATTTAAAAATAAATTTTTTTGGTGCTAAATGGATTTTCACTAGACTTCCTAGCTTATTTACCCTTTCTAAGAGTTTAGATAGATTAGGAATTCCTTGGCCGTTAGGTTGGTTGCAAAGTATTTTATTGAAGAGACTAGGAGGAATTCCAGTAACGAGAGAAGAAAAAAAAGGCTTAATATCTTCAGTAATTGAAACATTTGCCGACATAGATAATTTCATACTAGCTATTGCAATAGAGGGCGGAGGCTTCTCTACAAAGGACAATCCAAATAAATTTAGAAGTGGTTTTTACTATATTTCAAAGGGTCTAGATATCCCATACCTCCCTGTAACTATAGATTTTGGGAATCGTGAATTTAGAATAATGGAACCAATTTTTTCTGAAGGAACTTTTGAAGAAGAATCACAGAAGATAAGAGAATTATTTGATGGCGTAGAAGGAGCCACAAGAGTTTTTACTAAATAAAGAATATAGGAATAAAGAGAGAAGGAAGGTAGTTTCCGACAGGAATTTCTTTTATATTTAATATTCGTAATGCAATTCCTATTAGCAAGATACCCCCAACAGAACTTATATTTCCAATAGCAGCTTCAGTTAAGAAATTATTGTTCAACATTAAAGCCAGTAAGGAAAAGAATCCTTGGTAAAAGAATATTGGTATTGCGGAATACATAGCGCCTTTGCCACCTCCTGCAGTAATATAAAAACAAACGAAACAATCTAGTGCAGTTTTAATTATTAATAATTCTAGGTTACCTTCTAGCACGTCTTGAAAAGGTCCAATTATTGCCAAGGGCCCAGTAATAAATATGAGCGAAGTGGTTAAGAAACTAGAAATAAAAATACTTTTGTCTGAATCGTCACTTTCATATTTTTTGTGAAGATAATTACCAAGGCTCTCAAACCTCTCTTCAATTTTTATATAGCTACCAATTGCCGAACCAATCAGAACAGATACTAGGGGGATGATCAAACTATCTGATTGCAGAGATTCCCTAACTGCTAATGCCATTGTTACAAGTCCAATAGGATATAAATTTTTTTCAAAATTCTCAAATTCTTTCTTGATAAAGGACCTAGTTAGTATACCAATTACTAGAACTGCTAACGAATTTCCTACAGTGCCAATCCCTGGAAACATTACTTATGAAAGTCTGTATGGCTTCTGCTTGGAGTAGGGCCCTCTTGGCCTTGATATTTACTTTTAAATGTTTCTGAACCATAAACATCGGACGAGGGAGAATGTAGATAGTAGAAAGATATCTGTCCTATCTTCATATTAGGGTGTATCACGATAGGAAGGTTAGCAACATTTGACAATTCAAGAGTTAAGTGTCCTCTGAATCCAGGATCTACAAAACCTGCTGTAGAGTGTATTAACAAACCAACACGCCCAAGTGAAGACTTACCTTCTAACCTTGCAACTAATTTGTTTGATAATGAAATTTTTTCCTGTGTTGATCCAAGTACAAATTCTCCTGGGTGAAGTACGAAGGGCTCTTCTTCGGTTGAGTTAATAAGGGAAGTCAGATCTTCTTGATTTTCTCTCGGGTCTATTTTTGAGTATTTATGATTTTCAAAGACTCGAAACGTGCTTGATATTCTTAAATCTATACTTGAGGGCTGTATCGAGTTTTCAGAGAGTGGTTCAATGATAATATTATTTGATTCTATTTCTTTTTTTATGTCCACATCTGAGAGCAAAGCTTTATCCTTTCGTGCTATATATTAATCTAGATAATTAGTTCTCCAAATGAATAATCATAATGATAGTATTGTCCATATACTCACTATAAAACCCGCTATAGCTAAGAAGACAGTTCTTCCTTTATAGAGGTCTCCCATTCCGTCCTTTTTTATTAGAGCGAATAAGCTACCTATAAACATTGCCATTCCTACACTTAGCAGCAAGAGATTTATGGTAAGATTTAATGCAAACGGATCTGAAGACATACTTTTTTAGTTTAGTCGCAAAATAGTTCTGAAAAAAAATGAAAGAAAAATTAATATCTATATTAAGTGATTTTGACCTAATTAAAAGTGGGCAAAGTGACCACCTTTCTTACAAGCTCCTTCCAGGAATAACCAATACAAGTTATTTAGTAGATTTAGGTGAGGATAAGTTTGTTGTAAGGATTCCAGGATTAAATCCTGACTTATTAAAACGAAGCTCGGAATACCATAACCAACTATTGGCTGTAGATTTAGGTATTACTTTACCATTTATATATTTTGATATTGAATCAGGGATAAAAGTATCTAAATTCATTACAGGATTAAAAACCTTTACAGAAGATGATTTTAAGAACAAGGAATTAAGGAAGAAGGCACTAAGTAAGCTATTAATAATTCATGAATCAGACTTGATCTTTAAGGATAATTTCAACCCCTTGACAGCTTTTAAGCTTTTATCTTCTGAAGGAAAGGGTTTACAGGGGAAAGCCTTTTCAGTTGCTTGTGAAGTGGTTGATGAGTTACTTAATTACAAACTGGAGAGTAAGCCGTGTCATCAAGACCTATATTCTGGAAATTTTGTACTTTTCAATGAGGAGGTTTATCTTATCGATTGGGAATATTCTTCTCAAGGTGACCCATTTTTTGACTATTCAGACCTTTTTATGCAGAACAATTTTGACCAATACATGAGAGCCGAAACTTTTACTGAAATAGGAATTATACCGAATAAGTCAAACTTAAGGAAGTCACTACTCTTTGAAGCACTTTCACTAATAACATGGGGACTTTGGTCAATTGGGAAGAGCGTAATTGACAAAGATGTAAACAAGAAGTTATATTACAAAGAAGGGAAAAACAGAGTACTAACAGGCATTAAATTGTACGAAAATAAAATATTTTAAACATATATACATATATTGATGAAAGTCGATTAGAATTTCGCAGTTAAGAAAAAAGAGGAAAAAATAAATCTATGGGTTCTTTGATTAAAAAGAGAAGAAAAAAGATGTCTAAGCATAAATATAGAAAGCGTCGAAAGTCTAATAGGCATAAAAAGAAATCTGGTTAGGAGCTATCTCCATCTTTAAGAAAATCCTCAATTTGTTGAACTAAATTTTCTTCAGAAATATCACTTATTTGAAATTCTGTTTCCTCGAGCTTTGCAACATATTCTGCGAGATCTTCAGAGTTTTCCATTGCTTTAGATATTTTAGTTTCAAAATGTTGACCATCAGCTAATATTCCTGAATCATCTATCGGAACTTCAAGTATAGCCGACATCTTTTTCAGTAGTGCGCTCATACCTTTAGGGTATCCACCTGAGCTTAAGTAATGGGGTACTGCTGCCCACAATCCTGATGTTTGAATATCTTTCTCTCTTAATGCTTGGCCGACTACGCTAGTTATTCCTGTTGGTCCAGAGTAGTCTGTAGATAGAACAGAATATCTTGAATGGAAAGTAGGGTCGTCGCTGACTCCAAATATTGGGACTGGTAAAGTATGAGCAACTTGTCCAAAAAATGCCCCTAGTGTTACAGCTTGTTTAACACCAAGCTCACACATAGCATCTGAGATTACGTCGGCATATCTTTGCCATTTCATAGCGGGTTCTTCTCCAAATATCAGTACGACGTCTCTATTGTTGCTAAAATTTTCAATAGCGTAAAAGGATGTTTGAGGCCAGTGAAATCTTCTTTCACCTAGACTTTGTAGCTCTATTATTGGTCTCCTCATTTGATAGTTGTAATAATTTTCTGAGTTTAATTCAGCAAAGGGTTCAATATCATAGTTACAGCTAAGATGTTCTATGCATCCACTTGCTATATTTGCTGCATCACTCCATCCTTCAAATGCAATGATTGCAGCAGGATTTGTAAGTAATGGTTTTCTTAGCCAATTAATTTCTTCCATAAATGGAGGTTAATTAGAATAAAAATATACAAACAATGAAATTTATATTTTTATTCTCCTAGAAGAGTTTAATACCACAGATATGCTTGATAAAGCCATTGCTATTGCAGCATATCTAGGAGATATTTTTCCAGCAATAGCTACAGGGATCATTGCTGCATTGTAGATAAAAGCAAAAAATAAATTTTGCTTTATCCTGCTAAAAGAATCTTTTGCTATTGAGAAAATTGTATTTATTTTTTCAACCCCCCCTTTTAGTAAAATTATGTCACCAGCACTTCTTGCAATTTCAGTACTCGTACCTGCTGCAATTCCTATATTTGCTTGTTTTAAAGAAGGAGCATCGTTTATGCCATCACCAACATACGCTATGTTGAAATTTTTTTGCAAGCTTTCGATTTTTTTCTTTTTGTCACTGGGAGTCAGATTTCCAATTGCATCTTCTATCTCAAGCAATTCAGCAAACTGTCCAGTTTTTATATCGCTATCCCCAGAAAGGATAGCTAGCTTGAACCTACTACTAAGATCCTCTATAAGTAAGGAATCAGCATTAAGCTCCTCTTCTAGATCAATTTGTATACTTTCATTGTCAATTTCAACTGTTAAAGAGCTTGAATTATTCCCAGGATCTAGGTTCTTTTTGATTGTAATATTTTTCTTGTTAACTATCCCAGAAATTCCTTCTCCTGCAATCTCCACTACTTTGGAGGCATCATATAAAGGAATATCCTTGTTTTCAGCTTCTAGGAGGATGCTTTTTGCTATTGGGTGATTTGAGTACCTCTCAACAGAAGCAATTAAACTTAAAATCTCATTTTCCGTATAAGTTTTACTTGTCTCTTTAATTTTTATTTTAAGAACCCCTGTTGTAAGCGTTCCTGTTTTGTCAAAAATAAGAGCATTAATTTTATTTAGTCTTTCTAGTACATCATAGTTTTTGAAGATTATCCCCTCTGAGTTTGCCAAAGCGACGCTTTTGTAGAGAACTAAAGGGGTAGCAAGTCCAAGGGCGCATGGGCAAGCAATTACCAAAACCGCTATACCAGAAGAGAGAGAATCAAGTAAGTTTTGCTCTAGAACAAGAAATCTAAGTAGAAATGTTACAAAAGAGATAAGAAGAACCACTGGGACAAAGATCCCTGTAACTCCGTCTATTGTTTTCTGAATACTAGGTTTTGACAGCTGGGCTTGTTTAACCATACTTACTATTTGGCTAAAAGTTGACTTGTTCGATATAGCACTTACTTTTAAAGAAATGGGGCTTATAAGATTTATGCTGCCGGATATTAGCTCTGAACCAGCTTCCTTATTTAAAGGGATTGACTCTCCTGTTACCACACTTTCATCCACAAGTGTCGTTCCTTCTTCTAAAACCCCATCTAGTGGAATGAGTTCACCAGGGTTAACTCTAATAACATCTCCTATTTCAACCAGACTTATATCCCTGTAAGTCTCACTAGATCCATCTATTAGCCGAATCTTTTTCGGGTAATTCTTTTCAATAGCTTCTGTTACACTTATTGTTTTTTTGATTGAGATTTCTTCAATAGTTTTTCCTATAAGTACAAATGAGACTATGTAGGCACCTGTATCAATAAAAGAAGGAGCACTCTCTAGAGGCAGGAATGTAATGACAATAGAGCTTAGACTTCCTAACGAAATAAGTGTATCCATATTAAATTGAAAGCGAATCAAATTATTTATACTTGATAAGTGGAACTTTCTACCAAGTAAAAGGACAATTAAAACTCCTAAAATATTACCAGCTAGTTCATATCCAGCATCAATTAATAGTGATATCCCTCTTGACGCAATTAGCGAAAACAGTGGAAGAATGAACTTAGTGTAAGGCTTACTATCTTCTTCTACTTCTTCATGTACTTTTGCTTTGTATCCTATTTTTTCTATTTTTGCAATCAGCTCATTTATGTTTTTGCTTGTATCAAGCTCTAGTTCAGCTGTTTTTAAGGGAAAACTAACATTTACAATGCTCTCAGGAGTATTTTTTTGGATAACTTTTTCAATTCTTACAGCACACGCTGCACAAGTCATTCCCTCTATGTCTAAAGTAACAATTTCTTTATTTTGGGACAACTGTATAACCTTGTTCCCCAAGGGCAGTGGAAATTTTATCTAGATCTAAAACTTCTTCATACTCGAGATGTACACTTTTTGTTGAGATATCAACATCTATTTTTTGAATAGAATCAAAAGAAGAAAGGGTATTTTCTATTGTATTTTTACAATGGTCACAACTAATCTCTGGAACATTAAATATTTTTTTCATTATATTAATGAATATTAATGTTCTAATTTTTATAGAAACACTGAATTATAAGTGCTTACACAAACTCAAGTAAAATTTATTACTAGATAGGGTGCTTTTATTAAGCAGTCTCTTGTAAGATCCTGCCTCGTACTCTTGGGTACTTTACAGGAGCATGGTTAAAACAATGATCGCGTTTATTGTAAATACTCAACTTTGTATTACAAGTTTCATCTTTACATACGCGGCCCTCGTCAAAACTCTTGGACGGTCTAATTCCGCCCTTAATTTGGCTAGCCTTTAAGCCATCTGTCATAACATTCCTTTTTCACTTTGTGAATATATTCACAAGGTTACACTATTATTCTAAAAAATCAAAGTAAAAAATTTTTTTTTATATTGCTTTCTGCTTTAAAAACGAATTGTAATCCCAATTTCTTCCTAGAAAGCTCTCGACAAGTGTTTGAGCATCTTTTGAGCCTCCATGTGAAAGTATTTTATCCCTGTATTCCTTACCTATTTTTGGAGAAAGCACACCTTCATCTTCAAATCTGCTGAAGAGATCATCGCCTATGATTTCTGCCCAAAGATACCCATAATATGCAGAATCATACCCTCCCATCATATGTCCAAATGATGCCAAGTGATTTACTTCTTCTACTGGGTAGTAAACAGGTGATACCAAAGCTTTGCTTACAATTTCATCATGGCTCTTATCAAAGTCTATTCCATGTAGTAACTGATCTTCCATACCAAGACCAATTTGCCTAAGGAGGTTAAGTGCTACTCCTATATTTTTTGATTCTTTTAATTTTTCTATAATAGCCATATCAAGCTTTTTACCATCATGGTAATGAATTGCCAACCTGTTTATACATTCAGGTTGCCAAACCCAGTGCTCCATAATTTGTGATGGTGCTTCTACAAAATCCCATTCGACACTTGTTCCAGACAGTCTCGAAATCTCATTACTTCCGAGACAGTGATGTAGTACGTGGCCAAATTCATGAAATAACGTTTCAACTTCATCGAAACTCATTAGAGCTTTTCCTAAATTAGGATTTGGAAAATTTGCAACCATGCTGCATGAAGATTGTTCAACATTTGATAAAAGATTTCCTGGCGAGATGTCCATTACTGCTGCATGAGTAAACTTACCTTCTCTGGGGTATAAGTCTAGATAAAAATATGCAAGGAGGTTATCAGAGCTTGCATCGTAGACCTCCCAAAGTTCAACATCTTTGTGCCAGGCATTTGTAGTTTCTTGTTGTACAAATTTAAGATCAAAGACCTCTTCACATATTTCAAGCATCGTTGTCTTAACATGGTGTAATTCAAAATATTCCTTAAGCTTTGAAGTATCAATATTACTTAACCTACTTCTTTCCTTTGCAATAAGATATCTAACATCCCAAACTGCTATTTTGTCTAAGTTTTTATCTAGACTTATTAACATAGAGACTTCTTCTTCTCCTTTCTTTTGTAGCATTGGTAGTAAGGTGTTATACATATTTTGTACATTTGTTGGTGATTTTGACATACGATGGCGAAGTCTATATTCAGACCAAGTCTTCTTTTTGTGAAGCTCTGCTTTCCTTTTTCTTAGCGCTGTTGCCTTTACTAATATATCAGGATTATTATCCGTAGCTCTGTTGCTAAAAGCCTTCCAAACTTTTTCACGAGTTTCCCTGACTGAACAATTCTCCATTACTGCACTTATATGTGGATATGCCATTGTAACTAAAAATTTATCGCCTTCTTTCATAAAGGAACCTAGCTCATTTTTGGTTATTCCTTCTAACTGACTTTTATTAAACACTAGTTGAGTTTTATCTTTTGCTATATTCTCTTCAAACTCTATTCCTAGGTCAATAAGTTCCTTCTCGATTTTTTCTAACTCGACCCTGTCTTTATTGGTGAGAAATTGACCAGCATCTTCAAAATCTCTAATAAGAAAATCATGATATCTTTTGTAAATGGGACTTAGAGGGGTCAATTCAATACCATTAATTACCTCAAAAAGTACTTTATCAAGTGTTAATTGAAGGAAATAATTTTGTATGGTTGCTTCTACTTTTGAACATTCTTTCCTAATCTTTTCTTCTGGGTGAACTTGAGATAGAAAAGCAGTTCTCCCATTTAAGTTATATAAAATATTCTCAAGGGTGTTCATCTTAGATAGCTTTTCTTTGTCTGAATCTAGATTTTTTATTTCCTCTACTATCTTTCTACACAGATTTAGAGATTCGCTACAGTCCTTATTAATAGAGTCTATGGATATATTTGTATAATCAAACAACACCCGTTAATCATAATAACTTAAGCATGTAATTCAAAGAAGTTATAAGCTCTTTGTTTTATTAAGTTTTATGATTATGGTTTTCTATATATGGATTACAGGTTAAAGATCTCAGTTCTTAGTGGGGTTCTCTACGCACTAAGCTTTCCTCCATTTAATCTATGGTTCCTCATCATCCCCTCACTTTTGGGGCTGTATGCAGTTCTTGTAGAAGGAGAGAACTCTCTATTACCCGGTTTTATATTTGGAACAATTTCCTATGGAGTTGTTTTATATGGGATAAAGTCTATTGGCTACGAAGCCTGGATTCCTCTAACTCTTTTTATGGGCTTAATTTATGGATTATTCGGAAAGGTTTTCATATATTTCTCTAAAAGAATGAGCAATAATATATTTGTATTAATAGCAGTTATAAGTTCATTTGACCTATTAAGAATTTATTATCCATTTGGAGGTTTTCCTTGGGGCTACCCATCAACTGTATTAGTTAATGTAGCTCCAGTAAATTTTTACAGAGCTTTTGGACCCATAGGTTTTTCATTAATTATTGAGTCAGTAGTTCTTTTTGTCTCGCTCATTATTGTTGACAAAAGGTATAGAAAAAAATTGAACCTGGTCAATTTAAGATATTACCTTATTTCTTTTTTCATAATTGGGCTTGTATTTTTGTACAGTGTGAACAATCAAGACTATAGTTTAAATGAAATGTCTGCAGGAGAAATAGATGTTTCGATAGTTCAAGGTAACAGTCCATGCCCGGGAGCAAAAAATAAATGTACTAATGAAAGACAGATTATTTACGAAAGTCATTTGAATCTTACGAAGACCATTAGCGAATCCACTTTCTTTAATGGATCAGCTAATGCAAGATTGATTATTTGGCCTGAGAGCTCTACAGGATTTAGTAATGATCCATTAATTAATGTCGATACTTTGAATGAAATTTCAATAGAAGCAGCCCGCTTAGATGCATATTTTTTAATTGGAGGAGACAGACCTATAGATTCAGATTATTTTGAGAATTATGGAATACTTGTAAATACTAGTGGGAATATTGAAGGACAGTATTTGAAACAACACCCAGTTCCATTTGGGGAATATATCCCATTTAGGAAGTACTTAGAGTGGATACCTCCTCTAGCTCTTGTTCCACGTGACATGAATCGTGGAGGGGGTCAAGAAGTTTTTATCGTAAGGGGAAACTCAAACTTTGAAGGAGTAAAGATTTCACCTGTAATTTCTTTTGAGGGCTCTTTTGAAAGATATATAAGGAAAAGTGTTCAAGAAGGTGCTGAGATCATTGTTATTTTAACCAATCAAGCAAGCTATGGAGAAAGTGGAATGTCTGACCAGTTCATACTTATGTCAAGAGCCAATGCAGTCTCAAACCACAGGGATATTGTACATGCAGCAATCACAGGAAAGTCCGCTTTTATAAATGGAGTTGATGGCAAAGTCTATTCTTCTACAGAGTTATTTGAAGCAGATATATCTACTGAACTTCTTAAGGGACATAAAGTAGAGACCCCGTACAGTAGATATGGAAATTATTTAAATTACTCAACAATTGTATTAGGGCTTATACTATTTTTATATTTCAGGTTCGTTAATAGGCATACCTTGTACAGCAGCAGCCTCTAATAATCCACTTTGAAATGCTCTTAAGCCAAACTTTGGTAAAACAGCAAAAATGTGATCGAATATGTCTGATTGAACACTTTCATATTCAACCCAATCTATAGTTTTTGTAAAAGTATAGATCTCTAACGGAACACCCTCAGAGGTAGGAGATAGCTGTCTAACAATTAGAGTCATATCATCGGTATTGAGTTCTTCATGATTTTTCAAGTAATTTATAAGATATGCCCTTAATGTTCCTAGATTGGTTAAACGTCTTTCCTCTACCTCTTTATTTATTGAACTGTTGTGGTCTTCAATATCTTTGATCTTTCCCTTTAAATATTTATTTATTGATGGTAGTTTCTTCAATTTTTCTATATCTTTATCTTCCATAAATCTAACACTAGAAATATCAATTAGGATAGATCTCATAATTCTTCTACCTCCATAATCAGACATTCCCCTCCAGTTCTTTACTGAGCTTGTAACAATCTTTGATGTAGGTATTGTTGTAATTGTTTTATCCCAATTTTGGACCTTAACTGTATGGAGGGAAATATCTATAACATCTCCATCCGCTCCATACTCTGGAACTTCTATCCAATCATTCAAATTAATTATGTCATTTTGACCTATCTGGACTGATGCTACAAAAGAAAGTATTGTATCTTGGAAAACAAGAAGCAGGATTGCAGTGATTGCTCCAAGTCCACTAATGTAATAAGCTACCGGTTGTCCAGTTGCTATAGCAAAAATGATAATTACTATAAAAGCGTTAACTATGATCTTTACAATCTGTATGTACCCTTTAATTGGTTTGTTTTTTAGAGAGTCATAGTGTGTAGAAATTTTATTTATTATTGTAAGTAGTTCAGAAATGCTTAGACCAATGAAGATAGCAAGAAAGGAGTTAATGAGTATTTCACTGAAAACTCTGTCTATAAACGGTATAGAATTTACTGCATCAACATAGCTTTTTAAGGAAGAGAAGACGATTACCAGAGATACTCTATTTAGAAATTTTTTGTCTAACAGAACATCGTCTAAAATGGTCTTAGTCTTGTTTGCTAATTTACTGATTAAAGGAAAGACTAAGTATCTACAGACAAGGTATACAGAAACACATAGTAATAGAACGTATCCTAGGTCGATTATATCTTGACTCATGTATTTAATTCTACTACTTCTAGAATCCTGATTGTTGACTTGACCAAGGAGGGGGTATTTTTTTTCTATATTCTTCAACACTAGGGCCGCCAAGTTTTATTAATTTTTTCTGTCCATAAATATATGTCAAAACAAGAAGAAAAATAGTTGTTTGATTAGATGTTGCCAATTTAATAACTGCAAGTATTTCTGGTGAACTAAAGAAATATAGTTGCATTAAACCCTTGAGACCAAGAAACACAACCCATATAATTGCTACCTCTCTATAAGCAGGTTTAACTTTCTCATGCAAAAACCAATCTAATGGCCAACCTCTTATAGATTTTGATGTATATATTGTAAAAGGTCTGCCTATCAAAATTGTAACAAAGCCAACGAGTGCAATGCTGAGGTCTCTAATTATTCCAGGAAGAAAAAATCCAGATGCAGTGCCTTGGACCTGAGCAATCGCTAAGGCAATTGAAGTACCGGCAACCCCTATTAAAGAATTTCTAATTGATTCTTTTCTTACAATTCTGTATGCAAAGGTAACAATTATTAACCCCACAGTAAGCAGTATGGAAGTTTGTAGATCTTGAAATCTAGAAATTGATACAAAAAATACTGGTGCTAAAACGGCATCAAGAAAATTTTCATTTGCGATCGGTAAGTCTTGAAAATCTTTTTTTATATCATTAAATTTTTTTCTGAAAGAATTAAACAATTTAAATATCTTCAAGGTTCTTTTCAATTATTTTTGAATCAATATTTATTGATAAATTAAAACAGTTCTCAATTTCTTCTTTTGAGATATCATTAAAATTTGATGTTGTAGAGTCAGTAATCTCATCTAGAGAAAAATCACTTTGAGTAATCTTCTGGACAAACTTGTATGCCTCATCACGAGAGGTTCCTTTACTTACTATTAGTGAAAGAAGTTTCTGTGACCCAAGTTTTGTTTTTGCAGAATTTAAGTTTGATTCAATTTTTTCATAATCGAAAATGAGGTTATTAATTATATTGGTTAAATCTCTTGTCATAAAATCAATCAATTTAAATGTATCGGGTAAAATGATTCTTTCAACTGATGAATTTGATATGTCCCTTTCGTGCCATAATGCCATGGTCTCATAACTTGCTTGTGTATTTCCTCTAACTACTCTTGCTAAACCACAAATTCTTTCAGATCCAATTGGATTTTTTTTATGAGGCATTGCTGAAGAACCTTTTTGCCCTTCCTGGAATGCTTCAAACATTTCACCGACTTCTGATCTTTGATAGTGCCTTATATTTGTTGCAATTCTTTCATATGTTCCAGCTATTATTGAAAAGCTTGAAAATAGATCTGAATATCTATCCCTACTAACTACCTGTGAAGCAAGAGGTTCTGGCCTTAGAGAAAGATTTTGAAGTATTTTATTTTCTATTTCTGCAGAAATTAGAGAATGGTTACCGACAGCACCACTAATTTTCCCATAACGAATTATTTCTGAACTTGAACTTAATCTGTCTAGTCCCCTTGAAACTTCAAGACACCAATTTCCAAATATATTTCCTAAAGTTGTAGGTTCTGCATAAACTCCATGAGTTCTACCAATAATTAATGTTTCAGACTCATTGATTGCTTTGTTTTTTAATAACCTTATCAATTCAGTTATTTTCTTGGAAACAACAGTTATTGATTCATTAATCAAAAGAGCATTTGCAGTATCTACAACATCAGAACTTGTTAATCCGTAATGTATCCAATTAGAATCTTTTGTGACCTTGCTTTGTAGGACGTCAACAAATGCAGCTAAGTCATGGTTAGTAACTTCTTCTCTTTCCAAAACTTCACTATGAGAAACTGATACTTTAGCAAGCTCTTGAGAGATTCCTTTTGGCGTAATTTCTTCATTTTCAAGAACTTCAATTACAGCTCTTTCAACGTCTAGCCATTTTGCTACTTTATTATCCTCACTCCAAATTGAGGACATTTCTTCTGAGGAGTATCTTTCTATCATTACTATCTTATTATATTTTGATTTCTTTCTGGTCCAACCGAAATGAATGTAATAGGCACCTTTATGAAATCCTCAATAAACTTTACATACTCTTTTGCTTCCTTTGGAAGTTCTTCAAAAGAGGTTGTACCTGTTATATCTTCTTCCCATCCATCGAAAGTTTTATAAATTGGCTTACCGTCATAGAGGACTCTTTGCTGTCTAGGAAAGTCTGTTACTTCTGAACCATTTATTTCATAAGCAACGTTTAATTTCAGTTCATTTAGACCTGAAAGCACATCAAGCTTAGTAATAAACAACTCAGTTAAAGAGTTGACCCTTACAGAATACTTAAGTGAGACAAGATCTAACCAGCCACATCTTCTTTTCCTTCCGGTTACTACTCCATATTCAGCACCTTTTTCAATAAGAAAATCACCAACTTCATTTTCTTGCTCAGTTAAGAAAGGTCCAGTTCCAACTCTTGATATGTATGCTTTAGTAACACCTACAATTTTATCTATATCGCGAGGTCCTATCCCAGAACCTATTGCAGCATTTCCTGCTGTTGTATTTGAACTTGTTACAAAAGGATATGTTCCATGATCAATATCTAATAGAGTTCCCTGAGCTCCCTCAAACAATATATTTTTTCCTTCAGTAACGGCATTAGAGATTAAGAGAGAAGTGTCAGTCATAATTCTTTTTACCGTTTCTCTATAGCTATTGAATTCACTTAATATTTCTTCGAGAGTTAAAGGTTCACCCTTATATATTTTTTTAATAATTTCATTTTTATCTTCTAAAACCATAGAAACTTTTTCCTCAAAAATTTTTTCATCAAATAAATCTTGCACTCGGATTCCTTGTCTTTGAATTTTATCTGTATAGCAAGGACCAATCCCTCTCTTTGTTGTCCCGATCATATTTTTTCCTAATTTAGTTTCTATTAACTCATCTAGAAGCTTGTGGTAGGGCATAATTAAATGAGCATTTGACGAGAGCATTAACTTTGAAGTATCTATATTTTTTTCTTTGAGCATTTCCAGTTCGGACATAAGTACACCAAGATCAACAACACAACCTGAAGCAATAACTGGGATGCAGTTTGGATATAAAACTCCAGACGGTGTTAAAGAAAGCTTTATGGTTTCGTCTTTAACGACAATAGTGTGTCCGGCATTATTACCACCCTGAAACCTAACCACCATATCGGCATCTGAAGCAAAAAAGTCTGTGACTTTACCCTTGCCTTCGTCTCCCCACTGGGCCCCGAGTACAACGGTAGTAGTCACTATTTACTCCTTAAATACAACTAATTTATGCTAATCAAAGAAATAACTAAATTAAGTATTTTTTTATATAAATGTTTATTGATGTTTTTTCAATTTATTTAAGTAAATAAATAGAAAATGGTTGGTAGAAAACAGAAATTTGAGTAAATTGTAAATATAACACTATACGGCAATTTAAATTGTTGATATAGTGTTCTACTTTTTATATAAAAAGGAGAATAAATTGAATAAAAAGACAATCATTTCTCTGATTGTTCTTGCTTTAGTAGCTGCAGCTTGTGCTTCAGGTACTACAGCAGAAGAAACAGTAGTTGAAGAAGCTGCTACAACCCTAGAAGAGGTCCAAGCAAGAGGATTCCTCAAGTGTGGTGTTAGTGGTAGTGCAACTGCTTTCTCTGAAGTCCAAGCAGACGGTTCAGTAACCGGTATGGATGCCGATTACTGTTATGCTGTTGCTGCAGCAGTCTTCGGAGACTACAGTAAAGTTGAATTCAAATCACTTACATCTGCAGAAAGATTCACCTCTCTTGCAGCTGGTGACGTAGATGTTTTGATCAGAAATACAACTTGGACACAAAGTCGTGATACTGAACTTGGTAACGACTTCGGTCCTACAACATACTATGACGGACAACAGTTGATGGGAAGAAATTCTGATGGACTTTCTGCATCATCAACCCTAAAAGACATTGATGGTCTTAGAGTATGTACAAACGCTGGAACAACTACAGAGAAGAATATTACTGAAGGTGCCGGTCTTGTAGGTGCGACTATTGAGTTAGTAACAGTTGAAAAATTCGGAGAGGCAGTAGACAAGTTTATTGCTGGAGAATGTGACATTGTTACAACTGATGGTTCAGGTTTGGTTGGAAGAAGAGCTGTAAACGATGCTCTTAATGACTGGTCAATTTTTCCAGCAACTCCAATATCAAAAGAACCACTTGGTCCTACATATAGATCAAATGACAGCCAATGGGCTGACATTATCAACTGGACAGTTTATGCTACAATCATCGCTGATGAGTACGGTGTAACTAGAGCCAATGTTGACTCCTTCGACTATGATGCAGCTCCAGAAATGGGACGTCTCATGGGCAAGAATGATGGAGAGCTTCAAACAGCTATGGGCCTTAGTGCTGATGCATATTACAATGTAATCAGTCAAGTTGGTAACTACGACGAGATTTACTCAAGAAACTTAAATCCTGTCGGACTTTACAGAGAAGGTTCAGCTAACGCTGGTTGGCAAGATGGTGGATTAATTTACTCACCTCCTGCTAGGTAAGTTAGCCAAATCAATTATTGAAAGGGGTCTTCGGACCCCTTTCTCTTATTTATATGGATAAAAACAATAATCTCAATACCTATATGAAAGATTTCTTTGTTTCTGATAAAATTCATCATCATGTTAAAAGTGTTAGAATTCAAAAATGTTAAGTAAAATTCGAAATATAAATTATAGAAATATCTGGCGAGATGTTAGATTTTTGAAATGGGCAGGACAATTTCTGTTCTTGATATTACTAATTTTTGGATTTCTTTATATATTTAATACTGGAGTTAGAAATCTTGAAAAGACAAACCTTCCATTCTCTTGGGGATGGTTAGGGGATACTCCTGGAGTTTCTATATCTGAGGGGTTTGCACCTCTTCCCAATTCTGGAAGGCAAATGTTACAAGTGGGTATGTATAACATGTTAAGGATTACCTTAACGGGTATAGTTGCTGCAACTTTTCTTGGTACAGTTCTAGGTATAGCAAGACTTTCCAAAAACTGGATAGTAGAAAAAGCTGCAACAGGATTGTTAGAGATAGTACGAAATGTCCCTTTGCTTGTTCAGATGCTATTCTTTCAAGCTTTTATTTTATCCTTTCCTCCCCTTACGATTCAAGACAGAGGAGACATAACGGTTCATGTTAGTGCTAAGGGCATTGCATTTCCTTGGCCTCAACCTCAAGAATCTTCATGGCTTTTTGCATTATTTGTTATAGTATCTTTCTTTATTTCAAGATGGATTTTTAAGTGGAGAGTAAGAATACTGGAGAAAGAGGGGAGAGATACCAAACCATTTGTTTGGTCAATAGCTACTTTCATCGTGCTTGTTTTGGCTGGCTGGAACGGTGGCTATAGAGTTATGGGAGTTGTGGGCATGGTTACAACCTTTCTAGCACAAATTTTTGAAGTAGTACCATCTATTGCTTACCAAGTTCTTTTCTCTTTACTTGCTATATTTTTTGGATTTAAATTTATACGTCGACAAATCACTAATTCAAACACAGGTGAAATAGGAGGTCTTTTATCTGATGAAGATTATTTTCGAATGGCAGTAGCAGCCTTTCTAACTGTGTTAATAGTAATTTTAATGTTTATGCCTATTGGTCAGAAAATTGGAGAATTTCTCGAAGGCGATGAAATTTTTTACAAGGCTGATTGGGGTATCCCTCAATATTTTACAGGTATAGCAAATAAATTTGATATTAATTTTTCAGGGAGTCCTTACGAATTGAGCTATCCAAAGATAGTTCAGGTGGGGGAAACTAAATTTACTAGATATTCAAAAGAGCATGGGAAAGTTGCTACTGTTGGATATTTTGCAACTTGGTTAGGTGTTGTTCTGTATACTGCCATATTTATTTCTGAGGTAGTTAGATCAGGGATCATGGCTGTATCTAAAGGTCAGTCTGAAGCAGGACTTTCATTGGGATTGAGACAAAGCTCCTTGCTAAGACTTATAATCTTGCCCCAAGCATTTAGGGTTATGCTCCCCCCGATGGGGAATCAATATTTAAACCTAGCAAAAAATACATCACTAGGGATCGCTGTTGCTTATCCAGAGATTGTTGCTGTAGGGCAGACTTTATATAATCAGGAAGGCCAGACTATGCCAGTATTTTTGATTTGGATGATGTTCTACAGTTTTATTAGTCTTTCTATTTCTGGAATTATAAATTACTATAATAGAAAATTTGCGTTGGTGGAGCGATGAACCTAGTAGCTAATAAAAATATAAGGTGGCTAAGGGATAATTTATTTTCTTCTGTTTCATCTGCCTTACTTACCCTTATTACTGGATATATGTTACTAGGTATGTTCAGAGGAACTGTAGGGTTTATTTTATCTCCAATGAGACAATGGCCTGCTGTTACTTACAATATGCAGCTTTATATGATATTCAATTATGCAGATGGGGATTCTTGGAGAGCATGGGCATCAGTTGGTGTTGCCCTTCTTCTTTTGGGGATTACCTTAGGGTATTGGAATACCGGTGAGAAAGTTTCATTTAATTCAGTAATTTCGGGACTTTTTAAAGTCTTTACAGGATTAACTTTAGCGGTTTTGGTAGCGCCTAGAGAAACAGAGATTATGAACAATGATGGTACTAGAAGCATGGTAGAAGTAATATCTTCTAGCGAAAGAATAAACATTCTCATCCCAATAGCAGTTCTAACTTTAATTTTCTTTTTGTTAACAAGATATAATTTGCCAAAGTTATTTAATAGAACAAAAGTAATTATCTTCTATGTTGGCTTTCTTGTTGGAAGTGCATGGATAATCAAAGTTCCTACTGTAACATTTGACGATGCTGGTAATCGCGTAGAGCCCGACCTGTTCTTACCACTTGCAACTACGACTACAATTCCTTGGACAATTCTCTACGCAGTTTTATGGGCTGCTTTTTTTATTGGCCAATATTTACAAAAAAAGGAAATTAAAATTCTAAAAAGACTCATTCCTATTACATGGCTTCTTCTTCCTTTGTACCTATTTTCATGGTTGTATAAGAAACCAATCATTGAATATAACGAGGTTCTTTTGAATGATATTCCAGGGGTTCTTATTTTTTGGATTATAGGTTTCCTTATACTTAGGTATGCAACAAATGAAAAATTTATAAAATATAGAAATTATCTCACTATAGGATTTCTTCTTGTTACAGCTTCAATACTATTCTTAAGGATTCCCTTCTTATTTAAAGCATTAACATTTTCAGTTGTTCTTCTTTTATTAGTTGCTCCTGCGATTGCAAATACGGCAGAAGGAAAGAGAAACCTTTTGCTTATATGGATAGTTGCAACACTAGTGATGGCCTTTCTACTAAGGGGGTCTGGCTCAGATACCGGGATTCTTACTCCGACTGGAAGTTTTCTTGGGGGATTCTCACTCACTTGGGTTTTAGCAATATTCGGTACGTATGTTTCTTTTCCCTTCGGGGTTATTCTTGCCTTAGGTAGAACTTCGAATCTACCTTTAGTTAGGATTATCTGCACAGGAATTATTGAAATTGTAAGATCCGTTCCTTATATAACATGGCTGTTCTTTGCTAGTGTTATGTTGACAGTTTTTATGCCCGAAGGGATTGAATTTAACCTCATAGTTAGAGTATTAATAGTTACAGCTTTTTTCAGTGGAGCATACTTTGCAGAGAATATAAGAGGAGGTTTACAGTCAATTTCAAAAGGTCAGTATGAGGCAGCTAATGCTGTAGGCATGAACCCATTACAAAGAATTTCTTTAATTGTTCTTCCTCAGGCGCTTAGGGCAGTTATCCCAACACTTGTAAGTAGTCTCATTACATCTTTTAAAGACTCAAGTCTCGTAGCAATTATTGGGCTTTTTGATACATTAAGAATAGGTTCTGCTGTTATTCCTACACAATCATCACCAGTTAATTTTGTTGGAACTCAACTAGACAACCTCTTGTTTATTGCCTTATTCTACTGGGTATTCTGTTTTATTTTTTCTAGAAGAACTATGAAGATTGAAAAGAAATTAGGACTAGGGGAAAGGTAGAATAATACATATGAGCATAATTGTTACGAAGAATGTGAAGAAGTGGTTTGGTGACTTCCAAGCATTAGACGGTATTTCTATGGAAATAAAAGAGAAAGAAGTTGTAGTTATTTGTGGACCCTCGGGTTCAGGTAAGTCAACTTTTATTAGGTGTATAAATCGTCTAGAGCAGCACCAAGAAGGGGATATTATAGTTGACGGCATAGAGCTTACTAATGACTTAAAGAACATTGATGCAATACGTTCAGAAGTAGGAATGGTTTTCCAAAGCTTTAATCTCTTTCCTCATCTAACGGTAATGCAGAACATTACATTAGCTCCAATATGGGTTAGGAAGAAAACAAGAACTGAAGCTGAAGAGAAAGCTATGGAGCTTCTAGAGCGAGTAGGTATTCCTGAACAAGCAGATAAGTTTCCAGGTCAATTATCTGGTGGGCAGCAGCAAAGAGTTGCTATAGCAAGAGCTTTAGCTATGGAGCCTAAAATTATGCTTTTTGATGAACCAACTTCAGCTCTTGATCCAGAAATGATCAAGGAAGTACTAGATGTTATGAAAGAGTTAGCACAATCTGGGATGACTATGATTGTTGTAACTCATGAAATGGGATTTGCGAAAGAAGTATGTGATAGGGTAATGTTTTTTGACGAAGGGAAACTTGTTGAAGAGAATAATCCAGAGGACTTCTTTAATAACCCTAAAAGTGATAGAACGAAACTATTCTTGAGTCAGATACTGTAAATAATTTAAAGTTCGGACCACAGATTCTTTTCTGCTAAATCAACTATTGTAGTAGCCATACAGTATGCTCCATCGTAAATAGCTTTATGTCCACCTTTTGTTATAGTTGCTTCCGCAAATTCCGGTTGATGGTTAACTGCTTTCTTAGCATCAATTGAAAGCATTGGATGTATTGAAGGGATGGCCAGCGAAACATTTCCCATATCTGTAGAGCCTAATCCTTCAAGGGAACTATCTTCATATAACATTTCTCTTTCTACATCTTTTGCATTTTCCATAAAAAGTTCATACATTACTTTATTGTTTATAACCTCAGAGTATCTGTAGTCAGGTGAAGTTATATCAACTGTACAACCAGTAGATAGGGCAGCCGCTTCTACAAAGTTTTTAAACTTACTTTCTAGTACCGATAAGTCTTCTCCATTCAAAGCTCGTAGGTACCATTCAGAACTTGTGTATGATGGAATTATATTTGGCTTAAAACCACCATCTAAGATTATTCCATGCATTCTGTTACTTGAAGGAAGTTGTTGTCTAAATGTCGATACATTCACAAAAAGTTGTATTTGAGCATCGAGTGCATTTATCCCTTCTTGGGGCGCTCCAGCCGCATGTGCATCCTTTCCAAAGTATTCTATCTTATATTGTTGAATCGTTGTCATTGTTGGGTTTGCTACATTATAAGGTGCTGGGTGAATCATCATGGAACAAGAAGCATCCTCAAACTCTCCTTCATCAAGAAGAACTATTTTTCCTCCCCCACCTTCTTCTGCAGGTGTACCAAGAAGCTTTACTCTTATATTCAACTTATCAACGAGTTCTTTTAATGCTAAGCCAGCTCCAATTGAAGCCGTTGCAATAATATTATGCCCACAGGCATGACCTATTTCTGGTAAGGCATCATATTCTATACAAATAACTACTAATGGGCCGGTTGAGCCTAGTGTTGCTGAAAAGGCAGTATCTAGTTTTCCTACAGGACTTTCGACTTTTATTCCCTGAGAGGATATGTAGTTAATTAAATGTTCCGATGTTTTGTATTCTTCAAATCCTAGTTCTGGGTTTTCATACATCCAGTCATTTACTTCTTCTAGTGAAGAAATAATTTTGTCTAAGGTATTTTTAACTATTGTTTTATTACTCATTATTTTCAATCTCCTTCAAAAACATTGACACTATAACTACTTAAAGAATTCCACATTATCCATGATAGATTTTTTGCTTCTGCTGCACGAATCCCTTCCTTAATTTCTTCATTTGAGTGCCAGAAGCCTTGGAGGTAAGGTCGGAGTTTGTGTATATTATCTTCTCTTTCTAGGCCATCTTCTAGTGCTGCTGTAACTACTTCAAAAGGATATGAATTTGGGTGAGAGTACCCAAACGATCCTTTTGAATAATGAGAAGGGTATATCATTGGGGATACAAAATCCACAGCTTCGTAGATGGATTCAAGATTTTGCCCTATTCCTCCATCTGATTTATTTGTTAAAACAAAACCAAATATATCAGCAGAAATAAGGCAATTTTCCAAATGAAGTTTATCTCTTACTTTGGAAAGAAAATTCGTAATTGTTTCAGTTCTATTTTCTGTTGTTGATTCTAGATCAAACTTCATGTATCTATAGTTACTATCTGGATATCTTATATAGTCAAATTGTATTTCATTAAAACCCAACCTACACGCTTCAATTGCAATATTTAGTATGTATTCTTGAACTGCTGAGTCCGAGGGGTCTAAAAAGTATTGCTGGCCTTGTCTGTATGGTCTATTATTTTGGGTATCCCATACAGCAGATTCATGATTATTTATTGCATATATAGGGTCCTGAAATGCTACTAGTCTTCCTATCAGGTATATGTTATTTTCTTTGTAGTAATTTAAAGTCTCTTTATCATATTTTTTTCTTACGGCATTAAGTTCAATTGCCTCATCATTATTAGTTTCAAAAAGAATATGCCCGTTATCTGATTTGATATCAATGACCACAGCATTAATTAAACTTGTGGAGATAAGGTTATGAATTTTTTCTCTAAAAGATTCATTTCCGTACAAGTATCCATTTAGATAGATAGCCCTTATCCTTCCAAACTTATCATGTTGCCAAAAAAGTTTTCTTTCTTCCTGGATAGATATTCTATTTCTTAGTTCCTCCAGGCTTTCTAGATATAAATAGTAATTGTCAAGCAATGGTTTAAATTCCTGTAATGTACCAAAATTTTTATCATTTGATAATAAGAAATCTAGGGGTGTTTGATGTTCTTTTGTAAAGTTTTTAATTATACTTACTTCTTCTTTTAAGGAGGGGGATTCTATTAACCTACCTTGGCTATAGTGATTAAACATATTAGATTTCAGAATTTTCTTTGAATCAACTTTTGATGGAGCATCTTTCAATTGTGTTTCTTCAAGAAAATTTATTTCAATCGACACAGGGCTGATTAATTGTTTATCCTCACTAATGTATCCAGAAAAAGCAAGGATCATTATAAAGCTGCTTACAGTTAAGGTTTTATACATATAATTAATAGATTACATTGAAGGATTAATAAAAAAAATAGGAAATATTTATGGGAGCTACAGACGAAGCTGATAAGTTACAAATACTTGCTGAAGACTACTATGAATTTTCTTTAGAGTCCTCTCCTTCATATGCGATAATTAAAGGTGACCACAGATTTAATTCTGAAATAGAAGATTTTTCTGAAGAGGCATTAGATAAAAAAGAAAAAAAAGTTGATAAATTCATTGAGCTTCTTAACTCACTTAGCTCTACTGAACTTAGTTCAAAAGACTTAATTACTTACGGAATGTTAGAATTTACATTAAAAAATTCTAAACAAAGTCTTTTAGATAGAACTTTTGAATTTGATGCAGGAGTTGCGGGATGGCAGAGGCTGCTTTTGGATTATCATTCTATGTTCTACTTACCGAATGAAGAAAGTGCGATAAATCTTCATAGAAGAATAGAGAAATACAAAGACTTGTATGAACAAGTTTCTTTTTTGCAGAAAAAAGCTCTTGGTGAAGGAAGGACAGCAACAGCAAGAAATGTCAGCAGGACTATAGAGCAGATCGAAAATTACCTTTCTTTAAATGTTGAAGATGATCTGCTGTTAAAGATTAATTTTGTTCCTGGAATTTCAGAGAATTTTATTAATTCATGGAAAGAAGTATCTATAGAGAAAATTGAAAAGTATGTAAGACCCTCTGTACAGGATTATTTGGATCTTCTAAAAAGTGAGGTATTAGATAAAAGTAGAGACGATGAACATTGTGGAATTATGTGGAACCCAGATGGAGAAGAGCTCTACTTAAGACAATTAAAGAGATATACAGACGATCCAGATGCTACAGTAAAAAAAGTTCACCAAGTTGGTTTAGACGAGATAGAGAGACTGAAGGAAGACTTTGTAGATTACGGTCAAAAAGTGTTTGAGGAAAGCATAGAGTTTGAGTCTGTAATATCAAGAATGCAGACTGAACCTAATATGAGATATGAGAGTGAAGACCAGATGATTCAACTCGCAGAAAGGGCAATAAAAAGGGCCTACGAGCCTCTTGAAGAGTGGTTTACAGTCTTTCCTGAAGCTCCTTGTAAAGTTGTTCCTGTACCCCCAGAATCTGCAGAGCATGCGCCACCAGCATACTATTGGCCTCCTTCTCAAGATGGATCTCGTCCAGGAACTTACTTTCTAAATACTTATGACCCAACCTCTAAGAGTATTTTTGAAGCAGAATCAGTTGCTTTTCATGAAGCTATTCCAGGTCATCATATGGATAGAACAATTGCCTCTGAATTAAAAGAAGTCCCTGAGTTTCAAAAGTATGCAGCATCCACTGCTTTTGTAGAGGGCTGGGGTTTATATTCTGAACAGTTAGCTAATGAAATGGGGCTTTATTCAAATAATATCCAACAGCTTGGGAGATTGGGGAATGATGCATGGAGAGCTTGTAGGTTAGTTTTAGATACAGGTATGCATGGTATGGGTTGGTCAAGGGGTAAAGCAATTAAGTTCTTTTATGAGAACTCTCCAATAGAGAATACTAATGCAAATATAGAAACTGATAGATATATTGCCTGGCCTGGGCAAGCTTGTGCTTACAAAATGGGTCAGTTAGCGATAATTGAACTAAGAAAATATGCGGAAAAGGAACTAGGAGATAACTTTGATATACGACTTTTCCATGATGAGGTTCTGAAAGATGGTGGAATCACTATTCCAATTTTATCAAAAAAAATAGAATCGTTTATTAACTTATATAAAGATTAGGATTTTCTTTTAGGAGTTTTCGTAGTATCTTTAATGACAATTTCATGTTT
>Ga0310344_10000240_pt1 | contig 44756 bp, 45 predicted proteins | sample HC15DNA20200_MG_FD_203801 | JGI IMG/M metagenome (GOLD analysis project Ga0310344, IMG submission 203801) | Marine microbial communities from station ALOHA, North Pacific Subtropical Gyre - HC15-DNA-20-200_MG | ecosystem: Environmental > Aquatic > Marine > Oceanic | place: Pacific Ocean: North...
GTTGGCCGCTAGCCATTAGTTTTTGCCCCGTTTGTTAGTAACTTTCAGAGACCGCTGTTGCTTGGACTGTCTGTAGTGCTTCCTTTACCTAGATATCGTTGACTAGCGATGGATTTCCGTCGGATTAACCAGCTCCCCCCTTATGTGTTTACCATCATTGATGCGCTGAAGACCGACGCGCGGCGTCAAGGGCATGATGTAGTCGATCTTGGTTTTGGTAATCCGGATTTAGCTTCACCCGACATTGCTGTTGAGAAGCTCGTTGAAGCCGTTCAGAACCCTCGTAATCATCGGTATTCTTCAAGTAGGGGACTCCCTAAACTTCGGGAGGCCGTTGCAGATCTATATTCTCGACGCTTTGGCGTTCAGCTAGATCCAGATATGGAAGTAATCCAGACGATTGGAGCTAAGGAGGGTTTTGCTCACCTTATGTGGGTGATGCTTCAAGCGGGTGATGCTGCGCTAGTTCCGTCGCCGTGCTATCCCATTCACCGGTATTCACCTTTATTTGCTGGAGCTGAAGTGCGTGAAATACCTACTGTGAATGGTGCGGAATTCATCGAGTCTCTTCGGGAAAGCTGGGAGTATTCTTGGCCTAAGCCAAGGGTTGTTATTCTTTCATTTCCTCATAATCCAACGACAGCGTGTGTGGATTTAAATTTTATGACTGAGCTCGTCAATTTTGCTCAAGAACGAGAAGTTCTCCTTGTACACGATTTTGCTTATGCCGATCTTGGTTTTGACGGTTATAGGCCACCTTCAATATTGGAAGTTCCTGGGGCCAGCGATGTCGCAGTAGAGCTCTATTCTATGACTAAAAGTTTTTCGATGGCTGGCTGGCGCGTCGCGTTCATGGTTGGACACGCGCCGACGGTTGCTGCTTTAGGTAAGTTGAAGTCGTATTTGGATTATGGGACTTTTCAGCCGATCCAGATAGCCGCAACTGTGACTCTGAACGAGGCCAAGGAATATCCGGAGGAAGCTTGCAGCATTTATCAAGCGCGCCGGGATGCACTTTGTAACGGTCTTAGCCGTATCGGATGGGAGCTTGAACCCCCAAAAGGAACAATGTTTGTTTGGGCGCCGATCCCGGAGCCATACCAACAAATGGGATCCGTAGATTTTGCCAGCTACCTCGTTCGGGAAGCTAATGTGGCTGTTTCTCCCGGTGTCGGTTTCGGTCCTGGCGGAGAGGGCTTCGTCCGGTTCGCTCTCATCGAAAATGAGCAACGAATTGCTCAGGCTGTGCGGAATCTCCGAAGCTGTTTAGACAAGCTGGGTTAGCTTGCACCCCGTTTTGGGTTCCTTAGAGGTCTTCTGGAGAGCGGTAGGTGGGATAAAAGCTCGCGTAATTGGCGCAGTAGACCGGAGCTCCCTCGGTAGTTGAATCCCCGTCACTTACAGGAATGTTGACTGGAATTAAATCTTCATCACGTTCCACAAAGATTTGCACGAGCTGTATTTCAGCTCCGATGATTAGTTCCGTGGCGGTGCATACCAGCATTGCGTAAGCCAGCTGGTTGCTGGTTGAATCGTCTTGAGGGAAGCCATTGAGACTGTCTAGGTAGATTTCGAGAAGAGTGCCATTAAGTGCCGTTCCAACTATCTGACTGCCCTCAATGAAAGGAGAAACGTACTCTTGTTCTTGTTCTTCAAGGTTAGGTCCGGCTAGAACCTGTTCCAAGATCGTATTGACTGTGCCGTCGGGATCGATGTCGCGGGTGACAGTGACAAGTCGCATACCGTTGCCAAAATTTCGCGCAAGGAATATCTCGACTTGTTCAGTGTCTCGTGTACTCGAAATAGTGGTAGTTGGCGGATCGATCTGAAGTGTTTCGGGTATTGGTGCTGAAACAGATCGAGGTTGGCTTTCAACTGTGATTCCGCAGCCAGCTATGAGCAGCGATGCGCCGAGTATTTTGGCGACAATCTGTAGTGAAATTTTTGGCATCAGGAGATCTCCATAGGCTCTATATCCTCTGATTGGATTGGAATCTCTATTACAAATCGAGCCCCCGGTTTCTGGTCACGGCGGTCTTCAACCCAAATTCGACCATGATGTAATCGAACATCTTCCCAGACCAGACTTAACCCCAAACCCGTTCCAGTGTCGACCCCTCTTCGTCCTGCGGAAGAGCCGCGAGAGAAGCGATCGAAGACATGGTCTCGCTCGGACAACGGGATGCCCGGCCCCTCATCTTCAATTCCTATCCAGACGAAATTTTCATTAGTATCCACAGTGATCCCGGTAGCGCCACCTCCGTGGTTAGTCGCATTGAGTAGTAGGTTCGACATGACTCGTGATAAGCGACGTTTGTCAACGTACAAGCGGATTTTTTTATCTGGATAAGTATTTTGGATTGGTATTTCTTCGAGGTGGGCTAAGCGAAGTGATGCTTTAAGGAAACTTTGGACATCAATCTCTGACAATTCAAGTGAAACTGCGCCTGCGTCAAAACGAGAAATTTCAAGCAAATCTTCGACCATTCGGCTGAAGCGGTCGAGATCTTGGGATAGAAGATCTAGGGCGGTTCGAGACCGTTCGGAAAACTGCTCCCTTCGTGCTTCCAATACTCCGACTGTGGTAGTAAGGGTCATTAGGGGGCTGCGTAGCTCGTGGCTGACTTCGGAAGCGAAGCGTGCATCGCGTTCGATACGTGCCTCGAGAGCTGATGCCATTCCATTGAATGAATCGGCTAACGCATCTAGGTCAGGATCCGCCTGACGCTCTAGCCGGGTTTCAAGCTTCCCACCTGCAATTGCTTCTGCGGCAGAACGTACGCGCCGCAGAGGACGAAGCATACGCCGACTTGCCCACCAACCTATGATCGCTCCCAGTAACGTTGTGGCAGCGCCAGCACTGAGAAGAATGATGCGGATAGACCCAAGAGTGTCAGCAACACCGGCCAGGTCTACAACTTCGTAGTAAGCGGCTTCGAAAGCTGGTAGCGGTACTCCGATCACGAGCTGTGGTTGACCGGCGATCACAGTTCGAAGTTGACCTGGGAGTCCATTCGTAACGCGGGATGTCAGAACCGCTGGAATATCGCCGCGCCCTAACTCGGGAGAAAGGAGCCAGTCGTTGCGAAGTGTGATAAGTGTTTGACTTCCTTCGACACTGGTCAGTGAATCCACAATCGTTGGCAAGTCTTCGGAGGTGGTGTCTGGAGTGAGCTGGTTGTTTAGTCGCACGGCGTTACTGACCGCTATTGCCGCGGCACTTTCTTCTCGAGTGGTTATCAGTTGTTCACGTGCTAGCACCATTGTGACACCAGCGAGAACGATGGATAGCAGGAGTCCGCCGACAGCAAAAGCTAATGAGATACGTGTTCGTAGCCCGACTGAGGAACGGGGATTCGAGTGGGCAGTGATGTCCATATCAGGGTTGAAGTTTGTACCCCATGCCACGCACAGTAACGACAAACCTTGGATTAGCCGGATCAGGTTCGATCTTTGTTCGAAGTCGACGAATATGAACGTCCACTAGTCTTCCATCACCGAAGTAGTCGTAGCCCCAAACTCTTTCAAGGAGATCTTCCCGACTTAGGACCCTCCCTACGTTATTTCCTAATTCGATGAGAAGTTGAAATTCGGTTCTAGTGAGGTGGATTTCTTCTCCATCCATTCGAACGGCTCCTTCTGCCGGAGAGAGTTCGAGTTCGTCGAAATTCATCGACTCAAGAGAGGGTTCTGGCGATCGGGAACGGCGAAGCAGGGCACGGATTCGGGCCGAGAGTTCTTTGGGTGCAAAGGGTTTAGTTAAGTAGTCGTCAGCACCTGCCTCAAGGCCGGCTACGACATCATGAGTATCCACTCTTGCTGTAATCATGATGATCGGAACGACACTTACGCGACGAATACTTCGACAAACTTCGAAGCCGTCGATTCCTGGCAGCATGATGTCTATCAGTACAACGTCACTTTGTGTTCGGCCAAATATTTCTAGTGCCTCTTCACCACTTGCTGCCTCTTCAACTTGCCAGCCCTCATCTTCAAGCGCGAGGTGTACAGCGGTGCGGATCCGCTCATCGTCCTCAACCGTCAGTATTCGAATACCCATAGCCACTACCGTTCTCTATTCGGGGCGCTATCAGATGTACTCTAACTGTTAAAGACATGTCCGTTTCTGTCCAACGCAATCTTCTTCTGCTCTTTTGAGCAGCTTTTCTAATGAGGTGTAAAGATTTTTGGAAGCCGCCAGAACGAATTTACTGTCCCCTGATTTCCTGGAGACATTTCCCACCAAGCCTCCCGCTTCTTTTACTATTACCGTTCCAGCAGCAATATCCCAATACCCGAGACCACTTTCGTAGTAAGCGTCAATACGGCCGGCTGCTACATTGGCGAGATCGAGGGCCGCTCCTCCAGAGCGACGTATGTCACGAATTTCCGGAATAATTTCCACAAGTTCTTTCGCTTGTTTCCGTCTGTCCAGCTTGATGTTGTAATTCCGGAAGGACTAAACGAGCGGCGGCGGTGGCAAGATCCAGAAGTTCGCTGGATTTATGTTGCTCCCTAGTCAACAGGGTGTCGCTCTCTTGCAACTGTCTGGATCGCTTTAGATTGCCATTCACTCATGGCACGCAAAACCAGATTTGCGACTATTCCGACACCAGCAGCTGCTAAGACGGCGCCGGCAAGAGCGAGTACAGAAGCCAGATTCGTACAGTCCTTGCTGCACTGCAGATCGGTGACTGTGTATCCAATCAAGCCACCACATGCTCCTCCGAGAAGTATCGAACTGAATGCTAAAACTCGGGCGAGCCTTGATGGGGTTGCTGAAGACTGAGGCTCTATTAATTTGTCGGCCTCTTGAGTGTTCATTATTGGAAGACTATCTGGGTCAAGTGTCCGTGTTCACGATCTACTAAGGTCCTACCAGCGGGGCCTTGGAAGAGGTGAGAGGATGCATGGGTGAGAGATTGGAACGTAGTTGGTGGGCTTATCGAATCTGATGCCTGCCTTCTATTAGTGGGAAACAGGCGTAATACCGGAGAACTTGAATGGACTCCGCCTGGAGGAGTCGTTGATCTTGGTGAATCCAGTCTTGTGGCTCTTACGCGGGAGGTGGAAGAGGAAACTTCACTTGAGGTTAGAGAATGGTCAAGCTGTGTTTACAAAGTTTTTGTTGATTTTCCGGAACGCGAAATGCGACTGTTTGTGGAGGTATTTCGTGCTGTCTCTTGGGATGGGGAGTTGTCATTTGTAGACCCAGACCGAATTGTTGAAAGTGGGCGATTTGTCGATTCCGAAACTGCGATGAAACTCCTTTCAAAATCGCCGCAGTGGGTGAGTGAGCCCCTGCTTGATTGGCTTGCTGGGAATTATAGAGTCGATGCCACTTACGCATATTTGGTAGATGGAGAAACTCCGAAAACCTTTCGGGTGAAGCGATTATGAAAGAAGAAATGGTAGGCCAAAACAATCCGGCTTCTCGAAAGATACTTCATGTTGATATGGACGCTTTTTTTGTTTCAGCCGAGTTGTGTCGGAATCCGGGATTGAAAGGTCGACCGGTGCTTGTAGGAGCTCCTGGCAAGCGCGGAGTCGTTGCCGCTGCTTCTTACGAGGCGCGTGTATTTGGAATTTATTCGGCAATGCCGTCGGTAGTGGCAAAACGCTTATGTCCCGAGGCTGTATTTTTGCCGAGTGACCATTCTTATTACGCTGAAGTTAGCAGGAGGGTTATGGCCATTTTTCAGCGGTTCACCCCTCTTATTGAGGCGATTGGTTTAGATGAAGCATTTCTTGATGTTTCCGGATCAGTGGGGGTGGTTGGTGGTTCTGAAATTCAAGCTGACGAGATCCGGCGAATGGTTGAGGAAGAGGAGGGGCTTGTCTGCAGCGTAGGTGTAGCAACTAATAAATTCTTGGCAAAGTTAGCCAGTGAGGATGCCAAACCTCAAGTTATCGGACGGAGCGTACTTTTTGGAAAGGGAGTTCGGGTAGTTCGACCTTCGGAAGTTGAAGAGTTTCTAGCTCCACTCCACGTTTCCCGTATTTGGGGCATTGGACCTCGTACGACTGAGCAGCTTGAGGGTTTAGGCATTTCAACTATCGGGAAACTGGCCGAGGTTTCTGAACATGTGTTATCAGGAATATTCGGTGAGGCACTTGGAAAACATATGGGAGCGCTAGCCCGTGGTATCGACAATCGAACTGTAAAAGCTGAAAAAGTTCTTAAGTCTGTGAGTCAAGAGCAAACATTTGAAATAGATCTGACAGAGTTTTTAGAATTGCGGCGCCGGTTGAGCCAACAGGCCCATAGCGTTGCAAGCCGGCTTAGATCTGAGCGATTGTTTGCAAGGACCGTCACATTAAAGATTCGTTTTTCAGATTTTACAACTATTAGTCGATCTCACTCTGTTGTGGTACCCATTGATACTGCTACCGAGATACTGGAGATTACTGAGAGGCTGTTGTCTGTTCTGAATCTCAAGGATGGAGTGCGATTACTTGGTATAGCGGCAACTGGACTTGAAGATTCATCTGTGCGCCAACTTGAGTTTTCAAATCAGCGCCGCGATAATGATCGGCTAATTGAGGAGGCCATGGATAGCATTCGTGAACGTTTTGGTGTCTCCTCAGTAAGCCTAGGTGGTGTTACTGAAGAGAGATGATTCTCATCATGACGCATCCTGAGAAATTTCTAATTCTGACAGAAGAAAAGCGCAGTTTCCCGTGTCCTGTACAGTCTGTCCAAGAATCGGTTACAGTTGGGCTTTGTGGTCCTACGAATGCTGTGCACTAGTGGCATAACGACTGTTGAGATGGAGGGACTACGTGCCACTGTCTGATGATGAAGAACGGATTCTCAACGAGATTGAACAGGAGTTATACGACTCCGACCCTCGGCTTGCACGTGAGGTAGCTGAGACTACGGTCTATACCGAGTCATTGAATCGCTTGAAGTGGTCGGTAGCAGGTTTCGCTTGTGGACTAGTGCTCATGATTCTTACTTTGTCAACTTCGTATCTTTTGGCATTTGCGGGCTTTTTGGTGATGCTTATATCCGCACTTATCCTTGAACGGAGTCTCCGACATTTGGGAAAAACAGGTATAGAGCAAGGACGCCGCTCTACTCGGGGAACGGCGCTGAAAGCAGCCTTCGGTAGCACACGACAGCGGATGCGAGAACGTTTTGAACGCGGTGAGTCTGGTCGGTCTTGACATTCCTCCATCTCGTCATGGGCAACATGTTTTTGCTGTAGACATTGGTGGAACCAAGGTAGCAGTTGCGGTAATTGGCGATACAGGAGAGGTTGTGGGTCGGGTCGAGGCCCCAACTTCGAATGTGGGTGCAGAAGAATTATTTAACACGGTAACCGCCCTGCTGGATCGGGCCAGTGAGTCGGCGAATGCGAAACGAATCAGGCCAGAGGCTGCGGGAATTGGTTGCGGAGGTCCACTTTCTGAAGAGGGTGGAACTGTTTCGCCGCTGCATATCCCGCAATGGCAAGAGTTCCCACTTCGGGATCGAGTTGCAGAATATCTGGGTATTCCCACCTTCCTTGACAACGATGCGAAAGCGCTTGCGCTGGGTGAAGGTTGGTTAGGAGCTGCTCAAGGAGCGCGCGATTACATGGCGATGGTGGTTTCGACCGGAATAGGTGCTGGGATTGTGCTTGGGGGAGAGTTATTGCAAGGGAGTTCTGGAAATGCGGGTCATCTTGGTCATATTGTAGTTGCGCCAGATGGGCCTTGGTGTGCTTGCGGAGTTCAGGGTTGTCTTGAAGCGGTTGCGTCTGGGACTGCTATTAGGAGTATTACTGGGCACCCGGCAGAGAAAGCCCCGCTTGAGGTTCGGATCGAGAGCGGAAAGTATGTTGGTCGCGCAGTGGCGACAGTGGTAAACCTTCTTGACCTTCAGCTTGTTTTAGTGGCGGGTTCTGTGGCGCTCGGCTTTGGAGAACCTTTTTTTAGTGCCGCAAACACAGAACTATTATTGGGCTGTGGCTTAGAGTACACAAATCCAGCAAAGATACTTCCCGGCGGGCTTGGTTCCAAAGGACCGTTGGTTGGTGCAGCTGCAGTAGCTTGGCGTGGACTAGGTTAATGTTCGGAGCCCTATGAGTTTCTTCTTTATTTCCAGGGTGATTTTGGCAGTATTACTTCGGCCTGGACTTTGGCGAACTGCTCTTCGTCAAGGGCATCGGCTAGCACCTAGAGGCTGGTGGGGGCGCCCACCCTTTTTGCCTTTGCCGGATGTGAAGTATTTGAACTTTCGTGCTATCACTCACTATGGAAAATTCGGGCAGGAAGCAAGTATTTCCGATGTTCTTGAGTGGTTGAGTTGGTGTCGAAACTTTCCTAAAGATCGTTTGTGATACTGGGTTTGAAACATAGACAGAGTCGATTGGGTAAAGCTTCTTTGATGTGTTTTTCTTCGGGCTGCTGTTCGAGTAGGGGTCGGAATTAAGGCCGTATCTGTATTGAACTTTCTGTTGTTTAGGATTTCAGGTGCTAGTCATGAGTAATTGGAGTATTGAGTACCCCAAAGGAACAGTTGAACAGCGACATCTCGAAGAGATTTCTCTAAACACTCGGCGAGTTTGCTTCCAGGAGGTCTCGCAGCTGACACTCGTACTTGGAAGTGGCCAGCAAACGAAGCTAAATCGGAGCGCCCTTTCTGCGGCGGGTTGCGATTTAGTTCGCCGTCGCTCAGGCGGAGGGGCTGTATTGCTAGTTCCGGACGAGGTTTTTTGGGTGGATCTGTTTCTGCCGCGGGGAGACCTTCTCTGGGAGGATGACCTGAGTCGTTCGACGTTTTGGCTCGGTTCAGTCTGGGTAAAAGTGTTGTCGATGCTCGATCTTCCTGCAGAGCTTTATCGAGGACGAATGACAAATCAGCGCTGGTCTTCTGACGTTTGCTTTGCTGGCAGAGCGCCCGGAGAGGTATTGATTGGAGGTAAGAAGGTAGTTGGCATTAGCCAGCGACGTACGCGTGCAGGCGCACGTTTCCAGTGTGCGCTGCTGCTTAGATGGTTGCCAGAGCTCCTGGTTGAATTTCTTGACCTCGAACCTAGTGAGGAAGCGCTGCTTGAACTTTTTGAAGCAGCCGTCGGTGTACGAGACTTGATACCAGATATGGCGCTGGATAATAGCCTTCTGGCCGAGTTCTTCTGGAGAGCAATTTCTATTTAGTGGTATCTGAAGGCCCATTTTCTGGCCTTTCGCACGGTTCGCCTCTCTGGATTCTCAGACTGCTCGATAATTTCGGTCAATTGGCTTGTTTAGTGGTGTAAATAAGCATAAAATGGGTGATATAGGAGTTAATTGGCTTTATTCGTTAAAGTCGGATAAGTCTGGTAGGTGCCAGATAAGTCGGAAAGGGAGGGGGTAGTGCAGTGGCCTTTGTGGGAACTTTTGAACACACCCTCGACGAAAAAGGTCGCCTTGTTCTACCTTCCAAGTTTCGGACTCATTTTGTTGACAGGGTTTACCTTTCGCCTGGGGCAGGCTGCATTTCGCTGAGAACGCCAGAGCAGTTCAATGAGATGGTGACACGTACGCGCGAACAGGTTCGTGCCGGTGATGTGCAACCTGAAGTGCTCCGTGGGCTTGCATCAATTTCCGAAGAGGTTCGGCCTGACGGACAAGGGAGGATTACCTTGCCAGCAAGACTGCAGGCATTTGCATCACTGGATCGAGATGTTGTGTTGTGTGGAGCTATTGACTGGGTCGAAATCTGGAGTTCCTCGGTGTGGCCCGATTTGAGTGAGGCGCAAGATGACGCGGTTGCCCAGGCATTTCGGCAGGGTATTGGTATCTGAGATTGAGTTAGATGACAGGACGTATAGAGATGTCTATTGGCCAGATGTGTAGCGGGAGGTGAGACGGTAGTAAAAGAATTCAAGAACCCACTTTGTTCTTCCAACCCAGACGATGTTCTCGATCGCGATAGAAGAGAATTATACGAATGTTTTGATTAGTCGGCTGTTGGTATGAGTAATCGGTTCTACTTGTCTGATTATGAATTAGCAAGAGTCCGTGCACGGTGGTGAATTGTTTTTACTGAGTCAAAAAGTATGAACTCGGATCTTGCTGAAGCGATCAATTTTGAACATCAACCGGTGATGTTAAGTGAAATCCTTGAAGTATTTTCCTCTGTGCCGGATGGCTATCTACTTGATGCAACTCTTGGGGGGGCGGGGCATGCCAGTGCCTTATTAGATTTGCTTCCCCACTGTCGACTTATCGCTCTTGATCGGGATTTGAAGGCGATCGAAACTTCTCGGGAACGTCTCGCTCGATTTGGTGACCGCGTAGTGATAGTTCAGTCAGCTTTTCGAGAACTCGAATCTGTTATTGAGAGATTACTTGGTGGGATAAGAATCGTTGGCTTTCTTTTCGATCTCGGTTTTTCTTCGGCACAAATTGACGAGGCAGGTCGAGGTTTTAGCTATCGTCAATCGGGCCCGCTTGATATGCGGATGGATCGCGGGCAGGAATTTACAGCTTCAGACATTGTCAATGGCTATACCAAAAGTGACCTAACAGGCCTTATTCGTTCCTATGGAGATGAGCGTTTTGCTCATCGAATTGCTGAGACGATCGTGGCAGGCCGTCCCATCCAGAACACCTTGGAACTTGCCGACCTCATTCGAGAGGCAATACCAGCGGCAACTCGTCGCCGTGGTGGCCATCCGGCTAAACGTACATTTCAGGCCCTGCGTATCGAAGTAAACGATGAATTACGTCAGTTGCCATTGGCTCTAGATCATGCCATGGAACGTCTTGTACCTGGTGGGCGTGGAGTAGTTCTGTCTTACCACTCTGGCGAAGATCGTATTGTTAAGCAGCGGATCAAATTGGCAGCAACAGGCGGCTGCCTATGTCCACCGCAATTGCCCTGTGCGTGCGGTGCGATGCGAATTGTGCGGGTGCCTCATCGAAAGTTGCTTCGACCTTCGGGGTCAGAGCGGGTAGCAAATCCTCGCTCGAAGAGCGCCCGATTGCGTTTTGTCGAGCGAATAGAAGGGAGGATTCGAGCGTGATGGCAATTCGAAAAATTCCAGGTCTGAGACGTTCGGCGAAGGCGGGCAGATCTTTGATAGCTCAGCGTGACACTAAGAGTGTTGTTTGGCCATTTGTAGCGCTGACAACGGCAACCGTGTTTTTAGTATTTCTTGCCTTGGCGGGATTCCATAGTTTGCTAGTTGCTGGCCAATTCGAGGTGGATCGACTCCAAGCTCGACTTACAGGAGGACGGGAAACAGCTCAGATTTTAAGAATGGAAGTGGCGAGACTGGAAAGCCCCGAGAGGATTCTTGATGTAGCTCAGGGTCGGCTCGGTATGGTTCCGCCACCTCAACGTGTTTATTTACCTGCGGTTGTTCCGGGTGATCCTTTGCAACCTATTCCCGCGCCTATTGGGAATCCCTTTGGAACTGTTCGGCGTTGAATTATTTTGATGAATACTACTAAGCGTCAGCCGATGTCTCGCAAAGTCCGATCAGATCAACTTCCTTCTACTCGAGGATCTGAGCGTCGTCTTGTGTTCAGATGTGCAGCAACTGGCGTCCTCTTTGTCTTGGTGGCTGCTGGATTATTATGGCGTCTAGTGTCACTTCAAATCTTGGAGCCAGACCGATACCTGGCGCAGGGAAGCGCACAGAGAATTCGAAGCATTGATCTGCCTGCAGCTCGAGGTGCCATTTTGGATCGAAATGGTGTTGATCTGGCTCTTTCAGTTCCATTACAGACTGTCGTGGCGGATCCACGTCTTGTGGAGGATCCTGTAGAGGCTGCTCAGGCTCTGGCGCAATTTGTCGATACGGATGTGGAAATTCTGGAACAACGTCTAGGTAGTGACCGCGCGTTTGTATATATAGATCGGCAAGTTAGTGATGACATTGCGACTGCAACTATGAGTTTGGATCTTGCGGGAGTGTATTCCATTCAAGAGCGTGCTCGACTCCGCCCTGCCGAAGATTCTTCGCTTGCTCTCTTAGGTCGGACGGACATAGATGATGTAGGAGTTAGTGGACTTGAGTACGTGTATGAAGAACTCCTAGCTGGGACCCCGGGTGAGCTTATAGTCGAAACAGGTGCTCGCGGTTCCACTATTCCTGGGGGGGAGTATCAGATCGAGCCCGCCACGCTCGGGCAGGATCTTGTGTTATCTATCGACCGCTCCCTTCAGTTTGAAGCTGAGCGTCTTTTACTTGAGGGAGTTGAAGCTGCTGGAGGTAAAGCAGGGATTCTGATTGCCATGGAGCCGAAGAGTGGTGAGATTTTGGCGTCCGCCGCTGTTGTACGTGATGGGCAAAGTCTGCAACCTTCCAGCGAGCATCGGGCGGCAACTTGGAGCTTTGAGCCCGGTTCGATCATGAAACCCCTGACATTCTCGGCGGTATTTGAAAGTGGACTTGGTGACCCTTCCTCCATCAAGAAAGTCCCCGGCTGGGTTCATGTCCATGACAGCGATTTTCGTGATTCCTTTCCGCATGACGAGGAAGAATGGTCTATTGCAGAGGTTCTTCAAAAGTCTTCCAATGTCGGCACGATTCTTTGGTCGGCAGACTTAGGGGAAGATCAACTTTATGAACAACTGCTTGAGTACGGCCTTGGGAGACGAACCAGCCTCGAATTTCCCGGCCAAGCTTCTGGCATATTACCACCGGTTGGTAGATGGTCGGGGACCTCGCTTCCCACTATTGCGATAGGGCAGGGCATAGCGGTGACTCCTTTACAGATGGTCACTGCATTTTCTGCGATCGCTAATCAGGGCTACTTGCCCGAGCCAACCTTGGTTTTAGGGACACGGGACCCTCTGAGGGAAGTGCTAGAACCTCGGATGGAAAGAGCTCCTAAGGCAATATTGGCGAGGAACAGCGCTGTCGAATTGCTTGCAATTTTAGAAGGTGTTGTTGAAAATGGAACTGGCATTCGTGCACAGGTCCCTGGCTACAAAGTTGCAGGAAAGACGGGAACAGCGTGGAAACCCCGATCCGAAGGCGGATACGGAGAAGAAACTGGCGATGTTGATTATGTAGCTAGTTTTGTCGGCATCTTGCCTGCAGATGATCCAGAATTAGTTGTTCTTGTGGTAGTTGACGAACCTGCTATTGAGACTTATTCCGGGGGACGAGCTGCAGCTCCCATTTTCTCCGGATTCGCCAAATTCGCTGTTCGGCAGAGGCGGATTCCTTCTGAGTCGGAACGCATTGGTTTGGATGAATCTGGAAGGGTTATGGCTGCAACCCCCGCCCAGATGGCAATTCTGGAAGCAGTTAGTGTGGAATCAAAAGAGGACATAGCTGTGCCGGAGAATGAGGTGGCTGCTGCGTTCGTTGAGGGTTGACGTGGATCTAAAAGAGCTTGTAAGGCAAACCCAAAAGTCGTGGAGCGATGAGTTTTTTATTTCCGGCACAACTACGGATGTCAGCGGTATCTGTTATGACTCCAGAAACGTTACTAATGGTGAATTGTTTTGCTGTTTACGTGGAAGGCAGTTCGACGGTCATAACTATGCTGCGAATGCAATAAAGGATGGTGCCACTGCTCTGTTAGTTGATCGTCAGCTCGATCTCGCAGTGCCACAAGTCCTGGTACGCGACACACGTCGAGCCATGGCTCTTCTCGCTGCAAGTTTCTTTGGCCACCCTTCCGAGCATCTAAAAATTGCCGGAGTGACCGGCACTAATGGAAAGACTAGTGTTGTGAGCATTCTGGCTCATCTGCTACGGATGTCGGATTGGATGGTAGCCGAATCTGGAACTCTGACGGGCGTTAGGACCACGCCGGAGGCTCCTGAATTGCAGTTGAAACTATCTAACTGGCTATCCAGTGATGTGGAAGCGGTTTGTATGGAGGTTTCTTCTCACGCCTTGGCACAACATCGGATAGATGGAACAAAGTTTGAATTAGTGGCATATACCAACTTGACACGAGATCATCTTGATTATCACGAATCTATGTTTGAATATGGTGAAGCCAAGCAGCGTCTTTTTACTCGGGAGTTTTCGAATCGCGCAGTCATTGTTATTGACGACGTGGGTGGTCGAATACGAGCAAAAAGAGCAAGTAGGGAAGGGCTAGATGTTGTTGAGGTGTCTACTATCGACGCGATTCCCGAATTTGACTCAAGCGGGTCGGCATTTACTTGGCGTGGAGAGCGCTTATATCTTCCCCTGCCGGGGAGCTTCGCCTTGACTAATGCACTTGTTGCTGCAGAACTCGCGGTCGGGTTGGGGTTGAGTGAAGATCGAGTAGCTGATGCCTTGCCTTGTCTTTTGCAGGTAAAAGGTCGCTTCGAATTTTTACCCGAAACTGGCGGAGTTCATGTGGTGGTGGATTATGCGCATACTCCGCAGGCCTTAACTAATGTCCTCTATACTGCCCGCCAGATTGCAGACACCGGTCGAGTTATATGTGTGTTTGGCTGTGGGGGTGGGCGTGACGCGGGTAAACGCCCGGAAATGGGCTTGGCAGCTTTGTGTGGGGCTGACGCGATAATTGTCACGTCGGATAATCCCCGTACTGAATCTCCCGACAAGATTATTGAAGAGATTCTTGCCGGGATGAAGATTTCTAATTCCGAGAACGACCTCACAGGGACAGTTAGTTCTGGGCGTGTCGCTAATGAGGTTTTGGTAGAACCTGATCGTCGAGAAGCCATTGCCATCGCCATCGGTATGGCTAAACCTGGGGATCTAATCTTGATAGCAGGTAAGGGTCACGAAAATATCCAAGAAATTGGTGAAAAGCACTATCCCTTCGATGACCGTATCGTAGCTTTAGAGCTCTTAGGTGGTGCTGAGTGATTCGCCTTCTTATTGCAGCTGCGGTAGCGATGGGCTCTTCTCTGCTTGCTACCCGCATATTAATTCGGTGGTTGTCGAGGCTACGCATTGGTCAACCCATCCGTGATGATGGCCCAGAAGGCCATGCAATTAAGGCAGGTACACCAACGATGGGGGGATTAGCCATTGTTGCAGGTGCTGTCAGTGGGTACATCGTGAGTGATCTGTATCGCGGTATCTACACTCGTACAGGCATATTTGTGATGCTTGCTATTGTCGCCGGTGGGGCGGTGGGTTTACTTGACGACTGGATCAAAGTTGTACGTGAACGTAACTTAGGTCTGAACAAACGGGCAAAAATTTTTGGCCTCGTTGTGGTTGCGCTGGGTTTTGCTTTTTTGATGCTCAAATACACCGGAGTCCATACTGAATTGTCATTTACACGATTTGCACAGCCCGGCATTGACCTAGGTAATGCCCTGTGGACTGTGTGGGCTGTTCTACTGATTATTGGTTCCTCGAATGCTGTAAATCTCACCGACGGATTGGATGGATTGGCCGCTGGTGCTGGCACATTCTGTTTTGCGGCCTTCACCTTTATTGCATTTTGGCAATTTCGCTATGCTTCGGCTTATGAAGTTCCCCACGCCTTAGATCTGGCGGTGGTAGCTGCTTCAATGGCCGGAGGTTGTTTAGGTTTCTTGTGGTGGAATGCCGCTCCGGCACAGATATTCATGGGGGACACTGGCTCTCTGGCTATTGGTACAGGGCTTGCAGCTTTAGCCTTGTCAACGAATACTCATCTCTTGTTACCGATTGTCGCTGGTCTGTTTGTGATGGAGACCGTTTCAGTGATTTTGCAAGTCGGGGCTTTTCGGCTTTTTAAGGGTCGACGCGTATTTCGTATGGCGCCTCTGCATCATCATTTTGAGTTGAGAGGTTGGCCCGAAACTACTGTGATTGTGCGTTTTTGGGTTATCTCTGGTTTATGCACAGCGGTGGGTTTAGGAGTGTTCTATGCTGATTCAATCGCAGCTGGCGTGACGGAATTAGGAAGATAATGAGCCAGACCGTGGTACTAGGGGCGGGTGTCACCGGACGAGCTGTAGCGCGCGGACTACTTAAACACGATACAGAAGTATGTCTTGTCGATGACAGACCCGATGCAGTAATTCAAAGTGCTTTTGATGACCTATCTCTTGAGCTAATCGTTTCGCCAACATTGAGTGATTGGAAGTATCTCTTGCTGAGATGCGACCGTCTAGTAGTAAGTCCAGGAATTCCTGATGGTCATCCCGCTTTGACGCTGTCAGGAAAATTGGATGTTCCTATTCTTGATGAGTCTGACCTTGCCAGAGATTGGGATGACCGACCACGTTGTGCTGTGACGGGAACAAATGGCAAGACAAGTGTGGTGACCCTTGTGACTGAGATGTTACTACATTCGGGAGTGAGGGCTATGGCCGCGGGCAACAATGAAGTTCCACTTGTTGCAGCAATCGAAGATAGTGAAGTGGAAGTATTCGTTGTTGAGGCCTCTTCTTTTCGGCTTGGACATGCTGCCACAGTTGAATTAGGACCCGCTGCTTGGCTGAACTTTTCCCCTGATCACCTTGATATACATCGTGATTTGGCTGCGTATGAAAGTGCTAAATCTCGGATCTGGGAAGCTCTAGAAGACCCGGAAGATGCTGTAGCTAATATGGCGGATCCAGTTGTGAAATTTCACGCGCCGCAAGGCGCTACTGGGTATGGAAGTGATACCTCGGCATGCCGGATTGAAGGAGATCATATTGTTTACCGAGAGGGGCGAGTCGTCTCGGTAAATGATCTTCCGCGAGTTCTGCCCCATGACTTAAGTAATGCGCAGGCCGCTGTCTCCTTGGCTCTCCGTTCTGGTGCGAATATCGATGCTTGTGCAACAGCGTTGCGCCGCTTTACCGGTCTTCCACATCGTATGGAAATAGTTGAAGAGATTAACGGAGTTCAGTTCGTGAATGACAGTAAAGCAACTACACCTCATGCTGTGTTATCAGCTCTATCCGGACTTTCCGGTGCGGTGCTGATTGCAGGAGGCCGTAACAAGGGCCTCGACTTAAGTGTTTTGAGGTCTGCTATTCAATGCCTTACTGCTGTTGTCGCAATTGGGGAAGCTGCGGAGGAAGTGATGACCGTATTTGCGGGAAGTTGCCCACTGGAGCGGGCCGATTCGATGCAGTCAGCTGTGGAATTGGCATGGGACAAGGCAGCTTCCGGTGGAACAGTGCTACTTTCACCAGGATGTGCCTCTTTTGATTGGTATACCTCTTATATAGAGCGTGGCATTGCATTTACCCAGGCGGTTAAGGAATTGAGAGGCAGTGGGTGAGTGCTTTGACTGAAGTTCGGCTTGCGGTAGCTAGACCGTTCCAGTTCCGCCGGACTGTTCGGAGAGGCACTCCCCAACGATCGTTTCGATTTGTTGTCCTTCTCGTTGTAGCTCTTCTTCTCTCACTTCTGGGGGTTGTAATGGTTCTTTCAGCGTCTTCGGTGAATGATCTTCGCTGGTATGGAGACGCCTGGTATCACCTCAAGAGGCAAGTGCTGTGGTTTCTTCTTGGAATTCTTGCCTTAAGTGTTACCCTCCGAATCGACTATCACCGACTACGTCCTTTTGCAGTTCCAACCCTCTTTGTTTCGGTGTTTTGTTTGATATTGGTTTTGATACCAGGGCTTGGTGTTAAGGCAAATGGTTCTGCTCGTTGGCTTGATCTTGGTATAGCAACTGTTCAGCCATCTGAGCTCTGCAAGTTAGCACTAGTCCTTTACTGTGCTGATCTTTTATCGAGACGTAAGCGGCCATTGAGCGAAAAGAAGTTGACTCTCTATCCGATCGTTGCCGTGACAGGATTGATCGGCGTTCTTCTTATGTTGGAACCGGATTTGGGTACTTCGTTGATTATTGGAGTCGTAGCACTTTCTATGCTGTTTTTCGCTGGTCTGCGACTCCGTATTCTTACTGTTCTCGTAGGCGGTGGAGCTATAGGAGCACTTGGTCTGACCTTAAGTGCGGGTTATCGGCGTAAGAGATTATTTGGAATGCTCGATCCATGGACTGATCCACTGAACACTGGCTGGCAGACCATTCAAGCTGGTGTGGCAATTTCAAATGGCGGGTTATTTGGAATTGGTCTTGGGGCCAGCAGGGCAAAGTGGGGATTTCTTCCTTTTGCCCACACCGATTTCATATTTGCCATTGTTGCTGAAGAGTTTGGGTTGGTAGGTGCGGGGTTGGTCATAATCGGATTTCTTATACTGGGTTTAGTGGGACTCTCAACGGCGCTTCATGCTCCTGATCCTTTCGGACGGTTGTTGGCTGCTGGAATTACAGCTTGGATTATGATTCAAGCTTTTGTGAATATTGGAGCTGTTCTAGGAAGACTTCCAATCACTGGAGTACCACTTCCGTTCGTATCCTTTGGCGGTACTGCTCTAATCGTAACTATGGGGGCTTTTGGGATACTTCTGAATATTGCTCGGCAAACACCGTGAGCTCGAAAAGGAAGGGTGGTGTGCTGGTCGCTGGAGGTGGCACTGCAGGTCATGTCCTGCCTGGCATAGCAATAGCCGAAGCTTTGTTGGATAGGGGAGTTGTTGAAGGACGGGAGGATATCCGATTGGTGGGTAGTCGCCGCGGTATCGAGCGAAAGCTTGTGCCGCAAGCAGGATTTTCGCTGGTATTGCTCCCCGGCCGTGGTATTCAGAGAAAGGTCACTTTAACTAACGTTGCTGCTTTAGTAGGTCTGCTAGTAGCGACAGTTTTTGCTTTTTGTTTAATGTTTAGAAAACGCCCCTGGGTGGTCGTAGCAATGGGAGGATATGCGAGTGTTCCCTGTGGTGTGGCAGCAGTGATTTTACGTATTCCACTAGTAGTGACTGAACAGAATGCTGTGGCTGGAGCTGCTAATCGATTACTCGGTCGATTTGCCTCGGTTTGTGCAGTGGCCGTGCCGGGTACTGGTTTACCACGAGAAATCGTAACTGGTAACCCGGTGCGTGATGAAATTCGGAAATTTGCTGGGGGAGTTGGACGAGAGGTGGCCCGCAGTGCTTATGGACTCAGCGGTCGTCCGTTACTCCTAGTGTTTGGAGGATCGCTTGGCGCACAGAAAATTAATCAGGCTGTTTTCGAGGCGTTGGAAAGTTGGGATGGGCAAGAACTAGTTGTGCACCATGTATTGGGAAGCCGAGACTGGGGTGGAGAGAAGTTCAAAAATTTAGAATTATCGGATCGAGTTGAGCATCGGGTTGTTGAATATGAGCGGGATCTGCCTTCCCTTCTTGCAGCTGCTGATCTTGTTCTGTGCCGTTCAGGTGCAACTTCGATTGCAGAGTTAACCGTTATAGGTGTACCGGCTCTATTGGTTCCGCTCCCTACCGCCCCTCGGGATCATCAAATGGCTAACGCTCGGGTGTTGCTAGAAGCAGGAGCTGCTCGCATTCTCATGGATTCGAACCTTAATGGAGAATATATATGTAAGAGTCTTACGAGTTTACTTCGGGATTCAGAAGGGCGTAAAGAAATGGCTAGGGCCGCTGCCCAGTTGGGGAGACCAGACGCTAGTGACAAGATTGCAGATCTGATTCGAGATTTAGCAAATGTCTGACGCTTTAGTTGACTTATCCTCTCCGAAACGTGTCCATGTGATTGGTGTAGGAGGTGCAGGCATGAGTGCCATCACCGAAGTCTTATCCGGGATGGGACATACAGTTACGGGCTCCGACTTAAAAGATTCAGCAGGGATTGAGCGTTTAAGGGCTCTTGGAGTTACCTGCCATATAGGCCATGAGGAACAAAATTTGGGCAGCGCAGAACTCGTTACACGATCCAACGCAGTTCCGGACCGAAATCCTGAATGCCAGTCGGCGGTCCGAAGAGGCATTCCGCTTGTGCCTAGAGCTGACATTTTGGCAGCGATATGCAATGAGCGTCGAACTATTGCTGTGGCAGGCACGCATGGGAAAACAACGACAGCTTCGATGTTTGCATTGATTCTACGCAGGGCGGAGGAGCGACCATCCTTCGTGATTGGCGGGGATGTGAATGAGATCGGAAGTGGTGCGGCTTGGGACGAGGGCAGGTTTCTAGTGGTGGAGGCCGATGAAAGTGATCGGACATTTACGAAGCTTCCGCGCCAGGCTGGAATTATCACAAACGTTGAACCCGATCACCTTGATTTCTATGGAGAGTATTCCGCCTTATTGAATGAGTTCGAGCGATTCGTTAGAGAGACAGATGGACCTGTGATGGTTGGTATTGACGAATCGGATGGAAGTCGAGTAGCGGCAGCTACCAAGGCAGAACGTGTTGGCACTGATGATGCTGCGGAGTGGCGTTTGTGTGATATTCAAGAGACATGGGGTGGGGTAAGTTTTGTCCTTAGGGAACCGGAAGAAAATCAGTTGCAAATAGATTTAGCGGTTCCTGGTCTACACAACGCCCGAAATGCAGCCTGTGCTGCAGCATTAGCCCGAAGATTGGAAATCCCATCTGAAGCTATCACGGATGCACTGGCGAGTTTCGGGGGAGTATCTAGACGTTTTGAACATCGAGGAAAATTTAGCGGTGTTGAGTTCGTCGATGACTATGCGCACTTACCCACTGAAATTCGTGCCACAATCGCTGCGGCGTCAGTGAGGAATTGGCAGCGCATAGTTGCTGTGTTTCAGCCTCATCGCTTCAGTCGTATTGAGAGATTTGCGACGGAATTTGGTAGTTGCTTCGCCGGTGCCGACAAAATCTATGTAACAGACATTTATGCTGCCGGAGAAATCCCGAAACCGGGCATTTCAGGCCGGCTAGTGGTAGACGCCATACGCAACTCAGTTCCAGATAGTGATGTGAACTATTTCCCACGCCGAGATGAGCTGATCGAGTCTCTAGTCGGAGAGCTTCGAGAAGGAGATCTTTGTCTCTCAATGGGTGCGGGAGATTTGACGATGGTGTCGGATGCCGTTCGAAAGCGACTAAGTGAGCAATAAGACAGACCCTCTTGCCGAGCTGGGGAGAAGACTCGATGACTTGGCCTTGAAGGAAGGCTGTCGACGTTGGAGTCCAATCGGTCCGTTGACGACGTATCGGGTGGGGGGGCCAGCGGCATTATTTATTAAGCCTTACGACATCTATGAACTAACGAGAGTAGCGAGAGTCCTAGAAGGTTTTTCTGGAGAATTACCGGTGATGGTGCTAGGTAGGGGGTCGAATCTTCTGGTTGCGGATTCAGGATTTTTAGGCTTAGCGATTCAGCTCGGGGTGGGCTTTGCCGACATTGATACCGAGGGAACCCGGATGACTGCAGGCGGAGCGACAAGATTACCCGTTCTTGCTCGACGCAGTGTGTTAGACGGTCTATCTGGTTTCGAATGGGGAGTAGGCATTCCGGGTTCTGTGGGGGGTGCGATTCGTATGAATGCTGGTGGACATGGTGCTGATATTGCGGATTCGCTAGTCTGGGCTGACGTTTTTGATTTATCTGCCGGTTTACTGAATCGACGCTTGGTCTCAGAACTCGGTTTGGGGTATAGAACGTCACTCGTTACTTCCGAAGAAGTTGTGGTATCGGGTTGTTTCGACCTCTCCCCTGGCAACCGAGTGGTTGGGGAGTCTCTACTAGCAGAAATTGTTCAGTGGCGTCGAGAGAATCAGCCAGGTGGAACAAATGCGGGATCGGTTTTTACTAACCCGCAGACCCATACAGCCGGGAGCTTGATCGAATCTGCGGGCGCAAAGGGTCTTCGCTTTGGGACAGCCGAAGTATCTTCGAAGCATGCAAATTTCATTCAGAGCGACTCTGGAGGGAAAGCAGATGATGTGCTGGCTCTGATGGTAAGAGTGCAGGAACTAGTATTCAGCACCCATGGGATAGAGCTCGAGTTCGAGACGGTACTTCTAGGATTTTGATTATGAGAATTCTCAATCCAGTAAAAGTTTCGAGAGAGTACTCGGCCAATTTTATTGGATACAGGGCGAGGTGATATCAAAGCGGGTGGGTTTCCCCCGTTGGCGTTGGTGGATGTTTGTTCCGATTCTTCTTTTGCTCGTTATCTCCGCTGGGTATGGGGTTACACGTTCAGCACTCTTGGACATTGATCGAATCGAGATCGTAGGTGCAGACCAGCGAGTGTCAGAAGCCACCGTAGTTGAGATTTCCGGAATAGCGATTGGTCAGCCACTGATCGACTTGAACTTGAGCGCTGTGGAGACACGACTATTTTCGATTCCGTGGGTTTCGGAGGCGAGAGTGTCTCGCGACTGGCCGGGAACTGTTCATCTACGGATATTTCTTCGAACAGCTCATGCTATTGGAGTAGACCCGAGTGGTAGCCAAGCTCTTTTGGATCAGGAAGGGGTGGTGCTAGAAAAGGTAGAGAGGTCCATATCGACTAACACCGCTCTACCGAGGATACGTGTTGATGCGTTTGGAGTACCAGGGACAAGAGTATCCGGGATCGATCCCCTTTTGAGAGCAGCATCAGCGATACCCTCCGATTTAGCTGCATGGATTGTGGCACTGGCCCCAATTGGTGAAGGGGTTAGAGCTGAATTGGTTGGCGGAGCAGAAGCTAATTTGGGCTTCAGTGACGACTACCATGAGCAGGCTCGTGCTCTTTCAACTGTACTCACTCGCGTAACTTTGACTTGTCTTCGCGAAGTTGATGTATCAGTTCCAAGTAATCCCGTTGTGCGTAGGAGCAACTGCTAGGCGATCCGCCCTTTTGCAGTGGTGAGAATTATTTCTTGAAGGGTTGACGTCGACTAACTACTCCACGTAGTCTTACAACCACAAGAAGAGGTTTTTTCGACAAAACAATTAACCTATACTTTAGGGTTAGAGATCTTCATACTCATTGAAGTTCACGACTCTGAGAAGGACTGTTTGTTGAGATCTCATGAGTTCAACTAGTAGTGGTTGGCAAAACACCAGGAGAAGTACATATGTCGAATCCCCAGAACTATCTTGCAGTAATCAAGGTCGTTGGCGTTGGAGGGGGTGGCGTTAATGCAGTGAATCGTATGATCGAATCCGGATTGAGGGGAGTCGAGTTCGTTGCGGTTAATACAGACGCCCAGGCGCTGTTAATGAGTGATGCTGATGTCAAGTTGGATATTGGACGCGAGTTGACCCGCGGGTTAGGTGCAGGGAGTGATCCAGATATTGGCCGCCAGGCTGCTGAAGACCATCGGAACGACATTGAACAGATTATTGAAGGCGCAGACATGGTTTTTGTGACTGCGGGTGAAGGAGGCGGTACGGGAACAGGTGCAGCTCCAGTGATCGCGGAATTAGCTAAGTCTCTTGGTGCATTGACTATTGGAGTGGTTACGCGACCTTTTGGTTTTGAAGGTCGTCGTCGTGCTGTCCAAGCTGAGAATGGCATTGTCAATTTGAAGGAAAGAGTCGACGCACAGATTGTTATACCGAACGACCGTCTTCTCACGGTATCGAGCGAAAAGACCGCTCTCCAGAATGCCTTTGAAATGGCGGATGAGGTGCTCCTCCAGGGGGTTCAGGGAATTACGACTCTTATCACGACACCGGGATTAATAAATACCGATTTCGCTGATGTCAAGATGGTTCTGGAGGATGCTGGATCCGCTCTAATGGGTGTAGGGCAGGCAACTGGGGAAAGTAGAGCATTGAATGCTGCCCGAAATGCCATCTCGAGCCCACTTCTTGAGGCCTCTATAGAAGGGGCGCGTGGAATTCTGCTTAATATTTCCGGGCCAAGTGACTTGGGCTTGTTCGAGGTTAATGAAGCAGCTGAAGTTATTCATGGTGTGGCCCATCCAGATGCGAATATCATTTTCGGTACAGTTGTTGATGATGAAATGGAAAATGATGTGAGAGTTACCGTAATTGCAGCTGGATTCGATCGCTGGGACGGAGATAGAAATTCTGTCCGGCATCGATCGAGTGTTATAGATCAGGATTCAGCTCCCGATTCTCCTATGCATGATCCGTTTGCAGTATCTGATGATGAAGAACTGGATGTACCTAGTTTTCTGAAGTAATAGCTGGCGTAGAGCCGGGGCGAACTTATGTCCCGAGAATTATTAGATCGACGGACAGGGAATGGCCGCCGGGTCGTCGTATTGATGTCCGAGATTATGGATGGTGATTTTTCTGTAGATCAGCATGCGTCAAAATTGGACAGGCGTAGAAGGGTATTACGTCCGGGTCCGTGGAGCTGGTTCCGGCAGGTTCATGGCTCTGATGTTTTACTGGTAGAAGAACCCGGGGCTCTTTCTGGGCAAAAGGCGGATGGGGCTGTGACGACCCAGCCAGGAATAAATCTGTCGATTCAGATTGCGGATTGTGCACCTGTAGCTCTAGCTTCCCCGGGCGGGGTTGCTGTGGTCCATGCTGGGTGGCGAGGTCTAAGTGCAGGAATCTTAGAAAAGGCCTCGAAGAAATTGTCAGATGTTGCGCCGGGTCCTCAGCTTGCAGTCTTAGGGCCCTGCATCCATCCGTGTTGCTACGAGTTTGCTGCAGAAGAACTTGAAGATCTCGAATTGAAATTTGGATACTTAGCTCGCGGCAAGACTCGAGATGGACAGTTAGCTCTAGATATCCCTGCAGTTGTGCGGTCGATATTAAAGACACCTCTCGTTGTTGAGTTTTTAGAGGACGATACATGCACCGGGTGTGATAGTCGCTATTGGTCCTATCGAGTTGATGGCGTTGAACATCGTCAAACTTTTGTGGCCTGGATGGAGTGGTAAGGGAAACTTTTCCATGACAGATGTAGAGGGAAATGGAAATTGAAGTGGATAAGAGTGCTATAGAAGATCGGATCGGTGTTTTTACTACTGACCTTGAACGCCGTAGCGCGGGACGAACCCGGCTATTGCCAGTGACAAAGGCGTTTCCTGCATCATTTGTGAAGGCGATTCGATCTACCGGATTAACCGAAATTGCCGAGAATTATGCACAGGAATTACTTCTGAAATCTGAGGAGAGTTTGGCGGGAGGAGTTGTCGACATTTCGTGGCACATGATCGGTGGTCTTCAGCGTAACAAGGTACGACGCTTGGTAGATGTTGTCACTGTATGGCAGACCGTCGATCGAGTCGAATTGATTGACGAGATAGCGAAGCGATCTCCAGGTGCGTTAGTTCTGCTGCAGGTAGACGGCACCGGCTTGCCTGAACGAGGAGGGTGCGCAATGGATAGTGCTGAGGCTCTCGTCTCCTACGGAGTCTCCAAGGGTTTAGACGTTAGAGGTCTTATGACTGTCGGATTACCAGGCGATAACAAAATGACTCAACGAATATTTCAGCAGGTCGCTGATTTGGCAGAAAAATTAGGATTACTGGAGATTTCGATGGGGATGAGTGGTGATTTTAAAATCGCTGTTGACTGTGGATCAACTATTGTGAGAGTGGGTCAAGCCCTCTTTGGGAGCCGACCGGAACACTGAATTTATACCCAACTTTTACGGAGATGAACCCTATGGGGTGTCGATGAGGCTACGATCAGATTGATGTTTAAGAAGGTCATGATGTATCTGGGGCTAGGTCCCGATGAAGCATATGATGAGTTTGATACTGGTGACCCGGTTGCCCGCAGTCCTCTTTCCTCTTCCGAATTCACTGAAGCCCGTTCGGCAGGTTCTGATTACAGTCGTTCACTTTGGGCAGTTGATGATCCGCCTACAGAAAATAGGCGGGTTGCACCCGGATCGACTGGAACTGTTCGGCGGATACCACCAGCGGTAGCTTCCCGCCCTTTTAGTGTCGCTCCCACTTGTTTTGAGGACGTTCAGGAAATGGCTGACCGATTTGTTGCTGAGCAGCCGGTCATTGTCAATCTTCAGGGGGTGGAGAGTGACTTATCGCGACGGATTATTGACTTTGCAAGTGGCGTTTGTTACGGCGTAGGTGGGGAAATGGAGAAAGTGGCCAATCAGGTCTATCTGCTGACTCCAACCAATGTTGAGGTTTCCGTTGAGGATCGACGCCTTCTCGAGGTGCCTGATGGATCTGCATAACACAGTTGGCGATTTTTCTTGCACACTTAGTCTTTATCACATCTGAGGACGGGCACTTAATTTCCTATGAACATTCTCTGTTTGCTGGTTGTGGTTTACAGCTGGGTGGTTGTCATTCGTGTAATAACAAGTTGGTTCCCGATTTCGCCTAACGGGAAGCTGGCGGCACCCATAGGATTTCTCTACACCATTACGGATCCCTTACTTTTGCGTTTACGTCGCCTTCTGCCGCCCGTCCGCTTTGGCAATGTGGGGCTTGACTTATCACCGCTTGTGGCACTTTTTGCCCTTTTTATCATTCAAGGGTTAATTTGCCGTTGATCGAAATTTGATGCTTCAAAGCCGGGGATGACCGCCCGAACTGGCTTGCTAAGTATACGATTTGATATATGGACGGTAGCGACCTCCTTCACTTGCTTGAAGACACACATTTCACTCAAAAGATTCGGGGCTATGACCCGATTCAAGTTGATGCTCTAATTGACAGAGCAAGCCGAGAAATCGCCGACCTCAGGGCGGAAAGAAAATCTGCAATTGACCGAGCTGAGCTGGCGGAAAAACGAGTAGAGCGGGAGCTCGATGCTATAGAGAAAGCGCGGGTGACATCGGAAGCTGAGATTGCTACTGCGGAAGCAGAAGGTAGAAGGATTGTTGCAGAAGCAGAGTCTGAGGCAGCCCGACTACGCACGGCGGCAGAATCAGAGGTGCGGTCTGCTATTGAGGTCGGACGACAACAACTTCTTGAAGAGACTTCCAGTCTTGAGACTTCCCGAGATGTGGTGCGTGATGATATTAGTATTATGGAGCGTCATATTGACGCTCATAGGGAGAGATTGCTGGCCACACTCTTAGATCTGCGCAAGCTCATTGAGGGACTAGAGGGTCGTCCGCTTGCTGAAGTTGCCCGACCGTTTACCGCGCACTCGGGAGCTCAGGGAGCGGGAGAAGAAGTAACGTCGGATACCATTGATGAGTCCGTTGCCGGACAGAAACAAGAACAAATGCCTGCTAGGAAGAGTCCTTCGAAGGCTTCTCAAGATTTGCCAACGTTGGCGATTGGCAGGGAAGGGCTTCTTGATGAGCTTCGTCGACCTGTTGCTAGCGACGCAGCGGCGATGGATGCATTTTTTACTGAAGACTGAATTAACGGACTGCCCGATACAGTGCTCGCGCTTGCAATCTGGATAACAAGGTCTCCTGTGTAACGCTGGGACGAAGGATAGGAAAAAGCTATGGCGAGGAAGATGAGCGGGTCAGCTGCGAAGAAAGCACCTGCGAAGAAAGCACCTGCGAAGAAAGCACCTGCGAAGAAAGCACCTGCGAAGAAAGCACCTGCGAAGAAAGCACCTGCGAAGAAAGCACCTGCGAAGAAAGCACCTGCGAAGAAAGCAAAGTCGCCTTTTGGGAAGGTGTTTCTCGATGAGCAACGTAAACGTCTCCGGATAGAGCGCGACCGGTACATCAAGAGTGCTGACACACTTGAAGCAGAAGCGGACTCCTTGTTGGATGGGAGAGAACCGGGGGATGTCCAGTTCGACGAAGAATCTGGCGAAGGAGACACTTTTGCCGTAGCTCGTGATTTAGATTTGGCCTTGAGTGCACAGGCCCGCCAGGCAGTTGAAGAGATTGATGCGGCTTTAGAACGGATCAAAGCCGGTGTCTATGGCGTATGTGTTTTGTCAGGTAAGAATATTCCAAAGGAGCGGCTTAAAGCCATTCCGTGGGCTGCTGAGCGAGTGGAGTATAAAGCCGGCGGGCTTGGTCGGCGTTGAATGATCGCGTGGCTTCATGGCGGGGCGCGTTTTTAGTTGGATCGTCTGTTCTGCTTCTAGATCAAATAACAAAGATTTGGGCCGTCGCCACCTTAGAGGGAAATCGAACGATCGATTTATTTTGGACTTTTCGGTTGCGTTTAGTTCGTAACACTGGAGCTGCTTTTAGCCAGGGAGAGGATCTAGGCCCGTTATTAGCTGCGCTCGTCTGTGTAGTCATCATCTTTTTAGTCCGATTTGCTCGACGCTTCAGAGACCCGGTTATGCGCGCTGCTGTTGGAGGAATTATCGGCGGCGCACTTGGAAATCTGCTTGACCGTGTTCTGCGGGAAGGCGATGGGTTTCTTGCCGCAGGAGTTGTCGATTTTCTAGATTTGCAGTGGTGGCCAGCATTCAACTTGGCTGACACAGCGATTGTGATTGGCGGTCTGTTGATGTTAAGTAGAAGATTTTGGATGGAACGATCTTGCAACTTTGGATCTCCAAGTTGAAAGTTCGAGTGACAAGCGCACTGGCGGGTGAGCGAGCTGATCGTATTATCAGTCTGCTCACTGGAGTCAGCCGTTCGGCTGCTGCAGCTGCTGTTACAGAAGGACGGGTCTTTCTTGGAGAACAGCGGCTTTTTTCAGGTTCGCGTCGGCTGAGGGAAGGGGAAGAAATTACAATTCCAACATTCGAAACTGAAGTGAGTAGTGGATTGGAGCCGGAAGCAGATATCTCTTTTCAAGTTCTGTATGAAGATCAGCATGTCATTATTGTCGAGAAGCCGGCAGGTTTGATTGTCCATCCAGGATCTGGCCATGAGACGGGAACTTTGTCGAACGGATTACTTGCCAGCTATCCAGAGCTAAGTGAGATAGGAGAGCCAAGAAGGCCGGGAATTGTCCACCGTCTCGACCGAGGAACTTCAGGGTTGCTGATGGTAGCACGATCTGTCGTGGCCTATAGGGAGTTAGTCAAGCAGCTTGCGGCGCGGGAAATTGATAGGCGCTATCTCTGTTTGGTTTACGGACGTGTTGAGGCTGAAGAAGGGATAGTAGAAGCACCCATCGGTCGCTCACATTCTGATCGAACCAGAATGGCGGTGGCTGTCGACGGCCGAGAAGCTCGGACCCGGTATAGGGTTGATCGTAGGTGCTCGGATCCTGCTGTGACCCTACTGAGATGTCAGTTAGAGACTGGAAGGACACATCAAATTCGCGTACATATGGGTGCCATCGGCCATCCAGTAGTAGGCGACCGCGTGTATGGAAGGTCTGGTGATCATATGGGATTAGATCGATTATTTTTGCATGCTGATTACCTAGGATTTATCCATCCCGTGTGTGGGGAGCCGATGTATTTTGAATCCACTTTGCCCGGGGAACTTGATGCGCTACTTATGGATCTTTTGTTTGTTTAGAAGTTGCAGACAGATCAGGAGTTCGGCCAGTTTCTATTTCCACGGGCCATTTGAGCGATGTCTTCTAGAGTGAAGGAGTCGAGGTATCTGTGCATATGTGAGCCAGCGCTCGACCAGATGGCGAGGAGAACGCATTGACCTTCGTGGTCGCATGCGCCACCCGAATGTGGTTCACCGAAATCTCCGGCAACAATCGGACCGTCGACAGCGGAAACAATTTGTGAAAGCAAAATTCTTTTTGGCTCTCTTGCAAGTACATATCCACCTCCGACGCCGCGTTTTGATTCAACTAGACCAGCGCCCTTTAGGGCAAGGAGTATTTGTTCGAGATATGGCTGAGGGAGATCGGTCTGTTCAGCTATGTCACGGACAGATCGTGGAGTCTGCCCGTCACCGTGGAGAGCGAGGGATAGGAGTGCCCGACTTGCGTAGTCGCCTCTGGTGGAGACCTTCACAGGTACGGAGCCTAGACGGAGCTAAGGGGAGTAGCGTCAACTGTGATGCCTCAAATATTTGATGACCCAGAAAAAATCCAGGGTAAGGAGGAAATCTCTGCCTCTTCTCATGCTCCTGTATTGCCCGACTACGGAGATGCTTGTATCACTTCTTTAGTGCCGGCATTATTAGAAGGGACCATCACTCCTGAATGGTTACCGGAAGAAATTTTTTTAGCCGATCGAGTTATTTTGTTGGTATTGGATGGTCTTGGTTGGGAGCAGTTGCAGCGATTCTCGCATACAGCACCGGTGATGACAGGACTCCCAGGTAGACCGATAACAACTGTTGCTCCGAGTACCACAGCTACTGCCCTAACATCTATATCTACAGGACGCCCGCCGGCTGCACATGGTGTTCTTGGTTACCGAATGACGATAGGGAACTCGGTGTTAAATGCTTTACGGTGGAGTACTTCTAGGGGTGATGCTCGCCGGAACATCGATCCGTTAGATATACAACCGCTATCAGTATTTGGAGATCAACGTCCGCCTGTTGTGACTCGAGCTGAATTCCTCGATTCAGGATTTACACAGGCGCATCTGAGAGGCAGCAGATTGGTGGGCTACAAAAGCCGGGCGGAACTTGTAGAAAAAAGCCTCGAGCTTCTTCAACGGCCTGAGCCATTTGTTTATGTTTACTGGGACGGGATTGATCGCACAGGTCACGAGTTCGGATTAGGAGATCGCTATGAAGAGGAGCTAGCGGATTGCGATCTAATGATTAGTGAAATTCTAAATCGGGCGCCAATTAGGACAGCTGTAGTTGTGACAGCAGATCATGGACAGGTTACGACCGATGGTGGTCTGCTGGAGCTCCCGAGTGAGATTACTACATATATTGTCCAGCAGAGCGGCGAAGCAAGGTTTCGCTGGCTGCATGCGCTGAATGGGGCAGAAGAAGAACTCTTTTTAGCAGCTCACGAATTGTTTCATGAAGTTGCCTGGATTCGACGCTATGAAGATATACAAAGAGAGAACTGGTTTGGTCAACGGCTTGGACCGTCAACGCGTTCACGAATCGGTGACGTAGCTCTTGTTGCTAGAAGCAATATCGGATTTCGTGACCCGGCTGAACATACTTCGATAGATCTGATTGCTCGGCACGGATCTTTGACCTCGGAAGAAGTTTTAGTTCCGGCGATTGGTTTGGTTACTTGAGTTGGATTATTGCCGATAATGCTCCTTAGGTTCACGTTCGGAAGAATCGCAGCCTAGAGTCGAGAGAATGGAGAGACAGCATGATTTGGGTCACGACGTTCATGACTCGGAAGCACCAACCGATACTGCCTCCACGGAGGCCGAGGTTCTTGATGTGAGCGATGAATCGGATGAGCAGGAAGAGGAGCGCATTGACGAAAGCATTGAGCACCCAGCGAAGGTAATGCGGGTCGGCACAATGATGAAGCAATTACTTGAGGAAGTTCGGGCGGCCAGCCTGGATGAGGCAAGTCGGGACCGTCTAAAAGAGATCTACGCTACATCCGTATCGGAGTTGAGCTCCGCTCTCTCAGAAGATCTATGTGAGGAGCTAGATCGCTTGACTCTTCCCTTCGGCGCGGGAGAAGCCCCGAGTGTAGATGAACTACGAATCGCACAAGCACAGCTTGTAGGTTGGTTGGAAGGTTTGATACAGGGCATTCAGGCCACACTTTTCGCGCAGCAAATGGCGGCACAGCAGCAACTTGCAGGTATGCGTCGTGAACTTGGTCCTGGGGATATGCAGGACACGCGGCCTAATGAGAGTCGGCCAGGGACATATCTCTGAGCTATCGAAGTGGGAATGGGAGGCTATGCCAGATTCGTTTGCTCATCTTCATGTGCATACAGAGTATTCGCTTCTTGATGGCGCCGCTCGTATTGAAGAAATAGTTGCCGCGGCTGCGGCAGATAAACAACCTGCTGTGGGTATAACCGACCATGGGAACATGTATGGCGTGGTCGATTTCTATCGCGCTTGCAAAAATCAGGGTCTCAAGCCAATCATTGGCACAGAAGCCTATATGGCTTATGAATCTAGGACAGAACGTCCTGCGCGACGGGGAAGAGTTGATGACTCAGGTGGGGATACTGAGACCGGTAAAAAGCTTTACTATCATTTAACTCTGCTGGCTGAAAGTGGGATCGGTTATCGCAATCTCATCCAGGTTTCAAGTCGGGCTTTTTTGGAAGGTTATTATTATAAGCCGCGGGTTGACTGGGAGCTGCTGGCGGATCACAGCGAAGGTCTAATTGCAACTACAGGCTGTTTGGGCGGACAGGTACTGCAAGCTTTACTGGCTGATGATTATTCAGCAGCGAGGGACCGTGCTGGCCGTTTGCAGGATATTTTTGGGAAAGACAGTCTCTTTGTGGAGATCCAGGATCACGGGATTCCTGAGCAACATAAGACCAATCCCCAGTTGCTACGTATTGCAAAAGAACTTGGAGCGCCTTTACTAGCAACTAACGATAGTCATTACACGACTGAAAATGATGCTGTCGCACATGACGCTCTTTTGTGTGTACAGACTGGCTCGTTGATGAGTGACACTCAGCGCTTCAAGTTTCATGGAACACAGCACTATGTGAAATCAGCAAAACAGATGCGTAGCCTTTTTGGTGAGTTGCCAGAATCCTGCGACAACACGTTGTGGATAGCTGAGCGGTGCAATGTCGAACTGGAATTTGGAAACCCAAAGCTTCCAGAGTTTCCTCTCCCGGAAAAATTCTCCGATAGCGATAAATATCTGGAGCATTTAACTTTCAAAGGAGCACGTGATCGTTGGGGTGAGAAGTTGCCTGATGAGGTCGTGGAACGCTTGGCTTACGAGTTGAAGGTCATCAGCGACATGGGGTTTTCTTCTTACTTTCTTATCACTTGGGATCTTATTCGTCATGCCAGAACTCAAGGTATCCGTGTTGGTCCGGGACGGGGGAGTGCCGCTGGATGTGCTGTGGCGTATGCGCTGCAGATCACTGATCTTGATCCAATTCGTTACGACTTGTTGTTTGAGCGTTTTCTGAATCCGAGCCGCGTCGATTTTCCTGATATCGATATGGATTTCGATTCTCGGTATCGAGATTCGTTGATCAATTATGCGGCCGAGCGCTATGGGCGAAATCATGTTGCTCAGATTGTGACTTTTTCCCAAATCAAGGCTAGGGCTGCTGTTCGCGACGCTGCACGGGTTCTCGGGTATCCGTATGCTCTCGGCGACCGTGTGGCTAAAGCGATGCCTCCACTGATTGTAGGTCGTGACACTCCTTTGGCTGCTTGTTTGGAGGAGGATCACGAGCATCTCGAGGGTTACAAGATGGCTGCAGAGTTACGCTCGATGTATTCCTCTGATGATGAGGTACGACAGACTGTCGATGTTGCACGAGGTCTCGAAGGTTTGCGTCGTCAGGACGGGATTCATGCGGCAGCCGTGGTAATTACCAAAGAACCGTTAACTGAGTATTTGCCTGTTCAACGTAAACCTGAAGCAGGTCAGGATCCAGCATCAGCTCCGGTAGTGACCCAGTACGAGATGCATGCGGTTGAGGATCTCGGGCTTCTAAAAATGGATTTTCTTGGATTGCGAAATTTGGACGTAATTAGTGACACATTGGAGCTAGTTAAGTCGACTCGGGGCGAGATAATTGATGTTGACGAAATTCCACTTGACGACCGGGCAACTTTTGAGCTGCTAAGCCGGGGCGACACCGTGGGCGTGTTTCAGCTTGAATCTGGTCCGATGCGGACACTTATGCGTTCTTTGAGTCCAAGCACTTTTGAGGATGTGGCTGCGCTAGTGGCTCTTTATCGTCCGGGTCCGATGGCTGCCAATATGCACAATGACTATGCTGACCGAAAGAATGGACGTCAGGCTGTTTCTTATTTTCATCCGGACGCGGAAGACCTGCTTGCTGATACCTATGGCTTGATGATCTATCAGGAATCCGTGATGCGGGTAGCCCAGAAATTTGCGGGATACTCCCTCGCAGAGGCAGATAATCTTCGCAAGGCATGCGGGAAAAAGATTCGCGAAATGATGCAGAAAGAGCGAAAGAAGTTCGTCACTGGTTGCGAGGAGATGGGATACGGAAATGCTCTCGGAGAAGAACTGTTTGATGTCATTGAGCAATTTGCAGATTACGCGTTTAATAAGAGTCATTCATACGGATACGGCCTGATTGCGTATCAGATTGCATATCTGAAGTCACACTATCCAGTTGAATACATGGCGGCATTGCTCACGAGTGTCAGGTCGAATCTTGATAAAGCAGCAATCTATTTGAATGAATGCCGAATTATGGGTATTGAAGTTGGAGTGCCTGATATCAATACAGCTCGCAGTGACTTCTATGCTTTGCCTGGAGCCTTTGCCGGCTCGACTGGAAAGAGCGCAAAGATCGTTTTTGGTTTATCTGCGGTACGTAATGTCGGAGAAGGCTTGGTTGAGCTTCTTCTGAATGAGCGTGACTCCAGTGGCCCCTTTGAGGATTTCTACGATTTTGTGGAACGATGTGATACGAGTGTTTTAAATAAACGGACCGTTGAGTCGCTTATAAAAGCAGGAGCCTTTGACTCGCTCGGGTACCAACGGCAGGGACTATTGCTAGCGCATGAACAGATAATTGATCACACGCTTGCCCGACGTCGAGAGCATGACATGGGGGTGATGTCTCTTTTTGGTGAAGACAAAGGATCTCCAGCCTTTGATGAGCGAACAGTGGTTAGTGATATTGAGTTCGATAAATCGGTGCGGCTGGCTTTTGAAAAGGAAATGCTTGGGCTTTATGTCTCAGATCACCCGTTGTTGGGTTATGAAGGCTCCCTAAGACGTAAGTGTGATGTATCTATATCGGATTTAGGAGAGTCAGATGAGGGCATACAGCGGACGATTGGCGGAGTAGTCGGAGGTCTTCAGAAGAAGTGGACTCGGAAGGGCGATTTGATGGCTGTTTTCGAGTTAGAGGATCTTGGTGGTGTGATCGAGGTAATGGTGTTTCCTCGCACAATGAGTGAACACGGATACAAGTTGTCCGAGGATGCGATTGTCCTTCTTAAGGGAAGATTAGATGCACGTGAAGATCCAAAGTTTATTTGCCAAGAGATCGAAGTTCTTGAAATAGCGGATCTCCCCTCGATTCGGCCCGTGCGAATTCGTGTACCGGTTGATCAAGTTAACGACACATTAGTGGAGGAACTTAAGAGACTTTTAGGGACTCATCCAGGTGATGCCGAAGTGCACCTGCACTTAGGGGACCGACAGGTTCTTCGTCTGCCGGCAGACTTTTGTGTCGATCCTTCGTCCGGCCTTCTTGGTGAACTGAGAGTGCTGCTAGGTGAGGAGTCGATTCTCGTCGGGCAAGAGTAATACGTTTACCAGGTGGGCGCGGGTTGGGAACTTCTTCTGAAGACGGCAGGCTGTAGGGACGTGTGCGGCAGTCGCCACGGCCCTCCAGTGGACGATCGGACAACTGGATCGGGTAGTTCTAGTAGCGAAGGACCGGAGTCGATGGCGATCGAGGTCGAAACGAAAGACTGCTCGATGCTTGGCGATGCTGAGATCGAGGAAATGGCAGAGCTCTGTGAGGATGGACCGAATCCTGTTGGTATCGGACGACTATCCAAGCAGAGTGAGGATTGGGTATTAGCTACAACTGCTCGTGAGGCTGGCCGTTTGAAGGGCTTTGCCTTCTGCACGCTTGAACGCATCGGTGGAACTCCAAGCGTCATTGTGGGGGTGGCATCAATTCGTCGAACCAGTAAACGAGACACCGTTTTACGAGCGCTTATGAGCGAATTGCTACGTCGCGCGGTCTTGGCTTTTCCTGATGAAGATGTGGTTGTGGGGACACGATTAAATGATCCGTCTGCTTTTGAGGCTTATAGAAGTTTGCTGGATGTGAATCCGCGTCCAGGCCATAAGGCTTCTGGTGAAGAACGAGCGTGGGGCCGTCGTTTTGCAAAACGTTTTGGTCTTTCGAGTTTTTCCTATGACGAGCATGCTTACCGATGGAAAGGCTCAGGTGAGCCCACCTGTGTTTTCGATCACTGCAGCTTGCATCCGGAGAAGATCGATGACGGTGTTGTTGATCTATTCGCGGAAGTCGATGTTGATCGGGGGGACTGTCTGGTGGCGTGTGGTTGGGCTCTAGTTGAGGATCTCGAAAAGCTCCTTTGAGCAGTTTGGGCGACCGCCCGATGGTTTCGGGGAGTGATACCAGTAAGCAGACAGTGGCCGGTCTGAGTGTTTCGCAAGCTGTAGCTGGTCGTCGAAGTTGTCGATCATATAACGACTGTTCCCTCCCAGACGGAGTACTCGATGCCTTGTTAGATCGGGCTCGGCGGACCCCGTCAGCGGGTAACTCTCAAGGAGTTGAGTTCTTAGTTCTGGAGGGTCAGGAGCAGACATCTGCCTACTGGGATGCAACTCTTTCCGAACCTGCTAGGAGTAGATTCCCATGGCCTGGGCTATTGAGAGCTCCAGCGCTTGTCGTAATTTACGGAGATACAGAGCGATACCTGAAACGCTATTCTGAATCTGATAAGGCATCTACAGATCTCGGTAAGGGAATAGAAAAGTGGCCTGTTCCCTATTGGTATGTGGACGCTGCGTTTGCTGCTCTTGCCTTACAGCTTCTGGCAGTTGAATCAGGTTTTGGGACTTGTTTCTTCGGCCTTTTCGGACATGAGGAGACAGTTGCCAAGCGATTCGGTGTGCCGGCAGGGAATCGTGCTGTAGGTACTGTGTCACTTGGCTACCCAGGGATCGGAGCCGATATCTCCTCGCGCTCAGTCGACCGTGGACGGCGAGATTTAGATGAGGTTTTGCACCGTGGCCATTGGGATGTGAAACGAGATGGCCGATCGGATGAAGTTAGGTAGGATCGACACTTCAAAGCCGGTATGCGTAGGTATTGGCTGGAATTATTTGGGAGTTTCGGTGTCTAAAGGAGTCTCACCCAAACAAATCGCGATTGTCGACTACTTGTGCCTTGCAACAGAGCCGTATCTCTGTGTAAATGAATGTTCTAGCTGTGGAGCTCGTTATTTTGATCGACGAAATGCATGTGCGAATTGCGGGTTGCATGAATTCTCGCAGGTTCGGATCGCCAACTCTGCGATCTTGAAGGCATTTAGTATCGTCCATAATGCCGCGCCTGGAATTCAGGTTCCGTTTGTGTCAGCAATTGTCGAGACGCAGGATGGGACGTCGGTCCGAGCCAATATCGTAGATCTAGATGATCCTATGAAAGTTGAGTTGGGGATGCGACTTGGTTTGACCACCTATGTTTGTGGGATCGACAATGAAGGGACAGAGTGCGTGGCCTTTGGTTACACCCCAGTTACTTAAGCAGAGAAGACAGATTGAGCTTTGAATACGATAGTGATGAAAGGTAGATAGTAGTGGGAGACTCGGTTTGGATCCTGGGGGCGAGTATGACTCGCTTTACAAGATATCCAGAGCTGGATGCATTAGATCTAGCCTCTCGTGCTTGTTTGGATGCCTTAGGAGACGCTGGGGTAACAATTCATGATGTAGGCGTACTTGCGTCCGGTTCTCTTTTTCAACCCTCGGGTTTTGGGCAAAGGCTTCAGAAACAAATTGGGCAGACGGGTGTTGCTGTATACAACGTGGCAAATGCCTGCGCAACTGGTGCTACTGCAATCCGGGTGGCCTACATGGCGATAAAGGCGGGTGAGGCAGACTTAGGATTAGCTATTGGGGTTGAACAAATGGGGAAAATGGGACTTCTCGCAGGGAGAGAAAAAACAGAGAAGCAAACGTATTCTCCTTCCGGCCGCTATGGAGCAGTTACACCAGTTGATGGAATTCTCGGCACAGAGACGATGCCAGGAGTGTTTGCCCAAGCCGGAACTGGATATGCCTATGAAAATGAAGGCGTTGGATTTGAGCAATTCGCGAAAGTGGCATACAAAAATCACCTTCATTCTACTAGAAATCCTTTAGCTCAATATCAAAAAGAGTTCACCCTGGAAGAGATTATGAGTTCACCGGTTCAGAGCTATCCGAATACGACTCTGATGTGCTGCCCTACGGGCGATGGTGCAGCCGCAGTAATTTTAGTCTCTGAGGCACGTCTGAAGAGAATGCCGAAAGAGATTCGTCGCCGTGCTGTCAAAATCTCTGCCTCAGTTCTCACAAGCGATCCTTGGGTAGAAGGTGGTCAGGTTCAACCAGACGTGAACACGTTGACTAGAAATGCCGCAACTCAAGCATATGAAACTGCGGGCTTAGGCCCAAAAGACCTTGACTTGGTTGAACTCCACGACTGCTTTGCGACTGCGGAATTAATTCACTACGACAACTTAGGTCTCTGTGAGCGGGGTGGTGCTGGTGATTTCATCGATTCAGGTGCACCATTTCGTAATGGCTATTTACCTGTAAATGTTTCTGGCGGGCTTATATCCAAGGGGCACCCGATTGGGGCTACGGGTGTGGCCAACGTTTATGAGGTGGCGTGTCATTTGCGTGGTGAAGCGGGTGACCGACAGATCGATGGCGCGAAAGTGGGCCTAACGCATGTGATCGGTCTTGGATCCGCATGTTCTATACATATCTTAGAAAAATAGTTGGACCACAATAAAGTTCTCAAGCTCTCGACGACTTCTACTGGAGTAGTTCTTTGCATTTTGCCACTTGCATCTTTCCCACCGAGTACTCGGTACGTCCCGCTGAACTTGCGATTGCTTTAGAGGAGCGCGGCTTCGAGTCAATATGGGTGGCCGAGCATAGCCACATCCCTGTCGAGCGCGCATCGCCTTGGCCGGGTGGTTCTGAGATGCCACAGATGTACTACGACACTCTCGATCCATTCATCTGGCTTTCGGTGGCGGCTGCTGCTACCAGCAAACTTAAAGTTGCTACCGGCATCTGCCTCGTGGTTGAGCGCGATCTGATCCACACAGCCAAAGAGGTGACTTCTATAGATGTGCTCTCCGGCGGTCGGTTTCTCTTCGGGATTGGTGCTGGTTGGAATTTAGAAGAGATGGCGAACCACGCCACCGATCCCAGTCTCCGCTTCGGATTACTGCGTGAACGTATTGAAGCGATGAAAGCTATCTGGACGATGGACGGTGCCGAGTACCACGGTGCACAGGTGAATTTCGATCCAATCCATCAAAATCCGAAGCCTGTCCAGGTCCCGTATCCACCGATTCACGTGGGCGGTGCATTCCCCGGAGGACTTGAGCGGGCCGTGCGCTATGGAGACGGCTGGATTCCGATTGCCGGACGAGGCGAGGACGGGTTCGATGCGATGCTCCTAGCCAGACAGCGCGACATGGCCTGTGAGCAGGCTGGTCGAGATCCTGAGGAGGTGGAACTTAGCATCTATCTCGCACCTCCCGACCGGAAAGCAATTGAGACGATGGCTGAGGCCGGCATGACTCGGGCTATCTTCGGCTTGCCTCCCGCCGGCTTGGATCAGGTTCTGCCACTATTGGATAAGTTAGCTGAATCGGCTGATCGCCTCTAAGCTCTGCCAGTCCAAATCGAATGCTGAGAAGAGCAGCAGTTTCTCGGAATCAGTGGAGGCGTTTTTCTATTAGAGAAAGCGGCCTACGGTGAGAGTGGAAGAAAGACGAGATCCGCTATTTGATTTTGTTATGTATTTAGCTTGGAGTTGTTGATGGTCGAAATGTAATCACCGGCTACAGGGAATGATCTTTCTCATCAGAAAGCTGATCCAATAATTCCTGAGTGGTGGTAGCAGGTTCGCTACAGGTGAAATTTCTGCAAACCCAAGCCAGATCACCTTCACGCCCTTCCCAAAGTGGCCCCGGGGGCCGCTCACCCCAGGAGAGAATTGCGTTTGGTCGGTATTTGCGGGCCGCGGCATGAACTAAGTCAGGCCGTGTTCCTGTGACAACGATCTCAGTAATTCCCTGTTGGTTTAAGTCGAGTGCGCCTAGGAGGTGTCCAAAGGCTGTCGGATGTTTGAGAACGAGATTCCCTAGAAGTCGCAGAACTGAATCCGCAGCTATAAGGAAACGTGATTCTCCGGTTAGTGAGCCCAATCGTAGGAGTGCGAAAGCAGCCAAACTATTTGCACTCGGGTGGGCATTATCGAGGATGTCTTTGGGTCGAGTTATGAGTGCTTCTGCGTCTAAGCCCGTTGTGAAGAAGCCACCGTTGATTTCGTCGCTGAATCCATCTAGAAGCTGCTCAGCTGTAGAAGTGGCTTCCTTGATCCACCGAACTTCACCTGTTGCTTCAGAGAGACGCGTGAATGCATCAACTATTGCGGCTAAGTCAGCGGCATAACCAAGATGACGGGTTCCACCTTCCTGATCCCAGGATCGCATCCATCTTCCATCTTCATTACGAAGATTTTCTAGGAGAAATTCTGCATTTTCGATAGCCACAGTCAGCCAGTCGGGACGGCTCAGAGCAACTGCTGCCTGGGTCAGTGCAGCCAACATTAGTGCGTTCCATTCTGTCAGAACTTTGTTGTCAAGAGCGGGAGCTATTCTTTTGTTGCGGGCTTGAAGCAAAATGGAACGGGCATGTTCGATTCTGGGTGGTCGGAGGAGGTCACCACGTACAGGGCGATACAAGATATTAAGTCCTTCGAAGTTACCGCTCGGAATTATTCCGTACCAGTCGATGACTTGTTGTGCATCTGAACCACATATTGCTCGGATTTCATCTTCCTCCCAGAGGTAAAAGCGTCCTTCACTTCCTTCACTATCCGCATCTTGGGCCGACGCAAATCCTCCCTGAGGAAGTCGCAGATCTCGAAGCACGTATTCAATTGTCTCTTCTGCGATGCACCGCCAGCGTTCAAAACCAAAAACTTGCCAGGCGTGAAGGTAGACCTGAGCCAGTAAGGCATTATCGTAAAGCATTTTTTCGAAGTGAGGAACTCGCCATTGCTCGTCAACCGAATAACGCGCAAATCCACCACCGAGGTGGTCAGCGATCCCGCCGGAGGCCATGGCGTCGAGTGTTGTTGTTATGGCGGAAAGATTTCTAGGCTCTGGCTTCCGGGAATAGCTTCGGATTAGCGCTTCTATATTCATAGCTTGCGGAAACTTGGGGGCTCCGCTGAATCCCCCCCATTCAGTGTCGTGCTGCTCAAGTAGGGCCTCAATTGCAAAGTCGAAGGTATCAGCCTTTGGGAGGCCAGCTGTGGGGGATAGCTGCGCTTGGAGCGCAATTCGCTGCGTTAGCTGAGTTCCGAGTTCAAGTAGGGCTGGTCTTTGCTCACTCCAGGCAGTATGAACGGCTTCAAGGACTTGAGAGAAAGATGGCATTCCTCCTCTGGGCTGGTTTGGCCAGTAAGTGCCGGCGTGGAAAGGTTTACCCTTAGTATCAAGGAAAACCGTCATCGGCCATCCACCTCTCCCGGTCAGTGCCATAACTGCCTCCATATAAATGGCGTCTATGTCGGGACGTTCTTCTCTGTCGACCTTGATATTCACGAAATACTTGTTCATTACCTCTGCAGTGGGCAGATCTTCAAAGGATTCGTGAGCCATCACGTGGCACCAATGGCAGGCGGAGTAACCAACAGAAAGAAGTATGGGTCGGTCGCTATTCTCTGCTTCGCTAAATGCATCTTTCGACCACGGATACCAGTCCACTGGGTTGTCAGCGTGTTGCCGGAGATAAGGGCTCGATTCTTTTGCGAGTTGATTCACACCATGAACATATCTTGATGTGACTTGGGTGTCCGTCTGATACTGCTATGGATGGCAATATGGTGGGGTGAATCGATGGATTGTCGGAGCGAGAGTTCGTACTTTACCTGCAGCTTTAGTGCCGGTATTTGTCGGCACAGCCCTGGTAGTAGGAGAGAATGAAGAGATTATTTGGTGGCGAGCAGTTTCTGCTCTTCTGGTAGCACTCGCACTTCAGGTAGGAGTGAATTACGCCAACGATCTGTCGGATGGTCTGAGGGGAACTGACGGAAAGAACCGGGTAGGTCCGCAGCGACTTGTGGGATCTGAGTTAGCGCTGCCAGATGAGGTTAGGAGCGCTGCATGGATTGCTTTCGGATTTGCAGGGGTTATTGGATTGTTTCTTTCGATAGTTGTTACTCCTTGGCTTCTGATAGTCGGTGGTTTAGCGATTGTTGCGGGCTGGCTCTACACCGGTGGGCGTCACCCTTATGGTTATTTCGGACTGGGTGAAGTGTCTGTTTTTTTGTTCTTTGGATTGGTAGCGACTCTTGGAACTACTTATATCCAAATAGAGCGACTGACAGGCCTGCATGTTTTAGCGGCTACTGCTGTCGGACTTTTGGCGTGTGCACTTCTCGCAATAAATAATCTAAGAGATATCGAAGGAGATAGAGCATTTGGGAAGCAAACGCTCGCTGTGCGATTAGGGAATCGTTTAGCGCGTTGGCTATATATAGGATTTCTGGACGGTGGACTAATTCTTGGATCGTTATGCGCTTTGGAGCGTCCGTGGTGTCTTCTGGTTCTACTTGGAGGAATTCCGGCAGGTAAAGCTGTACGAAGAGTGCTGAGTGGGGCACAGGGTCAAGAGTTGGTAGCTGTTCTGAGTTTAACTAGTGGCGTCCAAGTTCTGAGTGGTTTCCTGCTCGCCGTAGGTTTAGCGCTGGGAAGCTGAGCATGGCACCCTTGCGGGGAGAAGGGCTACTCGCTGTTCGATGCCGTGTCGTCTGTTGGGAAGGAGTATTCCTCATGCCAGTTAGAGCGAGTCGCACTCCAGAGTTGTGCTATTCCCCCAGATAAAGGGATTTTTGAAATATCGGTAAACCCTGCCGCAGCTAATTGATCGCGAAGTGCAGTGTCACTTGGAAGGTACACAACTGATTTTGGTAGGTATTGGTAAGCGCTACGGCTGGAAAGGAGTCCGCCGATAAACGGGACAAGATGATCGAAATAGATTTTGTGCCCTGTTCGTAGCAAAGAGTTAGAGGGTTGATCTACTTCCAACAGACCGATACGACCACCCGGGCGAAGGATTCGGGCAAGTTCGATAAAGAAAGGGGGGAGGGCTTCAAAGTTACGGAGAGCGAAACCACATGTTGCTCCTTCGAAAGACTTTTCAGCAAACGGCATTTTAAGAGCATCGCCGTGTATCAGGGGAGCTTGTGTTTGAGCGGCTTTTAGCATTCCCCATGACAGATCTATCCCTATTGGGAGATGTCCCACTCGTTGCAAATCACGACAAAAATCGCCAGTTCCACAGGCTAGGTCAATGACCTTAGACCCCGGTGAGAGTAATAAACTCTTGATTGTTTTACGACGCCAGGTTACGTCTAGGCGGAAGGTTAGTAAGCGGTTTAGAAGATCGTATCTTGGTGCGATTGAGTCGAACATGGAACGAACTTTGGATGTTTTTTCACCAGAAGAAAGGGGATTTTCGAATGCTGGCGGCTTGTTGTTCATGGTCTAGTGGAACCAGTGCCGCTGATGCTCTCGGCTCATTGGATGCAAAAGGAGGCAAAGAAGTATTGTGGGAAATAGAAGCGCTAGGAATAGTTGTATGTCGGGACCGACAATTCGAATTCGGTCGATAATTCCAACTGCCGCTAAAGTCACAGCCATCTTCCAGCCGATTCTCCTATCGTTAGCAATCAAGTATGCTGACGGAAACATTAGTAATCCCACCAAAAGCAAGATCGGTGAGCCCCGTAGAAGACTGAATAAGCCCTCAAGGTAGAGCAGCATTGTTGCTGTGAGGAGGGTTTGCGGTTGGTGGCGGTTTAACCATCGGCGTTGAAGTTCCATTGCCTCACTCTCACAGTCTTAATGGTTGAAGGTTTTGTCGTTGAAGTAAGTCTGACTTGGCTTCCGGTAGTGGAAATTTCGACTTGAAGTCTCAAGCTATCTTGCGTCGCTCACGGGAAAGATCACATTTCTAACCCACTTTAGGGTTTTTATCACCGATAATTCTGGGATATTCAATCGGCTTTTATTCAAAAATCGGATTTATCGAAGTGCGCAGTGCTCTTCTGGGGTATAGACAGTTGGCTGCTATTTTGCTCTGTTTCGTGTGAATTGTCGAGTTATTTTTCAAGGAGTTTATGGCTTGTGAGTTGAGAGATAGATCCGCCATTATCGGACAATTCGCTGGTAGGCCCGGTTAGTTTGTACGTGCTGAAAGTCAAGTTCGGTGTATACCTGGTTGGCATGGTGGTTGTCGGATTCGACGTAGAGCATGCAGTGTTCTAAGCCCTGATCAGTAAGCCATGCAAGGCCAGCCAAGACAAGTTCTCGTCCTAGTCTTTCTCCATGGAAATTTGGATCGACGGCTATTGCGTAGATCTCACCGATTGAATCAATTTCTGCTTTGTGGATTTTAGTCCAACAGAAACCTGCGAGTTGTTGCCCTTTCTCCAGTATCCGAAATCCATTTGAATTGAACCAGGGTTCTGCACATTTGTTCGCAAGGTCGACACTTGTCATACCACCTTGTTCTGGGTGCCAGTCGAAAGCTCTGTTATTTACTACGAGGAACGCCTCGGCGTCCTTCTCTTCGTAAGGGCGAGTTGTAAGTGCAGTGACTGGGGCAGGAAGAGGTCGTTCCAATCTCCAGAGGTCCCTGCAGGGAGTAAATCCTGCGGAAAGCGGCACGCGATCGCTTGTGCCGGAGATGTCTTCGATCCAATACTCCAGTCTCCCGCCACCTTCAAGCATGATGGTCTGAGTGGCTGCTTCTAGAAGACGTTGACGACTTGATTCCTCTTCAACATTTCCTTGGATTTCAACACCCCATCCGTTCCGCAGCTTTCGGAGAATAACTGTTTCCGTGCCGTCGGAGACCTCAAGGAGTGTGTATTCCTTAGTCATTTGAGAAAGACTAGATGCTCAATACTGATTCATGCGGCAGCCCACTTGTATGTGCTGGACTCTGCGAAGGCCACAGAACCCGGTACCTTCAAGGGATGGGTAGACCTCGAACACCGGTTGGGAGGGCTAAAGAGACCAATCGTCGTCTCACCTTTGAGTATCCAGATGCGGAGTGTGAATTGAAGCATGACAGTCCGTATCAACTTCTTGCGGCAACTATCTTGTCTGCGCAATGCACCGACAAGCGTGTGAACATGGTGACTCCTTCTTTGTTTCAGAAGTATCCCACAGCGAAAGATTTAGCTGAGGCCGTTCCGAGCGAACTGGAAACGATTGTTCGTTCTACAGGTTTTTATGCAAGCAAGGCTCGAAATCTATTGGGGATGTCTCAGCGTTTGGTAGAGGTTTTTGATGGCCAAGTTCCTGGGAGTATGGCGGACCTTACCTCCTTGCCAGGAGTTGGTCGAAAAACTGCGAACGTAGTGAGAAGTGTGGCTCTTGATCTTCCAGGACTTCCAGTTGACACGCATGTGGGTCGGTTGT
>Ga0310344_10000241_pt1 | contig 44754 bp, 41 predicted proteins | sample HC15DNA20200_MG_FD_203801 | JGI IMG/M metagenome (GOLD analysis project Ga0310344, IMG submission 203801) | Marine microbial communities from station ALOHA, North Pacific Subtropical Gyre - HC15-DNA-20-200_MG | ecosystem: Environmental > Aquatic > Marine > Oceanic | place: Pacific Ocean: North...
CCCAACCCAAACCCATTAAAGTAGTTATATATCCTACCTGAGCCAAGTATACAGCACCTGCCAATGACACTACAGTAAAGTATAGAAAAAAGGTGCAAACTGTGATCAGGCCATACAAAATAAGAGCCTTATCACCTAGCCCAAAGTCAAACCAAATTGGATGAAATGTGCCAGTAACAAGTGAAGCAAAAAGTGAAGTAATGGCTGCCGCGAACATGGTTCCCATCGCTAAAACCATTGAGTCTGTATGCCTCGGACGGGCAGACTCAGCATATACATTTGTTAAGGCCCAAGCAGTAGGAGTTATAAAGGCTAAAAGAGCAAAAGGTAACATTTCGGGATCTGGCAAGCTCCCACGGGGTAAGACAATTGCTCCAACTCCAATAAGACCTAGAAAAACCCCACTAGAGCGGTAAATATCTATAGCCTCTAGTCGAATAACCACGGCTACTATGTAGGTTATAACTGGAGCTGTAACGATAATAACCGACATTAAACCCGCTGGTATATGTCCCAATACAAAAACCATGTTAGAGTTTGGTAATGCAATTCCGACTGCGCCCATCACGGCAAAATATCGTAAGTGAATAATATCATAAACAATATTGACGCCACGAAAACGACAAATGATATATAGACCGATGCCAGCTATGAGAGTTTGCCAGAATACTGCTCCAATTGGAGATATGCCCTCCAAAGCTAGAAATTTAGTAAAAACGGGACTAAGCGCCCAAAGACTGCCAAGCGTAAGAAGAAGAATTAATGGAAGATAATGTATACTTTTTTTCGTTTGATTATCTGACATTTTGACTAGTCCGCCCAGCTTTTTCGGTTCCCCCAAAGTTAACTAACGCAACCCCTCCGGCAATTAAAAAAGCGGCAAGCCATAACCAAACAGAAGGTTTTTCTGAAAAAAACAGTATTCCCCAACAAACCCCAAAGACTGTCACAAGGTAGCCAACTTGGCCTAAATAAACTGCTCCAGCCATTTTAATAATTGAATAAAATATAATGAATGCGATGGAGGTCGAGAAAATGAATAAAATTAACAAGATATCTATGTGTCCAAAATCAAGCCAAACCTGATGAAAACTGTTATCTATCAAACAGCCTATTAAAGCTCCAAACGCAGCAGCAAACATAGTGCCCATTGCCAGCGCTACATTATCGGAATCCTTAGGCCGAGCAATATCTGCAAAAACATTACCCGCCGCATAGCCAAGAGGGGTTATAAAAGCGAGCATAGCAATCGGACGTAATTCTTCAGACGGAATGCTACCCTCAGGTAAGACTAATATGGCAGCTCCTGCAAGACCTACAGCAATTCCTAATGCTCTAACTCTGATTAATGGTTCCATTCTTAATAATAAGGCCAATGTATAAGTGAGCATTGGAGAAAAAAGGATTAGAATTGAGACATATCCGGCGGAAAGCTTTTCAGCTGTGTAAACTAAAGTGATGTACGAAACATCAATCCCTACCACGCCCATGAAACTAAAATAAACTATATGCTTAACGTCGACTTTTAATTTTACCCCTTTTATTAGGCAAATTATTAGTAGTAGTATCCCTGCTCCAAGTGTCTGCCAGAAAACAACTGAAAAAGGCGATAAACCAGCTAATGCCAGGGCCTTTGAAAAAGATGGATTTGCTCCCCATAAGGCTCCTAAAAGAATCAGAAAAACTAGCGATAGCCAATTAAACTCTGACTTAGTAATTGCTCTAAATATCATGTATTTACTTTTCCTGGGTAGCTTCTAAATCTATGCCTAACTACCCTTATAGGTCATCAGGGCCCACTGAAAATATAGGTGTGATACAGGTAGAATGATCTCATAACAAGGCTGATATGAAAATTAGAATCAGTGATAAAGCAGAAAGTAAGTAATTTATGTACAAGATTAAAAAAGCCTCCCTATCACCTCACTTATTAGAGTTACGTAATGTATGTCTGACTCTGAACAAATCCCAAATGTTTTCGAAGTTAAATATTAAAGTATCAGCGGGCGAGGTCGTAACAATTATGGGCCCCAGCGGCTGCGGAAAATCCTCTTTATTAGCATTTATATGCGGGACACTTCCAGATGCCTTTCAAGCTTCAGGTGATGTTTTTCTAAACGGTAACTCATTGGAAGGAATGGCCCCAGAAACCAGACAAGTCGGAATTTTATTTCAAGACGATATGTTATTTCCTCATATGTCCGTGGGACAAAACTTATTTTTTGGTCTTACATCCCAGATAAAAGGAAAACATGAAAGAAACAAAAGGATAAATCAAGCGTTAGACGAATCTGGCCTTCCAGGTATTGCTGACCGTATGCCAGAAACGCTATCTGGTGGACAAAGAAGCCGAGTAGCTCTAATGCGAACTTTATTATCTGAACCCAAAGCCCTTCTTCTAGACGAACCTTTTTCGCAACTGGATTCTGATTTGAGAGATCAGTTTAGAGAGTTCGTCTTTAGTCACTTACAAAAATATAAAATACCAACTTTACTAGTAACACATGACCATATTGACGCTGAAGCAGCTGGTGGCCCAGTGATCAAACTTATTTAAAATGGATATATTTATTAGTTTAGTTCCAAAAAATATTTGGGCTACAGATATAGTATACGCTTGTATTACACTTTTTATTTCTGGTCTTATCAGGGGCTTTTCAGGATTTGGATCCGCTATGGTGAATGCGCCAATTCTGAGTTTATTATGGGGGCCAACTGTAGGAATTCCTGTCGCCGCCCTAATTGAGTTGGTTCCAGCAATACAATTGACTCCAAAAGCCATACCAAATGCAAACTGGCGATTGGTATGGCTTATGGGCATACCAGCTTTAATCCTCATACCTCTAGGATCATGGCTACTTACTACATTACCAGCCGACTTTATTAGACGTTTTGTAGCTTTAATTGTTCTGATGTTAGTCATCACACTTTGGTCAGGATGGCGGTACAAAGGTAAAAGAACAACTTCATCGACTATTTTAGTAGGTTCTTGTAGCGGATTATTGTCTGGCGCCACTGGGATGGGAGGACCGCCCGTAATTCTTTATCTTATGGCAGGAAAAGAATCTGCCAAAGAGTTGCGTGCAATTCTAGTCTGTTATTTTACGATTATACTAGTTGGATTAATGATAAGTTTCGGTTTTCTTGGTTTGTTCAGTCAGTCAGTAATATGGCAAACAATTTTTTTAGTGTTACCTTTTCTAATAGGCATATTTATTGGAGCTCTACTTTTTCCTTTAGCAGCTGAAAAAACTTATAGAAATATATCTCTGTTATTTCTTGTTATAAGCTCTTTATATGTTCTTGTTAATTGAAAGGCATTAAAGGCAAGTAGTTCCGTTTGATGATTGTAAGACGCTAGTCACAAACTTTTTCCAAATGAGCGCTGGAAGACCCCCACCTGTTACCGGTCGACCATCGATTGGATTTAATGGACTACCATCATCATTTCCTATCCAGATACCAACTACTAAATTATCCGTATATCCTATAAACCATGCATCACGAGATCCTTGGCTAGTTCCTGTTTTACCAGCTGCTGAGCCTCCAAAATCCGCATTACGGCCTGTACCTTGTTTGATTACGGATCGCAGTAAATCATCTATTGTAGCTGCGTTCTGAGAGGAGATTACTGAATTGAGATGCCTGTTTTTGTGCAGAAAAAGTACTTCATTACCTGCACTGATTTTTCTGATACCATAGGGCCGAACTGAATAACCCCCGTTGGAGAAAGTAGCGTAAGCAGCAGTGAGCTCAATAAGGGTTACTTCCCCAACTCCGAGTGAGATCGAAGGATGTTTAGTTAGTTCTGATGTTATGCCTAATCTTCTTGCCGCCTGCAAAACATTTTTCCTGCCTATATTTTCTGCCACCCTGACTGCAGTTGTATTAATGGATCTAAAAAAAGCCTCCCGAAATGTGATCTCACCTTTAAACTGCCCAGTAAAGTTTTTAGGGCTCCAGCCAGAAATTGTTATAGGACTATCCACCAATACTGTAGATGGCCTCAAGCCCGCTTCTATCGCTGGCAAATAAACTATTGGTTTAAAAGCAGACCCTGGTTGACGAAGAGCCTGTGTTGCACGATTAAACTGACTTTCCGAATAATTCCTTCCGCCAACCATCGCACACACCCTCCCTTCTGATGACATTGCGATCAAAGCTATTTGCGCATCTAGTGTTTCCACTTCATTAATGACGGTTTTCGCTAAATTTTGCATCATAGGATTCAGCGTAGTTTTGATAATCACATCCCTCCCCTTATCCGCAATAATACCTTTAGCGTTTTTTAGAGCCCAATCTGAAAAATAATCAGGCTTAGCTTTGCTTATACTGTTACGAGACCCCTTCGTTTTTCCGTTAATTAATAAGTTTTTATAATTATTGACTTTTTCCTTATGAACTGTGGCTTCAGCTCGACTTAAATGCCCTGTTTCAACCATAGAGTTTAGAACCAGCTTTGACCTTTTAATCGCTATATTTACGTTGTTTATTGGGTTATATCGAGCTGGGGCACGGAGTAAACCAGCAAGCATCGCAGCTTGAGAAACATCAATATTTTTTGTCTGCACACCAAAATATTGCTTAGAAGCAGCTTCTACGCCATACGCTCCAGAGCCCATATATACCCGATTAAGATAAATAGATAAAATATCAATTTTTTCAAATTTATATTCTAGCCAAAAGGCTAAAAGCAGTTCTTTAATTTTTCTTTCAATAGTTCTTTCAGGAGTCAAAAATAAATTTTTAGCCAATTGTTGGGTTATAGTTGACCCACCCTGAATGAATTTACCTTCGCGCATATTTACAAAAGCAGCCCTTAATATTCCTCTGATATCAACCCCAGAATGTTCAAAGAACCGTCTATCTTCTATTGAAACCACCGCTTGGATCAGACGCAATGGGAGATCAGAGCCATCTATGCGATCACCATAAAAATCACCATACAAAGCTATATTATTATTTTTCGCATCTAAAAGTAAAAAACTTTGACGTCTGTTCTTAGCCGCAGATGATTCTAGTCCATCAGTGGAGGGCAAACCAATCGCGAACCAAACAACAGTAAGAGAGCCTATAACTAAGACCCAAATTGAAGTAACTAATGTCCATTTTAGAAACCATGAAACCATGCCGACGGTTTTTACCTGCCAATTGATTTATACTAGAGCTACCCAAATCTTCTATAGATAAAATAAATCAAAAAATTTTTATTTCTAAAAAAAATCAAACATCAAGATTTGCAACTTTTAACGCATTTTGCTGAATATAGTCTCTTCGCGGCTCCACATCATCTCCCATTAATGTTTCAAAGATCGAACTGGCATTATCGGCCTGTGCAACACGAACCTGAAGTAACGAACGAGCCTCCACATCAAGGGTAGTCTCCCATAATTGCTCAGGATTCATCTCCCCAAGTCCTTTGTACCTAGCTATTGATAAGCCCTTACGGCCAGTTTCCAGTATAGCGTCCAAAAGGGATATAGGACCAGTAATCTTATGCTCAACGTCCTTATCTATTAAAGTTAAATGACGCATATAATCTTCCTGAAGCTCATCTCCTAAGGAGTTAAGTCCTCGAGCCTCAGCTGAGTTTATTATTCGCTGATCAATAACAAGACGCTCGGGCACTCCCCTTAAAGATCGAGTAAACTCTAAAGCACCAGTATCATCTACAGTGCCTTTCCACCCCCGCTCTAGTAGAGGAGCAAGAACATCTAATCTATTAGAGATATAATCAGCTGCCCCAATTGCATTATCGGGGTTGGCAAGCATTTCGGGATTTAGAGCCCCAGCAATGGCCGCTTGCTCCACGACTGTGGCATTTGGCAGGTGATGAGTTAAAGGCTTCATTAACCGACGAACTTCTTGAGCCGTTAAAAGCATTCTTTTTAGGTCTTCACCAGCTCTTTGATTACCATTAGGCATTGATAAAACAACATCCTCTAGTCCGGATTCAATCAAATGAAGTTCCAGCGCCCTTTCATCTTTCAAATAAACTGCCGATTTACCTTTAGAAACTTGAAATAGAGGGGGCTGAGCAATAAACAAATGGCCTTGCTCAATTAATTCTGGCATTTGTCGATAAAAAAAGGTTAGTAAAAGTGTACGTATATGTGATCCATCCACATCAGCATCTGTCATAATAATGACTTTATGATATCTCAATTTTTCTAAATTAAAGTCTTCCCTTATTCCAGTCCCTAGAGCTGTAATTAAGGTTCCAATTTCCACGGATGATAACATTTTATCGAAGCGAGCCCGTTCAACATTTAAAATTTTTCCCTTTAGTGGCAGAATCGCTTGATATTTTCTTTCGCGGCCTTGTTTTGCTGAGCCTCCAGCACTGTCCCCCTCAACTAAAAATAATTCTGACTTTGATGGATCTCTTTCCTGGCAGTCGGCGAGCTTGCCTGGTAAAGAAGCAATATCAAGGGCCCCTTTACGACGAGTTAACTCCCTAGCTTTGCGTGCAGCTTCCCTAGCAGCAGCAGCCTCTACAATCTTCTCTAAAACTGTTCTTGCCTCATTGGGGTGTTCTTCAAACCATTGATTCAGTTTATCTCCGACAATTGACTCAACTATTGGCCGAACTTCAGAAGAAACTAATTTATCTTTTGTCTGTGAAGAAAATTTTGGATCAGGAACTTTTACGGACAAAACACAAGTCAACCCTTCCCGCGCATCCTCCCCCGTCAAAGATAATTTTGCCTTTTTTGTCTGAGAATTAGATTGAGAATAGTTATTTATTGTACGAGTTAATGCTCCACGAAAGCCCGCAAGGTGAGTGCCTCCATCACGTTGGGGAATATTATTTGTAAAGCAAAGTACACTTTCATGGTAACTATCATTCCACTGCATAGCGACTTCAACAGTAACTCCATCTCTATCGCTAATTAAATGAACTATTTCCCCGCTGAGAGCTGTCTTATTACGATCGAGGTAATCAACATAAGCGGTTAAACCCCCTTCATAATGCATCTCAATACTTTTTAACTCTACGCCCCTTGCATCATTTAGAATAAGAGTGACACCCGAATTCAAGAAAGCTAACTCCCTAAGACGGTGCTCTAAATTATCAAGAACAAATTCTACACTAGAAAATGTATCGGTAGAGGGTAAAAATCTAATTTGAGTTCCTGTAATTAACCTTTTTCCCCCATCAGGTAAACTTTCTTCAGGTGCAGGGCCGACTATCTCTAAATCAGAGTCCGGCTCGCCATGTTTGAATATCATGAAATGTTCATTACCATCCCGCCAAATCCGCAATTCTAATAGGCTTGAAAGGGCATTAACCACCGATACACCAACACCGTGTAACCCCCCGGAAACTTTATAAGAATTTTGATCAAACTTACCACCAGCATGAAGCTGGGTCATAATCACTTGTGCAGCTGATACACCTTCCTCATCATGAATGTCCGTAGGTATACCTCGACCATTATCAACGATTGTTACAGAACCATCTGGATTGAGAGTCACTTCTACAGTATCACAAAATCCAGCTAATGCCTCATCAATTGAATTGTCCACTACCTCATAGACCATGTGATGCAATCCTGAACCATCGTCAGTATCGCCAATGTACATACCTGGCCGCTTTCTAACCGCATCTAAACCTCTGAGGACCTTTATTGAATCCGCACCATAATCTCCCGACTGAGTATCTGTTGTTTCCAAACCCGAATTAGAAGGGTTCTCTATAGGTGTATTTACCATCTCATCGATCCACAAATTGAGGCATGAAATCTTTCCTATCCGCCATTAGCTAACCTGATATTACCATCTTCTATCTTCAAAAACTGTGCTGAACCGTAAAAATTTGTAAATTGATTTTTATCACTACCTGTAAGCCAGGCCTGTAGTCCTAGATCGAGAATACGAAATGCCAGACCTTCCCTGGCTTTGTCATCCAAATGTGCGGTGATCTCATCCAATAAAAGTATTGGAGATAATCCATAATCAAGCGTTAATAAATATGAGTGTGCCAAAATAATAGCTATTAGTAGAATTTTTTGCTCACCAGTAGAACAAAGTGCAGCGGGCATTTCTTTATTTATGTGGGTAACCTTTAAATCACTACGATGAATTCCATGGTTAGTTCGTCCACTAAATCGATCCTCTTCACGTGCCTCAAAAAGGGCAGATTTTAACCGATCTTCAGCAGCTAATGCAGGCCCCTCATAAAGCCAACTATCTACTTCTCCAACTAACTCAAGGTCGACAATAGGAAAAGATGATTGTCCTGTCTGAAAATCAGTAGAGCATAGTACATCATTGAGTCTTTTAATCACCTCTATCCTTAAAGCAGAAATCGCCACCCCCTCAGTAGCCAAAGTGGTTTCAAGAACTGACAGCCAATCAGGATCATAGTTATTATCCTTCAAAAGTTTCTGCCTTGCTCGTAATGCTTGCTCATAGGTCGATAATCTTTGAGCATGTTCAGGGTTAAAACCAAATGTCATTCGATCTAAAAAACGACGCCGACCTGAAGACCCGTCTAAAAATATTCGATCCATCTCGGGAGTTAGCCATATTATACTAAAATGCTTAGCTAATTCTGCTTGAGTACCAACTTGTTTACCATCTATTTGAACTATCCTTTTTTTAATACGACCAAACTGGGTTTTGCCGCTAATTCCTGAACCTACCTTAATCTCACCTGTTGGCCTTTCTATACGTACAGCTATAGCCCAGTTAGAATCATCACATTTAGCTATTTCATCAAGTCTCGCACGACGCAACCCTCTGCCAGGCGCTAAGAAAGAAAGCGCTTCTAAAAGATTAGTTTTGCCCGCCCCATTAGCCCCAGTTAAAATAACTGGAGTAGGGTCTACATCAATCCTCAATGAGCTATAATTACGAAATGATGTAAGGTCTATTCGCCTTATCGCCGTGATAGAACTTCTTGAAGTCAAGATTTCTCTGGCAGACACAGAATAATCCTGCTGCGAGTAATTACCAATGTTGATTTCCTTAGTATTCACACTCTCATCGGCATAAGCACGTAAAGAGATCTATTATCATTCGTATCCCTTACAATTGTTGGCGAAGAGGCATCTGCTAATATAAACTGTGCTTTTTCACCTATAATTTGGGACGTTATATCTAGCAAATATCTAGAGTTAAAGCCAATTTCCATATCCCCATCACTGTAACTAACCTCCAACTCTTCATTAGCACTACCATTCTCATTACTGGTAGCAGACAATGTAAGAGAGCCAGAACTTAACCCTAGCTTAATAGAACGGCTTTTTTCTGAAGAAATAGTGGAAACACGATCGACTGCAGCGGCAAATATACTACTATCAACTGAAAGAATTTTGTCATTTTCGGTAGGAATAACTCTTTCATAGTCTGGAAAAGTGCCATCTATAAGCTTAGAACTAAGAACTATACCATCGAATTCCAAACGAATTCTCGTATCACTAAGTGAAACAAATATATCATCTTTGGTTTCATCAATAAGTTTTCTAATTTCCAAAATTGCTTTACGCGGAGCTATAACCCCGGGCATGCTTTCAGCACCTTCAGGAAGATTTGTCTCCGCTCGGGCTAAACGATGGCCGTCCGTGGCCACTGCCCGCAAATAATGGCCACCTTCAGCCTCTACCGAATGTATGTATATTCCATTTAAATAATATCTAGTTTCTTCCGTAGAAATAGCAAACCTAGTTCTATCAATAACTGCCCTAAGCTCTTCTGCTTGAAGTGAGAAAGTAAAAGGAAGATCTCCGCTGCTCAAAACAGGAAAATCTTCAGTCGGCAGAGTGCTTAGGCTAAAGCGAGATCTGCCTGCTTTTAAAATTAGTTGAGCTGCCTCCGCATCAGTCTCCAGATCCACTTGAGAACCCTCCGGAAGCTTCCTCACTATGTCATAAAATGTGTGCGCAGGAGCCGTACTCGTGCCCGATTGACTAACATCTGCCTCTATTTTTTCAGTTATAGCCAGATCCATATCTGTTGCTGTTAGAGTTAAACTACCCTCATTCGCATCTAACAAGACATTTGCTAGAATAGGTATCGTATTTCTGCGTTCCACAACGCTTTGGACATGAGCCAAGGACTTTAATAATACAGATCGTTCGATCGTTAGTTTCATAGTAATTCTCAAACCGTGTAGCCGACCTTATTTTAATCTACCTATTTTTTTTCTTAATTAAACCAACATCTTAGTAGATTATACTATTAAGGTACGAGCCCAAATTAATTTCCTAAGTCGATTTTATTTTTTATAAAAACCGTATTTTCAGCTAATAAATAATTCCTCCATATTTTCAGTCTGTTAATATGAAAGAATAAAAACACAGTGTATATGCTTATTTATAGCAGGGTTAGAATGATTCGGCACGGATTTAGCTGCAAATATAAAGAGAGCTGATACTTCTTTTAATGATTTAATATCAAGCGCTTATCCAAGACAAAGTTCATTAAAATAAACTAAATTTCGAGCATCCTCTTCAATAATTCAACATCTTCATGAAAACTGTTGTCGGTTGACCGTAGTTCTTCCACTTTTTTTACTGCATGCATAACAGTAGTATGGTCTCTCCCACCAAACTTACGCCCTATTTCAGGCAATGAACGGGCCGTTAATTGTTTCGACAAATACATTGCTACTTGACGAGGACGGGCAACAGCGCGGGCTCTCCTCGCCGAATGCATATCAACCAATCTTATGTTAAAATGCTCAGCGACTTTCTTTTGTATCTCCTCGATTGTCACCCTTCGGTCATTGGCACGCAGAAGATCTCTTAAAACCTCTTGAGTGGTTTCAAGAGAAATGGGCCTTCCCACTAATGTTGACTGAGCTACAATACGATTAAGCGCGCCCTCTAATTCTCTAACATTTGAGGTGATTTTATGTGCTAGAAACTCGAGAACCTTATCTGGTAATTCAGCTCCTAAGTGATCAGCTTTATCCTGCAGTATACTCAGCCTAAGCTCATAATCAGTAGGATGAATGTCCGCCACTAATCCGCATCCTAAGCGAGAACGCAATCTCTCTTCCATGCCGTCCAAATCAGAGGGAGATTTATCGGCTGATACAACTATTTGTCGATTTTGGTCGACTAGTGCATTAAATGTATGAAAAAATTCTTCCTGGGTAGATTCCTTACCACATATAAATTGAATGTCATCTATCATTAAGACGTCTACTGACCTGAATTGTTCTTTGAAATCCATGGTAGTACGAAATCTCAGGGCACGTATAAATTGATACATGAATTTTTCAGCAGACATATATAATACTCTGCGTTTTGGATCTCGTTCAGTAATATGCCATGCTATAGCGTGCATTAAATGTGTTTTACCCAATCCTACACTTCCAAATAAAAATAATGGATTAAACTGCACTTGATCCGATTCAGCAGCCCTACGTGCTGCTGCATGAGCAAGTTCATTAGTCCGGCCTACTATGAAATTCTTGAAAATAAACCTCTTATCAAGCAAGGCTTGAACATTTTCGGTTTCATCTTTGATTGATTCCTCGTTAACTCCGCCCTCTATTTCATTGCTAGTTCTTGAACTCACTAGGGTTGTTCGCAGGTCGCCTTGCCCTCTTAAACCCTCTAATGGAGCCTGCACGTTTGTTCTCTGAGGCTCCACAATTACTTCAACCTGACTAATGTTTGGATTCTCTTCCTTCCAAAATTCTGTAAGTTTTGTGCCGTAATTTTGCTCTATCCAATCACGCATGAACCTAGTCGGCACTGCAATACGCAAGCGTGTGCCTAGTATTTCTCCAAGTGTAAGTGGTTTAAGCCAGCTATTAAAAGCTGCATCGCCGACTTCAGCCCTTAGAAGGGCTCGTATTCTAGTCCATTGCTCGGCTAACTTAGCGTCAGTATGTTCCCATTGCTCCGTCATAACGTTGCGCTCTTCTTATTAGGGTTTAATGTTGCGCTCTGCTTATTAGGGTCTAATACTGCCAGGTATGTATCAAATAAAACTTTAGTTTGTCTGAGATTCCCAAAGAGCAAAACAGAATGACATGAAAGCGTGTCAAAAAGTATTTCTTTTCTGCTACTCAATTAATCTCTCCCAAAAAAACAATAAATCTACATTCAGCAAATGGTCTTTCTTATTACCGAAGTCGGCATTCATATGATTGAACAATCAAACTAATGACAAGGTGGAAAGACTAAATAACGGTAAAGCCATCATCATTTTCTTATGTGCCATTTTACTTGCGTAATATTTCATTTTTATTAATTTTTACTATAATATAAAACGTTATTACTTTACATACGCAAATTAATACTTATAGATACTAGTCTCCTGAATATAGTTTAAATCACAGATTATTGATTATTTCATTTTTATTATATTTACTTTTTTCAAGACCGTGAACCACAATACATATGACGGTCACAAGTAACAACAGAAAATAGAAATGAATCTAAAAAAAATGACATATTTATTAGATTTATAAATGTAGTAGGAAAATTAAGATCCATTAAAGAATGCAAAAAGGCCGCACACATCAAAGTGCGGCCGAAAACAAAAATCAAAATATGCAAGTAGTTAGGACATTACTTTAATACGAGCTGATAAACTAGACAGTCGTCTATTTACCGTATTACGTTGCATGACTCCTTTATTAATGCCCCGATGCAATTCTGGTTGAGCTAAACGAAATGCTGACATGGCATCATCTCGATCCCCGCTTTCTATAGCGACTTCAACCTTTTTAACCAGAGTTCTTATCTTGCTTATTCTATTTCTATTGATTTTAGTTCGTCTATTGTTACGACGAATACGCTGCTTTGCAGATGCATGATGTGCCATTATTTTTTACTTCTTCTATCTTTAGTGTGCGGCGGGGCTTATAGCTGTCATATCACGAAGCGTCAAGATACAGAAAGACTATAGACCTATATCTTAATTCAATTATCTTTAAAGTTTGGAGGCCGTTTTTCAATAAACGCAGACATTCCCTCTTTTTGATCGTCACTAGCGAAGAGTGAATGAAATAACCTACGTTCAAATCTAACTCCTTCCTGCAAAGTGGTTTCAAACGCTCTATTAACTGACTCCTTAGCTAAAATTGTGACAGGCATAGACAATTTAGCGATACCTTCAGCTACTTTAATAGCCTCTTCAACCAATTCTGCTGCAGGAACCACTCGACTTACTAATCCAGATCTTTCAGCCTCAGCTGCGTCCATAATACGTCCTGTAAGAACCATTTCCATAGCTTTGGATTTGCCAACAAATCGAGGTAATCTCTGTGTTCCACCTGCACCGGGTATAATACCTAATTTAATCTCTGGCTGCCCAAACTGGGCATTATCAGCTGCAATTATAAAATCACACATCATCGCTAATTCACATCCCCCGCCTAAAGCAAAACCCGACACAGCAGCAATAACTGGCTTTCTACAAACCGTGACCTTTTCCCAACCATTAGTAATAAAATCTTCCATATATGCGCTCATATATGTTTTAGGAGCCATCTCTTTAATATCGGCTCCAGCGGCAAAGGCCTTCTCAGATCCAGTTAAAACAACACATCTAACTTCATCATTTTTTTCAAAGTCATCCAACGCATGACCTAGTTCTGAAATCAGTTCATCACAAAGGGCATTAAGGGCTTTCGGCCTGTTGAGACGTACTAATCCCACCTTACCGATGAATTCTATTTCAATGTTTTTATAGGTCATTTCTTACTTCCTTAATTAGATCCCAACACAAAGGTTCAAATGTTTTCAACTATTTAGGCGATATAGAGTATCTCACAATCACCAAATTTCCATCTAAAACAACTTCAATTCTCAGCATTTCATTGCTCCGTTTCCAGAGAGATCCTGTTATATCAGAATTTATTAGATCCCATCCCAAGCCAGGCAATACTGAGGAGTAGAAAGACAAAACTGATGACTGTAGCACAGCTCCTTTAGCTATAGCTTCAACAATTCTACCCCCCGGCTTATCAAAAGCAACGCCAGCTCCAATCTCTTCCTTAAGCCCTGTCAATAGCGGTAAATCAACAATAGACGTTAAATACTTATTTTCTTCTCCCTGAACATCAAAAACAATAGAAATTGTTACACAAAGACAAACAATAAAACCCAAAAATTTATAAGGAGCATAAAACATATTTAAATTCGATTTTTATTCATCGCTGCCACTGAGAACAGTGAAAAGTAGATCGGCCATTCTGTACTATTCTTTTAATGCAACCTTGAGGATGGTTGGCTACATTACACCGGGGACATAATTCATTTTCTCGGCCATACACGGCAAATTGATGCTGAAAATAACCAAGCCCCCCATCAGATTGACGAAAATCTCTTAGACTAGCGCCACCAGCCTTAATAGCAGCTCTTAATACCCGTTGGATGGATGAAGCAAGCCTTTCAGCTCGTTTTCCTTGTATGGTATACGCTCCTCTTCTTGGGGACAAATTAGCATGATAAAGCGCCTCACAAGCATAAATATTTCCAAGACCCGCTATGGTTCTTTGATCCAATAAAGCCGTTTTAATATTTGTTTTCTTTTCAAATAGCCTTGCAGCAAGCATAGCTCCATTAAAGCTTTCTGAAAGCGGCTCTGGACCCAAATTACAAATAAAGGCATGAGTTTCTAATTTTTTTACAGACACTAGATCAAGAGCTCCAAATCTTCGGGAATCGTTAAAACGAACTTCAGTACCTCTTAACGTCCTAAATATTACGTGGTCATGTTTATCAATAGGAGGAATTTTATCTCCTTTAGTAAATACTCTCATTCTTCCGCTCATTCCCAGATGAGATAATAAAACTAGGTCTCCCTCTAAGCTTATGAGAAGATATTTTGCACGTCTATTAATACTTGTTACTCTGCGGTTCTTAATTTTTGATGATAGGTCGTGCGGAAATGGAAACCTCAATCCAGAGGTACGGATATCAACGTTGGACACCGTGTCACCAACCAATGCGGGGATAAGGCCTCTTAGTGTAGTCTCGACTTCTGGTAATTCAGGCATGGGGATTCTCACTTATTTTCTTTAGATTAAGTGATATTATCAAAAAATGTAACTACTTAGAGAAGGTCTTACATAGATGAATTTGCAACTATTTGACGCAGAGTTTTCCTTTGCGAGCACAGGGGCGTCTCAGATATGGTCATCTGATGAGCATTTCAGATAAAAAAACTGAACAGAATAAAACACATTTTGGTTTTACCGAAGTAGACGCTTCCGAAAAGACTAATCGGGTGCGTAAAGTGTTTGATTCCGTATCAAATAAATACGACCTTATGAATGACGTTATGAGCCTGGGCCTTCACCGCTTATGGAAAACCGCTCTTATAAATCAACTTAAACCCAAAGAAAACATGAACATAATTGACGTCGCAGGCGGCACTGGAGATATTTCAGGAAGAATCCTGAAAAAAACTGACAATAAAGCATCCGTCACCATCTGCGACATAAACATCAATATGATGGAGGTTTATAGAGACAAATTAATAGATCGAGGAATAATTAATAAAGTTCAATCGGCACAGCTTGTATGCAGTAACGCTGAAGAACTCCCCTTTCCTAATGCCTCATTCGACGCATACGTGATAGCTTTTGGACTCAGAAATGTAACACACATAGAAAAAGCATTGCTAGAAGCACATAGGGTAATAAAACCTGGAGGAAGATTTATTTGTTTGGAATTTAGTCAGGTTATTTCCCCTGCACTCAAGAGCTTATATGATGATTACTCTTTCAGGGTTTTGCCAAAACTAGGATCTATAATCGCTAGGGATCACGCATCATACAAATACCTCGTTGAAAGTATTCGTAAATTTCCCAATCAAGAGGAACTTTCTTGTATGTTGAAGGGAGCAGGTTTGGGTTCTATTAGCTATAAAAACCTCTCTGGTGGCATAGTTGCGATCCACTCAGCCTGGAGACTTTAATAATAGATTATGATTCATTCTCTAATACACATATGCAGAATTATTAAAATAAGCCGAACTCTTGCCTCACACGACGCACTTTTTCCCTTAGACTGGCTTCCTTTATCAAAAGGCCTAATACTGATGGCTAGGCTGCTCTCAGGCTTTAGAGTCAAAAAAGATTGCCGTACACTTAGGCCTGGACAAAAGCTTGCCATTGCCCTGCAAAAACTCGGACCCAGTTTTATAAAATTTGGTCAAATGCTTAGTACTCGTCCTGATTTAGTAGGAAATGAGATAGCGTCAGATTTAACGCACCTTCAAGATAACTTACCTCCTTTCAGTAGCTTAAAGGCAATAGAAATAATAGAGTCCGAACTTGGAAGCTCAATTAGTGACTTGTTTGAAAGTTTTGATAAAAAACCGGTAGCAGCAGCATCGATCGCTCAAGTTCATTTTGCTGTAACCAGAACCATCAACAGCGAAAATGACGAAACCGACAGATTTGATACCAAAAGCATACCTCGTGAGGTTGCAGTTAAAATTTTACGCCCGAATATAGAAAGAGATTTCAAGCGTGATACTGATTTATTTCTGTGGGTTGCAAAAATCTTAGAGTTCGTAATGCCCAAGATACGTCGCTTGCACCCCGTGGCCTCGGTGGAAACCTTTATTGAGACAGTAAATTTGGAAATGGACTTAAGAATGGAGGCCTCTGCTGCAGCCGAATTGAGAGAAAACTTTAGTAATGATAATAAATATATTGTACCAAACATTGACTGGGAACGCACAAGTCGTCGAGTTTTAACAACTGAAAGAATCGAGGGTATTCCGATACATGATGTAGAAGAGTTGCGTGAAGCAGGTCACGACTTAGAGAACCTAGTCAAAAGAGCTTCTGAAAACTTTTTTAGACAAGTTTTTAGAGATGGGTATTTTCATGCCGACATGCACCCAGGTAATGCTTTTGTACTCAATGACAGCTCTTTAGCAGTTGTAGATTTTGGTATTATGGGGCGTATAGACAAGGAAACCCGCCACTATCTTGCCGATATGTTACTTGGGTTTGTAATGGGAGATTATGACTTGGTTGCTGATGTCCACTTTAGAGCAGGTTATGTGCCTGCAAATAAAGATCGACAGGCATTCAAGTTGGCAGTTAGAGCAATTGGAGAGCCTATTTTCGGACAAGCCTCCTCAGATATTTCTATAGCCCGCTTATTAGCCCAGCTTTTTCAAGTCACTCAACAATTTGACATGGAAACTCAGCCACAACTATTGCTTCTACAAAAAACAATGCTGTTGGCCGAAGGGGTCGGACGTCAACTCGCCCCCAATACAAACATGTGGCAGCTATCTCAGCCATTAATAGAAGAATGGATGAAAGAAAATAGAGGCCCAGAAGCAAAACTAATCGAGGTAACCACAAATACACTTAATGCCTTAGAACGGCTTCCTAAAGCGATATCTAATTTAGAAAATATAACTAGTAAAACAATTATTGATAGACTAGATCTTAAAAAGAAAGATACTCAAAGACTTCTAGTAATATGGCCACTCTGGTTTGCAATAGGTCTTCTTGCGGTTCTTTTTTGGTTAAAACATTATTAACCCTGACATAAACTAAATATAAAATTTTATTTAGATCGACTTGCTCCAAACTGAGCACAGGTATAGATTTCTACACAAACGAGTTGTAAAATACCATTAAGCGCTACTTATTCTTCCTTTAAGGAAGTGACAAATAATATGCTTCACGGAAAACGAGTATTATTAATCATCAGCGGCGGAATAGCCGCCTATAAAAGTCTTGAGTTGATCCGGATAATGAAGAAGACCGGACTAACTGTAAGGTGTATTTTAACGAAAGGGGGCGCAGAGTTCGTAACCCCTCTTGCTGTTTCATCGCTCAGCGAAAATAAAGTTTATAAAGACCTGTTTTCTCTAACTGACGAAGCCGAGATGGGGCATATTCGGCTCTCTAGAGAAACAGACCTTATAGTAATAGCACCAGCGAGTGCTGATTTACTTGCCAAAATGGCTCAGGGGATTGCAGATGATTTGGCGTCAACTACACTATTGGCAACCAATAAACCGGTTATGGCGGTGCCAGCCATGAATGTCAGAATGTGGGAAAACGCTGCTACGCAAGAGAATCTTAACACATTACATAAAAGAGGAATAAAAATTATTGGCCCTGACGAAGGTGATATGGCATGCGGTGAGTTTGGTCCAGGAAGGATGGTTGAACCAGAAGAAATTTCTGCAGAAATAATAAAATACTTTGGTGATAACTCTCCCCTCGCTGGTAAGAAAGCGCTGGTTACTAGTGGCCCCACTCAGGAACCTATTGACCCGGTAAGGTTCATCTCTAACCGCTCATCCGGGAAACAAGGACATGCGATTGCTGCAGCCTTAGCACGCCAAGGAGCCATAACGAAACTAGTTTCTGGCCCAACAAATCAACCAGATCCAGCCGGTGTTGAAGTAGAACACATTGAAACCGCTCAAGAAATGCTAAACGCCTGTCAAGCTGCATTACCTGTGGACATAGCTGTTTGCGCGGCTGCGGTTAGTGATTGGCACATAAACGAAGAGGCTAAAACGAAAATTAAAAAAACAAATGATACCCCCCCAACATTAAGAATGGCAACAAACCCAGACATCTTAGCAACATTAAGCTCGGCAGGTAAAAATCGTCCAACATTGGTTATTGGTTTTGCAGCTGAAACGGATAATATAGTCGCTAATGCTAAAAACAAGAGAGACAAAAAAGGATGTGATTGGCTGCTAGCAAACGACGTTTCGGCCGAATCAGGTACTTTTGGTGGATCCAAAAACACTATCCACTTTATAAATGATTCGGGTATAGAAGACTGGCCTGAAATGACTAAAAAGGAAGTCGCTGAAACATTGTCTGAAAAAATAATTAGATGCTTTAATGAAAAATAATGTTTGAAAAATTGAATATTCAGCGTCTTCTGGACCGATGATCCTAAAGCTAAAACCTTGTAATAGTAGGAGATTTGGCAGTCTATGTTCCGCCTATCACGAAAAACCATTTTTGCTATAGAAGCTGTTCTTGATATTGCTTACAATTCAGGTCCTTCTCTTGTTCAAAGTAGAGAAATAACAAAACGCCAGGGAATACCTAAAAGATATCTAGAACAGGTTCTACAGAACCTTGTCAAAGCTAACATACTTAGTGGGGTTAGAGGGCCTAAAGGAGGGTATCGCCTTGCCCGCGAGCGAAGACGAATAAGTGTTGGCGAAGTCACTAGGGTCGTCTTAGAAATGGAATCATACAATCATTCTTTAGGAAAAAATCAAATTTCATTATTAAGTGCCGAAGTTGTTGAGCCGGTCTTAGATAAAGTTTCTTTTAAAAGCATGGAACTGTTAGACCAAATATCAATTCAAGATCTATGTAACTTAGCAAGGGAAAGAGGAATAGATAGAAATTCAGCTGATAGACTTGATTTTACTATATGAAACATAGCTTTTACATCATCGTAATTACATAAACTATTGGACATGCCAAACCAATGAGCAAAGATTTGAAAGAGTTTCGTGGAAAAATTTATGATTCTATCGTTGACACTATTGGGGCTACACCTTTGGTTCGTATCAATAGACTCGCTGTTAAAGAAAAATCGAAAGCAGAGGTGTTAGCCAAGCTTGAATTTTTTAATCCTCTGGCATCAGTCAAAGATAGAATAGGTCTAGCGATGATAAAGGCAGCTGAAGAGCAGAAAAAGCTAAGCTCAAATAGTGTTATAGTGGAGCCAACCTCAGGTAATACTGGTATAGCACTAGCGTTTGTTGCTGCAGCAAGAGGCTACCGATGTATTTTAGTTATGCCTGACTCTATGTCACAAGAACGTAGGAAAATGTTACTACTAATGGGGGCAGAACTAATATTAACGCCTGCAATTGATGGAATCACAGGTGCTATAAAAACCGCAGAAAAAATTGTCTCTGAAACCCCCAACGCTTTTATGCCACAGCAATTTAAAAATAGTGCCAACCCAGAAATACATCGAAATACGACAGCGCAGGAAATTTGGAATGATACAAATGGGGAAGTAAATGCAGTAGTAACAGGAGTAGGCACTGGAGGCACCTTGACCGGCGTTGCAGAAACTTTAAAAACACTCAAACCAGGTCTGAAAATGATTGCCGTTGAGCCTGAAGACAGTGCTGTACTATCAGGGGGCACCCCGGGAATTCATAAAATCCAGGGAATAGGAGCAGGCTTTATTCCCGATATACTAAACACTGATCTAATAGATGAAGTTCTACCCATCGCCAATGAAACTGCCGTTCGAATGGCCCGTTTAGCGGCAAAATTTGAAGGAATACCATGCGGTATTTCTTCTGGTGCCGCATTAGCAGCTGCCCTGGAAGTTAGCAAACGAGATGAAATGAGTGGTCAATCTATAGTTGTAATATTACCTTCATTCGCCGAACGATACCTCTCTACATCTCTTTTTGAAGGGCTTTGAAGGAAAAGAAAATGGATTTTTCAGAGGAACAGTTTCATCGTTATGCAAGACACCTGATTTTAGACGAGGTTGGAGAAGAGGGACAAAAGCGACTGCTTGAATCAAAAGTTCTTGTTGTTGGAGCTGGAGGCTTAGGGGCTCCTGCCTTGCTGTATTTAGCAGCAGCTGGCATAGGTTCCCTAGGTATAATTGATGATGATGAAGTTGACCTAACCAACCTGCAGCGACAGGTAATACATAACACCAAACGACTGGGCACAAAAAAAGCAGATAGCGCAAAGGAAACAATTGCAGAACTCAATCCAGGGATAGAGGTAAATTCGTATAATTTGAGGCTAAATAAGAAAAATGCTGCAAACATTATTTCATTTTACGACGTAGTTTTAGATGGATCAGATAATTTTGAAACGAGATACTTACTTAATGATACCTGCTATCACCTAAATAAAACACTCATTAGTGCTGCCCTTCTTCGATTTGAAGGACAACTCTATACATTCCGACAAAAACAAAATCAAAAAACGGCTTGTTATCGTTGTCTTTTTTCAGAGGCCCCTCCACCTGACTTGGTCCCACGTTGCGAAGAGGCAGGTGTTTTAGGGGCTTTGGCTGGAGTTATGGGATCTTTACAAGCAGTTGAGGCAATAAAAGAACTACTTGACCTTGGTGACAGTATGGCAGGAAGAATTTTAATATTTGATTCCCTAAAGTCTGGTTTCCACACTATTAAAGTCCCCCACAATCCAAATTGTGCTTTGTGTGGGGATCATCCATCTATTCAAAATTCACCAATATAAAAACCTAGGTAAATTTTAAGTCGTATTAATTAGAAATGATGTGAAAAGTTTAATGCCCTAAAAACAAATATTACGTTTGAAAACCCATGTCAGACAATATGCGTTGACTTGATTCCAGTAGAATCTCTTTTTTCACTGAAATATCCTTGAAAAGAAGCTTACCATTCCTCTTTACAACCTTTCCATCAACAATAACTGTATCGACATTTCCTGGGTTAGCATAACGAACCACTGCATTTACTGCATTGTTAATTGGGAAGAGGTTTAGATCTTCGCCTCGTATTATTATAATATCAGCTTTCTTACCAGGTTCTATTGTGCCCGTGACATTCTCTTTCTTGATCATACGGGCAGCATTTATAGTTATCCATTGAAGAGCCTCGGAACAAGATATTGATGATGTTTCAGGCAAGGAGCCATTTCGACTGAGGGCGTTAAGGTTATCAATATTACGCTGTACATTCATAGTGAGTCTCATTGCGCTAAACATATCTCCAGATGTCGCGGGCTCAACATCAGATCCTATAGTCATGAGCGCACCTAATCTACGAAGACAACCGGTAAGTGGATCTCCAAATCCCATTTGCATCTCGACATCAGCCGTTACAGTAAATGATGCACCAGCATCTACCAGACTTTTGACTAGTTGATCATCAAAATTATTAGCATGCACAATATTACTTCTTTCATCAATTAAATTGAGTTCAATAAGTTTTTCAAATGCACCCGGAGCAAGCATCGGCCCCCCACCAGTATGAGCACTTACAACTAGTTGGTAATCTTTTGCTAATCTGTAGTCCTGCTCACAAACATCATAAATGGAGTATTGGGGTCCAAGAACAGCAAGCCCGAGTGTTACCAACGCATCGTCAGAAGCTAGAAGACCTTTACGAAGACGTTCTATCTCACCATAAGGCATGGGCACCTCACTGTAATGCTTCTGCCCAGGCTTAGGATCAGGTTTGGGAGATCCGTGCAGAAAGAGTGCCCTTGCTCCCGATTCGACCAATCCTTCAATAGCGCAGTTAGTATGATCTGGTGTTGGATTATTGTGACACCAATCAACCAGTGTCGTTATACCGGCGTCCAATTTTGATAATGCCCCTATCAGATTTGCTATATATATATCTTCGGGCTGAAAGTGAGTGGCTAAGCCTCCGTGCATCGCTCTCATATACTGAGGAACCGTCCAATCTCCAGCAATACCTCGCAATCCCGTTTGCCAAGTGTGGACGTGAGAATCTATCAAACCTGGAAGAACAATACAGCCCGTGGCATCGATAACTTCCGAGTGTTTAGAGGGGGCAATATCTCCAACGTCACTAATTTGTCCATTTTCTATAAGAACATTTTTAATTGATCCATCTGACTGACCCTGTTCCATCGAAATGACAGTGCCTCCCTGTATTAGGATCTTTTTCATAGCAACTCCAAATTATTAATCGGGTCTATAAACTCTAATATTGAGATGTATGGTCTTCAAGGCGGTTAGATAATAATAAATTAGCTTTAACCTATAGTTACACAGTTGTGGGTTTAGTAAATTCTATGGAAACACCTTAGACTAATCGTTCTCTATGACTTCGAAATTAATATTATAGCTAAATTAATTCTTTGTTTCGGAAATCAGTGAGGAATGATGATGGATTATTGGCCCAGGGAGGCTTAAATCTAATAAAAAGGTAAAGCGGGCTGGGAAATTTAGGAGACTTAAATCGGCCTTGAACGAAAAGGAATAAGTGCCATAAATAATACTCAGACCTTCCCTAGCGTTAAACGAATTTTTTTTAACCTCCCTTACATCCACGCTTACTGAATCTTTTGCAAAAAGCTCGTCAAAATAATATTTAATGTCAGCCTTATAGATTGTACTACTCGGCGAAAACGTAGGAATTAAAATAGCATTAGTGTCGTATAAATCTACAATTGATTGGGTTTCTAAACCATTGAATAAGTCCACCCATAAACTCAAAAACTTATCTGCATTATATTTCAAAATTATCACCTTGATCTTATTGTTTAAAATTAGATTTTCTGTTTTTTATGAAACCTTGTTAATTTTTTTGAAAAATTTCTACTATCCTGTTTGTGAACCTTTATGAGGCTAATTTTAGTAACTTAATAATAAATTACCTTCAAAATCTTGACTGATCACGGAGAAATTGCGTACAGGGCATATTTATTATGAATCTATCTTTAAAAAAAGTGCTCAAGCGACTTTATTTCGTGTGCTTTTTAAGTTCATTTTTTTTTATTAGTCAATTCTCCGTTTTCGCTGAATCAGGTTTACCATTACCTCGATTTGTCAGTCTAAAGTCAAACGTAGTCAACCTCAGAACAGGCCCAGATAAACGTTATCCCATTGAGTGGGTTTATACATTTACAAATTTACCAGTAAAAATCATTTCAGAGCACAACGAGTGGCGGCAGATAGTAACTCAAGAGGGAATATCCGGCTGGCTATATAAAACCCTCGTACACAACAAACGGTCCGTTGCCATAGAAAATAAAGAACAGAAATTATACATAAAACCTAATAAATCTTCCCAGATCAGAGCATACGTAGAAAAAGGTGTTATTGCTTTTTTGATTACATGCAAGGATGAGTGGTGTCACATAGCCACCGATAACCCAAAAATCACTGGCTGGATCCCTCAGACCGCCCTTTGGGGGGTTCTTAAGGAAGAGTTTAAAGAATAAATAGAACGCTAATCAAAGTCTTTGGCCAGAGCTTCTTTTACAGAAATAGACATAACGGCCATATGGCTATAATTGGTATGATTAAACCCTATTATAATCTCGGTATCACTAGAATTAAAAACTTTAACCTGCTCATCAGTAAATGGGAAACGGATAAACTGCACAGCACTTGCTTTTCCCTCTGAGCTAGTCCGATCTATATCCGCTTCAGGTATACCCATAATCTTTTCATCGTTGAATCGTAAAAAAGCTGTTTCTTCAACCCCTCCTAAACGGGCTAAAAAGTTACGCCGTCTTATTTCGTCATCAATTTCAAACATTACAGTTGCAATAAGCTCTCTTCCTTGGGGTATAAGTGGATTGTAGGCTTCTAGTTCATCACTTATCTGTTCTTCTCCTCCTTTTTCTATAAACAACATTTCATGGATTTGATGCCACATAGTTGCGTAGTTCTCAAAATAAAACGAAGCTACAGGACCTACTTCGATACGCCTATCCTTCTTTATCACAACGACTTCGTTACGACGCACAGAACGTTCAGCAGCATAAATATCTGACGCTAAAATATCTTCACGATATATCTCGTGCTTACCAACCATTCTATCCTCAACTATTTTTTTTATTTGTCTTTAAAGTTAAACCCATACGCTGCCGCAAATAATTCAACCGGATGAAAAGAACGAGAAGGAACTGTCTTACCCTTTTTTTCCCCAGAATCACTTTGTTTTGTCGATAGTAATTCCAAACCTTGTAATATATGATCCGCAGCAAGTGGACATTCAGAGACAATATATGCGGCTTCTTTAGATTTATTTGCAACCGGTCGACCAACTTTGATCGAGGTTTCAAAATTATCTTTATAAATACCCCAAGTGCCGCCATGACCTGAACAGCGCTCAATTACATTTAAGTCAATATCAGGAATTAAACGTAGTAACTCTGTTGCTTTTTGTCCCATGTTTTGAGCCCTGGAATGACAGGCCAGATGCAATGCTATTGGACCAGGCATCTGGCTAAGACCTTCTACCAGACCTTCGTCTTTAGATAATTTCACTATATATTCTGATATATCACTAGTAGCTTCTGCTAATCTAAGGACATCATTATTATCAGGTAATATCAATGGCCACTCAAACTTAAGCATTAAGGAACAACTGGGCGTCAAAGATATGACATCATAACCCTTATCAATCCAAGGCTGCATTTCAGTTGCTACCCTTTTCGCTTTGTTAGAAACTTCCATCAGATCACCTTGCTCTAATTGTGGCATACCACAACAGGATGGATAAATTATTTCAGTCGTCACCCCATTGTGGGCCAGTACTTTTCTAGTTAGTTCGCCCATCAACGGATTATTATAATTTATAAAGCAGGTGGCATATATAATTGCTTTTCTGCCGTATGCTGGCGCAGCTTTATTGATTTCCGGCAAGTCAGAGATAGAAATATCAGAAAACGATTTTTTAGAAAATTTTGGCAAAGTCGCTCTACGGTCTATACTAGTGGTTTTTTCTATTACAGAACGAGCAATAACATTATCGGTACTAGAGGCCCAATTTACCAAACCAGACATCGTTGACGCTACTTTTCCATTGCGATCAGTCTTACTTATTTCACGTTTCGTCACTGGCACTTGATTTTTACTATTTTCAACTGCTCGATAGCGCAACATCAAATGAGGAAAATCTACGTTGAACTCGTGTGGTGGCACATATGGACACTTGGTCAAAAAACACATGTCACAGAATGTACATGCATCTACTACTGATTTAAAACCTTCTGATTCAACCGAATCAAGTTCTCCAGAATCCGATTCATCTATCAAGTCGAAAAGGCGCGGAAAACTGTCACAAAGATTAAAGCAACGCCTGCACCCATGACAAATATCGAAGACACGTCTAAGTTCAGAGTCAAGATCCTCCTCATCGTAGTATTTAGGATCTTCCCACTCAATAGGATGTCTCGTTGGAGCACCCAGACCACCTTCGCTGGAAGAGGGCACCATTTCTCCGTTTACAGTTTCATTCGGCATGGTAACCCCCAGCTATAACTATAAGCTTGAAACAAAAAATCGAAATCTTCAACAAGACTACTTACGGTCTACCCATTTTAGTGGTTTCTATTGAGTAAGGTGTAATTCGAAACAGCTCATAGTAGCAAGTTTAGTTTAATCTAATTCGTCTCTTGCTTTTTGAAAACGTCCAGCATGGCTTTTTTCTGCTTTTGCCAGGGTTTCAAACCAATCAGATATTTCATCAAAACCTTCTTCACGAGCTGTTCTAGCCATTCCAGGATACATATCTGTATACTCGTGAGTTTCACCTGCGATAGCCGCTTCAAGGTTAAGCGCAGTTGTACCGATTGGATTCCCGGTAGCAGGATCACCAACCTCTTCTAGAAACTCCAGGTGACCATGTGCATGACCAGTTTCACCTTCAGCGGTAGATCTAAACACAGCAGCTACATCATTGTAGCCCTCCACATCCGCTTTTTGAGCAAAATATAAATACCGACGGTTAGCTTGACTTTCACCAGCAAAGGCGTCTTTTAAGTTGCCTTCCGTTTTACTGCCTTTTAATGACATATCATTCTCCTTGTTACGGGACTAGAGGATCAGTCTTTTCCTCACAATATCAATCTTATTAATTTTAGATATCACATCGGGGTACAATATGAACCAATTGAAAAACCTAGTCAATATATTAGATCTATTCTAACTTACATGATAATTCATTTATATTACAGTCTTATTTACTATTTTTAAACTCTTATTATCTAATCCTTTTCCACACGGACAACTACATCAAATCTTTTTACTTTTGTCCCTAATGGCGGCTCAGGAAGCGAAGCAAGTTTTATGGCATCCCCAGGAATATCTTCCAGCGTTCCATTGTCTTCACAAAAAAAATGGTGATGATTAGTAATATTTGTGTCGTAATAAGAACGTCCTGGGGCAACAACAACTTCAGTCAATAATCCTGCTGCAGCAAACCGGTTTAGTGTATTATAAACCGTAGCAAGTGATACTTTGATCCCTGCAGCAATCGCTTCTTCATGCAATGACTCGGCAGTAACGTGTCGATCCGCGTCATCAAAAAGTAACTTACCCAGTGCTAGTCGCTGACGGGTTGGTCTCAGACTCACACTTTTTATTTTGTTTAGTATTTCTGTGTAAGGCCTACTATTTTCTGTTTTCTGTATTTCTATCATACACAAACATATTTACCTTACTAAGGTTATGTAAAGAAGAATCTTTTCAAAACGCTGGTTAACTCTATAATACCATGTATATTTTAAATTATTTATTATTCTAGATTTTAAAAGTTAGTGTAGATGGACAAATTGACAAATTTTATAACCTATAGATTTTTAACGATAGAAAAACATATAAAAAGATGGCCATTAGGGGTAGCTTTCTGTAATAAGGTACGCCACAAAAACATCTCTTGGCATGCAAATGTCATTTTAGGTTTAGGCTAATGAGCATAGACGCGCCTTTTTCAAAAAATAGTTTTTCTTATGAGGACTTGTTGTTATGCGGTCATGGCGAGTTATTCGGCCCGGGCAACGCTAGACTACCCTTACCACCCCTTTTAATGTTTGATCGAATTATTTCAATTAATAATGACGGGGGAGAGCATGGTAATGGAGAAATTATAGCTGAATTAGATATAACTGATCATTTGTGGTTTTATAAATGCCATTTTGAAGGTGATCCTGTTATGCCCGGCTGCCTGGGACTTGACGCCCTTTGGCAAATGCTAGGCTTTTTTCTAGGATGGTTAAACCGACCAGGGCCAGGCCGAGCACTGTCTGTTGGAGAAGTCAAGTTTACTGGAGAGGTTAAGCCTGGGGGCAAAGTGCTTCGCTATCATATAAATGTGAAAAAAGTTATAAAGAGAGCCTTCACTCTCGCTATAGCTGATGGATATGCTCAACTAGATAAAGATCGAGTTTATGAGGCAACTAATCTACGTGTGGGGTTATTCCCAGAAGGTGAGAAAGCAGGTGTGTAATGCCTGAATTACGTCGTGTTGCTGTAACTGGCTTGGGTATAGTTTCCCCTCTAGGAAACGATCTTAATAATGTGACACAAAACTTAAAGAAAGGTCTATCAGGAATTGTTTTTTCTGAAGAATATGCTGAAAGAGGCTTTCGTAGTCATATCCATGGAGCACCCAATATAGATCTGGATAATTATATAGATAGAAAACTGAGAAGATTTATGGGCGATGGATCAGCATACAATTATGTGGCGATGCGGGCTGCAGCGGAATGTGCTGGCTTAACGATGGATGAAATAAGGAGTGAACAAACAGGCTTAGTTATGGGCTCTGGGGGACCGTCAACATCAGCACTAGTTAACGCCGCTGACGTAGCTCGCGAAAAAAACGCTAAACGTGTAGGACCCTACGCAGTACCCAAATCTATGTGTTCAACAAATTCCGCCAACCTTTCAACTGCTTTTCAAATGCGTGGTCTTAGCTATTCTATAAGCTCTGCTTGCTCCACCAGTGCCCATTGCATAGGCAATGGAGCCGAGCTTATACAATGGGGAAAACAGGATGTAGTGTTTGCAGGTGGGGGAGAGGAACTTCATTGGACCCTCACGGTACTTTTCGATGCTATGGGCGCTTTGTCTTCTAAGTTCAATCAAACACCTCAAAAAGCTTCTCGACCTTTCGATGTAAATAGAGATGGTTTCGTTATCGCAGGCGGAGCAGGTGTAGTTGTTCTGGAAGAACTAGAGAGAGCAAAGGCTAGAGGTGCTAAAATATACGCTGAAATCACAGGATATGGAGCAACATCTGACGGTGTGGATATGGTAGCGCCTTCTGGAGAAGGTGCTGTCAGATGTATGAGCTTGGCAACAAAAACACTTGGAAATACTGCTGTTGATTATATTAATGCTCATGGCACATCTACTCCGGCCGGAGATATGATAGAACTCAAAGCTATTAAAAAAGTATTTGGAGCACACAGACCTAAAATCTCATCAACTAAATCTCTGACAGGGCATTCACAAGGTGCGACTGGCGTCCATGAAGCAATATATTCATTACTTATGTTAGATGAAGATTTCATTGCTGCCTCAGCGAATATAGAGTCTATTGACCCTGAAGCTGAGGACGCAGAAATAATCACGGAACGTCTTGATAATGCCGGTCTAAATTGTGTTATGTCCAATAGTTTCGGCTTTGGTGGTACAAATGCAACACTTGTATTCGAGCGTTACAATGGCTGATTCACTCGCTCCAAAAAAAATCTCTTCTCCCAAATCTAAGCCTATGAGTTCCACGCAACTGCCAGAAAAAGGCTCTATTATGTCTGGAAAACGAGGTCTGATTATGGGTGTTGCTAATGATCATTCCATCGCTTGGGGAATAGCCAAAACCGCAGCCGCACAAGGGGCCAAACTAGCATTTACCTATCAGTCTGATTCGTTTGCCAAACGTGTCGAACCATTAGCAAATTCCGTTGGAGCATCCAATTTAATCGAATGTGATGTTTCTAATCCAAATAGTATAGATTTAGCTTTCAATATGCTTAAGGATGACTTGGGTAAGTTAGATTTTGTAGTTCATGCAATTGCATATTCAGACAAAGAAGAACTTAAAGGCCGTTATGTAGACACCTCTCAAGAAAATTTTTTAAATACAATGAATATATCTTGTTACTCGTTCACAGCAGTTGCCAAGAGAGCCGCCAAAATGATGAATAATGGAGGTTCTATGATTACTCTAACATATCATGGAGCCCAACAAGTGATGCCAAATTATAATGTTATGGGAGTCGCTAAGGCTGCTCTGGAGGCGTCTGTAAGATACCTCGCTGCTGATCTAGGGCCCTTAGGGATAAGAGTTAATGCTATATCTGCTGGACCAATGAGGACATTGGCAGGCTCTGCAGTTGGCTCTGCTAGACAAGTTTATAATCATAGCAGAGAGGTCGCTCCCCTACGCCGCAATGTAGTACTTGACGATATTGGAGGTGCAGGCCTGTACCTTCTATCTGATCTTTCTGGAGCGGTAACGGGCGAAATTCATTATGTAGATTGCGGCTTCAAAACTATAGGTATGCCTCCTCCGAAGGAAGATGGAAACCCCCAAAAATAACCTCTTAAAATTAAGACGAGATTTCCATTTCTTAGTATATTCTTCGAAACCGTTTAGTCTGTAGCTCTTCGTCTCCTAGGTCTTCGAGGAGGGCGACCATCGCTATCGGTCTCTTTAGCCCGCGGCTCTCTTGGAGGTCTGGGATCATCAATTTCTTCTCCGGATTCTTGATCAACAACCCTCATCGATAACTTAACTTTCCCCCTGTCATCTAAACCTATTACTTTGACCTTAACTTCGTCCCCTTCATTAACAACATCAGTTACTTGCCCAACACGTTCATTCAATAATTCGGATATGTGAACTAGACCGTCTCTTGGGCCAAGGAAATTAACAAAAGCTCCAAAATCCATAACTTTTACAACTTTCCCAGTATAAATAACCCCCACTTCCGGCTCAGCAACTATACCCTTTATCCATTCTATCGCTCGTTCAGCAGCCTCTCCGTCAGAAGATGCGATCTTGATCAAACCCTCATCATCAATGTCTATTTTACAACCCGTCTCTTCACATATTTCACGGATTATTTTTCCTCCTGTGCCAATAACATCACGAATCTTGTCTGGAGGAACGTTCATAGTACTAATTCTGGGGGCATGTTCAGATAAGTTATCACGAGACTCAGCCAATGCTTTAGACATTTCTCCTAATATATGTAAACGGCCCTCACGAGCTTGATCCAGGGCAATTTTCATAATTTCTTCCGTTATAGAAGTGATCTTAATATCCATCTGAAGAGAAGTTACACCTGTTTCAGTGCCTGCAACTTTAAAGTCCATATCACCTAAGTGATCTTCATCCCCTAATATATCTGATAGAACCGCATAACCATCGTTTTCTTTGATCAAGCCCATAGCTATACCAGCGACAGGAGCCTTAAGAGGTACGCCTGCATCCATCATTGACAAAGAACTCCCACAAACGGTGGCCATAGATGATGACCCATTAGATTCTGTGATTTCAGACACTACTCTTATTGTATATGGGAAAACTTCTTTTGACGGCAAAAGAGGTCTAATAGCTCTCCAGGCTAACTTTCCATGCCCTATCTCACGTCGGCCTGGACCAAACATTCTACCTGCCTCACCTACTGAATAAGGAGGAAAATTATAGTGTAACATAAAATGTTCCCGATACTCACCTTCCAGAGCATCAATAATTTGTTCGTCCTGACCAGTACCTAAAGTGGTAACAACAAGAGCTTGGGTTTCACCTCTGGTGAAAACTGCAGATCCGTGACTTCTAGGTAACATTGAAACCAGACAGTCTATTGGACGGACAGTAGTCGTATTGCGTCCGTCAATCCGTTGGCCCGAATCCAGTATATCTCTTCTAACAATATCTTTTTCTAAGTCTTTAATAGGGCCATCCATAACGGCTTGTTCTTCTTCTGAAAGCTGCTCTGCCACCTCTTGTTTCACCACTGAAATTTTTTCATGCCGAGTTTGCTTAACCGTTTCTTTATAAGCTTTTCTTAACTCTGATTCTGCCAGATCTTTTATTTTCTTATTTAAATCAAGAACTTCTTGTGGGGTGTTTTCAAGAGGTCTAGGCTCTTTAGCTGACTGTTCTGCCAAATCTATAATATTATCAATTACTAATTGATAAGACTCATGTCCGAACATGACTGCTTCCAACATAATTTCTTCAGAAAGTTCATTCGCTTCTGATTCCACCATCAAAACTCCTTCCCTTGTTCCAGCAACCACTAGATCGAGCTCTGACTTTAGCATCTCCTCTGCTGTCGGGTTTAAAACGAACTCCTTATCAATATACCCTACTCTCGCTCCAGCAACTGGCCCCATAAACGGCAAACCCGAAATTGTGAGCGCTGCAGAGCACCCAAGCAGGGAAACAATATCAGGGTCATTTTCCAAATCATGTGAAACCACTGTAGAAATAACCTGCGTTTCACAACGATAACTAGGATGAAAAAGTGGACGAATTGGCCTATCTATCAACCTAGAGATAAGTGTCTCTTTTTCAGTGGGGCGACCTTCACGTTTAAAAAAGCCGCCTGGTATTTTTCCTGCAGCAAAGGTTTTTTCTTGATAATTTACTGTAAGAGGAAAAAAATCCATACCTGGTTTAGGTGCCTTAGCACCAACAGCAGTGCAAAGTGCGGATGTCTCCCCATAAGTAACAACTACAGCCCCATCGGCCTGCCTTGCTAATCTCCCAGTTTCAAAAATAAGAGGCCTGCCACCCCATTCAATTTCTTTACGAACAACGTCAAACATTGATATTTATCCCAACTAACTCAAGCGATTTGGGCCCTCCTAAATCACTTGCCCACATATTGTGGGGTTTTAAACACCTAAGAATCGTTTCATTAGATGTGTGTACAGCGGATCCGTACTAAAACGACCAAAAATACCGGATTGTATTTTTGTGTCGGTATATTTTACTTGGTGCAAAAAATTTTCACTATCGACGTAAACCTAATCGATTAATGAGATTTTGGTAGCGCTCTTCACTTTTTCTCTGAGTGTAATCAAGTAATCTCCTGCGCTGTCCAACCATAAGAAGCAAGCCGCGACGAGAATGATGATCCTTGGCATGACTCTTTAAATGTTCTGTTAGATTTATAATACGCTCTGTCAAAACAGCGATCTGAACTTCCGGAGAACCAGTGTCATTTTCTTTTGTTTGGTACTCCTTAATTACTTCTGCCTTACGTTCTGGTGTAATAGACATTATATATTTCTCCCGGTATCAAAGGTTTAATACACGAACCGGACGGATCTGAATTCCATCGACTCTAACAAGAGCAACTGGCGTTTTTGATTCTATAGCAAGAACTACGCCTCCATCACCCACCGCTTCTATTTGAACCCGATCATCGTGACGTAAAACCGGGATCGCTTGCCCATTCCGTAACTTAGTTGCCTCGTTCACCGTAAGATCTAGCGCCGGGATACCGTCCAGCGCTGTCTCAATTGGTAATAGAATAGGCGAGGCAGCCGCACTATGACCAAGTTTTTCAATTTTTTCCAGTGAAATTGCATTTGATTCACTAAAAGGTCCTACAGAATTACGTCGTAAGTCTGATAAATATCCTAAAGTTCCCAAAGAATAAGCCAAATCTCGCGCCAAACCGCGCATATAAGCCCCTTTTCCACTTATGACAGAAAACCTTGATCGATTGTCATCAATTGTTTCTAAAAGCTCAAAAGAAAATATCGATATCTTACGCGCCTCGAGATCTACATTTAGTCCAGATCTAGCCAAAGAATAAGCTCTGCGACCGTTAACCTTTATAGCGGAATATTTGGGAGGCACCTGTTCGATCTCACCTATAAAACTAGGCAACACTTCTTCTATATCTTTTTTTGTCGGCCTTTGATCGGAACACTCTAAAATTTGGCCCTGAGCATCATCAGTATCTCTTAGTGCCCCCCAATTTACAGTAAAGGAATAATGTTTTTGCGCCCCTACTATAAATGGCATCGTCTTAGTTGCCTCACCCAGAGCAATAGGTAATATACCGCTAGCACCCGGATCGAGTGTACCTGCGTGCCCTAGTTTGGCTGCGTTGGTCGCGCGACGAACACTGTTAACACACACCGCAGAAGTAATGCCTATCGGCTTATCAACATTAATCCATCCTGATATAGGTAAGCCCTCCCGTTTTCTACGCCCCATTACCACCCCCATCTTCTTGACGGCTATTTGTCGATCGGGATTTACTTAATATCAAGTCAATACGCTCTGCCTGATCAAAGCTATCATCATACTCAAATTTTAGATTAGGGGTATGTCGAAGTCTCGTGTCTGAAGACAATTGTCTTCGTAATTGGTTAGAGGCCCTTCTGAGTGCCAGAATTATAATTTTCGCATCACCCGCAAGAGGAGTTACAAAAACTGTGGCATTCCTCATGTCAGGACTTATTTTAACTTCGGTCACTGTAATTGATTGCCCCATCAAATCTGGATCAAGAAAATCCTCTCTCAGCAAAATTTTTGCTAAAGAATGACGGATTTCTTCACCCACCCTCAGCTGACGCTGACTTGGAGGGCGGCCAGTGCGTGCAACACTTGCACGTTTATTCATGCGTAATAGTCCATATTATAATAAAAAGACCGATTAAATGGCGTATACTTCAGAAACTTAATTTAAAAAGTAGAATTTTATATTCACGATCCATTTTTTAATCCGGTATACTTTATCCAACACTCAACTGACGGGCTATCTCTTCAACCTCAAAACACTCAATAACATCTCCTGGTTGAATATCATTATAATTTTCAAGTGCCATGCCACATTCGTAACCATTTTGTACTTCCCGAACATCATCCTTAAACCGCTTTAGTTGAGCAAGCTCTCCTTCATATACAACAACACTATCTCTCAGTAACCGTACCTTGGCGCCACGACGAACCGTGCCTGCTGTTATCAAGCAACCTGCTACTTTGCCAATTTTCGATACGCTGAACACCTCACGAATTTCTGCGTTACCTAAATGACTCTCTTTTAGAGTAGGAGACAATTTACCTTCGAGGAGCAATTTTACATCATCTACGACATTATAAATTATGTTATAATATCTAATATCTACGCCATCACGCTTAGCCTGCTCTCTAGCTTTAGGAATTGCCCGAACATTAAATCCTATCACTAGTCCTCCCGAGGCTGAAGCTAAGGAAATGTCGGACTCATTTATACCTCCGACTCCTGAATGCAGAACTTCAACTCTTACTTCATCAGTAGACATTTTCTCTAAAGAGCCAGCTATAGCCTCTACAGAACCTTGGACATCGCCCTTAATAACCAAAGGAACCAAAGACACTTCTCCAGAAGATATCTGCTCAAACATTTCATCGAGTGTGCCACGAGCGCCAGCTGTTGCTCGTCTATCTCTAAGGATTCTTTGCCTGTACTCCGTAATCTCACGAGCACGAGATTCCGACTCAACAACTGCAAAATCATCACCAGCTTGCGGGGTTCCATTAAAACCAAGAACCTCAACCGGCATTGAAGGTGCTGCCATGTCTATATTTTGGCCGTAATCATTAATTATTGCCCTTGTTCGTCCCCACTCAGCACCAGCAACAAAAATATCTCCTACTTTAAGTGTACCCGTTTGAACCAATACAGTTGCCACTGCTCCTCTTCCTTTTTCAAGCTTCGCCTCTACAATTGATCCATACGCCATGCGATCTGGATTGGCCTTAAGCTCAAGTATTTCTGCTTGAAGTGCTATAGCCTCAGTAAGAGTTTCTAGACCAGTTTTTTCTGTCGCAGATACCTCAATACACTGAACCTCTCCACCCAACTCCTCAGGTACAATCTCTTGGGAAAGCAGTTCATTTTTTATTTTTGTGGGATCAGCTTCATTGCGGTCAATTTTATTTAATGCAACTATAATTGGCACATCAGCCGCACGAGCATGATTTATAGCCTCTATGGTCTGTGGTTGAACAGCATCATCAGCAGCAACAACCAAAACAACTAAATCTGTTACATTTGCCCCACGCTGCCTCATCTGAGTAAAAGCTGCATGACCGGGCGTGTCTAAAAAGGTAATCTTATCTCCTGAAGCTATTTCCAGTTGATACGCACCTATATGCTGAGTAATTCCTCCTGCTTCACGACTAACGATATCTGTCTCTCTAAGTGCATCCAACAATGAAGTTTTACCATGATCCACATGGCCCATAATTGTAACAACAGGAGCTCGAGGTGAACTTTCACTATCATCTTGGGCATCCATAACACCTAGTCCGATTTCTACATCAGAAGCGGTTACTAATTTCACAGAGTGACCAAACTCTTCAGCTACTAATTGTGCAGTTTCTTGATCAACAGTCTGACTAGTAGTTGCCATAACTCCATTTTTCATTAAGGATTTGATTACTTCGTTAGCTCTAACTGCCATTCTGCTAGCCAAATCACCTACTGATATGTGTTCAGGTATCTGCACCTCTCTCACGATTTTTTGCTTTGGCTGAGCACCTGCTGCTTCGCGTTTTAAACGCTCTCGTTCCTGTCGTCTACGGAAAGCAGCAACCGAGCGCTGCCGGGCACCACCATCTTCATCGAGAGCCTCTGATATCGTAAGTTTACCCCTTCTTCTCCTCTTTTGTTCAGTGTTTCTTCCACCCGTCCGTCGTTCCTCTGAACGACCAGACGCCCCTCGTCCTTTAGGTTTGGATGAAACTTCAGAATCCTCAGCCTCATCTCCAAATTCTTCTTCTGATTCTGTTCGACGACGGGAAGATACACTTGACCGCTTAGTTGTATCAGCAACCTGAGAAGCCTGCAATTCTTCTGCCTTCAAGATGCTCTCATTTATTTCTTCTTGGGCGGTTTCTCCGGCAACCTCAGGGGGATTTTGAGCTTTTTTATTCGTTTTTCCCTTGTCTTTTACGTTTTTAGATTTCCTTTCTTTAGGGGTTTCTTTTTTCTTCTTATCTTCTGCAATATCAGGAGGGGTGACTTCAGCAGAAGCATCAATTTTAACATCTGATTCTTGTTTAGATTCCTCTTCTTTCAATTCCTCTTGGGCTTGTTTTATCTTGACTTCTTCCTCAGCAAGTTTTGCCTCTTCAATTGCCCGTTCCTCTGCCTCAATTACCGCCAATTCAGCAGCCTTACGGGCATCTTCAAGTGCACGAACTCTTGTAGCCTGTTCTGTCTCGGTAAGGGTTCTAGCCTTAGTGGTTGTTTCAGCTTTTTTTTCTACTTCTTCTACCTCTTTTAATGGTTTTTCCTTGGGGGATTCTTCAATCGGCTGTTTAGACTTAACCTCTGTCATTTCACCGCCAGCATCCTGTCGAAATGTTCTTTTCTTTTTAACTTCTACAGCTACAGTTTTAGAGCGGCCATGGCTAAAACTCTGTTTAACCTGACCACCTTCGACGGTTCTGTTAAGCTCTAACCGACCAGGACGAGACAGAGTCAGCGGTTTTTTATCTTTTGATTTTTCTTCTTTTGTCGTAGCCATAAGTCTAATCCGCACTAGCTCCATTAGAAAAATTTATTCCACTAGACCCGAAACCAATTTGATCTTTAATCCCTCGGTAAGTAGCAATCTTAATTGCTGCACTATAGAGTTGGACACCGGTTCCTTGCTTCTCAAAAAATGTGTGAACAATCCGTTCACGACCAACTGCATTACCCATTACTGTAGAGTTAAACAATCGCAATTGAACTATATCTATACCAGCCTTCACCAAATGTCTCCCTAAAGCATTAATTTTTGCTTGCCCATTGTCAGAAGCATCTATTGATGTAAGTACTATGGAAGATCTCTGCCCTAATTCACTAGTATTACTCTTTTCAGATAAATTCTGGAGAGTTTTATAAACTTTGTCGAACCCAATTTTTAGTTTATTTGCCTTCCTTGCCAACCCTAAGGCCTCAAGACATCTTTTTGATAATTGGGCATCAACCACCTCCGCTAATGTCTGACCCTCAGGGCCAATCATTGTAGTCACAGGCCCATCAAAAAAGTCCTGAAAAATATTTTTTTCGCAAGCCTTTTCTATCATATCGTATCGGCCTGATAACCAACACCCTCGACCTTGTGCACGACCAGTAACATCAGGATAAATAATATTATCAGGACCCAATATAAAACGTACTAACTCTTCACGCATTAATTTATCACCTGATAAAATACAATGACGAAACTGACCTCCATCTTTTATGGAGTTCAATAAATTCGTATTACTTTCCTGTCTGGCTAACTGACCCATCCCAACAAGTTCCTCCTTTTAACCTCTACCAGAAGGCAAAATAGGGGCATCTTCAGAACCACTATTAGGTACACCGAGATCTTCATCGACTTCAGTAATAGGGTCAGGCGTTAAAACATCATCGCCATAAATCAACTGTCTTGCCGCCATTATAATAGAATTGGCCTCTTCCCCTTGAATTGGACTGTTTCTTATAAGTCGGCCGACATCACTCTCTGTCATCTCCCACAAATCATCAACCTTTACTTCTGTTTCTATCTCCATGAGTAAAAATCTTAATTCGTCGGGGGTTAAACCAGCTATATCATCTATTGTACGAATACTATTCTTACCCAATAAAACAACCTGAGATAATGATAGACTCTGAAGTTCAGTCACAGCATCTTCGACGCCTAATTTTTTTCTCTCCAAATCAAGCTTTGAATCGCGTTCCTCTAGCCAATTACGAGCTCTTAATTGTAACTCTTCTGATATTTCATCATCAAACCCTTCAATAACCGATAGATCGCTAACCGGAACAAAAGCAACTTCTTCAACCGAAGCAAAGCCTTCTGTGACCATTAAGTGCGCTATAACATCCTCTATATCAAGGGCCTCAATAAATATTTGACTTCGTAAATTAAACTCCTCTTGTCGTCGTTGTGATTCTTCCTCCTCAGTTAGGATATCTATATCCCAACCGCTTAAAATTGAAGCAAGTCGAACATTCTGACCTCGCCTACCAATCGCCAGAGAAAGCTGTTCATCAGGGACAACTACCTCAATTTTATTAGCTTCTTCATCTATAACAACTTTTGTAACCTCAGCCGGAGCAAGAGCATTAACAACAAACGTTGCAGTATCCGAGGACCAAGGAATAATATCTATCTTTTCTCCCTGAAGCTCTCCCACAACAGCCTGCACTCTACTTCCTCGCATCCCAACACATGCTCCAACTGGATCTATAGAGGCATCTTTAGAGATGACTGCTATTTTGGCACGGCTTCCTGGATCTCTGGCGGCAGAACGAATTTCGATTATCGAATCATAAATTTCTGGAACCTCTTGAGCAAATAATGCTTTCATGAATTCAGGACGAGTGCGCGTTAGAAAGATTTGTGGCCCACGAGCCTCTCTTCTGACATCATAAATATAAGCCCTAACCCTATCTCCCGTTCTAAAGTTTTCTCTTGGAAGACTCTCGTCCCTCCTCAAAACCGCCTCACCACGTCCCAGGTCAACTGTTACATTGCCATACTCAACACGTTTAACTAAACCATTTACTATCTCACCTGCTCGATCTTTGTACTCTTCAAATTGACGTTCTCTTTCGGCATCTCTAACCCTTTGAACTATAACTTGCTTAGCCGTTTGTGCAGCAATACGGCCAAAATCAATCGGTGGTAGATCATCAATTAGAAAATCCCCTATCGCGACGTTATCTTTTTCTGCCTGAGCTTGATCGATTGTAAGTTGAGTGTTTTCATCTTCAACCTCCTCAACTACTTCCCTATATCGCGCCATTGATATGTGGCCAGTATCCCGACCAATGCTAACTCTAATATCGTGCTCAGTACCATACTTAGAGCGACCAGCCTTCTGAATTGCCTGCTCCATCGCCTCTAAAACTTCTTCACGTTCAATTCCTTTATCACGAGCCACCGCATCAGCGACAGCTAACATTTCAATCCTGCTAGGGCCTCCATCCATCTTCTTTTACCTTTAGTTTCCTTGTTCCCGTCGCACGGAAGTAAATAGTTCATCAGGTATTAAAATATTCGCTTTATCTATTGCCTCAAACGGTAGAAAGACTTCTACTTCCTTAGAATCAACAGAAATCATAATCTTTATATTATTTTCTTCTATTCCTAACAAACGACCCTTAAAGCGACGCCTGCCATCCATTGCAGTCTTTAATTCAAGTTTAGCATTACTGCCTATATAGCTTTGAAAGTGCTTTGTTCTGGTCAACGGACGATCCAGACCAGGTGAACTAACCTCTAGCTCATAAGGTGTTGAGATTGGGTCTTCAACATCAAGTAAGGTAGATATTGTATTACTAACCAACTTACAATCTTCAACTGTGACCTCAGCCAAATCAGTCTTATCTATCATTACCTGCAAGACAACTCGGTCATCACCAGTAAGGCGGACGCGAACGATTTCATAGCCAAGATCTATTAATGATGGCTCAATTAAATCAAGAACTATGCTGGTCTGCACATTATCACTAACTAAGTTCATTCGGTTTATCTCATTACATAAATAAAGGCCAAACCCTAATTACATGTAGGCAACGATAATAAAAAAGGTGGCTCCGGTTTTCCGGGCCACCCCTTGTTCTGTTATTAACAGACAACCGGGTTTTATGGGTTGAATATAGGCTATAACGAAGAAAAAGCAAGTATTCCTAGCTAATTACTTTAATTGCGGGGCAATCGAACAAAACGTAAGTATACAGGCCCTAATCCTCCACTTCTATTTTTCTCTTCATACCTTGTAAGTGGCCAATCAGATGGCCGAATCCGCCAATCATCTGGACGTAGTGCTGTCCATTCAAATGATTTATGTGATAATCCAAGCCGCAACATCCATGAAGCATACTCAGCATCATCAGTAGCCAGGCGAAGTTCGGCATCATCAGTCATAATCCTGGCGAAAATATCAAGAGTCTCTATATTAATTAAACGGCGTTTCTGGTGGCGAGATTTCGGCCAAGGGTCAGGGAAAAGAACAAAGACTTTGTTTATTGATTGGGAGGGTAAACTATGAAGAATTTGAGAAACAGTATCAGGGAAAATTCTTATATTATTTATATTTTTTTCTTTTATCTTGGATAAAAGACTCGCCACTCCATTCAGGAAAGGCTCTGCTCCAATAAAACCTACGTCCTCATTATTTTGTGCCTGCCACAAAAGATGTTCACCCTTGCCAAAACCGACTTCTAAGCAAAACTGCTGGGTAGATTTACCAAAATAAGTACTTAAATCGAGAAAAGTTCCATCGGATGAAGGAACGATCTCTATTTCAGGCAAAAACGTTTTCATAAGATCTTTTTCTTTTTGTCGTAAGCTGCGAGTCCGCCTACGGCCATAAAAACGTTTATTAGGCTTCAAAACTTATATTTCCACTAAATGTTAGATTTACAATATGTAATTGGTCTAAAACTGAGCCTTTAGTGAGTCGGCTAGATCAGTTTTTTCCCAAGAAAAACCCCCGTCTGCATCAGGATCTCTACCAAAATGTCCATAAGCCGCAGTTCGAGCATATATGGGTTTGCTCAGTTCAAGATACTCTCTTATCCCGCGTGGACTTAGATCTATTGCTTCCTGCAAAGTTCTTGCTAATTTCTCTTCCTCAACTTTACCAGTACCATAAGTGTCAACATATACCGATAGAGGATGAGAAACGCCAATAGCATAAGCAATCTGTATAGAACAGCGTTGAGCAAGACCAGCTGCCACGACATTTTTCGCAAGATAACGAGTAGCATATGCTGCTGATCTATCAACTTTTGTAGGGTCTTTACCTGAAAAAGCCCCTCCACCATGTGGAGCAGCCCCACCGTAAGTGTCGACGATTATTTTTCTTCCAGTAAGTCCTGTATCTCCATCGGGCCCTCCCACCACAAATCTTCCCGTAGGGTTAACGTAAAAAGAGTCTTCTGAACACATCCATCCATCCGGTAAAATTTTTAAAACATGTGGCCTCACTATTTCCCGAACTTCCTGCTGACTTAAGGCTTCATCATGTTGAGTTGAAACAACAATCGAAGAAGTACCAACCGGAACATTATTTTCGTAGCGCAACGTAATCTGACTCTTCGAGTCCGGCCCAAGACCAGGCTCTAGTCCAGAGTGACGAGACTCAGAAAGTGATTTAAGAATAGCATGTGCGTAGTAAATTGGAGCCGGCATAAGTGATGGGGTCTCATCGCATGCATAGCCAAACATCAGACCCTGATCTCCCGCTCCCTCGTCTTTATTGCCAGCGGCGTCAACTCCCAGGGCAATATCTGGTGACTGAGAATGAATAAAAGAATCAACAATCATTTTTTCCCAATGAAAACCTTCTTGTTCATAACCAATATCGCGGACAACTTCTCTAGCAATTGATTCTATATAGGAGCTATCTAAATATTCAGGCCCTCTAACTTCCCCAGCCAACACTACCCTGTTAGTGGTTGTTAAAGTCTCAACTGCAACACGACTATGAGGATCAGCAGATAAAAATGCATCTACTACTGCATCGGAAATACAATCGCAAACTTTGTCAGGATGCCCCTCTGAAACAGATTCACTGGTGAAAAGATAATCGGCGTTTAACAAGTTTGTCACTCCTTATTAGTTTTAGTAACTTAATCAATTAATATGTTTGGAGAAAAGATTTTATCTACTCTAAAAAAGATAAGTCCTCCGGAGTCTTGTTTGAAACAAGTATTTTTCTTAAATTTAAATTAACCCTTCAGAGGACATAGAGTCACTCTAGACCCCTGTTTCTCTTTAATAATCCCATATACCATAATAACAAAACAACTAAACCAATCAAACCAATAGCTATTGTCTCTTGCCATCTTGAATAAATAGTTGCATAAGGCAGCGCTTTGGGTAACCCGCTATCTAACACTCCTTGTTCTCCTAAGCCGAGAGTTAATAATTTTCGCCCATAGGGATCAACTATCGCGGATATTCCTGTGTTTGCTGCCCTGACCATGGGCACACCATGTTCTATAGCCCTGGTTGAAGCAATTGCCAAATGTTGTTGAGGGCCTGCAAATTTCCCAAACCAAGCATCATTCGTTAAATTAAGCAACCATTCACCTCTTACGCCTGCTTTTAAGGCTAGGTTAGGAAATATAGCCTCATAACAAATAAGTGGGCTGAGCCTGGGCAAGCCGGGCAAGTCCATTGTCCTGTATGTGGGGCCGCTTATAAAACTTGCCTCACTAGGAACTATTTTATCAAACGGTAGCCAATCCGCTAACGGCATATATTCTCCAAAAGGGACTAAACGCACCTTATCATAGCGATCTATAATTTTCCCCGATGGATTAATTACATAAAGACTATTTCTAAACTGGGATTTTTCATCCCTCACTTGACTAATTGACCCAGTAAATAAAAGCCCCCCTTCAGGTGCTGCCGAAGCTACCATCATTTGAATTGAATTATTTTTTTCTAATAGAAAAGGAATTGCTGATTCTGGCCAAATCACATGGGTGGGAGAGATAGGGGTGTCTTCTCTACTCATTTTGATGTGTCTTAACAAATGCGCAGTTTGTAAATTAGGTTTCCATTTATCTTTCTGAGGAATATTTGCTTGAACAATTCTTAGCCTAACCCCTTGCACCATTGACCCTGTATCTTGTTCTTCGTAATTGGGTGCACCCGCCAACCTATTTGAGCCTCCTGTCCACAAAATGGAAGGGACAATAAAAGAGAAAAAAACAACCAGAACAATTTTTTTCCAATTAAAATTGGAGACCAATAACGCCGGTATTGTCGAAGCTAAAAGAGTTATAAAGCTAAGGCCAAAAATTCCAATAAAGGCTGTAACTTGCATTACCTCAGTAATATCTGCCCATACGTACCCTATTAGGTTCCATGGAAAGCCAGAAAGAAACCAACCTCTTACCCACTCGCTAAACACCCATATTATAGAAAATAATAATATTCTGCCCAGAACACTAAAATCATAAAACCGTAATATAAATGAAGTTAAAAAGCTGGTAATTCCGATGAAAATTGCTAAACCAGCAGGCAAACCTATCAGCGCAAAGGGTATAAGCCAAGCATGGGTTGAGCCATCAATTAGTAATGGCTCTATAATCCAGTGAATTCCAAGAAGGAAATGGCCGAACCCAAAACAAAATCCAGTTGTAAAAGAAGCCCTTAGTGGATTTTGAGATTTCTCTGCTAAAATTAGAAACCAAATAAAGCCAGTAAAAGCCGGTAATATTAATGGAATAATATGCCAAGGAGGTAGAGCCAAAGATGACATGACTCCCAGCATCATAACCAGCCCTAGGCGATTAATAGGCCCTAATGTTGAAGCTTTATTATAAAGGGGATTTAACATCGTTAAATGATTGAAACATTTTTAAAGCTCAAATATTTATATGATTTAATCTTCAACTTTTTGTTGTAAATCCCTTACACACAACTTTTTCAATCGTCGAGAATCTGCATCTAAAACTTCAAATTGTAGTCCTGAGGGATGAGATATTATCTCATGCCTTCTGGGAACCCTATCCACAAGACTAAAGACAATACCGCCTATTGTATCTATTTCCTTACGTTCTTCATCGGAAGCAAATTTTCCTATTACTCTCTCAAGCTCTTCAATTTCACTCCTAGCGTCAGCCAAAATACTTCCATCTTGTCTTCTAATAATCGTCGGGCCTTGAATATCATGTTCGTCTTCAATTTCTCCGACAATTTCTTCTACCAAGTCTTCGATGGTAATAAGCCCGTCAACTCCTCCAAATTCGTCCACAACTATCGCAATATGCGTTCTGCGATCTCTCATCTCCAAAAGTAAATCTAAAACTCTTACTGATGGAGCAGCGTAAAGAATCTCTCTGGTTAAATCTTTAATACTTTCCCTTTTCCTGTTTCGTAAAGAGGATAGAACATCTTTTATATGAACAAATCCAGCTAAATTATCTAGTTGTTCCTGGTACACCGGTATACGTGAGTGAGCACTATTTATCATTATGTTGATCAACGAATCTAAACTACTAGAAATGTCTACTGCAGCAATATCTGCCCGGGGAACCATGACATCTTCAGCAGTGAGTTCGTGGAGCTTAAGGACGTTAACAATTAATTTTCCTTCATCTTCTCCAATTTGTGTTGGTGACCCATCCACATCCTCAATCAACTCCTCGATATGTTCACGAACAGTACTTTCTTCATTACGGCCAACACCAAACCGACGCAAAAAAGTAGTCAGAATTCTATATGGCAGAATTTCCGTTGATTTTTCTTTATCATCGATATGATTACTAGTTTCGGATATATTCAAAATCAATCCTTCTATGTACGTTCAATTATGGAATCGTTATATGGATTCGGCACACCCAAA
>Ga0310344_10000242_pt1 | contig 44580 bp, 40 predicted proteins | sample HC15DNA20200_MG_FD_203801 | JGI IMG/M metagenome (GOLD analysis project Ga0310344, IMG submission 203801) | Marine microbial communities from station ALOHA, North Pacific Subtropical Gyre - HC15-DNA-20-200_MG | ecosystem: Environmental > Aquatic > Marine > Oceanic | place: Pacific Ocean: North...
GCGCCGCGCCCCCGTCAAAACCGTTACCTGCGTCATGACTGTCCCAAGTACGTCCTATTGCTCGACCTATAGGACGTCCTGACACACCACGCCGCCTCTGCAAGCGGGGCTCGCCGGACGGTTACGCCTTTCCTTCAGCTATCAATTTAGCGGCGATCCGAACGACGACTTCGGGTGGCTAGACGTAAAAGTCATCGGCGATAAGTTTGCAGGACATGGGGGCTTCTGGGTTCAGTGGCAGGATGTGAAGGAGTTCGGCGAGGACTTATCCGCGTATCCAATTCCGCCAGAGGCTCCGATCAAGGCCGCTTGGGGTTACGAACCATGGGAAGGTGACTCACTCGTGGTGAGCGTTGAAGTTGCTCCCGCAGACAAGCGGGGTAATTTGTCGGTCCAAGTTTGGTTGCGAGATTACGTGGAAAATGGTGACGGCGCGCCGCGGAACTGCGTTCGCACGACCTTTCAAACGAACTATCCCGAGATTGAGAACTTCCGCATCGCTATCGCCGCGCTGATGGACGGAAAGGCAAAAGAGGCCGTGCTGGTCGGTCACTAGCTGTCCGCTTCCCCCGCTTTGTCGCAGATCGGCGATGCATACGACCGAACTGTCAGCCGCCGTTCGCCGCCTATCATCAGAAGATGAACGAACGAGCGGTTTCGCGGCGACAATTCCCGGCCCGGCGAACCGGAAGCATCCGATGGGAACAGGTTTCGGGAAAGCCCCTGCGGGGATATGGCGCATTGTCGTATCGATGCTGGTCGTCCCGTTGGAGGTTCCCAATCGGGAAGCAGCCCATGAGCTATCTCCCGGCGGCGTCCCGCTGTTCTAAAGCCGTCGCGGTGCGGTGCCCGTAACTGAGGACGTTGGTGATCCGCCAAGCGCCATCCTGCTTCGTCCAGACCATGACGAACTTGGCGATGCCTTCGCATCGCCCTGTCGCCAGGTCACAGAAGCGGTGCTCGCCTTCCTCGATGGCACCATAGTCCTTGATCGGATAGACGCGGAAGGTTGCTGGGATCAGTTCGCGCCTCACCTTGCCGCAGATATATTTGCGAACGCCATCGACCATGGCGTCACGCTCGAACGTCGCACCGCCGGTGTCGTGGTAGAAGGCGACCTTCGGATCGAAATAGCCTGAGAAGGTTGGCAGGTCGCAGCGATTGTAAGCGTCGAACACGGTCGCATCGAGCGCGCCGATCTCCTTCGTCAACGGATCGGCAGGGGGCGGCACGGGTGTCGCGAGCAAAGCTGCGGCAGCGGCGAGGACGGTGATCATGCGGGTGGTCCTGTCAGTTCATCTGGCTGCGGAGGAAGGCGATCAGCTTCGGATCGCTCCGCGTGCGTTCGAGGATGGGCAGGATCACCCGCCATCCATTGTCGCTGTTGGTCAGGATCACGATCCCGTCACCGCTCGCACGGTCGATCGCGGCGAAGGTGAAGGCCCCGGCATCCTTGCCGGTGTGGAGCATCGTCGTGCCATCGGGAAAGCCGAGGAGCTGCCAGCCGAGGCCGAAGCCGGTCCAGCGCGGACAGGTGGCGGCTTTCGATCCGGCACATATCTCGGTTGTTAGGTCGGCCTGCAATCTGCTGCGCTCCGCCGCGACAGACGCAACCATGGCCCTGTCGTTGCGCGCATCGATGAGGAAGCGCCCATAATCACGCGCGGTGGCGTGCGCCAGATCGGCAGCGTTGTATCGTGTCACCCGCTCGACCGGCAGCGCCTTCCCCGCGTGGTCGTAGGGCACGGCGATCGGCACCGTTTCGCCTTGCCCCGAAACATAGCCCGAGGCGCGCATGTGGGCGGGAGCGAACAGCCAGCGACCAGCAAGCGTCTCGAACGATTGTCCGGTGCGGTGCTCGGCGTAGCGCGCCGCATATTGATACCCCTCGCCCGAATAGCCGGTGGTCGTCCCGGGATCATGATCGAAGGACAGGCCTTTCGCATCGCGCCAGTTCGGCAACCCGGTACGATGGCTCAGCGCCATGCGGACCGTCAGCTTCATTCGTCGGGAATCGCGCGACAGGTCGGGGTCGCTCCAGTAGCGATCCATCGGCTCATCGAGCGACAGCCTGCCGGCTGACACCAGTCGCAGGATGACCTCCGCCGTCAGCGGCTTCGTCAGCGATGCGAGATTGTAGGGCGTTGAGACGTCCGCTGGGCGGTTCGGCCCCGCCATGCCCCAAGCCCCAGTCGAGACGATCTGTCCGGCACGGATCACGGCGACCGACGCGCTCTCAACTTGCTGTTCGCGGAGAGTTGTGGTCATATCCGGCAGTGCTGTGTTCGTCCTGGCGTCGGCCGGCGAGGCGCCAGCCATCAACGCGACCGCGCCCAATCGTACTCCTCGTTTCAACATGCTAACTGTTATACTCATATACAACAGCTAATGGCATCGAAGTTTGGCCGCAACCTTCATCGCATTCTCATCGACGTGACGGACGCGAAAGCCGCTGTGAGATTCCCGAAATAGCATCCTTTTCGGGACGCTCGCGAATGGCAGCTCTCGGCTGTCCCCACTCCTCGTCGTTCAGCAGCACAGAATCGCCGCACCGCAGATAACTTTACAATGCAGAGTTATCTGCTATGCAACTGCGTATGAACGATTTCGATTCCGCTTTGGATGACATCGCCAGCTTGCGCGAGCAGCTTGCCGCCAGCAGTCGTTTTCAGGGGCTCGCGCCAGGTGTGGTGGCGCTGACCGGCGCGTTGGCAGTTGCGCTTGCGGCGTGGCAAGCCGCCACGAACGAGAGCAATTTGTTCATCTGGGTTCTCCTCGCCGCGATTTGCGCCTTCATGATCGGAACGGAAGCCATCATTCGCGCTCGTACCCTGCACAGGTCGATGGCCGACCGAATGCTGAGCACCACGTTCAATCGCTTCATGCCGGTGGCCGCCGCCGGCGCAATTGTGGGGATCGTAGTGCTGCTGCGCGCGCCCGAACATGCCCGCCTCTTGCCGGGCATGTGGCAATTGCTGATGGGCGTGGGCGTCTTCGCCGTGCTGCCTAGCCTGCCAAGGCAGATGATCTGGGCGGCGGTATTCTATTTCGTAGCGGCAGCGGGATCATTGTCCCTGAGCGGGCAAGATGGCGCGCCTACTGCCTGGCTCATGGGCGTACCGTTCGGCATCGGGCAATGGATCGTTGCCGCCATCTTGCATCATGCTTCCAAAGGAACTTCCCATGGCCAAGGGTGACAAAGCACCTTTCTCTTTCGAGGGGCTGGACCGCGTTCTTCATGAGAAGGCTCGGCTCAGCATCATGACCTCGCTTGCCGACCATCCCAAGGGCCTGAGCTTTACCGAACTGCGCGAGCTATGCGCGCTGACGGACGGCAATCTCAGCCGCCACGTTCAGATTCTGGAGGAGGCCGGCATGCTGTCCGTCACCAAGGGCTTCGAAGGCCGGCGGCCGCTCACGACCTGCCAGTTGACCGACGAGGGACGCATCCGCTTCTCGGATTATCTCGGTGTTCTCGAACAGGTGCTGCGAAGTGCGAGGCGCGGTGTCCGCGCCGGTGATCTGCGGGAGAAAACGGCATGACCGGCACGCCTGCTCGCCGTGCTATCCCGGCGGACGATTCCAGCAAGCGTGACGCAGCCCCCTTTTTTCGCCATTACTCTATGTTGCAAAGTTATTTTCAATACAGGATGAAGGCGCGTTATCGACAGCGCCAGGCAAGCGCACTTCTTGTCTACGCCTTTCTCCTGACAGTCACCGGTGCATTGGCGATGGACAGCATAGTCAGTCCTGCCGTCCGACCGGTGCTTCTCGGAATGACTTTCCCAGGTGCCGGTTTCCTGCATTGGGCGTCGGCCAATCAGGTGATGCTCGCTAGCGTCCTGTGCGGTGTCAGCCTGAGCTTGTTCCTTGTCGCTTTGCTGCTTTGGTTCGCAACCGGCAATGTCATTGCCCCCGTGCTTGCTTGGACGGGCGCAGCGTTCCTTGCAAGCGCCCCGGCCAGGTTCGGCCTTGCCGCTACGCCGAGTGACACAGCCTTGCCCTGGCTTATCGGGCCCGCCGTTTTGATGGCATGCCTGTTTGCCTGGCTGATACCGGGCAAACAGGCCGGATGCACGAAACCTTCGGCCGCGCGCTGTCCTGCGATCACCCGCGAGCCGATCGCGATTCCTGACGAACTCTCACCGGAAATGATGCGGCGGATACGCCTCCTGCTCGATCGGGCGCTGCAGCCGGCAAGACGGTTCGATGGTTTCGAATGGCGGGACCAGTTCCAGACGGCGGCCGTGCGCTATCAGGTCAATTTCATGGCCTACGCGCTGGCATTGGCGCAGCGACGCTACGCGCCTGCCGCATCGTGCCACTTTGCCGAAGCGCAGCAATATCTCCTGGCGAAGATCGGCGATCAGAGGATGTGGGGCTACTGGAGGCTGGAAAACATCTGGGGCAACCTGCGCTTCGACCGCGATCCGGTGCGGCACCAGAACATCATGTATTCCGGTTTCACCGCGCTGCAGATGGCGGTGGGCGGCGCCAGCAGGCTGGAATTGCATCATCGTGGCAAGGTGCAGCTATCCTATGGGCTGGACCAGATCATGGCGCTGCTCGACCGGCAGTACCGCACATCGCCTTATGGGTTGCTGGCGTGTGAGCCCAACTGGATCTATCCGCTATGCAACCTCATCACGATGGCCGGGATCAGGGCCGTCGACGCACGTCTCGGCACCGATCGCTGGCAGCAACTGGCTGAACCGTTTCTCGCCAGCCTGGACCGCGAGGCAACGCGGCGCGATGGGAGTTTCATTGCCTTCCGCTCTGCGCTTACCGGCATCGCGCCCCCGGCACCCGGCGGCATCGTCATGCAGTCCTTCCCCTGCCTGTTCCTGAACGCCCTGTCGCCTGAACGCGCGCAGGAGCACTGGTGGCGGGTGCGCCAGCGTCTCGATCACGGATCATGGCAGCGGTTGTTCTGGCCGGTAGACGTCGGCAACTATGGCTTCAGCCGGGCATCGAGCTATGCCGCCACCGCGGCGGCAGCAGTGGAAATGGGGGACACGGCAATCGCGGGGGAATGTCTGCGACGTCTCGAAATCGAATGCCCGTCGCGCGAAGTCGATGGCGTAATTCACCGCGAACGTGCCTCGCTCTGGGCGCACGCGTTGGAAACGCTGGCCCGGAGCGGCGCTCCCGACGGGTTTCGCCAGCTTGTCGAAAGGCCGGGCCATGAACATGGGCCACGCCTCATTTCGGCTCCCTATCCCGATGTCCTGGTGGCGCGCGCCATGTGCGAGGGACGCAGCCTGAAGCTCGTGCTTCATCCAGGCGAGGGGACTTCGAGACCGCTTCTCGAGTTCGGCGGCCTGATACCGGATCGGCATTACCGTACGGGAATCGATGACCAGCCCTTTCTCAAGGCGGATGCGGGAGGGCGGGCATTGCTACGCCTGCAATTGGTGGGCCGCACGAGTCTGTCGCTGGATCCCGTGGTCTGACCCGCGCCATGATCTGCTGCACGATCTTCGCTGGCCTGCTAGGCCTGTTCATGCGCCCCTTCCTCCAGTTGCGAACGAACCCTTTGGCCTGGCGCCCCGAGCACCAGCCTGTCGTGAGTGATCCGCCTTTGCGCGCCACCGGCCGATTGCAGAGTTTCTCCCATGCCTTCGCCGGCCTGGCGTTCCTGGTGCGCAACGAGCCCAATATGCGCATCCACCTCGCCGCCGCCCTATCCGCCGTGATTGCCGGTTTGAGCTTGCACCTCAGCCTCTCCGAATGGCGATGGCTTATTTTTGCGATTGCGCTGGTGGTCGCAGCGGAGGCGCTCAACACGGCCGTCGAGCAGGCATGCAACGCCTTCACGCGCGGCTACCATCCCGCTATCAAGGCAGCGAAGGACGTGGCTGCGGGCGCGGTGCTGATCTCGGCCGTCGCCGCCGCGCTGATCGGTGCGACCATCTTCCCGCCGCACGTAATTCCGCCACTTGCGAGCAGGAGCTTGCTTTCCAGCAACTGGATCTGTGGTGATCCCGGTGATGCCTAAACGAACCTGAACCAACGGAAGGTTTCAGGCGCCTCATCGATGCCCGGCTACGACTGCTTTTGCGGCGGGCGGCGCTATTGTTTGCATGAATCCGGTCAGGACATGCAACCCATACGCGACCCAGCCGCGGACAGATCTCAGCGCAGCGAAGCGACCGTGCCTCCCTGAAGACCGCGGGAGGCACGGAAGCGACGACGACCGGCGGTACGCCGCCTTAGCCATCATGAGTTCACGAATGTGAAAAGGAGGTAGCAACCACCGTTGCCACGGGGACCGAACCGGTACGCCCTGTGGACGTCTGCGGTGGCGATATACGTCTCGTAAACTTCTGGATCGGTGTCCCCATTCATGTGGGCCACGAGGAGGCCGACAGCCTGATCGCACTCGTCGTCGCAGATACATCTGGCGTCAGCGATGGCCGCCTGCATCATCCGCTTCAACTTGGCTGAGTTTGTGTCGAGGTACGCTCGTTTTACCTCAAAGGAGTACGCGCGCCCGTTACATTCCATCCAGAAATCTGCCCGGCCCGGGACGCGCCTACGTTTGTCGTCACGTCCCTTCTTCGAAAGCTCGTACTCATTGTAGTTAATGTAACCTGCCCTTGCCGCAGCAGACACGAGCAATCCGACAGTCGCCTGCTCGTGCAGGGAGAATGGCGACGGGTACTCCTCAGCTAAGTAACGGTCATAGAGATGACCGATCTCCTGAAGCCATGGTGACCAGTCCCGTGCGATCAACCTGCGGCGCTGGTCGCCTGATTTGATTGTTTCGTAAGTCATTTGTGCCCCTTCTACGACCCATCGTGTTCTACTGAAGGTCTCGACGCAAGCGTTGGAGTCTCCCGACCTCCCGTTTCACTACCTTCCGCGGGAATGTCGGCGTTAGACAGAAACTGCTGCTGGAACGATCACACCAAAATGGCGGGATTGTCCCGCTACGCGGCGTTCGGCTTCTGACAGCCGCCGCTAATTGGTCTGGTGCCGATCGGCAACTTGGAAGAAACGCCAAGGCGAAAAAATCATCGCCGGCCTGGCCCGAGAAACGTTGCTGCGCGCAGGCGTTTTTCTTGCAGCTGCCTTCATCTTCTGTTGTCAGTCGAGGTGGAGTCTAAGAAGATGCGGGTTAACTGCATTGCAAGCTGGGCCGTACTGCTCATGGCGAAGGGACGGTGAACAGATATGCGTCGTCTGGTCGACGCACCGGCTGCCGGTGCAGGTAAGTCGTTGGCTGAGTTGACGCCGCTTGGCAGGGCGGCTGCGATCATCGAACAGTGCAGGCAGGCGCTCGATGACGAGCTTGCCGTGATATGGGAATGCCTGGAATGGGGCCATCCGGCGGTCGCCTTCTACGGAGAGACCAATGCCGGAAAGTCGACATTGATCGAAGGCCTGCGGCTGTACTTCAACGGTTCGGGCGAGGGCGCCGGCGCCTCCATCGGCGATGGCAGCCCTGACTTCACGCGGATGGGGACTGCCTACCCGTGCGAGTATCAGGGAACCTGCTTCGACCTGGTCGACGTCCCTGGGATCGAAGGGGACGAGGCGCAGGTGATGGCGGAGATTGAGAGCGCTGTCAGGCGCGCTCATCTGGTTTTCTATGTCACCGCCGATGCCCGCCCACCGCAGAAAGGCGACCAAGGGCTGGAGGGCACGCTGGAAAAGATAGACCGGCAGTTGCGACCGCAGGCCAAGGTCTGGGCAATCTACAACAAGAAGGTGCAGAACCCACGGCAACTTGGCGAAACGCTGCTGAAGGGTGATGAGGCGACAAGCTTGGCCGATGGACCACACTCCCTTGATGCGGTGATGAAACAGGCGCTTGAAGAGCGATATAAGGGGCACATCACGGTAAGCGCTTTGCCCGCGTTCCTGGCTCTTTCAGCCGGGCTGCCGCTGGACGAGCGCCTGGAACAGCGTCGGGACAAGTTTCTAAACGCGATAGGCAGGGATGTACTGATCGCCATCAGCGGCCTGCCCACTATCGGTGAGAAGGTCAGGGAGAACGTGCCTACTGCCGCGGCGGAGATCGCTGAACTCAATGTGCGCAAGCTCGCCGTGCCGATCACGCAGGCGGCGGAAGAGCTGGAAGGCCACGCTAATGACGAGTTTGGCGGGCCAGCGGTCGTACTGGCGGAGCAGCTGGCCAACCTGCGCCCGCAGCTGGAGCGGATCGCAGGAGGCGGGGTCAAGGGGATCAGCCGGCTCACTACCGAACTGACCGACGGCTATGTAAGGCGCGTGCGGAAGACCATGCTGGACAAGATCGACGCAGGACTGAAGGACGACGCCGCGCTGAAAGAGGCTCTGGATGAGGTGATCGAAAGAGAGAAGCGCGCCCTGCCAAAGACGGTGGAGAAGCGGGTCAGCGACACGGTGGAGCGAACCCGCAAGTCGAGCGGGGAGGCGTTGTACCTGCTGCGGGAGCATCTGCGAGAGACGGAGGTGTTCCAAAGTGCAAGCTTTGCCGCCAGCTTCTCGCATGCAACTGAAGTGAACACGCGCAGCGGTATACAGCTAGGCGGCCTCGCCAGTTCGCTGGTCGGCGGTGCGCTTGCAATGTTCGGGGCGGCGACCGGAGGCCTCGGCCTGCTCATAGTCGGCTTGGCTACCGCAGCTCTGGGATGCTTCAACAGCATTCGCAGATACTTCGACTCCAGCTTTCGACAGAGCGAGCAGAAGCAGGCTCTCAACCGCAATCTTGATGCCCTGAAGCCATCCTTGCGCGCCGATGTTGCTGCCCAGCTCGCGGCGATCGACAAGGCGCTACAGGATTATGTGCTGGGTCTAACGCAGCCGCTGTGCAGCGTGGAAGAAGACCTGTGCGAGGCGGACCGGCATGTGCGCGGTGCCGCCACCCAGCTGCGTTTGCTGGCTGGCAACGGCGGCGAGCTGCTCAAGTATGCCGAACGACTCAGCTCGCGCAAATCGTTCAACCAGCCCAATTCACCAACCGTTTGCGAGACCATGGCATGATCGTGCACGACCACATGCAAGACGTAAGTAACATCGTTGCTTTCCTTCAGGCCGGAGAGGAATTGGGGGTCACGCTGCCCCCGCACCTGCGCACCAAGCTGCAGGCGCTGGTGGCGGGTCAGACGAGCAAGGTGAGAGTAGCGCTGGTCGGCGGCTTTTCCGAAGGCAAGACATCGCTTGCCGCGGCGTGGCTGGGGATGCTCCCGGATGACATGAAGATAAGTCAGGGCGAATCCTCAAACGCCATCGCCATCTATGATGCCGGCGACGAGGTGGAGCTGATCGATACACCCGGCCTATTCGGTTTCAAGGAAGAGGTCGCCGCGGACGGTACGGTTGAACGATACAAGGAATTGACCCGCCGCTATGTGAGCGAGGCCGACCTAGTCCTATACGTGCTCAACCCGTCCAACCCGCTGAAGGACAGCCATCGCGAAGAGCTGCTCTGGCTCTTCCGGGATCTAGGCCTGCTGGCGCGGACGGTGTTCGTCATCGGCCGGTTCGATTTGGTCGCCGATGTCGAGGATGAGGCGGAGTACCAGCACCATCTGAAGATCAAGCGGGATGCCGTGCATTCGCGTCTCATCACGCTGATCGGGCTGTCCAACGAGGAAGCAGACGAGCTCAGCATTGTGGGCGTGGCGGCCAATCCGTTCGACGAAGGCGTTGAAGCTTGGTTGCAGCGTCCGGAAGAGTATGCGCGTCTGTCGCATATCGAGGATTTGCGGACCGTCACCGCGCAGAAGCTGGAGCGTATCGGCGGCGCGGAGGAGGTGAAGCGGCAGACCTGCCTGGTAATCCTGCGTGATGTGGCGGACCGCCTGCTGCCGTCCGCCCGCGAGGCGGCCGAGGAGACTGCTCGCCAGGCAGCAATCGCGGATGGCAAGGCACGCGAAGAGGAGCCGCGCCTAGCCTTCTTCCGAAGGGAGGCGGTGGAGGCGCAAGATAATCTCAGCCGTGAGATGATGGACTACTTTAGCGACCTGATCGTTGAGGCGGGCACGACGGAGCAGGACAGCTTCGGCGAGTTCTTTACCCGCAAAATCGGTCCGGACGGCATCATATTGCAAACCGTGGTGAAGACCGCCTTCAACCGCGAGGTCGGCCGCACTAGCGAGCAACTGGTCGCCATGACCGCGCAGTTAGCGGCAGAATGTGAGACCAATGGCGCTTTCATGGCGACGCTGGGCACAATTACCGAACGCATTGCGAAAAACTTTTCTGTCAACAATAAGATGATCCTTCAGGCCCGGGACTGGGTGATGCCATCATTGAAGTTCAAACCGTATCAGGCGATCAAATCCGCGCGCTTCGCCAATGGTGCGCTGGCGGGGTTTGGCCTCGTTCTGGAGACATGGTCGACGTGGCAGGAGCACAAGAAAGCTGAGCAGTTCCGGAAGGATCGACAGGCCATCGTGGATGATCTGGAAAAGCAGCGTTCCCATATCCTGCAGCAGATCAACGCGTCAGACTTCGTTGCGACCTACTTCCCCCAAATCGGGCAGATGGAAGCAGTGTTCGCTGCACTGGCTGCGGCGTTCAAGGAAGCTGAAGAACGCAAGCGCAAAATGCATGAATGGGCCAGTGAGGCGGAGCAACTGCACATCCGTTTCGCGGGCGAGCCGCTCCGCCTGGCTGGTGCGTTTAACTAGTATCACTAGGCGGAGGGGCCAGGTGTTGAGAGCGGTTTTTAGTCGGTCTGTATATCAGCTTGACCAATCCGATGCCCTGATACCGGACTGAACCGCACCGGATTTTCCGGCGAGTTCTAGCGTTGAGTTGCCGATGAACGAACGCCCGCTTTTGACTATCGCGAATGAGCCTGTGAACGTCGCCTTTTAAGGCGGGGATTGCCAATGCCCGCTATCGGGCCGAGCTTGCTAGGTGCTCGTTGCACCTTGAACAATTTCAAAGAGGCTGCTTTTAATCGCGCAATTAAAATCAATGATTGAGGTTGAGGATGGCGAGCCGCACTCCGCGTGAACTGATCGAGCTCTACTGGACCGAGGTTTGGAATAACCGCAACGCTGACCTTATCCGCGAGCTTTGCTCTGATCCCATCATTCGCCATGATCCCAATAGCACGACTGCCCTTTCGCTCGAAGACCAGATTGCCCGGGTGAAGCAGCAAAGCGAAGCGGCGGAGCCCTATTTTGAGCACGAGGTGCTTCTGGCTGACGATACATACGTTACCTCGGTATGGAACATGCATACCCGCAAAGGTGACAGGGTCGAGCTGTGCGGGATCGAAGTCTTTAAGGCGGTTGACGGCAAGTTCACCGATTGCTGGAACTCGAGCTACGTAGCGGGCCGATGGGGACGCGAAGGAGACGTATCGGTGCCGCAAAACCTGCCGGCTCCCGCGATGATTTCCAGCCTTGATCAAGTGACCCCCGAATGGTTGCAGGCGGTATTCCAGCATGCGGGCATCGACGCTCCGCGGATCTCGCTGAGCCGTTCTGTACCGATCGGGCACGGCAACCTGTCGGTCACCGGGCGCACGGCGATCACCTATAATGCCAATGCCGAAGAGGGGATCCGGTCGGTCGTTTGCAAGTTAACCACCGACATCGCCGCCGCTGCCGACATCGCTGCCACGCAAGATGTCTACCGGCGCGAAGCATCGGCTTACGCGTTCTTTGGTGCGCAGACCCAGTTTGCGACACCCCGATGCTATTGGAGCAAGGCCGGGGCTGATGGGCGGACGCTTAACCTTGTGCTGCAGGATCTTTCACAAACAACCCGGGCTGTCAGCCAAGTCGAAGGATGCAGCCCGGCCGAAGCTGTGGCGGTCGGTGCCGAACTCGCCAAGCTCCATACCGCGTACTGGGATCATCCGGACCTGGGCTCGGCCGCGTGGCTGCTCGATCGCAAGCAGGGTGCCAGCCACTCCGCAGACGTCCAGCTTGCGGCGGCGGCAGCCTTCCGCGATCGTTTCGGAAATCGCGTGGCAAGTGGCTGTCTCGATGCGATCGACCATTTCGCGCGGCGGGCTGAGCAAGACATCCTGAACTTGCCGGTGGGCAAAGCGCTGATCCATGGAGAGCCGCGGGTCGATAACGTGCTGTTCGAGGACCTGCCCAGCGGCCCGCGAGCCTGGCTGATCGACTGGCAGTTTGCCACGCTTGGCAGCCCGATGTTTGATCTGGCCTACTTTCTATCGGGTTCTCTGGAGCCTGCAGACCGACGCGCGGTTGAAGAAGGCATGATCAAGGCGCACCAGGCAGCGATTGCCGTTTGTGATCCGGCATACTCGCTCGATCAAGCCCGCCGGGAATTCAAGGCTTCTCTTCCGATTGCGCTCCATTTTTCGGTCGGTGCCGTTCTCGCAATCCCACCGGGAGATTTGGAAGACCGCCTGCTCTCGACTTTAGTCGAACGCAACGTGTCAGCTCTGATTGACTGGGATTGCCTCGCATCTTGAGCCACCTGCCATCAGACCGAATGGATGGCCGCTTCGGGGAAGTCGCAATAGGAGCGCGAATGCCGGCTATAGGAGCGGCAGTTGTCGGAGCGTGACCCCGGCACGCGGGCGGTGGCTATCGAAGTCGCCGCGCAAGAACCCGGCTTTCCGGTCACGACGCGCGGGCTGGCGATGGACCGCTGCAAGATGGTGCGGGAAACATCGATCTGGAATGGTTTGAAAACTGCGTTAGCGCGACATCATCATCGCCCGGAAACGGGCGGCCGATGGGGCTGTGCGAGATTCAGGCGATCCGTTGTACACCCACTCTAACGCCCCGAATAGGATTACGATGAGCACCGTAAGCAAAAGGCGCGTTCGGGGGTTCAACAGCCGCAGTCGCGGTGCCCGACTTGATCGATGTTCAGAGATCCGGATTGCCGGATCGGAATCGCGGTTTGCAGGCCATTTCATCTTTGCCCCCGTTACCTGATCGTAATGCGCCGGCAACGCCGGTTACAGCCGCGCCAGTGCAGGTTCCCTCTGCCATCATGGCATTGGAGGACCATCTTATGAAGTTCGGTTTTTCTCTCGCGCTGGCCGCCGCGCTGGCCCTTCCTGTCGCCGCCAACGCTGCTCCGTGCAAGGACGCGAAGGGCAAGTTCATCAAGTGCCCGCCGCCTGCCGCTGCACCCGCTGCTGTTGCGCCTGCCGCACGGCCTGCCGCTGCAGCAACGCATGCCGCCGCCGCGCCCGCCCATGCCGCCACGCCGCGCAAGGGACCGTGTCGGGATGCAAAGACTGGCCGCTTCACGAAGTGTTCGTGAGGTAACCGGTGCGGGGCGGTTGCCTGCGAAGGCCGCCCCGCACCCGACAATAGTCCGCCTTGATCGGACGTGTGCCCAGCGTGTGCCGGGCTGCTTCATGGATTCCGCAGGCTCAGACGGCTGACATTGTCGGCAAAGTATCGGGCCATGGCATCGGCGGCTCTGTCCGTCAGTTGCACGAAGGCGCGGCGGCGGTCCGTATCATCTTCCACCCGCTCAACCAGGCCGGCCTGTACCATCAGTGTGATCCAGCGCAGGGCGGTGGTGTTCGGCACGCCGGACGCGATGCACAGCGAGGTGACGGAAACCCGGGTGTGTTCGGCGCGCGCTGCCGTCAGATCGAGCAGCATATCCCACGCGGGATCGGCGAACATATCATCGAGGAAATAGCGCATTCGGGAGCTGCGCTGCCGGATGATGGCGCGGACGAGGCGCGGATCGGGCAGCGGGGGCCGCGTGGTCCGGCGCCTTGGGGCCTCCAGTCCGTGATGATCGGCCTGTTCTGCATCGCGCCCGACTGTGCCGGCGGTCGCGGTGACAAGCCACTCACCGATCCGCTGATGCAACCTGATGAGGTCCAGCGTGACATCGTGGGGTGGCTGCCTTGACGGCGCTCGGCCAGTTGAAGCCGAATTTGGGTAATCATTGCCAGATTCGATCGCACGTGTCGCCATGTTCAATCTCCCTGTCGTTGACCGGTTTTCGCGTGCACAACTGCGTTCGCACCGGTTCGATGACCGTTCCCCAGTAGACTGCGAAAGTGACTGCCGACGCTGCCCGCCAGCTTGCCCAGGCAGGCACGCGGGCGGTGTCTGCACTTTTTATTGCTGCCCACGCCGCGTTGGAAATGCGGTTGAGCCGTGGTTTGGGAGGCAGCGATATCAATCACGAGCCCCCCTCATGAATGATACCTCAACATTTAGCCTGTTCAGAAACTTAGGATATATCCGTTTCGGCAGGTTTTGCGCCGAATCCACTCGATCAAAATAGTCTGATCCGTCAAGTTCATGAAACAATGGAATATTCGTTAGATATTGAAACATTCATTTTGGTGAAGATAGTGGAAGACGCGCGAAGAATAGGTATTCGTACTTACAGCGTATAAGGCCTTTAACCGTTCGAATGCAGCCAGATCGTTCCCCAATCGACAGTGACTGGCCGTTTTGCCTCAATTTCGAAATGTAGGCAGTGGAACGGGAAGCAAGAGATTCGAGACATTGCCTTACCTGTCCGCAGGACATTCACCGCGTTCCGCCGGCACCTGTTTTCATCAGACCGGTCGGGGAGAGCGGGAGGCAAACATCGCTGCCGCTTTCCAGGAATAGATTGATACTCTCCGCCGATCCCGACGCACCGGATTCTCGTCTTGATTGTCGCGCTTTCTCACCCTGATCGTCGCGCGACACACCAGCCCTGGTCATTCAAGCGGACCGCAGTGACGGTGAACGAACGACGGGTTCTGATGCTCCAAGCTGGCGTCCTGAAGGTCCGGAATGGGGCGATCGCGGCGCGATGCCCAGATGGGCGGCTCGCGCCCAGTGCACGAACCCGCTGCGCGGGAGAGTCGCTTGGGGTAATGTAGCGTAGTATTGTTCAGGCTTTGCGAGCGGCGATGTCGCCTGGCGAGCGTGGAGTTCCTTCAACGGAAAGGGACTCACCATGGATACGATCACGACCGCAATCCCAATCCATTCGCTGCGTGAGCGGATGTTGCAGGACATGACGATGCGTGGCTTCGGGGCGCACACGCAGAATGACTATATCCGACATGTCCGGAACTTCGCCGCGTTTCTCGGCCGCCCCCCGGACACGGCTACGGTGGAAGACCTCCGGCGTTATCAGGTCGACCAGCACGAGCGCGCCGTGGGGCCGGCCACGATCAATGGGGCCGTGTCGGCACTGCGGTTCCTCTTCGGGATAACCCTCAGGCGGCCGGAGATGGCGCTAGGGCTGGTCGTCGTTCGCTTCACACCCAAGCTGCGGGTGGTTTTGAGCGTCGAGGAGACAGCGCGGCTGCTCGAGGCAGCGCCAGGCATAAAGTACAAGGCAGCCCTCAGCGTTGCCTATGGCGCGGGCCTGCGGGTCTCGGAGGTCGCCCACCTCAAGGTCGATGACATCGACAGCACCCGGATGTTGATCCGCGTCGAGCAGGGCAAGGGGCGCAAGGATCGTAACGCCATGCTCTCAACGCACCTGCTGGACTTGCTTCGACAGTGGTGGCGCGAAGGCAAGCGGCGCGGGGTTATGTTGCCGCATGGTTGGTTATTCCCTGGCCGTAGCGGCACGGATCTAGTCTCGGCTCGCCAGTTGCACCGGGTCGTGCAGGAATCGGCCGAGCGCGCAGAGATCCACAAGCGGGTAAGCCCGCACACATTGCGCCACTCGTTCGCTACTCACCTGCTCGAGCAGGGTGTCGATATCCGCGTAATCCAAGTCTTGCTCGGACACGTGAACATCAACACGACTGGGATCTATACTCAGGTTTCCAGCAAGACCATGCGGGCGGTGGCCAGCCCGCTCGACCAGATCGTTGCCGTGATGGAAGGCAGGGCACCTCCCGGTTGAACCGTGCGCGCCTCACTCGAGGTCGCCGACATCTTCCACAGCGCCGGGCCCGCCTATCGTGCAGCCCATGCCGGGCATCTCAGCCTCGGCCAGCTCAAGGTCATGACGGCAATCGAGAACTGCCGCACCGCCGCACTGGGCGGTCACGTTGAAGCCTGCGATGATTGCGGGCACTGGCGGATCGCCTACAACTCCTGCCGCAACCGGCACTGTCCCAAGTGCCAAGGCGCTGCTGCGCGCACTTGGCTGGCCGCGCGTGAGGCCGATCTGTTGCCAGTGGGCTACTTCCACGTCGTCTTCACGGTGCCTGCCGAGATCGCCGACATCGCCTGGCAGAACAAGGCGGTGGTCTATGACCTGCTGTTCCGCGCCGCTGCGGACACGATGCTGACCATCGCGGCCGATCCCAAGCACCTCGGCGCGCGGGTTGGGATCACTGCTGTCTTGCACACGTGGGGATCGGCGCTGACCCACCACCCGCATGTGCACATGATCGTACCTGGCGGCGGCATCGCGCTCGACGGCACGCGGTGGATCTCGTCACGCCCCGCCTTCCTGTTACCGGTGCGCGTGCTGGGCGCGTTATTCCGCCGCCTGTTCCTCACTCGCCTGTTGGCATTGTTCGATGCCGGCAAGCTCGTCTTCTTCAGCACCTTGGCGGGCCTAGCGATACGCAAGGCCTTCCTGCGGCATCTGTCCCCGATCCGGAAGAAGCGCTGGGTGGTCTATGCCAAGCCGCCCTTCGCCGGGCCGCAGGCGGTGCTGGCCTATCTCTCGCGCTACACCCACCGCGTCGCCATCACGAACCGGCGGCTCATCGGCTTCGACGAGACCGGCGTGACGTTCCGCTACAAGGACTATCGCCGCGATGGCGCCGAGCGCCAGCAGGTCATGACGCTGGCGACCGACGAGTTCATCCGTCGCTTCCTGATCCACGTCCTGCCGCGCGGCTTCCACCGCATCCGGCATTATGGCCTGCTCGCCAGTTCAGCGCACAAGGACACCATGGCGCTTGCACGCAGGCTGCTCGGCGTCGCTGCACCTGCCGAGGAGCCCGAACCCGGCGAGCAGCCCGATCATCGCCCGCCATGCCCATGTTGCGGCGGGCACATGACCATTATCGAAACCTTCGCTCGCTGGTGCCAACCACGCGCACCACCAACGGCAGCATTCCCAGCCCAGAGACACGCGCCATGATCTGGCATGGCCCATCCTGCATGACGGTCACGCTCATGGCGCATTGGCCGATGACCCAGCGCGTGCCCATCCCGGAATTACGTCGGGCCCTGGGCACAGCGAACTTCATAACAGCCGTCGCTCGCGGTCTGACGCTGCACGAAATAACGCTGATCCGGCCGGCGGGTGCACTTCCGCAGCGGCAGCGCTTACCCTCCAGAACCATCCCAAAGCAGCTTTACCCATAGACCAGCGCGTGGGGCCCGCGGGTTCCTGCACTGGAGGCTTTCGTACGCAAGCGCCCGAAACCCTTCACAACCCAGGCCATTTCTGGGGCCAGCGACATCGTTAAACAAACGACCGCTTCTGGCGTACGATCTCAGGCGCATGAACGGCCGCTATAGATGCGAATACTCCAGTTGGATGAGGTGAAAACGGTGACCTGGACGCGGGTTCAGATTTGCCTCTGCTGATAATCGCCTCGGCAAGCGCGCATAGCTTTGGTGATGGCCTTGTTGGTCTTATCGAGGTCGAAGCGCTCTGGATCGAATTTCGTACCCGCCCAGCGGCGCATTGCCTTATGCTGTTCGTGCCCGGAGTCGAGCCACGCTTCCAGGAAATCGGCGTAGCCTGGATAACCGCCGACGTCTTCTGGCGGGCATGAACGCTGACCGGCTACGCAGCGCGGATATTTGACATCATCCTCGATCCCGGCGCGGCGCAAAACCAACTCGTGCCGCCAGTCATCGCCAAAATCATATTGATACGTGATCGAGAGCGTTGGGTCGGCCTCATAGGGAAACGTCAGATCCTTGAGCTTGACTTCGGTCGCCTCAAACACCCGTGGGCCATAGGGTGTATCCTCGATAGCCTCCGGCGCGCCGATCGTCAGGCCCCCGACGTGAAACTGGTGCAAATGGCTGTCGGTCCACCCGAAGGCCGCCTGCAACACTTCATGCAGTTGAGCGAAATTGAGGTCGCTGGGCAGTTCCAGCGTGCGGGTGATCGCTGGCTCGACGCCGAGGATCCGGGCTTCAAGGCGGATGATATAGGCGTAAGGATTGTAGGGTTTTGGCATGGCGAGACCATGCCCGCGAAGACAAAGGGCCACAAGCGTGAGGCCAGCATTTTGAGGCGAGCAATCCCCGTCGCAACCTAATGCATCCTGCCCCGCGTCGGCGGCGTTGACGGTGCAGGGGAGGGCGACCGGTGCGCCGGTGGCGGCAGCGGATCGCCAAGGCGCCACGTCTCATGATCGACGCCCGGCGACTGCATCAGCAAGGCCAACGCTTCGTCATAGGCCGGATCGGGAAGGGCACGCGCCAGATGGATTGCGCTCGCCTGCGCTCCCGTATCGGTCAGCGCGAGGCTCGCGATCGGCGTGTCCGTCCCCAGATTGAAACGCATCCCCTTCACGAAACGACGCCGTTCCTCGACCGCCTTCGTGACCAGGGCGCGATCGTCGAGGCCCTCGTAGGGCAACCATTCGCGCGTCACCGGCATGACGGTGATCTCGATCAGCTGCGGCAGTCCCGAGCGGCCGATCGAAAAGCTCCCGGCGATGACCAGATGACCCTCGTGGTCGTCCGAGCGCCACAGCTCCTCCTCCACCGCAAAGCGCTTGTGGAAGCGCCGCGCCATGTCCTCGTCCATCAGGAACGGCCAGTCCGGCAGATGCCGCACCAGGATCTTCTCCCCGAGCCGCGCCGGCTCGATTGATTTCACCTCGCCGACGAGGATCATGATCGCGTCCTGCGAGGCGCGGGCCAGCTGCAGCTCGCCCTGCCGGCGCCCGGCGATCGCGTTCCGGTCGTCGAGGCGGAACGTCTCGGGTACGAACAGGACATTGCCGAGACCGTCACCGCGCGCCTTGCAGCCATGGGCCGCCTGCAGCAGCTGCCGGCGCACCACATACCAGTTGCGCTTGCCCGCCATGCGCGGGTGCCAGTGTGTCAGTTCGGCCCGGTCCCACAGGTAATGGAGCAGCCCCCGGATCGTCAGGCGCTGGTTCGTCGCCTTCACTTCGGGCTTGTCGTTGGTGAACGAGGCGGGCGCGGCGCGGGCCTGTCCGCGCGAGAGCGGGAAGCCGAGCTTCAGCATGGTCTCGCCGGTCTTCGCATCGTCCACGATCGCGCCGCCGCGTACCTGGGCAAGACCCGTCAGGAAATCCGGCGCCTCATAATGGTCGCAATGCGGCGCATGGAGCGCTCCGGTCCCCGGCCAGCGCGCGATGATATGCTGGCCGTGCCGGTGCGTGATGTAGAGATCGAGATCGGCATCGCGCCGGCACAAGCAGCTGATGCGTTCCTTCTGCGCATAGGCATGGACGAGCAGGGCCTCGAACCCCGGCTCGTCCGCGCCCATTTCCCGGTCGATGATATGGTAGCGCTGCGTCACAGGCCCTCCGCGATCCCGTCCTCGATGATTCCCCGCCATTGCGGCCCCAGCACGAAATCCCTGCCGAACACCCCGACCGGACCATCGGCGGCATCGGTTATGTAGGGGGCCGGTTCCTTCGTCACCGTGCGCCCGGCCTTGCGGGCGGCCATCCACTGCGCATCGCGGGCGCGCAGCAGGCCGATGAGCCAGCGCACGTCCGTCGCGATCACAAAAGGATGCCGGCCCGCCAGCGTGTACCACAGGCACCGCTGGTAATCGTTGCGCGCGTCGCCGAGGATTTCGGCAAGGTCGCGCTTGCCGTCGGGATCGCCGGCCACGATCCGGTCGATCGTGCAGGCTAGGTTATGGGCCTCTGCAAGGGCGATCCCCGGATCGGTGCCCACGCTGGCGCCGGCGAGCGCCCGGCGCTCCCAGCAGGCGTCGGGATCGTCGCGGACCTCGATCAGGCCGAGATCGATATTGAGGTCATGAAGCCAGTCGTGTGTCATCGTTGCTGTCCTTGCCACAGGTTGAAACACCCGAGAGGGCGCGCGGACAAGCCTCCGGCGCGCACCAAAATACGGGGGTGGTTATGCTCTGGATATGCTGGCGAGGCGTCGCTCGCCGATGGCTGGCCGGAGGCCCTGGTCTACGATATCACCCGAAAGGGACAGCTGCCTTCCGGCGGACCGGCGGCTCGTCTGTTCCCTACCCGTTCCGTTCGGTTGCGGCAAGATCAGGTATCCGCCGAAGGCGTTCCAGTCCATCCCATGCCGCAAACCCGTCCCAGCGAGGCTCCACTGGCAAACTCAATGGATTGAGCAGGCATGCCTCTGCCAGCGTCGTCTCCATTCTACCAAAATTGCAGGGCGCGCACGTAACGACCACGTTTTCAAGGCTGCTCTCGCCGCCACGGCTGTTGGGCAAGACATGGTCATATTGCAGCCACATGCACTGGAACGCCGCATGTTGCCCGGCATTGCGGTTCGTCCAGGTCACCGTATCCGGATATTCCCTGTTCAACAGCGTTCGGATTGCGGGGTCCACAACTGGTATCCCGCAGAAGCGGCAATGATAGCCATCACGTTCCACCACTGCTTTCTTCGTCGCCGGCGTCGGCATCCTGGGAACCGGACGAGCGTCTTTTGCAAGGTATGGTGGACCATCAGGTATGGAAATGAACCCGTGCCGTACCCGGCAGCCGGCACCCCAGGCAGCGTCGGTATATTGCCACACGACCGGACTATTCGCTTCGGCGAAGCAGCGGTCCGCTGTTTTCCGATCACCTGCCAGATGTGCGTCGACGCCGCTCGAGAGCAGTCTCGCCACTTCAAAGATCTCCGGAATGGGCTGCATGAGGCTGCGGCGAAGAGAGCGTGTCATTCGTCAACTGTGTGATCACCGCCGTCGAGTGGCAAGATACGATATAGAGCTATGGTCCAGAGGCTTGGCCCCGCTGCAGCCCTGCGGCCCGCAGCGGAACCTGCCCTACTCGCCGGAGCGCGCTCCGGCTCCCCGAGCCCCGCTCGCGGGTCTCGGCTCATCCGAGTGACGGTCAGGGGCAGGGGGAAGGGGGAGGGACCGGCTTCGTCCCCGCCAGCGCCGCGCTTACGGCAGCAGGATGACGGGAAGCGGAGCGCGACCTTTGGTCCCACGCGCTCTTGCGGCGATCGGCCGCTCACGTATCCGCTCACCGGCCCATCGCCCATGGCATCGCCGCCCGGGGACGGACGGCGATGCGTCCCCGCGCACAAGGCCTGTCCATCCTCTCCTACGCCACCTTGCAGGCTCCCGGCGTTGCAGCGTGGTTTCGGCAGGCAAGGAGTTGCGTCGAGGCCAGGCGCCGCTAGCCGGATCGGGGCCGCCGGCGTCTGCTTCTCCTCTCGAGAAGCGCCGGCCCCGATCCGCCAAGCTCTGCCAGCCCTCTCCCGTGCCTCTTGCCCGCCAAGTGCCCACGCCGCGCCTTGGGGCCTGCGACGGCGGCTCCGGAGATGATGGACAGGAAAGGCCGAACCCTTGCGCGCGGATGACCGGGAAGGAAACGGCCCCTGGTCGGGGCCGGGCGTGGTTCGTGCCCCGCGCTGCCGCGCGGCGTTTTCGATGCTCCGGCTCACCAGAGACGATAGGATTTGCGTCAAGAAATCAATCAGATAGACCGAATTTGCCGCGCCCTGTAATAAGTAAAGGCCAAGACGGCAACAGTCCTTGGCAAGTCAACAGGGGCCTTGCCCGAATAGTCTGGAGTATATCATGGCAACTATCGGTTATCTCGCACGCAACGAACGTGGCGCATTCATCGGCAAGATCGACACGCTCGCCTTCAGCAATGTTGTCGGTCTGCGTCCTTTCAATTCCCGCAAACCCAACGCACCCGCCTTTGAAATGGTCGCGCGCACCGCGTCGCGTTCCTGGGTGGCGATCGGTGGCCTGTGGGAACAGACCATGAAAAGCACCGGCGAGAGCTTCCTTCAGGGGCGGATCGACGAACCGAGCATGGCGCGGCCGATGGACATCGCGCTCTTTCCCAACGAGGAAGGCGGCTTCAACATCGCATGGACCCGCCGCCGCACCCGGCAGGACCTGCCCACCGGGGAGGAGGGCATGGACATGCCGCCCGCCAGCGAGGCGCAGGACGATGGGCTGGGCAGCAGCACCGCAGGGGACGACACCTTCCTTGCCGGCGTGACCGGGGCTGACATGACCGGACCCGCAAAGGCGAAGGGCCGCAAGGCCGCAGACGAGAACCCGGCCTGAATCAAGTGGAGCCGGGAAGGGGGCTTCACCCTTTCCGGCTCCATGGCTGAACATCGGTTATGTCCGCCCCGACGCTTACAGAACATCCGGGGCGATGCACAAGGGCAATTCCCATGGCACGCTTTGATACCTTCCGCGACTTCGCCACGCATTATGCAGACCTCACCAGCGCCGAAGCCTTCACCGCCGCCTTCACCGCCGACATCGCCAGCGCGCAGCTTTCCATCGTCGACGAACCGACCAGCGCCGACATGCCCGACGAGCAACAGGCCCGCGCCTGCGTCGAGCAGATGACCGGTGACCTGTTCACGCTCCTTGCCGATACCCGACTGGCCCCGCTCGCCCCCCGCATCGCATGGGGCATGGTCCATTCGTTCCACAAGGTCGCGCAGCAACTGGCGGCGCAGGAGGATGACGCCGCGCGCGAGCTGGGCGAGCTGGCCCGGATCAGCGACCCTTCGGAAATCCACGCGGCGCAGATCGAGGACAGGCAGCGCCTGTGCCAGTCGCTCCATGAAGCCATGGCCGCCATCGAATGCATGCGCGACCATGCCGCCGAGGTCTACCGCGTCGAAACCGGCAGGCCATGGAGCGCGACCGGCGGTAGTCGCACGAGCCGCGCGCTGACCGCTTCGCAGATCGAGGCGCGCGACTTCCTTGCCGCCCGCGCGCAGGAGCGGCGCGAAGCCCACGCACCGAGCGGGCCGCTTGTCGTGGTCTCGGGCGGCAGCAACTGGACCGAGATTGATGCGATCTGGAACCGGCTTGACCTGATCCATGCGCGCATTCCGGCCATGGTGCTCGCCACCACTGCCCAGCAAAAGGGCGCGGACCTGATCGCGGCGCGCTGGGCAGCGGCGCGGGGCGTGCCCTCGGTGCATTTCCGGCTTGAGCGCCGACACGGCAACCGTGCTGCGTTCAAGCGCAACGAGCAGCTTGTGAACCTACGCCCCGTCGAGGCGATCATCTGCGAGGGCAGCGGCATTCAGGCGAACCTTGCCCAGCGGTGCCGCGCGGCGGGCGTTCCGCTTACCATCTACCGACACAGCGATTTCGCCGGCGACCGCGACGACGAAAAGGAGGTGGCCTGATCGCGCAAGGGCCGCAAGGGCGGGGGATGGTGCCGGCATCCCCCTTGTCCGGGCTGGGGGCCGCCCTGGGCGCGCGGGTCCCCTCTGGCCCGCCTCGCGGCGGACCAGTCCCGCGCGCCGGCCCGCGCCAGGGGCGGGCCAGGTCCCGGCTCGCTCACGGCGGCACGGGGGCCGCCGGTTACGCCTCGCCGGGCCTGCATCATCAGCGACGCGCCATCCGGATAGCCTTCGCCTCGCTGGCGGGCCGGCCCATACCGGCCACGCCCACGCATCGGCGGGCGCGAGAGAGGCAGGGAAGGGGCCTGCTGCTGGTCGTCCCAGCATGGAGGCGAACCACGATCGCCCTCAAGGATCAGCGGCCCCTCCAATTTTCTGGCGAAAATCGGTTCCTCCGCTGCCCGCTCACGCGGCGGCTGCGCCGTCCCTGACCGCGGTCGCGCTTCCCCTCCGCGCAAGGTCTTGCCGCTTGGCGGTACAGGGCGACGCGGTGTCGCTTCGTTCATCCAATCATGCTATGGAGATCATTATGGCTACGCAGCACCCGAAAGAGCGTCTCGACCTCGACGAGCAGATCATCCGGATCGAGAAGCTTATCGTCGATGTTCAGAACACGCGACAGACGATGAGGCTGGAGCCTTGGAAACTGATGGCTACCGGCATTACGTCAGGTGCCGCGCTGTTTGCCGCTGCCGCGGCATTTACCAAGCTGCTCATGTAATCCAATCCGGCCGGGGCCTCGCGCTCCGGCCTTTTTCCTTGCGCCGGTCGATCTGCGTGGCCTGGGTTGACGTCTCACCTCAATCCCGACCCCAAACCGAGAATGGCAACGTGTGGTGGTTAGCTGCCGTTGAGTTCGCGAGGTGCGAAATTTACCTCTCGGCAAATCGCAAGAAGGTCTGCGCCATATGAAGGTACGATGATTATTAGGGAGGCATCACCGGTTGCGATCCGGGCTTTCTGCCTGCCTATAATCGCGGCATGCTCGTCATGGTATTGCTTGGCTGCCGCTGGATGGGGAGGCGGCAATAATCGGTCCAAGCCAGAGTGCTCGTAAGGAAATTGGCCGCAGACCACCTCTACCATCGAAATGATGTTGCCTTGTCTGAAATCCTCCATCTGGAGAATTTCAAGACCGGAAAGCGTCAACGTGTATTCGTCGCCTGTCGACTGGCGCAGAAAGACGGTCGCCTTGTTCTCTCCGAGAACAATTCCCGTGAGCAATCCATCGTGGAAGTGAGGTACTTTAGGCGCCATACAGCTTCGTATCGCCAATCACCTAAAGTCCGCAAGTGAGGCACGAGCTGCCGTTCGAATTCGCCCACGCCGGCAACGTGATCGACTGTCCCGACAGCGACGGCGGAGCCACTGTCAGAGGGATCGCGCCCCTGGAGCCTGCGAGCCAGTCGCGAGTACCGTGATGGCAGCCCTTCATGGCCCCGAGATGCGGACGAGAAGCGCTCAGTCTACCGACCAACCCATCCATCTACCCCAGCGCCGGCGCAAGGCCGACGACATTCCGGCACCATCATTCGCATCCCCGCTCCTGTGCTGGCCCGGTTGCTGTCTGACGCACGTGGGCGGCTCGGCCGACTAATGCGGAACGGACCGGCAAGCCGGCCCTCAAGCAGAAAACCGGCCCCGATGGGGCCTGCGGTTTCCACTGCGTGGACCCTCCGCTTTTCAGCTTGTCCGCGTCGATCGGCCGCCCCCTCGATGTGCGTCAGCAACGACACCAGCACAGGAGCAGTCCCCATGCAGAACATCGCGGAATTTCGCATCATCGGCCGCATCGGCAAGATCAACACGATGGAGAAGGTCACCTACCTCGACATCGCTTCCAACTACCCCCGCAAGGACGGCGACGGGTGGAAGGATGACACCCACTGGAACCGTGTCACGCTCTTCGGCCGCGCCAAGGAACGCGCCGACAAACTCTCGACCGGCGACCTCGTCCATATCACCGGGCGCATCCGCCAGAGCCGCTTCGAACGCGACGGCGAAACCCACTACGGCACCGACATCATCGCCGACCGCATGGGTGTCCTTCTCCGCAAGGGTGGCACCACCGAACAGGACCCGATCGAGGACGATGACATCCCCTTCTGAGGGCACCGGGAAGCCGGGGCGGCTCGTCCGCCCCGAAGCCGGTTCCTCCAGACACGGATCGCCATGAGGCACGGGAGCCGACGGGGCGCGGCGTAGAGGCGCTGCGCCTATCATGCTAGGGCGCGACAGTTTACCCTGCATTTTTGGGGAAAGGGCAATTTGAAGGGTAATTGTTGCATTTTGGCGATTTACCCTGCATTTTAGAGAAATGATAATTTCGCAGGGTAAAGCATGAATTTCCAGCCATTCTCAGACGAGCAGGCGAGGGTGCTCGTCAATCTCGAACAGGCCTACCAGGTCTGGATGGAGGCTCTGCGCACTTTGAATGACATGCCCTACAACATGCGCATCAAGGAGGTGTCGGGCCGGGAGTATCTTTACGAAGTGACCGACCGGCGCGGAAGCATGAAGAGCAAGGGGCCAGTCAATCCCGAAAGGCTGGCGGAGTTTGACCAGTACAAGACCGAAAAAGCGCAGCTGAAGGATCGTCTCACCCGGAGCAAAGAAACGCTCAAGGAGCAGGCCAGCCTTTACCGGGCTTTGCGCCTGCCGATGCTGCCGGCGGAAGCCGGCAAGATCCTGCGCGAAGCAGACCGCCTTCGCTTTCTGGGTGAGCAGGCGATGGTCGTCGGCACCAACGCGCTGATCGCCTACGCGCTGGAGGCCAACGGTTTCATTCGGGATGCCCCCGATGAGACCCTCGATTTCGACATGGCTCTGACAGGACTTGAAGCCGACGAGGAGCGGCCAACCTTGTGGAAGGTCCTCAAGGAGGCCGACATGACATATTCGGTCAATACCGAGCGGCCCTTCCAGGCGCGGAATGCAAAAGCCTATGAGGTGGAAATCCTGTCCGCACCGAGCCGCATCGGCGGACAGATTGCGCAGGATCGGCCTCGGCCGATCCCGCTTCCAGAGCAGGAATGGCTTCTGAACGGCCGGCGGGTTGACCGGGTGGTCGGTGTACGCAACGGCGAGGCGGCGCGCATGGTCGCACCAGACCCGCGATGGTTTGCCCTGCAGAAGCTCTGGCTGGCGGCAAAGCCTGAGCGCGCCCCGCAGAAGCAACCCAAGGACCGCAAGCAGGGGATTGCGCTGCTCGACGCTGTTTGGGTAGCCATGCGGCACTACCCGCTGGACGAGGCTTTCTACGAAACACTGCCCGATGCCTTGAAGCCGCATTTCGAGCGTTGGGAAGCGAACAAGCCGCAACGCGGTTGAGCGGGAAAACCGTGGGCGACACCGGCCAAGCTCGACTGCCATGCGCGATACAGGAACTTTTCGCGTCACGCATGAGCATGATCTTTTCGCGCTCTGCAAGGACAAGGGATGATACGATCGTCGCATTTCGCGTCCTTTCGAGTGGGGCATATAATGCCCGGAAATCCTCGAAATTCGCGCTTCCAGTTTGAATCCGCCCCCTTTCAACCGTTGGATTGAGAATCAAAATTATGTTAAGTACTCCTATGATAAGCATGGCTATCAATGCCGAAACCCACGCCAATGTCCAGCCCATCGAGCGCGTGAATCTATGACCGGCGCGTGATTCAGAAAACCCGTTGGACGCTGCGTCCATATAAGCAGAACCTACCGCAATGCCGGACGCCAGCATCATTCCCATCGGTGAACCCATCTGCCTTCAGGCGACCGATCCCGCGCGCAATATCGCACGGCGGTACACCATCCTCGTCCAGCGCGATTTCTTCGGCGCGATCACCGTCGATTACAGCTGGGGCCGGCTCGGCTCCATGGGGCAATGTCGTCGGGTCGCCTTCACCGATACCGGCCAGGCCGAAGAGTTCGCGCGCAAGCTGCTGGCTCGGCGCGATAGCGCGAGAAAACGCATTGGCGTCCCCTATCGGACCTGTTGAAGGCGGCGCATTATACCCGCGCTTTGCTGCAACCTCGACAAATCCGGGGTGGCGTCGTCCACGCCAGCATACCCAATGCGGCTACCACGTATCGTGAAAATGTCGAATTTTACCAATCGCTCAACGGCCAGAATGGACCAATCTGCGCATTGTAAGAAAGCGTTGCTCGTGGAAACCTGGCGACATTAAAATACGGGGGTGGATATGCGAAGAGTGATTCCCGGCCTGGCGTTGATCCTGCTGCCTTTAAGTGCGGCGCAGGCGACAGAAACGATCACCTACACCTACGATGCGCGAGGCCGGCTGATCAAAGTGGTCCATACGGGCACGGTCAACAACAATGTCCAGACAACCTACTCGCATGACGCGGCCGACAATCGAACGAACGTCCAGACGACCGGCGCTCCCTGATGCCGTTGAAAAAGTCGCCTTCTTGGCGAAGCGGAGGGTACGGATCGAAATGGCTGAGCAGAATCGCCTGACCTCATGTCATCCTCATCTGCCTGGCGATGCTGATCTTGGCGAGCTTGCGCAGGTTCTGGGCGGCAGCGGCGAGGTGGAACTCATCCCGGGCACCATTGGGTCCGCGTAATCGCAGCCGGTCGAGCCGCATGATGCGCTTGAGGTGGGCAAACAGCATCTCGACCTTCTTGCGTTCTCGGCGCGAGGTAATCCATTCGTCTTCGTGCGACAGAGCCCGAGCCAGATCGCGCGCGCCTTCGTGGATTGAGCGCGTCACCTTGCGAGCTGGCAGGATGGGTGTGCATTGCGGCTTGAGGGCGCAACTGCTGCAGTCCTGCTGGCGGGCCCGGTAGCGGATGAAGCCGTCCTGGTCAGCTTCCGGGCGCGGCGAGGTGAAGTTGCGGTTGCGCGGCCTCAGGCGCTTGCCGGCCGGGCAGATATAGCTGTCATCCTCGTGATCGAAGGTGAAGTCGCTTCGCTCGAAAGCACCATCACTCCTGGCGGACTTGTCGAAGACGGGCACGTGCGGCTCGATGCCGCGCTCGTGCACGAGCCAGGCGAGCATGCCCGCAGAGCCATAGCCGGTGTCGCCGATCAGCTTGCGGGGCCATAGGCCATGGCGGTCGGCTGCCCGCTCGATCATCCGCTTGGCCGCAGTCACCTCGGCCTGGCGCACCGCCGTGCTTGCCTCGACATCCACGATCACCGCATTGTCGACGTCGATCAGGTAGTTGGTGGCGTAGCAGAAGTCGGCGCGGTTGCCGTGCGCCTGGGTAAAGCGGGCCGCAGGATCGACAGGCGAAACGCGCTTGGGCTCAACCGGCGTTGCGCCGCCGAAAACGGCATCGTCGAGTACGGCGAGATACTCCTCGACGGCACGCCCTGCCGGAACAGCGCCAAGACCCTGAGTTCCCTCGACATAGGTCTGCCGGTTGGCCTCGGCGCGGATCAGGCTGGCATCGACAGCGAAGCCGTCACCGCCGACCAGTCCTTCCTCAATGCAGCGCCGCACGGTGGCTTCGAACAACTGGCGGAACAGGTCGCTCTCACGGAAGCGCCCATGGCGGTTCTTCGAGAAGGTCGAGTGATCCGGCACGTCACCGTCGAGACCCAGGCGGCAGAACCAGCGGTAAGCCAGGTTGAGGTGCACCTCCTCGCACAGGCGGCGCTCCGACCTGATGCCGAAGCAGTAGCCCACGATCAGCATGCGCAGCATCAGCTCAGGGTCGATCGAGGGGCGGCCAATCGCGCTGTAAAAGCCGCGCAGGTGCTCGCGCAGGCCCGACAGGTCGACGAACCGGTCGATTGCCCGCAGCAGATGCTCGGCCGGAACGTGCCGATCCAGACTGAACTCGTAGAACAGGGCTTCCTGCGCCACTCGGCGCTCGCCCATCATGGCTTGGCATCCTTCAGCATTCTGATGCTGAATCAGACGATCACTCCGAGTTCAAGGCCGACTTTTTCAACAGCATCCCCTGAAAGCGGACAATTCTTATAGTATACCCGCATCATTTTGAAGTCTATATTATAATATAAAATCTGGAGAGGGTTTCTATGGTCAGCCAGCTACGCCGTTGCGAAGTTGTCGTTGCTTTGAGACGCGCCTTGCTCGGGAGCACCCTGTTGGCGACGGGTTGGTATGCTCCTGCTGTCGCACAATCTACGACCATCAATATACCGCCGCCTTCGCAGTATGTCCTTGATGAAAATGGCGTTAATATGGCCAATGGGCAGATGCAGGTGCCGACACAGAAAATTACCATCGGTGCTGACGATGACCCTCTCTTATTTGAAGACTATAATGCAAACACAGGACCACTTCATAACTTCCACCTTGATATTTTTGCTTCCAGCAACATCGTAGGTGGCAAAGATGTAACGGCCTCAGTGCTTGGAGGAGGCTCGCCGCGTTCCGAAGGGTTTAAAGGAACGTCTCCGAATTTTACATCCAACCTTGGCGATGGGGCTACCCTATCGGTTTCCGGATCGATCTACACGGTCACGACGGGTGATGGTATAAAATATACCTACGGAAACACAGACCTGACGTCTGCAGACGCCCTAAATGGGAACTCGTGGGCAGGAAGAATTTCTGATATCACTTATCCTGACGGGAGAAAATTAAATTTTTACTATAAAAAAGTAACTTACACATGTGCCAATAATTATTGCTCGTCGAGCGGCGCATCTCAGGAAACAAAAGTGAGATTGCAGTCTGTTACAAGAAGTGACGGATATCAAGTTCACTTTAACTACATATCCAATGCGACCGGAACAACGCAACAGCAGTACGATTGGGATCGTTTGTCAAGCGTTGTCGCCTTCAACAGGGCCAGTGAGTATTGTGATCCATCCGTAGATACGTGCTCGCTGAGTTCGCCATGGCCGACTATCAGCTATCAGATTGACCCAGTCACCGGTGCAATATCGGTGACAACCCCTTCCGGAACTTCTAAATATTCAACGACCTATTCACCGTCGTTGACGTTTAGCTATCAGCGCCCTGGCGCTTCTTCCTACAACGTAGTGGCGACATTCAATTCTGGGCGCGTTGCTACGGTTCAAAAGGATGGGTTGACCTGGCAATATGCTTGGAACGTGGTCACGGATCCTTACTCCTACCCGGTGGATAGTGTGGTGACGGCTACCCGAACAAACCCCAATGGTACGACCAGGACCACTGTTACCCACCTCAATATTGGATTGCCCAGTTCCGTTACCGATGAGGCCGGTAAGACATGGGCATACGAATATGATTCCAAAAATCGTGTCGTCAAAGCCACCGCCCCAGAAGGCCAGTACACTACAACCACATACGATGATCGGGGCAATGTTATCAATGTAACCAATGTGGCCAAGGCTGGCTCCGGGTTGTCCAATCAGGTCGTGACCGCTGGATTTTCCGCCAGTTGCACCAACGTGTTCACATGCAACAAGCCGATATGGACACGAGACCTTGCCGGGAATCAAACAGATTATACGTATGATGCAACGCATGGGGGGGTTTTAACGATAACCTCCCCCGCCGATGCAGGCGGGGTTCGTCCCCAATTGCGCTATGGCTATTCGGCAAAGCAGGCGTATTTCAAGAATGCTTCCGGGTCGATCGTTGCATCTGGCTTGCCGATTTACAAGAAGGTTACGGAATCTACGTGCCTTACGGCTACGAGCGCAAATCCTGGAAGCTGTGTTGGCACGTCCAGCGAGAGCAAGATAACGACTGATTATGGTGCCCAGGTGGCCGGCACCTCCAACAATCTGCTGCCGCTTACATCCACGATCGCAGCGGGTGATGGATCGCTATCTGCCGCAACTGGATATGGATACGATGCGATTGGCAACCGCATAACGATCGACGGTCCGTTGGCAGGGACTGGAGATACGACTCGATATCGCTACGACGCAGCGCGGCGATTGATAGGCGTGGTAAGTCCCGATCCGGACGGGGGCGGTTCACGTATCCCGATGGCCCGCAAGATTACGTACAATGGCGACGGCCAGAAGACACTGGACCAGATTGGAACGGTGACGGATCAATCGGACGCGGCCTGGTCGAACTTCAGTGAATCCTATCGTCAGTCATGGTCCTACGACGCCAACGGGCGATTGAACCGCGCCAAAACAAGTTCAGGCGGTGTCGACTACGCAGTCACCGATTTCGTGTACGACAATATGGGGCGCCAAAGCTGCTCGATCCAGTACATGAATCCGGCGAATTGGGGTACACAGGCCAGTAGCTGCGCTCCTGCTCAGACGACTGGCCCCTTTGGTCCCGACCGGGTGGAGCAGTTGGGTTATGACGCGCTGAGCCGCGTAACGACGGTCACAGAAGGAATTGGAACGTCGGCGGCAGCCGTCGTCCAGACGAATACCTACACAGCCAACGGCCAGCTTGCGTCGGTAAAGGATGGTCAGAACAACCTGACGACCTATGTCTATGACGGGTTCGATCGTCTGTCCCAGACGAAGTACCCGGTGACGACGCAGGGCGCCAACATCAGTTCGACGACGGACTACGAGCAGCTGACCTACAATGCCAATTCCAATGTGACGCAGCGCCGGTTGCGTGACGGGGGTACCGTTTCCTTCGGATACGATAACTTGGGGCGCGTTACCTCTCGCACCGAGAATGGGACGCTCAACCGCCAGTATGCCTATAATCTGCTTGGGCAATTGACGAATGCAAGCTGGTCGGGTGGCGGTTCGGCCGAGACCCTGACCTACGACGCCCTCGGGCGCCTTACCCAGCGTGCGCAGCCCTACGATACATTCAGCTATCAGTACAATGCCGCGAATAATCGGACACGCATGACGTGGGGCGACGGGTTCTACGTGGCCTACGATTACGATACGATCGGTGGCGTGACCGCGGTTCGTGAGAACGGGGCGACTTCGGGCATCGGCGTGCTGGCAGCGTTCACCTACGACAACCTTGGTCGCCGTACGAGCATGGTGCGAGGCAATGGTTCCGCCACCTACTACGGCTATGACGCGGTTGGTCGCTTGTCGTGCATGACGCTCGATCTGGCCGGTGGTGGCACGCCAAATTGCAGTCCATCCGCATCGGGCAGCGATCGCGCCGCGACGTTTGCCTACAATCCCGCCGGTCAGATCTCAAGCACGGCGCAAGGCAACGACCTTTACGCCTGGAATGGGAGCGTCAACACCGACCGCAACTACGGGGCCAACGGGCTCAACCAGTACACGTCGGCGGGCTCAACGAGTTTCAGCTATGATGGTCGCGGCAACCTGACGCAATCAGGCAGCACGTCCTATAGCTACGATGCTGTGAATCATCTTGTAGGTGCGAGCAGCTCGGGCGCCAATTTTATCGAATATGGGTCTTTGGATGAGCTTCAGGGCTTGGGTAACGTTGCTGGTTCTGCCCCACGCTATGCGAGCGACGGGGGCAATATCGCTTCGGAGTATATCTGGGGCGGCAGTCCATCCATGCAGCGGCGTTACGTCTATGCGCCAGGTATCGATGAGCCGATTGTCTGGTATGAGGGCACGAGCACGAGCGACCGGCGCTTCCTGGCCGCTGACGAGCGAGGCTCGATCGTGTCGGTGACCGATGGTTCCGGCAACGTCCTTGCCACCAATCGCTACGATGAGTTTGGTATTCCGGCTTCGACAAATGTCGGCCGGTTCCAGTACACGGGGCAGGCTTGGATTGCTGAGCTTGGCATGTACTACTACAAGGCTCGCATGTACTCGCCGACCCTTGGTCGCTTCATGCAAACCGACCCCATTGGGTATGGCGATGGCTTAAACTGGTATAACTATGTCGCGTCCGATCCTATCAACAGGGTGGATCCGAGCGGTAAGGACGATATTGACAACAAAGCGCCATATTTGTCGGAAATTGTTGTGGTTGCCATCAAGGGCCCGTCTCTCTTTCCAGATTCATCGCCTGCTCCTTTAGGGATACAGAATTTTCAAGGAGTGAACATTGGGCCAAGCGTAAATGCAGCGCCGCGGAACCAGAAACCCGCGCAAAAATCAAAGACTAATGTCGATCGCTTGCCAAATGGCACCTGTCCTTCGGGCAGCCTCGACAGCGGGCGTGGGGGGTGCCTGACGCAGGCTGGTAAGGATGAGCAGGATAAAAACACCTGCCGCGCATTTTCGGTCCCTCTGATCGCGGCGTCGATGGTGTTTGCCGGTCCAGAAATTCTTACAGGACGAGCCATTGTGTCAGGCGGAAGTGCTGGGATGAGACTGTTGGGCGGTGTCGGGATTATTCAATCCCTCACGTGTTTTTGAGATTTGAGGGGCACTTGCGATGTTTAAACGGTTCGCGCTTCTATCTATTTTGATCGGCTTGATTGTGATTCTGTGGAAGGGAGTATCAATATGGGGCGCTGCATTATTGTTCGTAGGCTCAATTAGTATCATTGCTCTTTCCTTTAAAAGATAATTTTCGCAAAGAATCAACGGGCCGTGCACGGGAAACAATAGCATATTCGTATCAATCGCGGACACAGTGGTGGATATCGCCGAAGGTGTGGCGATCAGAGCCGCGGGTCTCGGACTTATTACTGCGCCAACTGGAGCTGGAGGTGCCTTCTTCGGTGGCAGGACGCTTATCGCCGGCGGCATATTAGACTTGCTTCCGGCGTGTCCGGCTGAACTCGTGCTGGCCTGAGTAAAGGCAGTGTTTCTCGGTGCCATTGAGATCCGAGAAGGAATGATGCACCATCGATGCGTAAAACTTATCCTAGCAGTCTGGAAGGCGCATGACATGTATTCGCGCATGATGAGATTTTGCAATCTCTCAACCTTTGCAAGCCTGGTTACAAGGGCACTGACCGCCCTGTCGCTCCTCACCCCAACCCTCGCCCGCGCCGCCGTCCCCACGGACCCGCAGGGCTCGGGCGTCCTGGTCTCGGCGGTAAACTGGATGCAAGGCACCCTGCTCGGCACGGTAGCAACGGTCGTCGCAGTGATCGCGGTGGCAGCAGTGGGCTTCGGTATGCTGACTGGCCGGATCAACTGGCGCCATGGCGCGGTGGTGATCCTGGGCTGCTTCATCCTGTTCGGCGCCGCCAGCATCATCGCCGGCATCCGTGCCGCCGCCTCGGCGGGATACTGACGCCGCCATGGCCGGCGACCTGCGCCGCGACACGCTGTTTGTCGGGCTCACCCGACCGCAGATGTTCGCGGGCGTCACCTACAGCTTCTTCGTGCTGAACGCCGTGCTCTGCGCCGAACTGTTCCTGGTCTTCCGCACCCCGCTGGCATTCATCGCCGGTGGCGTGGTGCATGTGATCGGCATGGTGCTCTGCCTGCGCGAACCGCGCTTCCTCGATCTCTGGCTCCTGCGCGTCAGCCGCTGCCCGCGCGTGAAGAACTTCGCGCTGTGGCGATGCAACTCCTACCGCCCTTAACGCGCGACCGGCGTGTCAGGACGCGCGAGGTGCCGGCGGGTGCACACCTGCCCTATGCCCGCCATGTCCTTTATGCTTGGATGGCGGGGAGCATTGCCGATGGGGTCGCTAGAGCATCGTCAAAAATTTCGAATTTTTCCAATCGCTCAACGGCCAGAATGGACCCATCTGTGCATTGTAAGAAAGCGTTGCTCGTGAAAACCTCGCGACGCTGACATACGGGGGTGAATATGCGAAGAGTGGTTCCCGGCCTGGCGTTGATTCTGCTGCCCTTGAGCGCGGTGCAGGCGACAGAAACGATCACCTACACCTACGATGCGCGAGGCCGGTTGATCAAAGTGGTCCATACGGGCACGGTCAACAACAACGTCCAGACGACCTACTCGCATGACGCGGCCGACAATCGAACGAACGTCAAGACGACCGGCGCGCCCTGATCGAACGGCGAAATCGGTTCTGATGTTCTTTCGCGGGGTCCGGCAGCGGCGCATGGCGATCTCGCACCGCAATAATGCGCCTTTTATGGAGTCGGATATGGCGTTGTCCAGCGGCGGTCAGCGTGTTCGCGTTTATCAGCTGTGCCTCATGACTTCGACGCTTTTGACGGCTGCAGTTGCAAGCTCCGCCAGCGCTCAGACCGCCGATATCCCGGTCCCGCCGGTGAGGCAATCAGTCGATGCGCGCGGAGTGGATCTGGCAACCGGTCAAATGACGATCGGTGGGCGATCCATAACAATTGGCACCGAAACAACGGGATTGTCCTTCTCGTATAATTATCAATCAGGATGGCAGAATTCGTGGCGAACGGCGATCTACGATGCCGGCACTGCGGGGGTCGCCGTCGTGGTCGGCGGACGAACCCTCAATTTCAGCTATGCCAATGGATCGTATACCAATGCCCAGGGCGGGCCTGAAACGTTGGTCTGGGGGGCGGGGGCCACGGCCACACTGACGCTTCAAGATGGCACTATCGTTTATTTTGATACCGCCCCTTGCTCGCCGAACTATGAGGTCATTAATTTCGTCAAAAAGAGCACCTTGGCTGTCGCCAACTACATCAAGAAACCCTCTGGAGAAACGATATACTTTAAGTATAAAGAGCTTCTTCTGGATGGCATTCAGGGAATGACGAGTCACCTCCGGATCAAATCGGTTTCGTCAAGCACCGGATTCATGCTTTCTTTTCAATATTCTGGAGAAACCCTTTCCGACGGTTTTAAGAATATTGCAAAGGTAACTCTCCTGAATCGAACTCAGGATTACTGTGATCCGAATGCGGACGCCTGCTCCAATCTCACCCAATCATGGCCGAGCATAACCTATAACTCAAGCACCGATGCAAGTTACATCACAACGCGTACTGAAACCGATAATGCCAATCGCGTAACAACCTACACTTTCAACAGTTCGAGCCGCCTGACGGGCATGCGCAGGCCGGGCGCTTCGTCCAACAACGTGACGGTCGCCTACGGTACCGACAATAGGGTATCCGCCATCACCTCCGAAGGTGTGACCTGGCAGTACAGTTGGGCCTTCGCCTCGCCGTCGATGACCGCCACTATCACGAACCCGGACAGCAGTCAGGAAGTGGTGGTTACCGACTATAACAAGAATGTCGTCACCAGTTTCAAGAACGGGCTGAACCAGACAAACGCCTACACGTACGACGCTAATGGTCGAATGCTCACGGCAACCATGCCGGAGAGCGGCCAGGTTCAATACACCTACGATGGTCGGGGCAATGTCACGCAAGTGACCCGTGTTGCAAAACCGGGGTCGGGGCTCGCCAATTCTGTCACCACCGCAAGCTTTGCGACCAGTTGCCTCAATGCGGTCACCTGCAACAAACCGACCTGGACCAAGGATGCGGCGGGCAATCAGACGGATTACACGTATGACAGCACGCATGGCGGGATTGTCACGACAACTATGCCCGCGGACAGTGCTGGCGTCAGACCGCAAACCCGATTCAGCTACACGCCTTTCCAAGCCTACTATAAGAATAGCGGGGGATCGATCGTAGCGTCGGGTGTCAGCCAGTATATACTGACGGGTGTTTCGACCTGCTTATCCGGGACAACCTGCGCCGGTACGGCGCAGGAGAGCAAGACTACCATTGGGTACGGTTCGCAGACTGCCGGCATTCCGAATAATCTTTTGCCTTCCTCTGTTACGCGATCGTCGGGAGACAACGCGGTTACGGCAACCATTGCTTCAACCTATGACAGCGTGGGCAATGTTTTGACGAGCGACGGGCCTTTGCCCGGAAGTGCGGATACAACCAGATTCCGTTACGATGTGGCGCGCCAGCGGGTCGGCGTTGTGGGACCAGATCCCGACGGTGGTGGTCCGCGCCTGCCTTTGGCGCAGCGCATCACTTATAATGCCGATGGCCAGGTAACGCAGACGGAAATCGGCTCTGTATCCGATCAGTCGGATAGCGCGTGGTCTGCCTTCACTTCACTTCAACAGGCTACGACCACGTATGATGGCAATGCGCGTGCTATCAAGTCACAGATTATTGCAGGTGGCGCTACTTATTCGGTCACGCAGCAAAGCTACGACAGCAGCGGCCGGCCCCGGTGCCAGGTTGTGCGCATGGACCCAGCCCAATGGGGCGCGCAAAGCGATGCCTGTACGCCGCAGACGACAGGTCCCAATGGTCCTGACCGCGTCGTGCAAACGGGCTATGACGCCCTGGGCCGGGTCACGACGGTCACCGAAGGGGTCGGAACGTCGACCGCGGCAGTGACCCTTGCCAAAACCTACACGAGTGACGGCCAACTTGCGTCGGTGAAGGATGGTCAGAACAACCTGACGACCTATGTCTATGACGGGTTCGATCGTCTGTCCCAGACGAAGTACCCGGTGACGACGCAGGGCGCCAACAGCAGTTCGACGACCGACTACGAGCAGCTGACCTACAATGCCAATTCCAATGTCACGCAGCGCCGTCTGCGCGATGGCGGAACGGTTTCGTTCGGATACGATAACTTGGGGCGCGTGACCTCTCGCACCGAGAATGGGACGCTCACCCGTCAATATGGCTACAATCTGCTCGGGCAATTGACGAATGCGAGCTGGTCGGGCGGCGGTTCGGCAGAGACCCTGACCTACGACGCCCTCGGGCGCCTTACCCAGCGTGCGCAGCCCTACGATACATTCAGCTATCAGTACAATGCCGCGAATAATCGGACACGCATGACGTGGGGCGACGGGTTCTACGTGGCCTACGATTACGATACGATCGGTGGCGTGACCGCGGTTCGTGAGAACGGGGCGACTTCGGGCATCGGCGTGCTGGCAGCGTTCACCTACGACAACCTTGGTCGCCGTACGAGCATGGTGCGAGGCAATGGTTCCGCCACCTACTACGGCTATGACGCAGTCGGTCGCTTGTCGTGCATGACGCTCGACCTGGCCGGTGGTGGCACGCCGAATTGCAGCCCAACAGCATCGGGCAGCGATCGCGCCGTGACATTTGCCTATAATCCCGCCGGTCAGATCTCAAGCACGGCGCAGGCAAACGATCTCTATGCCTGGAATGGCAGCATCAACACTGACCGCAATTACGGGGTAAACGGGCTCAACCAGTACACATCCGCAGGCTCAACGAGTTTCAGCTATGATGGTCGCGGCAACCTGACCCAGTCGGGTAGTACGACCTACAGCTATGATGCAATGAACCATCTGGTGGCCTCCAACGTGGGGACGTCCTTCATTGAGTATGGCTCGCTTGACGAACTGCAGGGGGTGAATCCGTCGGGAGGCGGCTATCCGCGCTACGCCAGTGATGGCGGCAACATCGCCAGTGAATATACGTGGGTATCGGGCGCGCCTTCTCCCATGCAAAGGCGGTATGTCTACGCGCCGGGCGTCGATGAACCGATCGTGTGGTATGAGGGCTCGGGAACGAGCGACCGGCGCTTCCTGGCCGCTGACGAGCGGGGCTCGATCGTGTCGGTGACCGACGGTTCCGGCAACGTGCTTGCCACCAATCGCTACGATGAGTTCGGCATTCCTGCCGCAACGAACATGGGTCGGTTCCAGTATACCGGGCAGGCCTGGATTGCCGAGCTGGGCATGTACTACTACAAGGCTCGCATGTACTCGCCGACCCTTGGCCGTTTCATGCAGACCGACCCCATCGGGTACGGCGACGGCCTCAACTGGTATAACTACGTCGGGTCCGATCCGATCAATGGAACGGATCCGAGTGGCCTGGAGGCAAACACCTGTTCACGGCTAGGGTCGACGTCCTGCTCTGGTAGTTATTATTCAGGCCCTCCGTCTGGAACGCCCGGTTCCAGCGGAACGGATGGTGATGGACGGGTCGTAAATTCCCGAGGAAACTGTTCATCTAATTGTCCAACTTTGCCAGGATGGTGGCACCGAGCTTGGAATGATCAAGCGAATTCTTGGGGCGATTGGAGGTTGATGGGAGGGGCCGCCGATTTTTCAATTTATAGTGCTGGAAAAATAGGGCTAACGCCGCAAAATGGGGCCGATGCTGAGATCATTGTAGTGGCGAATAGGAGGATTGTGCCTGATGCGCTACTTCCGAACAATTCTGCTGCGATCATTGGGTTTGGTCGACGAATGTTCAACGATGAGGGCGTCTTAGTTGGTATCAATCTTCCCGGATACAAACTCATCAAAGCTCCCCGAGGAGGTGGGGCATTGCTGGTTCCGCCGAATTATAAGGAAGGAACTCGAAATGGAGTTGTTAGAATTCAACCTCCGGGCTCCGGTTCTTCGCAATTTAATCCAGGCGGATATTATGTGGTTTATGACTCGGCAGGGCGAGCAATTGACGTTTATACAGGTCAGCCTATGAGGGATACCTCGCCACTTGTTCACAATCCTCTAGGTGGAGCAATGCCTTGGGGGAGAGACTCATGGTAAATTCGGATGATGCTAAAGCAATTCAGAGAATGATTATGGGCGCAAAGATAGTTAGATGTAATGTTGATGAATATTTTTATGAGATATGGTTCGCCATCATTTCAAAGCATATTTCTAATTGTAAACTTCGCTCATCATCGGATTTTAGAATGCCAAATTGCATTAGTGATGAAGGGGGATGCGTTTCAAATTTTCTTATTCACAAGAATGCATTAGAAGGTCTTGTCGGGAAGGAGGTGTGCTCGATCACATTAAGTGAGGATGGGCTATGTTTTGTATTTTCTGATGGATCAATATTTGAAATAAAGCGAGATGATCAAGTTGGGGAAGTTGGAGATATTGAGGCGTATTCGAGCGATGGTGACGGGCTGACCATTGAAGGCATGTGGGCAATTTGAGCATTTTCTAAGAGCCCGACAGCGCGACGTCCGTTTGCAGTATGGAGGATGTATGCCATGAGCTGGTCTATGCTGGAAATTTTTAGAATCTTGCCGCGCGTGCGATACGTGCCGAGGGCACTGACCTCCCTATTCCTCCTCACCCCCACCCTCGCCCACGCCGCCGTACCCACGGACCCACAGGGCTCCGGCGTGCTGGTCTCGGCCGTGAACTGGATGCAGGGCACGCTGCTCGGCACGGTAGCAACGGTCGTCGCGGTGATCGCGGTCGCGGCAGTGGGCTTCGGTATGCTGACTGGCCGGATCAACTGGCGCCATGGCGCGGTGGTGATCCTGGGCTGCTTCATCCTGTTCGGCGCCGCCAGCATCGTCGCCGGCATCCGCGCCGCCGCCTCGGCGGGATACTGACGCCGCCATGGCCGGCGACCTGCGCCGCGACACGCTGTTTGTCGGGCTCACCCGACCGCAGATGTTCGCGGGCGTCACCTACAGCTTTTTCGTGCTGAACGCCGTGCTCTGCGCCGAGCTGTTCCTGGTCTTCCGCACCCCGCTGGCATTCATCGCCGGTGGCGTGGTGCATGTGATCGGCATGGTGCTTTGCTTGCGCGAACCGCGCTTCCTCGATCTCTGGCTCCTGCGCGTCAGCCGCTGCCCGCGCGTCAAGAACTTCGCGCTGTGGCGATGCAACTCCTACCGCCCCTGACGCGCGACCGGCGTGTCATGGCGCGCGAGACGCCGGCAGGTGCGCACCTGCCCTATGCTCGCCATGTCGATGACGTCACGCTCGAGACGCGCGATGGCATGCTGCTCCAGACGATCCGGCTTGGTGGCCTGCTGTTCGAGACCGCCGATACCGAAGACCTCAATTACCGCGCCGAACTGCGCGACGCCATGCTGCGCGCGGTCGGCTCCTCGCGCTTCGCGATCACCCACCATGTCATCCGCCGCAGGGCCGAGGTCGGCCTCGACGCCACGTTCGGCGATGCTTTCTCGCGCGATCTCGATGCCCGCTGGCGCGAGCGGCTCGACAGCCGCCAGCTCTATGTCAACGACCTGTTCCTGACGATCGTGCGCCGGCCCGCCCAGGGCCGCCTCGGTCTGTTCGAACGGCTCGGCACCATGATCGGCCGGCAGAGCGAGGCAGGCGCCGCCGCCGCGCTGCAGGCGGACAAGCGCCAGCTCGACGCCGCGCGCGAGGCGCTGATGGCCGCGCTCGCCAGCTACACCCCGCGCGTGCTCTCGGTCTACGACACGCCCCACGGCTTCCGCTCCGAACCGCTCGAGTTTCTCGGCTGCCTCTACAACGCCGACCTGCGCCCGATGGGCCTGCCGCAAGGCGATATCGGCCACTACCTGCCCTTCCGCCGGGTGAGCTTCGGCGCCGACGCTTTCGAGCTTGGCCCCGCCGGCCATCTCGAACGCCGCTTCGGCGCGATCGTCTCGATCAAGGACTATCCCGGGCAGACGCTGCCCGGCATGTTCGACGAACTCTATCGCCTGCCGTTCGATTTGACGGTCAGCCAGTCCTTCGCCTTCGTCGAACGGCGCGAGACGCTCTCGCGGATGAACCTGGCGCTCCGCCGCATGCGCTCGGCCGAAGACGAGGCGGTGAGCCTGCGCGAGGAACTGCGGCTCGCCAAGGACGAGGTCGCCGCCGGCCGCGCCGCCTTCGGCGAGCATCACGCGACGATCACGCTCCATGCCGACAGCCTTGGCGAACTCGATGCCCGTGTCGCCGAAGTCATGGCCATGCTCGCCGATCTCGGCATGGTCGGGGTGCGCGAGGACATCGCGCTCGAACCTGCCTTCTGGGCGCAGTTCCCCGGCAACTTCCGCTATATCGGCCGCCGCGCGCTGGTCTCGGCGCGCAACTTCGCCGGGCTCGCCAGCCTGCACAATTTCCCCGTCGGCAGTGCGACCGGCAACCACTGGGGCGAAGCGGTCACGCTGTTCGAGACGACAGCGGCCGGTCCCTACTTCTTCAACTTCCACCAGAACGACCTCGGCAACTTCACGATCATCGGTCCCTCGGGCTCAGGCAAGACCGTGGTCCTGAACTTCCTGCTGGCGCAGGCGCGCAAGTTTGGCCCCCGCATCATCTTCTTCGACAAGGATCGCGGCGCCGAACTGTTCATCCGCGCGATCGGCGGGCGCTACGACCAGTTGCGCACCGGTGTCCCCTCGGGCCTCAATCCGCTCCAGTTGCCCGATACCCCAGTCAACCGCCAGTTCCTGATCGACTGGCTCACGCTCCTTGCCGGCGGTGTCGATGCCGAGGAAGCCGAACGCATCCGCGAGGCGCTCGAGGCGAACTTCGCACAGCCCCCCGCCTTCCGCCGCCTGCGCACGCTCGTCGAACTGTTCCGCGGCTATGACCGGCCCCATGCCACCGACCTGTGGTCGCGCCTGCGCCCCTGGTGGGGCGATGGCGAGCGCGCCTGGCTGTTCGACAATGCCGAGGACCATACCGACCTCGCCGCCGAGACGGTGGGTTTCGACATGACCGCGGTGCTCGACGATCCCGCGCTGCGCACGCCGGCCTTGCTCTACTTCTTCCACCGCGCCGAGGAGCGGCTCGACGGCAGCCCCGCGATCATCGTCGTCGACGAGGGCTGGAAGGCGCTCGACGACGAGGTCTTCGTGCGGCGGATCAAGGACTGGGAGAAGACGATCCGCAAGCGCAACGGCATCGTCGGCTTCGCCACGCAAAGCGCGCAGGACGCACTCGAGAGCCGGATTGCGAGCGCGATCATTGAGCAGGCCGCGACGCAGATCTTCATGGTGAACCCCAGGGCCCGCGCCGAGGACTACATGAACGGCTTCGGCCTTACCGCCCACGAGTTCGACCTCATCCGCACGATGCCCGACAGCCAGCGCTGCTTCCTGATCAAGCATGGCGCCGACAGCGTCGTCGCCCGGCTCGACCTCGCCGGCGAGCGCGAAGTGCTGACGATCCTCTCGGGCCGCGAAGCCAATGTCCGTATCCTCGACGACCTGCGCCGCACTACGGGCGACGATCCCGCGCGCTGGATGAAGCTCCTGCTCGAGCGCGCCGCCTGATGGCCTGCCCCCTCGTCACCACGGGCCAGCACTTCCTTGCCTCGGTGCTCGATCATATCGATTGCCAGGCTGCGACGCTGGGCTCGTTCGGCTTCCAGGCGCTCGCGCAGCCGGGCGGGCTCGGCCAGGCCGTGCTCACGGGCCTCCTCACGCTGATGATCGCGATCCTCGCCCTGCGCCTGATGATGGGACGGGCGCCCGCTTCGGGCGATGCGATCGGGCTCGCGCTGCGGGTCGGCATCGCGCTGACGCTGGCGGTGAGCTGGCCCGCCTTCCGCACCGTGCTCTATGATACCGTGCTCCATGGCCCGGCCGAGCTCGCCGCCGCGTTGCGCGCCGGCGACAGCCTGCCGGGGACAAGCGGTGGCCTCACCGCACGGCTCCAAGGGGTCGACGACGCGATCGTCGCGCTGACCGCGCAAGGCACGGGACGCGAGGTCTATGCACCGGTGCAGGAAGGGGGCACGACCTTCAAGGCGATCGCGCTCGAGGACCAGCCCGCTTTGGGCTGGGCGCGCGTCGCCTATCTGGCGGGCACACTCGGACCGCTGGTGGCGCTCAGGCTTGCCGCCGGTCTGCTGCTGGCGCTGACCCCGGTCGTCGCCGGGCTGCTGCTGCTTGGGGGCACGCAAGGGCTGTTCGCCGGATGGGCGCGAGGGCTCGTGCTGTGCCTGCTGGGCTCGCTCGGACTGACCGTGGTCTATACTGTCGAGCTTGCCATTCTCGAGCCCTGGGTCACGAGCGCGCTGCAATTGCGTGGCGCGAACTATGCGACGCCGGCAGCGCCGACCGAACTGCTGGTGCTGACATTGTCCTTTGCGATCGCCGCGCTGGTACTGGTTGGCCTGCTCGCGCGCGTCGCCTTCCAGCAGGGTTGGGCGGACTTTCGTATCGAACGCAGCGAGACGCCCGACCCGGCGCGGATACTGTCCGACGAGGCACGGCTCGTGTCCCTTGCCCGAAGCTTGCACCTTGCCGCCGGTGCGTCCGGCACAGTTCCCCGTTTGGCCGATCCGCGTGGCCATGATGCCTCGCCGTCCTCGGCGCGCGTGCCGGTGCTGATCGGGCGCGAGCGGGGCGCGGATGGCGTGGCCGCACGGTCCGATGGGCCCCCGTCGGCTTCAACGACGCCGCTGGGTGGCAGCTATCGCCGCGCCGCGCGGCGGACCACGGGCGCCGGCCAGCGGCGTGATACGCGGCGATGATGCGAGTGGGGCAACAGGCGGGGACAACGGGCGGTGACAGCGAAGCAGGGGCGATGAAGCAGGAACGCAAGGAAGAGCTCGAGGCCTATTTCCGGGACGCGGGCAGCTGGGCGGGCGATCGCCGAGCCGACGAGACCCGCTCGCGCCGCCTTGCCTGGGGAGTCGCGGGCGCCGCCGCGTTCGTCGCCGTCGCCGAAGCGCTGGCGCTGGTCATGCTCCTGCCGCTGAAGACGGTCGAGCCCTACACCCTGCTGGTCGACCGGCAGACCGGCTATGTCGAGGCGCTCAAGCCGATCGAGCGGCAGACCATTGCGCCCGACGCTGCACTGACGCGCTCGTTCCTCGTCCAGTACGTGATCGCGCGCGAGAGCTTCGATCGCCCGAGTCTCAAGCCCAAGTTGAACAGTGCCGGCGGAACACGCAGGGAACGCGAGCTGGTAAGTATTTGATTTTGCTAGGCGTGGGTTTGGGGGCAAAACCGGATGTGCTAACAACATTTTGCCTGTAACTGGCCGTTT
>Ga0310344_10000243_pt1 | contig 44571 bp, 55 predicted proteins | sample HC15DNA20200_MG_FD_203801 | JGI IMG/M metagenome (GOLD analysis project Ga0310344, IMG submission 203801) | Marine microbial communities from station ALOHA, North Pacific Subtropical Gyre - HC15-DNA-20-200_MG | ecosystem: Environmental > Aquatic > Marine > Oceanic | place: Pacific Ocean: North...
ACTAGCGACCGTACTCGCAGACACTGCGCCCAGCGCCACCACTGTCACCGGCACCGATAACAAATCTGCTATTAATAACGCCGATATAGTCATCGTCGTGGTGCCCTACGACGCACACCGCTCGACCCTTGAAGAACTGGGATCCAAACTGAACGGCAAGATTCTCGTAGACGCCGTAGTTCCTGTTCGCTTCGAGAACGGACCACGACCAATAGAAGTGGAAGCTGGCTCGGCTACCGAAGAAGCAAAACAAATTCTTCCAGATGCTCGTGTGATCGGCGCCTTTCATAATTTGTCTGCTGAAGTACTCCTCGAACCAGATACTCCGTTAAACGCCGATGTACTGATCACTGGTAGCGACCATGAAGCGAAGACGATGGTTATGACTCTGGCTAACGAAATTCTAGGGGTTCGTGCCGTCGATGCAGGTCCACTCCGATACTCTTCCTTCGTTGAGAACCTCACAACCCTATTGATAGGTATCAATGGTCGATATAAAGCTCATACCGGCATCAAAATCACCGGCATTGAGACAGGAGCACTGTCGTGAGCGTCAACAATGAAGTGCATGTAATCGGTCTGCGGGGCATGCCTATAGTTCAACCTGACGATGATATCGCTGAGTTGATCGTCACAGCCGCTGCGAAACAGGGAGCCAGTATTCAGGATCGTGACGTAATCGCCGTGACTCAGCGCATCGTCTCACGCTCCGAACATCAACTTCGCCGCCTCGATGATTTCGAACCCAGCCGATTCGCTATCGATTACGCCAACCAAACCGAGAAAGATCCACGCCTAGTTGAAGCTGTATTAAGTGAGTCAACCCGTGTGATTCGTCAGGTCGGCGGCGTTTTGATAACGGAAACACGTCACGGATTCAGATGCGCAAACGCAGGCGTAGACGGTTCCAATGTAGGTGGAGAAGAGTTCGTTTGCTTACTGCCGATAGATCCCGATGCTTCATGCCTGCGCATCCGCGAAGGTATAGCAAAACACACCCGCGCCGATGTTGCTGTCATCATGACTGACACTTTTGGCCGCCCTTGGCGTCATGGCCAAACAAATGTCGCGATCGGCATCGCTGGTATGCTCCCTTTCCGTGATTACGTCGGAGAAAAAGACATGGACGGCCGAGAATTGAAAGTCACCACAATCTGTGTCGTCGATCAGATTGCAGGTGCGTCGGAACTAGTTATGGGTAAGAGTGACGGCGTTCCCGCAGCAATCATACGCGGATATGACTATCCTCGAGGCGACGGATCGGCAACCGAGATAGTCCGCGAGATGGAACTGGATCTTTTCCCTTAACGACCAAGAGCATCATTGCTCAGACATCAAGATGATTATCTCGATGCCGAACGGTGGATCACTGGCACAGTCAACACCTAGTCAAACCAGCACCAACCCATCTCTCTGCCAACCGAAATCTAGACACTTGCCGAGAAATTACTCGTCATTCTATGAGACGACTCGTAGCATCATGATTAATGCAGGGGGAATCAAATGGCTCGGAAGAAGGAAATTACCTGTCAAGTCGACAGCGATCATTCACGTCCTCAAACAAGCGCCAAGGTACGTAACTTACTAGAAGATGCGCTCGTTGAAGACGACGACCCACGCTTTCCAATCTGGCTTCCATTACCCGGAATAATGAGTACCGCTAGTTGGGCATTCTACGCTATGACTGTGACCGACAATTCTTTTATTGCGACGCTAATCTGGCCAGGAATAGCCATCTTCATCCTCGTAACATTAGCTACCTGGCTCGGTTGGCAACTAGACATCGATTGACCACAGACAACGAGCGGAGTCTCACATCAGATGTTGTACGTGTTCTACGGTGCCGACGACTTCCGTAGTGCGGAAGCACTTGCCGAGCTCCGCACTTCCCTCAATAGCGATGGAATGCTAACGAACAATACCTCTGTCCTTACCGGACAGGGACTAACCCCTGCAGAACTCACTCAGCATGCCACAGCCATGCCTTTCTTAGCCGATGCGCGACTTGTGATCGTCGAAGGTCTGATTACAGCTCTGGGATCACGCCGCGGCGCGGCTGATGAGTGGTCATCATCCATCGATATTATCGCCCAACTGCCCCCCTCAAACCACGTAGTCTTCCTTGAACCAGCACCGCGTCGCGATGGTCGACAAGATATCTCCCGCTCACCACTGATAGGGCTGCTCAGCAATACAGCAAACGTTGATATTCGTGAATTTGCCAAATTAAGAACGTGGGGGCGAGGTGGCACAAGCGAAGTCGCTAATTGGCTTCTAGAGCGTGCACAGACTCAAATGATCTCCATCGATCGAGAAGCAATTGAGACGCTCGTTGATCTCATAGGAGCGGATCTCCGAGCACTCGCTCAAGAGCTAAACAAGTTAGCTGCATATGCTACCGCTAGAGAGAAACAGCAACACAACGGCAGCGTACCTATGACTTCCCAAGAGAATTCGCCCATAACTGCCGCTGATGTGCGTCTGATGACCCCGCAAGCTCGTGAGGAAAATATATTCGCGCTTATTGATGCAATCGTTGAAGGAAAGGGGCAACTTGCACTCCAACGACTGCGACGAATCCTCGATGAGGCCAGTGCAACTCCATCTTTTTTACAAGTGATGATTGCCCGACAACTTCGCAACCTGATTCGCGGCACTGAACTTCTCGAACGTCACGCTTCACAAAAAGAGATTGCTGATGCAACGGGACTTCGTGGTTTCCCCCTCACGAAATTAATGAGGCAAGCACGGCAGATCAGCCTCCCAGCCGCCGAAGCAGCGCTCTGTGACGTCGAAGCAGCCGATTTTGCGGTCAAGAGTGGACTCATGACAACAGAGCTCGCATTAGAACTCCTAGTTTGCCAACTAGCCTCACGCACAAACTAGACAGCCAGATACTTCCGAAGGTTCCGAGCTATATTGAATCCACGTGCATTGATAAATAGAGTTCAGTGCCAACGTATCCAAGGCACAATATTCACATTACGTTCGCATTTTAGCCACTGTTAGTGAAAAACCAACTAAAAATATAGCTCAGTAACGCAACTTTCTTCTGAAAATTTAGAAACCGAAAGGTCGAATCGCCGTGACAACGCGACCTTGAACTTCGATGTTCTCGGCAGAAACATAGAGGGGTGACATCGTAGAGTTCATTGGCTGCAAACGCACGCGATTCCCTTCATGGAAAAATTTCTTCAAGGTCGTTTCATTCTCATCTTTTAGCCACACCGCGACCATCTCTCCATCAACGCAACTGCGCGTAGGCTCGAGAATCACAATATCGCCGTCGTTGATGAGGGCGTCGATCATCGAATCACCTTCAACTCGCAGCGCAAACACGTTACTTCTTCCGCCTGTCTGGTCTTCAGTTAATTCAATTGTCTCGACATCACCATCAACTGTGACTATGTCTGGCGGTGTCGGAATCGGAAGACCTGCCGCTATCTTTCCGAGTAGCGGCACGGGTACTGTTCGTCGGCGACCATTCCCACTGCCTCCGAGCAGCTCAATCGCTCTCGACACCTCACGGTCGCGTCGAATGAATCCTTTCTCTTCGAGACGCTTTAAGTTGTAGTCCACAACTGACGTCGAAGAAATATCACATCCATACTGGATGTCACGGATAGAGGGTGGGTAATCGTGATCCGAGATAAACTCTTCAAGAAAGCGAAAGATCCCTTGCTGCTTGAGTGAAAGTTCCTCAAATTGCGGTCCTTGCACGGATATCTCCTTACCTCAATAGATTGCATCCAGCAATTACGAATGCAATCTACCCGTGATGTAAACATCCCCGTCTATGCACAAAACGCTCACGATGAATTGCAGCATTCGGTAGATATTTCTCAGTGTTCGGTACAAATGTTCTGTTCCGAACACTTCCGACGTTACCGACACCTCGAATCTCCGTCAAGAACCAGACAACCGGACCACTGAACTAGCACTAAGATCTCCCAAGGCCCTAAACACATGACTAGCGAATCAAATATCTATTAAGAAAGGACCATTAGATGGCTTCTAGCCTCGAAAATCTCTTCGGCCATGAAACTCAATTGTTAGCAACGTCTGATGGATGGGGTGAACCCAACGAATCCGAGGGTGAGTACCGTCGAGCACTAATTGTCGCTGCGCATCCGGACGATGCTGACTTCGGTGCCGCCGGAACCGCTCACCTCCTCGCAGATTTGAACTGGGAAGTTCGCTACCTAATTATTACTGACGGATCGAAAGGTTCCGACGACCCGTCACTTAGCTCCGATGAACTCGTCAGCATCCGCAAACAAGAACAATTAGACGCCGCAAATCTCCTCGGTGTGCAAAGTGTCCGATTCCTTGATTTCACCGATGGCGAGCTCGTTCGAGACCTCGCGCTTCTTGAGGCGGTCGTTCGCGAGATCCGATCCTTTCAACCATTCGCGGTCTACACTCACGACCCTGAACCGGTGATCATCCGAAACAGTTTCATCAACCATAGCGATCACCGGGCGACTGGCCTAGCCACCGTCGATGCTGTCTACCCTGCAGCTCGAGACCGCCTAAACTTCCCGGACCATCTCAAACAAGGACTCGCACCGCACAAGGTCCGTGAACTTTACCTTTGGGGTACAAACGATCCTAATTTTGAAGTTGATATCTCCAATATTGTTGATACAAAAATTTCTGCCCTCGTCGCTCATGACAGCCAGTTCAACATTAATGAAGAATTCATCGAACAGATGCGTAATCGATGGATCAACGATGACGGCCTCTATGTCGAAGAGTTCCGTCGCATTTCTATTTTCCGCTAGAGGTATTAAAACTCTTTCAGCCTTTCTATAGTTTCAATTAAATTTGAGCAAAAGTTAGTTGACCTGATCACAAACGACTTCTCTGCTTCGAAGGAACTCGTAGTACGGCAGGAGCAGAACCTTATGGAATCAATCGCGCCTCGATACTGTCCTAGGTGCGGCACAGCGATGCCAGATCCACCGAAAAGTGGCCACCTAACATGCTCGATAGATGGATACATTTGGTATGGGGACCCAAAAATCGCAACAGGAGTCTTGGTTTCAAGATCATCAAACCTATTTGACGCAACTAGACATCCGGCAAAAAAGCGACAGGACGACAGCAATTCTGCAGAGTCATCAACGACCGCTGTCATTCCAGATGAACTACTTTTAGTGAGAAGAAATCATGATCCAGCTATGGGTCACTGGGCATTCCCCTCTGGTTTCGTCGATGCTGGCGAAATTGTTGAACATGCAGCCATACGCGAAGTGTTCGAAGAAACTTCTGTTGAAATCGTTCTCGACCATCTGATCGGCGTCTACTCGGAAACTGGAAACGCAGTTGTCTTCATTGCCTATGCCGGCACCCTAGTCTCGGGCGAAGCAACTGCAGGCGACGAAGCATTCGAGGTTGGTTGGTTCAGGTTAGACAAACTGCCTGACCTAGCATTTCCGCATGACAATAAAATCGTCTCTGATTGGAAGAGGTTACAAACGCTCGATACCAATTCCACCTGATCAACGAAGCATCTCCGGGGTATGCTTTTCTTAATCGGAAATCGCCTAGGGAATACCACGACTCCCAAGATATAGTGACCAAGGCATCAAGCAGTACTGGTAAACAAAGGAGCCCACTATGGAAGTCACGTTGACACTCACCGAACGTGGAGCAGATCACCATGAAGAGGTTCGCGCCCTCCTACTAGAGGCACTTCAAGAGTCCGGACTCGGTGATATCCAGATTGAAGAAGTGACAATCCGATCTGACGAGGATGCAATCGCGATCAAATGTCTCGGCTCGCCAACTATCCGAGTCAACGGAATGGATGTCGAGTATCAGGAGCGTGAGCCAGACGAAACAACAGCAGGAGTCAGATATTACAATACCCCTGCCGGTTGGAAATCTATACCAGAAAAGGGCATGATTTTGCGAGCACTCGAACGAGCTCAGCAAGCAGAATCAGCTTCTTAATGCTGGTTTATTGATGCGAAATACTACCTGACCATTCCAATAAAGTTGGCACACTAACATCCGTCATGATCCACAACGCATCACGAATCACACAGACCGCTGTTAACGAGTTACGATCACTCGATGAGCAACTCAAATAAGCACGACGAAACCAAATCTGATTCTCCGTCAGCACGTGCTGACCGTTCTTTTCGTTCTGCTTTGAATAGCCTGCGCCAAGTAGCTTCTGAAGCTACCGAAGAAGCCATAAAATTGGCCAAGTCAGCACGCCCTGAGGTTGAGCGTCGTGCTAAACAAGCAAAGGCTGCTGCCGATGCAACTCGACCACATCTAGAGAGAAAAGCTCGAGAAGCTACTGATTACGTTCGAGAGCATCAGGATGAAATTGTTCGCGCTTCTAAGCGGGGAGCTAGCGTTGCTGCGTCTGGCGCTGCCCGCGCCGCTACACCTCGACCACTACGACCTGCCGTGGACGCAATGCAGCGCGAGCTTCGCAACCCACCTGCTGATGAAACTGCGACTACTGAAGATCCTTCTTCCGATGCAACAGATGACACAAAAAAGTCTTGATCCGATCAAATAAAGCTACGAATCCATCCCTGCGCGCCGCACTGCTCCTCGGAATGTCGCACCGTTCATCAAAATTGCAGCCATCCCCCAAAGCATAGCGGCAACGAAAAATCCACCTGAGTAGAGTGAGAACGGAATTGTGTACGAACCAGTTACGTCAAATAGGAGCGTCCCGGCAAGTGGTCCCATTATCTGGCCACCGAAGGTAATCATCGACACTAATCCAGCTACAGCACCATAGTGCCGCACTCCAAAGGCGCGAGTGATCAATAAGGGCTCAAGCATCGGTGAGAAAGCTCCCCCAATTCCCCACAACAAAACCCAGGCTACAACACCGCCAGTGCCTGTAATTGAAACCAGCACTGCTATCGCAAGCCCTTGAGCAAGCGACACCAGGATCGCAAGCACGAACACCCGATCGACTCGATAGAGAATGAGACTCAACGGTGCACGCCCAAGTGTCCGCAATAACGCCGTCAATGCTAATAGCCCTGCACCACCTACCATCGCTCGACTGTCGAAAAAATCCACGATGAGATTGTTAACTGACCCTTGCCCTAAAAAGAACAGCGACATGCCTAATGCGATCAACCAAAACACTATTGAACGGGAAGCCTCCCGGCTGGTGAACCCACCCTCAATAACTTCTTCCTCAGCCTCCGCAGGAGCGCCGTTTGGTCTCAAGCTAAGATCATTTGGCCGATCTGCTACTAATAGGGCACCTAGGCCCTGCAGCACAAAGTTTGCTACCCCGGCAGTGAACATCACTTGCTGCCATCCGGAAATCGTATCGATCCACGCCAATGCAGGTAAAACAACTGCACCGCCCATAGCGAATCCTGTTGTTACGAGTCCAAGTGAAACCTGTCGACGGCGACCCTGAAACCAGCGGGTGATAAGCCAGTTATAGGGAATCGGTGTCAAAAATGAACGTGCAAGACCGACTAATATCCAACCACCATAGAGCTGCCAAAGATTCGTCGAAAATGACGTCGCGATCATTGCGATCGGCATCGCGAACGTGCCAATAATCAGCATCCGTCGTGGCCCGCCACGATCGATCAAGCCGCCTATCCACGGAACAACCAAGGCAGACAAAACTTGGCCCATCGTGAACGCACCAAATATCGCCGTACGGCTCGCGCTTAAATCGTCCGGAATTGAAGTAATGTATAAGGCTACAACCCAAAAAGTCGTTCCTATAGTCGCAGCATTAGCAAGAATACCTACAGCAACAATTACCCATCCGTAATGCACTGGTAGTCGCTGCGCTAAGGCTCTCATCAGCTAATCCACCTGAAGTTTTTTGAAGGAAGTTGACTACCGTAGCCAAGGCCTGGGACACAATCCATCACAAAATTCCATCTGCAGAATCCCATTGACCACATATGGCAAAGGGCATTTGTCTCGCACTCTGATACGGTGCTTCCAGTAATTCATTGATCGACCATTACGGACAATCTTCTGAATCGATTAGCCACAAGGGGAAATCAGTACCTAAGGTCGACATTGGCAGCAGGAGGAATCATGGAAATCTCCGTGAGCTTCGGACGCGAAGCTATTACCGACTGGGATGAGGCTAGTACCTGGGCTATCGAAGTCGAAAAGCTTGGTGTTGATTGTCTATGGTCTGCTGAAGCCTGGGCGCATGATGTTATGACCCCGCTTGCGTACCTTGCTGCCAAGACGGAGAAGATCCATCTAGGGACCAGCATTATGCAAGTAGGCACCCGAACTCCGGCTCTTGTCGCCATGACTGCGATGTCCCTTGACACCATGTCAAATGGCCGTTTCCGTCTAGGTGTCGGCAGCAGTGGACCACAGGTCATCGAAGGCTGGCACGGCGTCCCCTTCGCCAAGCCACTCGCACGCACTCGAGAAGTAATCGAAATTGTTCAGCGCATCTTCAACGGTGAGCGCCTTTCGTACGACGGCGATTTTTACCAGCTTCCTCTCCGTGACGGTGGGTCTGGTGAAGGTAAGTCACTGATCTCTGGCGCTCCAACTCCAAAGCACGTACCAATCTATATCGCGTCACTCGGCCCCAAAAACCTCCGCATGACGGGAGAAATAGCGGACGGATGGCTCGGAACATCGTTTAGCCCGGAATACGCCGACTTATTTTTTGACCCGATCCGCGAGGGTGCCGAAACAGCTGGTCGCTCGTTCTCAGAACTGGACATCCAAGTTGGAGGTACCGTCTGGTTTACTGAAGACGTCGCATCTGCTGCTGAGAAGTTGAAACCTAGTCTCGCCTTTACCCTCGGTGCAATGGGGTCGAAAGCTCATAATTTCTACAACGACGCTTACCGTCGACAAGGATGGGCCGACGAAGCACTTGAAATCCAACGTCTATGGCTCTCCGGAAAGCGAGACGAAGCCCGGACACGAGTCCCAAATGAAATGGTGTTGGCAGGAAACTTAATCGGTGATGAAGAATCGATCCGGAACCGCTTACGCCTATACCGCAATAAAGGTGTTACCACCTTCCGTGCAAGTCCACATGGGGCAAATATCGGTGAACGGCTTGAAACGCTAGGACGCTTTATGGACATCGCAGCACAAGTCACAGCAGAGAATGTCACCTGACCCTAGAGGAACCATTGACCGAAACAATGCAGGCAGTCGTAAGAGATCTGGCCTAACCCTGTGATGAAAACATTACTAACTATTAATGCTGGCGAGAGGATCCAAACCCAAGACTTCTGTTAGCTCCAACAGTGCAGGGACAGCGATTTCGCCAGCGATTTGACCGCTTTCTATATCTCGCGCTAGCTGAAGTACCACTCGAATCGCTTCTGGAGTGTTCAAATCACTATCCATAGCATCCATGAACGCATTCCGAAACGGCTGCGCACGAAGCGTGTCGATTCCGTCTAAAAGACGAGTCGACGCACGACGTAGCAGCATTGCATTCTCCTCCTGCACATCAAGCTCCGCGTAGGAAAAATCGCGATCTTCGCGATAGTGATAGCTTAGTAGATGCAGTCGGATCGCATCAGCAGTATGTCCCGCATCAAGCAACTCACTCACCTTCACTAGATTGCCTAGCGATTTTGACATCTTCACGCCATCGAGACACATCACACCCGTATGCACCCAGTAACGAACACTTGGGCGCTGCCCAGTGACGCATTCAGTCTGAACAATCTCAGAGTCATGATGAGGGTATGACAAATCACGACCACCACCATGAATGTCGAACTGATCTCCAAGTGTGGCTCGTGCCATCGCCGAACATTCGATATGCCACCCAGGTCGGCCCAGTCCCCATGGCGATTCGAAAGTAGCTCCTTCGTCATCCGATGGTTGCCATAAGAGAAAATCAAGACTGTCTCGCTTAAGATGATCTGGTTCATCAGGCATCATGTCAGTCCGGGGAGCATTACGAAGTTCTTCCTGGCTTCTGCCGGACAGCGCGCCAAAATCCGGACTATTAACTCTGTCGAAGAACACATAACCATCTATCTCGTAGGCATTACCAGAGGCGATAAGAGCAACCACCATCTCAATAATTTCTGGAATATGGCCTGATACACGAGGAAACAAAGCCGGACGCTTCACACGGAGAGTATCCATCTCCTCAAGATAAATACGGTGGTTTATTTCAGTTAATTCATCGATCTTAATGCCGAGTTCACCTGACTTACGAACCATGTCATCATCAATGTCCGTAATATTTTGGATATGCTGAACTTCTTGCGCACTGAACTCCAACCAGCGGCGCAGTGTGTCGTAAACAACATAAACCAACGCGTGTCCGAGATGTCCAACGTCGTACGGTGTTACTCCGCAAACATACATTCGAACCACACCCGACTCCAGAGGTTCGAATGGCTCCAATTGATTGGTTAACGAGTTGTAGATCCGAAAACCGGCATGCGGTCGAGGCTGGAGATCGTCGCGTGGGGATTGCAGCAGAAGTTCACTCCTCATCGATATTAGACGTAGCTCAATGCCAAATTCTCCTATAACAATCGCGGCTTAACGAATGACCGTGTCTCTAATCATTCATCCCTTGTTATCGCAGAGTAAAATTCACTACCTATCCCAAAGTTTCCGCCGCGCCCTGCAATGCAAACAGAGAATGATGGGAACTTTCTGCGGAAGAGGGCGATGCTCGATGATGTCCATCGTCTTTAGATGACCATCGCAGAATATCAAACGACAGCGCCCACATTCGTGCTGCATCTTCATCTGGCAATCCTCTATCGCACAATTAGACAAACGATTTGATACTCGTACCTTTTCGATCCATGCGCGATGTGCTTTCACATCATCAAACTTCGCGCGACACTTCGCGCGATCACAAACTTCTAGAAACTCATCTCCAAATATGCCATGTGCATTACAAAATCGACGACCACAATAAACACATTGTCCTTGAGTCTCACGACCACAGGACGATCGAAAGACTCTCTTACCATGAGAACAAGGAAAGCTGACTTCGACCATCGGGAGAACCTCGCTCTATCGACAATCTGGCTATTTTGACATGACCGCACATTTAAAGCGTTATCTAACAAACACCACCGAAAAGCTGAGCAATGAACATGCCTAACGAACCTGACAATCTGAACGCTGTAAGTAATTATCTAAATCTTGAAACTCGCCGGTCAACAATGCTAGTTAGAATGCCGCAGCACCTGAATCTGCAAAACAACCTTATTCAGTGACGTATTAGCTCGGAATTGATCGATCGTCGCAATCCCCGTCAAGCCATCCTCAGCGTCAGCAAAGTTCAGCACTGTCGCAAATCCTTCAGCTTCGTCAGACAGCAACTTCCATTCGACACTCGCGAGTTTCTCTCGATAGTCACTTGCAATATCGTAGGCCGAACGATCACCAACCATAGTTACCTCATAAACAATTCCTGCTGACTGATGAGTCCATTTCACTTCAAGCACCGATAGGTAGTCGAAAATAAGAAACGCGGCCGGAAATCCATCGGGCAAAGGCCTCGATAATGGCATTGCAAACACCGGTTCAGGAAAGGTCACTGGCGGGATAATTGTTACTCGATAAACAACAGCCGTTCGAGGCTCCCTACCCTGATCTTGGCCGAGTTTGCGCAGAGCGATATTCATATCTCGATCGTTACCGACCAACGATTTATCGACAGCAACTAATATATCGCCCACGTGAAAATCTGCGTCAGGAAAGACATGAGTCACTTCAAGCCGATTTGAGAGTTCACGAAATCTCGCATCTATCTGCGGTATGAATGCACCGCTTGATAACTCCAACTGAAGCTCTCGACCATCGCGCTCAACAGTCACAGGAAATGTCAGCGCAGCCGGCAGCGCCTGAATCGTAACCAAGCCGTTAATATCACCCGATACAGTGCTCTGAAAACTTACTAACCCTAATAATTCGTTTGACTGCCCCCCGGTTACCTGCCATGGACTTTTGTCCATTAGCTCACGAACTTGTCGTTCTACCACGGGATCAGTAGCGGCCACGTCATAGGCAATCCAAATCTCATGTGTCCCATCCTGCAGACGAATATCATAGGAACCTAGGAGGACACCATCGGCTGGTGCGGGAATCGAAACAACATCATCTGGAGGGGTCTGATCAGTAAGACCAGGATTGAGAAGTTCTGTGAGATTCGGAGGAAGCGCTGCGTTATAAACAAATAGGCTCGACCCGAATTCGCCCGCCTCAAACAATCTCAGATATCGATCGCCTACATTTTCCCCTGCTGATCTCGCCGGTGATGAATCGGAGGTGTTGCAGGCAAATCCTAGCGACACAGTGACAAGTAGAAGAGTGGCGAACCAATTGCGACACACCGAGGCACCCCTGAAAATCTTGAGACTGCAATCCTAGCAGTAGGAATCATATGCCAAATGGTATAAGCCATCTCAAAAAGCATTGCCATAGGCAGCTTATCGACAAAACTAATCGATGGGGTGGGTGAGGGGATTTGAACCCCCGGTCTCCAGGGCCACAACCTGGCGCCTTAACCGCTAGGCGACACCCACCATCGATGCCGCGTCAACATTCAGTCGACGCGCCGCAGATCGTAGCACTCGTCCTCTACCACGACCATTAACAATAAAATTGAAAGCAAGTATGAGCGCTAAACAATATTCAAGCGCTTAATTAGTAAAAGCTCTAATCACTCCATTCGAATTATCGTTTCGGGTATCAACCTAAATAACGCACGACGCAAATCGGTACTGCAATTTTGCGTCAGCCAGACGCACTTCTGTCACAATTCTTCAGTCGCCATCTGCCAATCGACGATACTTTCCCCGATAGAACAGCAATGGCAAATCATCTTCTGAGCCAAAATCCACGTCAATTGCTTCACCAATCACAATTGTGTGATCGCCACCGGGTAATCGCTCGGACACCCGACATTCCGCGTACGCCAGTGCCCCCGCTAACACTGGCGTACCAATCTTGCCGTTCGAATAGTCAAAACCGCCCATCGGCTCCTCGGGATCACCATGGGCTGCGAAAAGATCAGAGATCGGTTTCTGATCGGACGACAGTATATTCACGCAAAAAGCATCTGCCTTTAGAAATCGCTCATGCATCGATGAGCTTTGCTGAACGCACACCACAACCAACGGAGGGTCGAGCGATAACGAAACGACCGCATTCATCGTCATTCCGTACGGCTGATCGTCAACATTAATCGTTGTAACAGTAACCCCCGTCGCAAAGGTTCCCATCACATCACGAAACAATCGTTGATCGACGGCAGTCTCTTTGGTCACTAGTCGTCTCCTTACACTTGCATTTGCAGATCAGAGCAGCACTCTACCGTTGACTGGGTGCAGTCGACCAGTCACATTCATCGCCGTCTCTCTGGAAACAAACTCGCAGTGTTCTCATCGATCCCTTGATACGCTCGCTTCACATACCCAGCATACTGATGGGAGCCTTTTATGCTTTGCCCTCGTGATCAAACGTTGCTGATCGAAAAACGGATGCACGGCATCGAAATCGACCAATGCCCTCAGTGCAACGGGCGCTGGCTTGACCATCATGAGCTTGACGAATTGGAAGAAACAAAAACAAAAGATACCGAACATCGCAGTGGCATGATCGATTACGCGCGACGCGAATCGACGTTAGATTGTCCTATATGCTCGAAAGGAATGGTCGCGTTTAACTACCGCGCCTATAACCTCGAGCTCGACACTTGCGAAGAGGAACACGGTTTCTGGCTAGATGCAGGTGAAGAAGGGGAAGTACGCGACATCATCGATGATCGCATCCGTGGAAGAAATCGCGCTGTCAAAGCAGAGCAAGCATGGAATGAATTCCTTGACGGGGTAAGTGGCGGCGGAATTTGGGGAAGCGTCCGCGGATTTTTCGGCGGACGACGTCGCTAGCAATAAACCCTAGATCGATCCATGCACTGTGAACAACAAAGCCCTAACTCACTCACACACGTAGGAATTTATCGAGAGTTAGCACAAACATAACTGCACCACCAACACGAACGTCGACAAGATCCGTTGGCAGCCCCCATTCCTCGGCCAGTGGAAGTGCACTGACTGGCACCGTTTCAGTTACTTCCGGAAAATGCTCCCGTATCAGATTAGTCAAATCACCCACACGGTCATCCTCGATAGCGATAAATACCGTGGTGCTGCCCCGTTTCAGAAATCCGCCACTCGACCCAACTTTAGTCGCTCCAAATTCATTTTCCGTCAAACGCTCAAGTAAACGATCACCATCAGAACTCGGAACTACCACGATACAAAGCTTCATTGCTGCCTGCTCCACGTCGCTGGTCTCCCTATCCTTCTGATCAATGATCTACCGATACACCGCAATAGTATCCAAATCGCAGAATCAAGATAACGATTTGCTGGTCATCTTTGCCTGCAACTCGCAAAGAAGTTACCTCACTCTATTTGGAATCCTCAACCCTAGATTTTCCCGCAATGTGGCCCCAGTGTATTCCTCACGGAACAAACCTCGCCTCTGCAGCTCGGGAACTACGAGATCAACGAAGTCTTCAAAGGCTCCGGGTTGGTGCGTCGGCGCAATCACAAAACCATCGCAAGCTGGTGCCGTAAACCAAGCTTCCAACTGATCGGCAATCTCTACTGCACTACCAACCCAGCCATCTCCAAAACGTCCCCGACCACTGACGTTAACAAAATCACGGACCGTTGGATTCTTTATGCCTGACTTCCTTAAAACTCCGTCGCGGATAGCTCGCATCCCCTGCAACCCATCTAATTCCTCGTCGCTAAACGGTTCATCCATTTCCTTCGACGAGAAATCAAAATTAAGTGCCTCAGATAGCAGTGACAATTGATCGACCTCGTTCGGAAGCTCATCCAAAACAGCCTTCTTTTCAATTGCCTCTGCGTGAGTCGTAGCAACAACTGGCATAGCTATAGTCGTGATCTTCATCTGATCAGGATCTCGACCATTTGACGCTGCAGCATCCTTTAGTTCTGCGTACTGCTCGCGACCGTTCTCGAGCGATCCATACCCTGCGAAAATTAGCTCGCCCCAACGAGCAGCGAATCTCTGGCCGCGTTCACTCTGTCCCGCTTGAATCACCACCGGATGACCTTGCTTCGAACGCGGTACAGTGAAAGGACCTCTCGAACGGTAATGCTGACCTACGTAGTCGAGCCGCCGAACTTTCGAAGAGTCCGCGAAGAGCCCCTTCGCTTTGTCCAAAACAATTGCATCATCGTCCCAAGTGCTCCAGTGACCTAATACGATTTCCATAAATTCATCTGCCTGATCGTAGCGTTCGTCATGTTCGATCACTTGCTGGCGCCCCATGTTGCGAGCTTCGTTATCGTTTAGCGACGTAACAACGTTCCAAGCAGCTCGTCCAACAGTCATCAGATCAACAGTGGCAAAAACACGGGCAACGTGAAATGGCTCATAGTAAGAGGTTGAATAAGTCGAACCTAGACCCAACCTCGTTGTCGCCATAGCCATTGTCATCAGAACGGTAACCGGATCCATTTTCACACAGCGAATACCATGCTCCACCGTATGAGCATGATCATCTAGATAGAGATCGGGCATTGCTAGTCGGTCATCAAAAAACCCAAGGTCAAACTTGCCACGTTCTAGAACTTGGGCAATGTGGCGATAGTAGTCCGGTGACGTCGAATCCGTTCGTGCCTGCGGGTGCCGCCATGAGGCGGGAATAATCGTGCAGTTTTGAGCCTGCAGGAAGCCGACTAGCGACATTTGGCGCATAAGAGTCTCCTAATACCTAGCTCGTCCTATCAGGGCTCCGAAATGTATCGTGCTCAATCCCAAGATTTCCGGCTCCGCGAATGATTTTTTTATTGCTATGGTGACACTTACTCTCATGACTGCGAAAAGTCAAAACCGATTGAAGAGAAAAGGCACACAACCTGTCGTTCGCAGACTTCAACCTGCGCATCAAACGTCACCTCAGTTGTCATATCGGACGAGACCATCACATCAAAATCATTAACGTATGCTGATGCTAAATATCACCAAGCCAAAGACCGTAACGAATTAGCGAGCTCTGCCCACTAGAAGCCATCGATGATCGAATTAAGAGTCTTACTCGGACGCATAGCCTGTTCAGCTTTAGCTGGATCGGGCATGTAATAACCACCCAATTCCACTGACACACCTTGAGCATCAATTAATTCATCCAGGATCTTAGCTTCGTTATCCTCTAGCGCTTTCGCAATCGTCATGAATCGCTCTCGTAGAACACCATTCTCTTTCTGAGTAGCTAAAGCTTGTGCCCAGTATTGAGCCAGATAAAAAGTACTGCCGCGGTTATCTATCTCTCCCGTCCGCCGGGAGGGAGCACGGTTATGTTCCAAATAACTCGTGATCGCCTCATCGAGAGTCCTCGCAAGTAATCCCGCATCATCATTCCCATTACTGTCAGCTATCGATTCCAGTGAAGGCACCAGTGCACTATATTCCCCAAGTGAATCCCATCTCAGATGCCCTTCCTCAACAAACTGCTGAACATGCTTCGGTGCTGACCCTCCCGCCCCTGTCTCGAACAATCCCCCACCATTCAGTAATGGGACAATCGACAACATGCGCGCACTCGTTCCCAGCTCGAGAATTGGAAAGAGATCGGTCAAATAATCGCGAAGCACATTACCTGTAACTGCGATCGTGTCTTCTCCGCGACGGATACGTTCAAGAGCGAATGCCATCGCTTCGACAGGACTCATGATACGTATATCGACACCACTCAGTTCATGATCCTGCAGGTATTCGTTAACCTTCGCGATTAACTCGACATCATGAGCTCGTTGATCGTTTAACCAGAAAACAGCAGGGGCTCCAGTCGCTCGAGCCCGTGATACAGCCAATTTAACCCAATCGCGAACTGGAGCATCTTTCGTCTGGCACATCCTGAAAATGTCATCCTGCTTTACCGGTTGTTCAAGAAGGATGTTTTGCGAGTCATCGACCACTCGAAATATTCCATCTTCTGTAGCCACAAATGTCTTATCGTGAGAGCCATACTCCTCAGCCTTCTGCGCCATCAATCCGACGTTCGAAACATTGCCCATAGTTGCCGGATCGAACTGACCATTGGCTTTCACATCTTCGATTATCTCTGAGTACATCGTTGCATAGGACCGATCTGGAATCATCGCAACACAGTCCTGTAATTCGTCCGCCGCATTCCACATCTTGCCTCCATCGCGAACAATGTTCGGCATAGAGGCATCGATAATGATGTCATTGGGAAAATGAAGATTTGTTATTCCTCGTCGAGAATCAACCATCGCTAGCGCAGGGCGACCCTCGTAGACTTCATTGATATCTCGTTCGATCTCGTCCTTTTGTTGTTGAGGCAATAAATCAATTTTGTCGAAGAGGTCTGCCACGCCATTGTTTGGATTGACTCCAATCGACTCGAGAGATTCGGCATGCTTATCGAGTGCATCCCGGTAGTACACTGAGACACAGTGCCCAAAAATAATCGGGTCTGACACCTTCATCATCGTTGCCTTAAGGTGGAGTGAAAGTAGCACTCCATCACGCTTTGCCAATTCAATCTGCTCCTGATAAAACGAGCGCAGCGATGCCACATCCATCACAGCAACATCGATTACTTCTGCTTCCTGCAGTAATAATCCTTCTTTGAGTACGTTGGCTGAACCATCACTGGAAACAAATTCGATCTGCGCAACCGTCGAAGCAGTCACGGTTAAGGATCTCTCGCTTTCGAAGAAATCTCCCTTATCCATATGAGCCACACGCGCCTGTGAGCCGGAATTAGGCCACGCCTGCATCATTTGATGAGGCTGTTGTTTAGCGAATTTCTTTACCGATAGCGGTGGGCGGCGATCAGAATTACCCTCGCGAAGCACGGGATTGACTGCCGAACCGAGCACACCGGCATACCGACTCTGGATATCTCTTTCGGCGTCACTATGAGTTACCTCGGGATAATCAGGAACATCATATCCTGCTTCCTGTAATTCTTTGATCGCCGCCTGCAACTGCGGAAGCGTAGCGCTGATGTTGGGCAATTTGAGAATGTTCGCCTCTGGCGTAAGGCAAACTTCTCCCAATAGTGCCAAGTGGTCGATCGTCTTCTGCTGCTCGCTTAAACCTTCCGGAAAGCAGGCTATGATTCGACCTGTAAGTGAAATGTCACTCATCTCAATGTCGATGTCTGCTTCTCGTACATATGCTTTTACGATCGGAAACAAACTATAGGTTGCTAAAGCGGGTGCTTCATCGGTATACGTCCAAATTATTTTTGAAGTCATAACCATTCCTTAAAAACTGCACTTCGAAGTCAATATCAAGTCGGAGCTCTTCGCATCCAAGATGCGTTGGCGGGAGTGCGTGGGAGTCGAACCCACCCAGGACTGCGACGCAGCCCCACAACGGTTTTGAAGACCGCGCGCAACACCGGTCACGATCCACTCCCAGCTTGATTCTACGGATCAGTCTCCATTGAGCGAGGACCTTCTAGAATCAAATGCAAAATTCCTCTCTGCGGGAAAGGTTCGGTAAGATAGAAATTCGGGTGAATACAAGCTGAAAACTAGAACATTCCACGGGAGTACTAGTGACGATCGAACAACCTTCCGAAGATGATCTCGCACAAGCATCAGCACCCAATCTCGCAAAAATGAAAAAGTTCGTCGAAAACTTCGCCGACAAAAGTGGCAGCTATCTCCACCCTCAAAGCGAGATCACGGACTACCTCGTAATAGGCCTAGCCAAGAATATCGACGAGGTCGGAAAGCCACTTTGCCCCTGTATGTTCTTCGAAGACAAGCAGGAGGAGATCGAGAAGAAGTTCTGGATCTGCCCCTGCGAGGAAATGCAACGCTGGAAATATTGCCACTGACTACTGTTCTGCGACGAGGAAGGTCTTCCCGTCACCGAACATCTGCCAGAAGGGCACGAAGGGCGAGAGGCGTACGGTGAGCGTCCTGACCCACACCCTGACAAGGGACGAGCACTTCAGCGACTGGAAGAAAAGCAAGGCCGCTCCTTAGAAAAGGGGCACCGTGCCACCAGTAATGAAACTAGAGCAAGAAAACGGGATTCCACGGACGAGCCAAAAAATATCATCTAGTACTGACGCGCCAGATTGGTATATCGAATTCCGTCGCATAAAGAGAATCGACTAAGAGACGACCTCGTCCAGATGCTTCGCTAAGTCACTCTTTGGGCGAAATCCGATGACCTGCCCTACAGCTTCGCCATCTTTAAAGATTAGTAGTGTCGGAATCGAACGAATTCCGTACTTGCCTGCCACTACAGGATTCTCATCTGTATTTAGTTTGACAAACTTAACCTTGCCATCGTAATCGTCAGAAAGTTCCTCTACGACCGGTGCGACCATGCGACACGGCCCACACCAAGGAGCCCAAAAATCAACTAGCACAGGCATATCTGACTGGATGACATCCGAGTCAAAGGTGCCGTCACTCGTGTCGGTCGGGTGTGCCATCATTCATCCTTCCCCATTGGGTATTTGTGCAGCTACTTAGTATACGGAACCTTGTCCATCTGTAATGGATGATTTAAGTTGATCGAGCAATCCAGAATTATCAGCCTCGTTAGCGGTACTGATCGCGCTCGTAATTGCCTCAGCATCACTTCGCCCATGCCCGATGAATACCTTACCGTTGACTCCTAGTAACGGTGCAGCACCGTAACGCCGATAATCCAAGCGGTCTCTCACTTTATGCAAAGTCGGTCGCAACAATAAACCTCCGAGGCGTCCACGCATCGAAGTACGAGCCTCATGCTGCATCACCTCAAACATCATCTGCGCGGTACCTTCCAATAGCTTTAAAGCAACGTTGCCTGTGAAGCCATCAGTAACCACGACCTGACATTCCCCTGTGACTATGTCACCACCTTCAATATTACCAACGAAATTGATCTCTGAATTAGAACTAAGTAACCCATGTGCCTCAACGATCTGTGATGAACCTTTCGATGCTTCTGAACCGATCGAGAGTAGGCCTACCCGCGGTTCTGCATAGTCATACATAGCTCTCATATATGCAGAGCCCATCTCTGCAAACTGAAGAAGATGTTTCGGTCTTACATCCGCATTCGCCCCACCATCGATCAAAAGAGATGATCCTCCTGGAGTGGGGAGTAAAATCGCCAACCCTGGCCGCTCGACACCGGGCATTCTCCCCAACGAAAGCAGTGAGGCGGCGAGCATAGCGCCAGTGTTTCCCATCGAGACAAATGCATGAGCTTCATGGCTCTTGACGAGTTCCATTCCAACCCAGATAGAGGAATTGCGCCGCTTTCGCACTTCTCGAGCGACCTGTTCCCCCATTCCTATAGTGTCTGGAGCATGTACCACACGCAGCGCTGATACATGACCTCCATTTCTAAGAATGTGAGCGTTGAGTATTTCCTGATCGCCAACAAGCAATATTTGCTGGCCATCCGATGCAGCAGCGATTGCTCCCAGCACGGTCGCCTCTGGCCCCAAGTCACCACCCATACCATCAAGCGCAATGACGCTCACGAAATGCTCTCCGGATTAACAAAGGCCATAACTAGCCGTTCACTACGATCGTCATACGGTGTCATTTCGTAATCACCCCACGCAGTAGACAATTGAAGACCTGCCAACCGACCTGCTAGCTCGAGTTCTCCATATGTAATCGTGCGAAGAACAAACTGAGCTGTTATACGACGTAAAGGAACATCACTGCCCTGAACGTCGTAATGCCAAGTTACGTCACGACGCGCTTGTGCTGACCGAACCTCGACTTGAACAAGTTTGGAAACCATCGCGGTATCATCGTCAGGCTTGGACTGCCATTCACGTGTCCAGTGTTCGACCAGTGGCTGGGAACCAGCTGTAAAATCCTCCGCTGATGGTGCTTCTACATCTACGACGGCAACACCACCTGACGATAGATGATGTTCAATCACAGTCATCGTAGCTACTAGATCATCTATCTCCTGCATATGCTGAAGTCCACCAAGCGGAACAAGAATTAGGTCAAACTCTCGATCGAGATCGAGAGCACACATATCACCGTGGATCCATCTAACGTTATTTGAATGATCATGCCTCTTCGCTATCTCTAGCATTCCCTTACTCATATCAACTCCAACGACATCATGACCATCGTCGGCAAGCGCAAGCGCAACTCGACCAGTTCCGCATCCAAGTTCCAATACGGACCCTGTCGATCGCTCCGCTAACAGACGATACAGGGCAATATCTTCATCGTAGCCCTGAAGATCGAGATCATAGAATGGAGCGATCGTTGCGAACGGATCGCTACTGGAAAATGATAAGGATGTGGTTAAACTCACTAACTGATGCTAGAAGCCGGCAGGGAATCAGGTCAATGGATTTCATTGAAACAAAATTCCTCTCCCAGAAATTCGGCGTAGGAAGGTCATCCAGCTTTGACCAAATCTCAAGAATGGAACCTAACAAGCAATTTTTTTGCTCTCGATACCTTTATCCGCGTGATCCCGAACTTCCCAAAACCAGGGATCATGTTTCGAGATATCACCCCATTACTCCATAATCCCCCTGCATTGCGTACGACCAATGATCGCCTTGCTGAAATAGCAGAAAGTTGGAACGCGACTCTAGTTGCTGGGATAGAGGCACGTGGCTTCCTATTCGGCTTACCAGTCGCCGAAAGGCTGTCTCTTCCGTTCGTCCCGGTACGAAAACCTGGCAAGCTTCCGGCAGAACATGCATCTGTAAACTATGAACTCGAATATGGCAGCGACTCCGTAGAATTGCATTGTGACCCACCGGTAGCAGAGCACAGAGTTGTGATCGTGGATGATCTTTTAGCAACTGGCGGAACGGCTGCTGCTACAACTCGCTTGATACGTAACCTCGGTGGATTCGTCGTTGGTTGTGTGTTTGTAATCGAATTACTTGACCTAGGTGGGAGAGATAAACTTGCGGAGCTACCTGTCGAAGCATTGCTCGAGTATTAAACAGCTACCGCAATCGCTCGTCCTCGATATTTTCCATCGATGAATCTTCGCACTGGGTAAGGCAAGCAACTTGGCTAGGAATATCAACCAGCGAGTGACAAGATCTACCGATACGCTTTCGGCCGAAATTGGTGTGATAGGCGGAACTGGGTTCTATGAGATGGATGGATTATCCGACATCTCACGAATACAGATAGACACTCCTTTCGGATCGCCTAGTTCGTTAATTACTATCGGTACGGTGCATCGAAGACGTGTCGCATTCATCTCGAGACACAACGAAGGCCATCAAATCCTGCCCTCTGAGATTCCATCTCACGCGAATATTTACGCGCTAAAAAAGATCGGCGTCCGACAGATATTAACCGTGTCAGCTGTTGGCTCACTACGTGAAGAACTCTCACCTCGCCATGCTGTAGTTCCTGATCAATTAATTGATCGCACCCATGGAAGATCGTCGACATTCTTCGGAAATGGCGCTGTGGCTCATGTTGGATTTGCCGATCCATTTGACCCAACGCTTTGCGAGGCGCTCGCATCCGGTGCCGAAACTGCTGGCATTACTACGCATCGAGGAGGCACCTTAATCGTGATGGAAGGGCCCGCTTTTTCAACACGAGCCGAATCATCGCTTAACCGAAATTCTGGAGCGTCTATAATCGGCATGACAGCACTACCCGAAGCAAAACTAGCTCGAGAGGCAGAGCTCTGTTACGCCTCGCTATGTCTAATCACCGACTACGACGTGTGGCATAAATCTGAATCAGATGTCAGCTCAGAACTCATCATCAAAAACCTTCGTTCAAATGCAGAAAACGCAAAACATGCCATAAGCCAAGCGATCGCCTCGCTCGACAAATCGCTAGTAGAATGCGAATGTCGTGATGCTTTAAGCAATGCATTAATCACACCACCAACATTGGTCCCAAAAGCGACACGACAACGACTCGAGCTAATAACTGAACGTTATTGGGGCCCAGCTTGATAAACAAATCAATGTGGTTCACTACGTGACCGAGACACTAGGTCAGCAAAATAGTATTTCTGTCACACCGAAACGTTATTTAATTCGATCGGTACGCGATCCACGAGTTCTCGCAACCGCACTATCCGAAGATCGCCCACTTGCCGCATACGCTCTGGGGCATCTCGAACATGATCTGCTTAATACCGCTGTCTTCTACATAGCAGACGGCCCCAAAGGAAAAGGGGTCGTCATGCACGCTCATGGAATGGGGGTAACCACTGCCGTAATCGGAGCGCCCGACGCCATCAATGCGATTATCTCAATCCATCCAGGGCCGCGTCGTTCATACCTTTCAACAGCAACACCAGAACATTTACCTTTTCTACAAAGATGGTTTCGTATCGAAAACAAGCTATCAATGCTTCGCATGTCTACAACTAGACTAACCTTCGAACCTGTCAACGGATCAGTACGAAGACTCTCCGGTCTCGACGTAGAACTGCTAAACAAGCTCTATGCATCTGAAGGTGGTCCAAGCTTTTTCCGAGCAGAGACCATCAACAGAGCAGTCTACTTCGGCGCTTTCTACGATCGAGAACTTGTCGCAGCAGCAGGCTCACACATAGTAGCTCCCAACTTCTCAATCGGAGTGGTTGGTAATGTCTTCACTTCTCCTTCGCATAGAGGACACGGTCTCGCTACATTGACCACATCTTCTGTGACAGAGACGCTATTATCACAGGGCTGTTCTGATGTCGTTTTAACAGTCGATCCGAACAATGAGCCTGCCATCCATGCTTATCGGAGACTTGGCTATGAATTCGGATCAGAAGTCGTTGAAGCGCAACTTAGACGTACTGACATTCTCGGGATTGGGCCAACTCTTCGGCGACGCGCTGCGTTGCTACGAGGGCGTAGTTTGGAACCACCCGGAACGGAAGTCGTATCAGGATTAATCAACCGTTAGAGGCTAATGCCAGCAAATCGGTACTAGGAACTATTAATGACAATAAGTACATCCAATGCGGAAAGCGATATAGCTAACGCCTCGCTCGCAGCTGGTGGCGTTCAACGAATTGAATGGGCAGCTAGGGAAATGCCTGTTTTGCAACAAATCCGTGAGCGTTTCATGCGCGAGCGACCGATGGACGGTGTCCGTATTGCTGGGTGCCTTCATGTCACAACCGAAACCGCCAATCTAATGATCGCGCTTAAAGAAGCGGGAGCTGAAGTGCGCTTAGCTGCTTCGAACCCACTTTCAACACAAGACGACGTCGCGGCTGCGCTGAGCGCAGAATACGGAATCCCCACATACGCGATCAGGGGAGAAGATTCCACAACCTACAATCGTCACTTAAGCCAGATTCTGGAATTCGACCCTCATGTGACAATGGATGACGGCGCCGACCTTGTTGCTCTCCTGCACACAACAGAAACTGCACGACTTAAGCACGTAATCGGAGGGACGGAAGAAACTACCACTGGTGTAATTCGTCTCCGTGCCCTAGCAAGCGAGGGCAAATTACAATATCCAATCGTTGCTGTTAACGACGCCGCGACCAAACATTTCTTCGATAACCGTTACGGTACCGGACAATCCACACTTGATGGGATCATTCGCGCTACTAATGTACTACTCGCCGGGAAAACGCTCGTGGTTGCGGGATACGGCTGGTGCGGCAAAGGACTGGCAATGAGAGGTGCAGGGATGGGCGCACAAATCATTGTCACAGAAGTCGACCCACTTCGTGCCCTCGAAGCTGTGATGGATGGTTATCGCGTTATGCCGATAGCAGAAGCAGCACGAGAAGGTGATATCTTCGTTACCGTCACCGGCGATATGAACGTGCTAGACGCTACCTCATTCGAGAGAATGAAATCGGGCGCAATAATGGCGAATTCGGGCCACTTCGATTCCGAAATAAACCTACCAGCACTACAGGGCATGACAATAACGAAATCTCAGGTCCGCGATTTCGTCGAAGAATACACTTTACGAGACGGGCGTCGTTTACTTGTACTCGCTGAGGGACGGCTCGTGAATCTTGGTGCTGCCGAGGGGCATCCTGCCTCCGTGATGGACATGTCTTTCGCTAATCAAGCGTTGAGTGCGGAGTACGTCTCTCAGGAACACTCGAACCTCGAACCTAAAGTCTACGACGTTCCCCAGGGCATAGATGATGGTGTCGCAAAGCTGAAACTCGAATCGATGGGGGTCAAGATAGACACATTAACTGAGGAGCAAAAGCGTTACCTTAATTCATGGAACCTAGGAACTTAAGCGATCGACTGTAGAAGCTTCTATCTAGAGAACTTACCGAAAGGATCTCGTGATGAGTACGTCGTTCATGACCTCTCCGTCGTTTATCGTCACAAGCGAATCAGTTACAGAAGGTCATCCTGATAAGCTTTGCGACCAAATCTCTGATGCGGTCCTAGATGCACTGCTCGCAAAGGACCCGGATTCACGAGTAGCTTGTGAAACAGCTACGACAACAGGAACTGTTTGGGTGTTCGGCGAGATATCAACCAAAGCGTACATAGACATCGAAGAGGTCGTACGTAAGACGGTGCGCGACATCGGCTACACAGGCTCCGAACTCGGATTCGACGCTAGTACATGTGGTGTTTTGACTTCAATTAAGGAGCAATCTCGAGACATCGCCCAAGGCGTAGATTACGCAAGTGAAACACGCTTAGGTGCAGAAAACATCGAAGACTACGATCAAATGGGAGCTGGTGACCAAGGAATGATGATCGGCTTTGCTTGTAATGAAACTGATGAGTTAATGCCACTCACCATTTCACTAGCCAATTCACTGGTCCGCCGCCTAACAGAGTTACGCCGTAACGAGAAACTTCCATATCTCCGCCCTGACGGTAAATCTCAGGTGACTGTCGAATATGCCTTCGGTATTCCTAAGCGGATCTCCGCAGTGGTCATCTCGTCACAACATGCTGCTGAAGTGTCACAAACCGTACTGCGTGAAGACATCGAAAAATACGTTATCCGTGATATATGCCCAGAGGAACTACTTGACGAAACGACAAAAATTTACGTGAACCCAACAGGGCGCTTCGTTACCGGCGGACCGATGGGTGACGCAGGCCTTACTGGACGTAAGATTATCGTCGACACCTACGGTGGTATAGCCCGACACGGTGGAGGAGCTTTCAGTGGGAAAGACCCTTCAAAAGTTGACCGCTCTGGCGCGTACGCTGCGCGACACGTCGCGAAAAATATTGTTGCTGCTGGCATCGCTGATCGCTTTGAAATACAAATTTCTTACGCTATAGGTGTCGCTCGCCCCACCTCCATAAGCTTCGAAACATTCGGTACTGAACACGTCGAAGAGAGTGTTATCCAGACGCTGATCGATGAGAATTTTGATCTGCGGCCCGCAGCAATCATCAAACGTTTTCGCCTGAAGCGGCCGATGTACCAACAAGTCGCTGCCTACGGTCACTTTGGTCGCAACGACCTAAACCTACCTTGGGAAAGCACCGAACTTGCTGGATTGCTCCGCGAGAAGGCAGGACTTACAAAATAATCTTCCGAGCTCTCGCTTAGTATAAATTGATCTCATAAATCTTGGACTACGCTAAACGTAGCACCTAAGATCACTCCGTGCGCGCAATAGTGCTTGTCGGCGGTCAGGGTACGAGAATGCGTCCACTGACGTGGCGCTCCCCAAAAGCGCTTGTCCCCGTGCTCAATCAACCGCTCCTGAAGCATTTGCTGTTACACCTAAAAAGCCACTCGTTCACAAATATCACACTGGCTATGACGAACCAAAATCAGGAGATCCGTGACCTATTCCGTGACGGTTCGGCACTTGGCATTAAACTAGACTATGCGTATGAAGACATTCCCCTCGGATCAGGTGGTGCAATTGCCAGTATTGCTCAAAGTTGGAAGGAGCCATTCCTTGTCACTAACGGAGATATCATCACCGATATCGATCTCAGCGCTATGTTCACCTTCCATCGCCAACAAAAAGCCGAACTAACAATGCACCTTCACGAAGTTAATGACCCTTCGCAATTCGGTGTCGCTGTTGCTGACGCCGACGGTCGTATCAGGCATTTCGTAGAAAAGCCTCAGCCAGGATCTGCTCCATCAAAACTCATAAACGCTGGTAACTGGTTGTTTGATCCTAGTGTCATCAAAGAAATCAGTTCTAGGCGATTCAACCGCGTTGAAGACCTCCTATTCCCAGCGATGTGCGAGGCACAACGACCGATCTATGGTTTCAGTCAGCCAAGTTACTGGCGTGATGTCGGCAACACTGATTCACTACTGCGGGTCAACTTAGAACTCGTCAACGGTTCAGTTTCGGAAGCCGTTCCATCCGGAACCGAAGGCCTACTTATTGGCAAACACGTATCGATTGCTAAAGGAGTTCGATTAGGCAAGCCGACAGTTATAGGTTCCCGCAGCAAAATCGGAGCTTCGACGGAGGTGGCACGAAGCGTCCTCTGGGAGCAGGTTTCCCTGGATCGGAATGTCGTCGTGCGAGACAGCGTCCTCGCAAGTCACGTTACTGTTGCCGCTGGCGCGATGATCGATCGATCGATCATCGCGCACAATGCCCGGATCGAATCGGGTGCAGTCATCATTAACGAGCAAATCGAACCTGATTCAGTAATTAGGGCTGGATAATCGCTATGAATGAGATCCGCTTTGGAACCGATGGATGGCGCGCTGTTATCTCAGACGATTACACCTTCGACAACGTTCGTGCAGTGACTCAAGCAACAGCTGACTACCTGAAACATCGAAATTCCACTTCTGGAATAGTAATCGGCTACGACACGCGATTCCTCTCTGGATCATTCGCGGGTGCCGCTGCCGAAGTAATGGCAGCAAACGGAATTCCCGTTGCGCTCACCTCATCTTTCGTACCGACACCAGCGTTGTCATTCAACGTTCTGGATCGTAAGGCAGCCGGCGGCATCATGATCACCGCGAGTCACAATCCAGCACGTTGGAATGGATTTAAATTAAAATCCCCGGAAGGTGGAGCTGCCTCTAGCGAAACGACAAACGAGATCGAAAAAATAATCCCTGAGGTAATGACCGGCGGTCGTATCCTACAAATGCCACTTGGTGAAGCCGAAGCAAAGGGCCTTGTCGAACGGATCGACGCACAGAGTAGCTACTTGAAGGCTATCTGCAATTTGGTGGATATCGATGGTATACGGAACGCTGGACTCAACGTTCTTATCGACTCGATGTATGGATCAGCCATGGGTTGGAGCTCAGCCGCTATCGGTGAGGGCGACACTAATGTCCGTGAACTCCGCGGGTATCGCAATCCAACGTTCCCCGGAATCAATGCGCCAGAACCAATAGCGGTCAATCTCATTGAAACGATGGATTTCATCACACAAGGTGAGTTTGACATTGGAATTGCAACTGACGGAGACGGCGATCGATTAGGCGTCATCGACGAGCAAGGGCGTTTTATTACGCAATTAGAAACGTTTGCCCTTATAGCGTATTACCAACTCGCTATATTAGATCGAAGGGGAGTGATCGTCCGGTCAGTCACAATGACACGAATGATCGACAAACTTGCCGAGCACTTCGGATGTGAAGTCCAGGAAACGCCCGTCGGTTTCAAGCACCTCGGCCCTCGCATGGCTGAGACAAACGCGTTAATTGCCGGTGAAGAGTCAGGAGGCACGGCGGTACGCGGACACATCCCCGAACGGGATGGCATCCTGGCTGGTCTGTTTATGCTCGATTTTGTAGCACGAACTGGACTGAAACCTTCTCAATTACTTGAGAACCTAAAAGAAATAGTTGGCGAACACGCATACGATCGATTAGATGTGACAGTCCGTAGTGAAGAAAAGACTGAAATCCTCGAGCGTATCAGCGAAGCAAAACCAGAATTCGTAGGAGGGTTGCCAGTAACCAATCGCGATACAGTCGACGGTTTTCGATTCACCGTAGAAGGTGGCTGGTGGCTTTCACTCCGCTTCAGCGGAACTGAACCGTTGCTTCGCATCTACGCTGAAATGCCGTCTATGGATCAGGTTCAACAAGCATTACAAGATGGTCAGGAACTAGCCGGAGTTGCACTTTGACAGAATTTCGTCAGATAACTGACTCCCTAGTAGACGCATGATAAGAAAATCCACATCTCCCTCTGCCGAAGAGTCGCTAGACGACCTGACACTCTTCGCACGCCTCGATCAGGATGAAATGGGTAATCAGATTGCTAAATTAGGCGATCAAATTCGTGACGCATGGGTTGTCGGTAAAGGATGGGAAATTCCCACTTCGTTTCAAACGCCCGATCGAGTGATCGTCGTTGGAGTAGGTGGGTCGGCGATCGGAGGAGATATAGTCTCGATGATTGCCCGCACCATCTCTCGGGTTCCTGTCGACGTAGTTCGAAACTATCTAGTCCCACAAGCAGGACCTCGTACATTAATCGTTGCTTGCTCAGTATCAGGAGACACTGAGGAGACCTTGACGGCCTTCGAGACAGCGCACCACCAAAAAGGGATGAAGTTGGCCATCACAGGCGGCGGTCAACTTGCAACTTTCGATGGTCCCTTAATCACATACAGTTGGGAAGGACACCCGCGTAGCGCTTTCGGTTGGGGGCTCATGCCACTAGTTGGTGTGCTATCCACCCTAAAGATTCTCCCAATTAGCGACACCGACATAGAGATCGCCGCGAAAGCTCTGGATGCGAATGCGACATCATATGGCATTGATGTCCCTACTGAATTCAATTCGGCGAAACAACTTGCGATTCGCCTTCATGGACGTTTGCCCTTCATCGTCGGAGCTGACTTTCTTGAGGTCGCAGCACGACGCTGGGCAGGGCAACTCCAAGAAAACGCCAAACAATGGGCGTTCTTTGGTGCCATCCCCGAGATTAACCACAACTTACTAAATGTCCTCGGACTTCCGCAGGCAGGCCTAGAACAATTAGAGGTCGTCTTACTTGACGCTGAAATCGCTCATGAACGCAATCGTCGGCGGGTCGAACTAACTAGCACAATGCTTGATGAAGCCGGTATAGCGAACAGCACTGAAATCAGCTCGGGTGCAAGCACATTAGAATCGATATTACGCGCATGTAGCCTTGGAGATTGGGTATCTTACTATTCTGCAATATTAAATGGAGTCGATCCAAGTGACACAAAATCAATCGAAACATTTAAGCAACGAGTACGTTGACCTGCGCTTCCTACACAAGCGCCAAGTCATGGGTGACTCTTAGCGCTTGGTAAATTGAGGAGCCTTACGAGCGCGTTTCAAACCAGGCTTCTTCCGTTCTTTCACACGTGGATCGCGCGTCAGCAGTCCCTGCAAGCGTAATGGGCGCCTGTTGGCCTCATCAGCAACTACTAATGCCCGCGCAACACCATGCTTGATTGCACCTGCCCAACCAGCAACTCCGCCGCCTCGAACCTTTGCCTGTACGTTATAGCTCTTGTTCTGATCTAGCGCTGAAAGCGGTTCGATCGCTTCGTTTCGCAATGATGCACGCGGAAGCGCTTCTTCAAAAGGGCGACCGTTGATCACCACCGTGCCATTGCCCGGATAAATCCGCACTCGAGCGATTGCGGCCTTGCGACGGCCAAGACCATAGAAATAGCGTTGCTCAGTTGTCATCTAATCTTCCTCGCTCGCAGTAGTCGGATTCTCATCATAATGAGACCTCACTGCCTCAACCACATCATTTTTCTTCCAGCCTGGACTGATTTCGATACCGAGCCGTTCCGCTTCAGTATCAAGTTCGGCTCTACGGTACCGCGACAAAGATCCAGTCAATCGCTTTTCGTCAGATATCGTTTGACCTTCGATTTGGTCCCGAGATTCCACTGATGACTCAACAGCAGCAGTGGCAACCTCAGCCATCTGGCGAGCGCGCTTTACGGCTCGGACACCTGTCCCTGATCGAATCTGTGCTTCATGCGGATGATCTGCACCCAAGTAAACTTTCAGATGGCGAAAGAGCTCACGGCCGCGAGAGTTACGCGGAAGCATCCCTTTCACAGCTCGCTCGACAACTCTTCTTGGATCACGAGCCATCTGCTCTTCGAGCGTGCGTTCGCGAATTCCACCAGGGTATCCAGTGTGACGGTAATAAATTTTACGCTTGGTTTTCTCACCGGTAACGGCAATCTCAGCTGCGTTGACAATCACCACGAAATCACCCATCGGTAAAAACGGTTCATAATTAGGCTTATGCTTACCGAGCAACATCCGCGCGGCCTCACTGGCAACACGACCGAGCGGCCTATTAGCGGCATCAAGTACCTGCCAATTACGCTCCATTTTCTTGGCACTTAAGCGCAACGTTTTACTAGGCATCACACATCCTCGATCCGGTTTCAACACAGCCCTCAGTCCAATCGATGACTGAGGACGGGTATTGGACATTCAATAGAGTAAGTCCCTGGGGTGGCGCTGTTGGACCAACGCTACTAGGGGGACCATCGATCAGATCAACGAAATCGTCTGGCGTCAATACACGTTCACCAACACTAACCAACGCTCCAACTGTACGTCGAACTTGGTGCGGTAAAAAACCATCAGCTGCGATCGTGTATTCAAGCTTATGAGGGGACACTTGACGCACGGTACTGCAATGCAGGGTTCTGACAGTTGGATAATCCGGAGCAGTGCGACCACCAAACGCAGCCCAATCACACTCTTCTAATGGCAATCTATCTGCTGCTTCCATCATCGAAGTCACATCGAGATGTCCACGTCTTTGCCAGACACGAGTTCGTGATAACGGTGACCGTGTTCTCCCATATTCAATCATGTAGCGATACACCCGCGATAACGCATGTCTACGAGGTTCAAATTTCGAGTCAACTTCAACAACAGAACGGACCGCAAGATCATTGTCGAGAAAGTGATTAAGTCCAGAACGGACTGTCGCAACATCGTGTTCCACGTCTGTATCCAACATTGCCACCTGACCACGAGCATGAACGCCAGCATCTGTTCGACCCGCAAAGTGTGCACGAATCCGCGTGGCTGTAAATGACATCCAAGCATCTTCGAGTACCTGTTGAACAGTCCGACGTCCAGGTTGCAATTGCGATCCGGCAAATGCCACCCCGTCATACTCCAACAACAATGCTAGTCGACGTAGGTTCCCAAACATAGCAGAGCAGCCCACGCCAATCAGACAAGCTCAATACGAGCGATGCGCGCACCGTCGCCTCGACGCCGTCCCAATTTTACTACTCGCGTATAGCCACCTTGCCGGTCTTGGTAGCGCGGCGCGATCTCATCAAAAACCGCACGAACAACCGCTTCATCGTAAATGAAAGCTAATGCTTGACGACGAGCATGCAACGTTCCTCGCTTGCCAAGAGTAATCATCTTCTCGACAAACGAGCGGGTCTCCTTCGCCCGAGCTTCAGTAGTTTGGGCATATCCGTCGCGCAAAATTCCAGTTGTCAAGTTACGGAACATGGCGCGCCGCTGCGATGTGGGCATGTCGAAGCGTCTGCCATTTATTCGGTGTCTCATGCCTGTTTCCCCGGTGGTTCAAATTAGCTGGGCTAACTCGACTCGCGACCGGCCTCCTTCAATGCTTCCATCAACGCTGCACCTAATGCACCTACATCCCCATCTTCAGAATCATCGTCAGTCTTGGTGACCGAGGAATCCTGCGATCCGTCGACACTAGAAGTTGAGAATGAATCGTCAATTAAACCGTCAATAGCAAGATCCGTGCGCGGTGCAGAGAAACCAGCCGAGACCAACTTGTTTTTGAGTTCCTGATAAGACTTGTCACCGAAGTTTCTCAACGCTAACAATTCTTCCTCAGATTTTTCCAAAATAGCAGCAACCGTCAGCAAACCCGATCGTTTTAAGCAGTTATATGCACGAACCGATAGCTGCAACTGCTCAATAGTCACATCGTGCCCCTCGGAAAGCGGAACTTCTTCCTCTACCTCTTCAACCTCGACAACTTCAATGCCAAGGGACATAAAGGTTAGAAGTTGCTCACGGAGAATTTCAGAAGCGAACGAAATCGCTTGAGGCCCATCGACAGTTCCATCAGTCCAGATTTCCATATCAAGGCGATCGTACGTTGTGTCTTGACCGACACGCGTTTTGGAAACAGTGAAGTTAGCCCTACGAACTGGAGTAAAAATAGCGTCAACCGGAATCACCCCGATCGGTAGACCTTCGCTTTCGGTAGCAGGCACATAACCACGACCAGTTTCAACATTAAGGTCAACCACCAACGAAGCTTCTTTGGTGTCTAGCGACGCAAGTACAAGATCTGGATTCACGATTTCATAATCCGCTGTGGTTTCGATCTGACCGGCCGTGACATCACCAGCACCACCAACCTCTAGCAGTAGTCGTGCCGGTCTATCGGAAAAGGCTCGGAGGCGAATCTCTTTGAGATTAAGTAGGAACTCTGTAACGTCCTCCTTCATACCATCGATAGTAGAAAATTCATGATCTACGCCCTCAATACGCACAGACGTTATTGCCGCACCTGAAAGTGATGACAGCAAAACACGCCGTAACGAGTTTCCTAAAGTCGTACCAAAGCCTTTTTCCAAAGGCTCAGCTACGATGTGCGCGTAGTCCGATTCGTCGGTTTCAACCCGAATCTCGGGCTTCAACAGGTCCGTCAAGACACACCTCTCTCGCATCGTCAGTATCTACAATTCAAAAATGACTAGACGTGCATGTTCCATTCGTTATCGTGAGTAATACTCCACAACCGCACTCGGAATGAAATGCGGATCCCAATCCGTTGGGCCCGGTTGTTGAAGCATTCGCCCCTTCACTGATTCTCGATCAATCTCGAGCCAGCCAGGAACATCGCGACTCTTTATTTCTTCCTTGATAATTTTGAAGTATTCGGAACGCTGTCCTCGTGCCGAAAATGTAACTTCCTGACCAATCCTCACTCTCGCACTGGGAATGTCGAGCTTGTTTCCGTCCATTGAAATCAAACCATGCGTTACTAGTTGTCGAGCTTGAGGTCTCGTACTCGCGAAACCCAGACGATAGACAACATTATCGAGACGCTCTTCTAACATTAGCATCAAGTTGTCACCGGTCACACCGACCCGCTGCGCAGCTCTCTCATATACGCGGCGAAATTGCTTCTCCATCAGACCGTAGGCGAACCTTACCTTCTGTTTCTCAATTAACTGCTGACCACGATCCGATATTTTTCGACGGCGCAGTGACCGCGGCCCCGGCGGATAACTCCGACGCATCGATTTCGGATTACCCCAGAGGTCGGCGCCATAGCGGCGAGATTTCCGCCACTTTGGTCCGGTGTAACGCGCCATTACTCCACCCCTACCTAACTTCGCGGTCGACGCCGTGCACGAACTCCATTATGTGGAATCGGAGTGCGATCACGGATTGACGAAATACGGATACCTGAAGCCTGCAATGCTCGGATAGCAGCCTCGCGCCCAGGACCCGGCCCTTTAACCTGTACAGCAAGTTCTCTTAGTCCGTGCTCCTTCGCCCGTTCTGCCGCTCCTTCAGCTGCCAACTGTGCCGCATACGGCGTACTTTTACGTGAGCCTGTAAAACCTGCTGTTCCACCACTGCCCCAAGCGATCGCATTACCGTTTGGATCGGTGATGGTCACCACTGTGTTATTAAATGTCGACTTAATGAACGCTATACCTCGCGGTACGTTCTTAGATACTCGACGACGACCTCGACCCTGGGCACGACCCATGAGCCTGCCTTCCCCATAACGCGACTACTTCGTTCGCGCGACTTTCTTGTTACCTGACACTATTCGTTTGGAACCCCTGCGAGTTCTCGCATTCGTCTTAGTCCGTTGCCCGCGCAACGGTAAACCTCGTCTGTGGCGCTGCCCACGGTAGCAGTTGATCTCGATCAAGCGCTGTACATTTTGTCGCACTTCTCGCCGAAGATCACCCTCTACAATATGGTCACCTTCTACAACAGCTCGAATACGCAAAACTTCATCGTCTGTCAGATCGCGAACCATCGCGTCCAGCGCTACATTAGTTTGCTGGCAAACTTTTACCGCTGTCGAGTGCCCTATGCCATAAATATATGGCAACGAGAACTGGACCTGCTTATCGCGTGGGATGTCCACGCCTGCGATACGAGCCATGCTCGACTCCTTGAATACCCTTTGATTTCGCTATTTTAGCCCTGTCTAACCTTGAATCTCGGGTTCCTCTTATTAATTACGTATAATTTGCCTTTGCGTCGGACGATCTGACAGTTCTTATCGCGCATCTTTGCGCTTCGGAGCGAAGTCTTCACCTTCATCGTGCCATCCCTATTTCAGCTCAAAATCAAGAACGAACCGCACCTTAGCGGAATCGGTAAGTAATGCGTCCACGCGTCAAATCATATGGACTTAGCTCAACCAAAACGCGGTCACCAAGGAGAATCCGAATATAATTCATCCGCATCCGTCCTGAAATCCCCGCAAGGACATGGTGCTCGTTCGGTAGTTCGACGTCGAACATCGCGTTCGGGAGTGCCTCCTTTACGATACCTTCGACTTCGATAACCTCTTTATCTTTTTTCTCCTTTGGCTGCCGTTCTCGCTGAGTTCGTCCTTTTCGTGCCATAACTTACTCACCCACTAAATGCGGGTGAGTACCTCCGGCCCGTCTTCAGTGATCGCGACGGTTTCCTCCCAGTGCGCTGAGAGGCTGCCATCACTCATCACGACTGTCCAACGATCATCCAATTCCGTCGTCGTTGGATGCCCTATCGCAAACATCGGCTCTAGGGCAATTACCATACCTGAGCGGAGCGGCATACCCGTCCCAGGACGACCCTTGTTAAGAATATGCGGCTCCTCATGCATAGCACGCCCCACACCGTGTCCACCGTACTCGTCAATAATGCCGTATGGGCCAGCATGATTACCTATTGCATAGGAGATATCGCCAAGGTGATTCCCGATCCGTGCACTCTCAATACCGCACCAAAGCGCTTCACGAGTTGTCTCAATCAATTGGTGCGCCTCCTGCGATACATTCCCGATTGGTGCTGTGAAAGCAGCATCAGAAACCCATCCTTCGTATGTCGCCCCTAGATCGATACTAACGATGTCGCCCTCCTTGAGGACTCGCTCGCTCGGAATGCCATGCACCAATTCCTCATTTACAGAGAAGCATATCGCCCCAGGGTATGGTGGGCGTCCACCTGGTGCGTACCCCTTGAATGTCGCTACTGCGCCGCGTTTCTCAATCTCTTGAAATGCCAGCTCATCTAGTTCAAAACCCGTTATTCCTGGCTTTATCGCCTCCATCAGTAACGCTCGAATTTCAGCATTGATACGCCCTGCTCGACGCATCTGACTCAATTCGGCCTCTGACTTGAGTTCGACCGGCATATTAGTCTACGCCCCTGAGGCCTGAACGGGTACCGTTTCGATGGCAGCCATCAGACGTTTGGTTATAGCCTCTGGATCTCCCGTACCATCTATAGGGTAAAGTTTCGCATCGGCCTCATAATATTCCGCAAGCCGTTCCGTCCAAGCACGATTCGTGTCAAGGCGAGCTTTAACAGTCTCTCGTTGATCATCAGCACGTTGAGTCAACTTCGCCCCTTCGTTGTCACACTGACCAGTGATTTTCGGCGGATTAGTGATCTCGTGATAGATCGCACTACATGTCGAACAAGTCCAACGTCCTGTAAGTCGACCCATTAGTTGCTCTTCAGGCACTTCGATATATAGCACTGCGTCGATTAACGAATTACGCTCGCTCAATGAATGATCAAGCTCTTCCGCTTGCTGTATTGTTCGCGGGAATCCATCGAGCATAATTCCTGGATTAGCATCAGGCTGAGCAATACGTTCAAGCAGCATGGCGATAGTGACCTCGTCCGGAACGAGCTCCCCTTTATTCATGTATTGCTGCGCACGTCTCCCTAGCTCAGTACCTGCAGATGCGGCATCACGAAACATATCTCCTGTCGAGATATGAATTAATCCTATCTGCTCTGCAAGTATCTGTGCTTGTGTACCTTTACCAGCGCCAGGCAAACCAAGAAGAATCAAATTCATTAGCGAATAAACCCTTCATAGTTGCGCATCATCATCTGTGCCTCTATCTGACGCATCGTGTCAAGAACAACACCCACAACGATTAGAAGTCCAGCAGCACTGATCGTCAGTGCCTGAACATTCGTCAACCGTGTAGCTAGAAAAGGCATAACGGCAACTATGCCAAGAAAAATTGCTCCACCCCAAGTAATCCGAACCAACACACGGGTGATGTATTCCTGTGTCGGTCTCCCCGGCCTGATCCCCGGGATAAACCCTCCCTGCCTCTGTAAATTATCTGCTAGATTTTGCTGTTGAAAGACGACCATCGTGTAGAAAAATGCAAAAATCATCACCATCAGGAAGATCCCTAACCAGTAAAGTAAGCCTGTCGGTGAAAGAACGGTTTGAGCAAAATCGGCAACACTAGCAATCCAAGAAACATCCGCAGTTTCAGCAACAAATTGAGCGACTACGGGCGGAAAAATCATAATGGAAGTAGCAAAGATAATCGGGATCATACCGGCTGTATTAACACGTAGTGGTATGAATGACTGACCCTGTTGCCGATACATCCGCCCGCTACGAAATGTTGAGCGCGCGTACTGGACCGGTATCCTACGTTGCGCTTCCTGAAACAACACGATAAAAGCAACGACCGCAACCGCAAGAATCGCCAAAAGGAACATCGAACCAATCGCTTGACCAGTACCTCCGAGAAAAACTTGCGCAAAAAGTCCAGGGAGCCCCGCTACAATACCGCCAAGAATGATCAACGAAATTCCATTACCGACACCGTGTTCTGTTATGAGCTCGCCAAGCCACACAAGAAACATCGTCCCCGCAACTAGTGAGAATATAGTTGCGACAGTGGGTAGCGCGTTCGCTCCTGTGAACCCAATGTTAGATACACCACCTAATTGTTGAATCAAAAGAAGCTGCGCATAGCCCTGAAAGGCTGCCAGTGGCACTGTCATCCAATGTGTGTACATCTGAAGTTTATTGCGACCTGCTTCACCTTCCTGCTGCAATGCTTTGAGCTTGGGCACTACTGGACTAGCTAGCTGCATGACAATCGTCGCTGTGATGTACGGGTACACGCCCAAAGCTGCAACTGAAAGATTTTCTAATGCACCTCCGGAAAAGATGTTCATGAAACCGAGAACCGCGTTGTTGTTAAATGTTTGCTCTAACGCTTCACGATCGACTCCCGGTACGGGAATGTGTGCAACAAAACGAAAGATCAATAGCATTCCTAGTGTGAACAGAATCTTCGTGCGAACGTCCGGTTGACGAAACGCCTCGGCAGCCGCTGTCAGCAGGCCTTGTTGTCCACCAGAAGATTGCCCTGTACTACCGAGTGCCACTTCCTAGTTACCTTCATCTTCAACGGCATCGGAATCTGACCCGTCAATATCGGTCTTAGGTTCCAATGCATTTCGTCTGTGAATCCGATTACGTACGCGTTTTACGGCAGGTGATAATTCCTCAAAACTGCCGCCTGCTGCAGTAATCGCTTCCTTTGCTGCCTGTGAAAAACGAGGGGCTTTGATTTCTAAGGCATAGGGTAGTTCACCACGACTCAGCACCTTGAACGGCTCATCAACATCATGAAGTAATCGTGCTGCGACTAACGCTGCTGCATCTACTGCAGCCCCTGCCTCAAAGTGCTGAGTGAGATCTTCAAGATTGACCGGCTGGAAATCCACTCGGCGGAAATTCCGGAATCCGCGCAATCTCGGCAAACGACGAACGAGTGGATTCTGACCACCTTCGAAACCTGGCCTTATCTTGGCTCGCGCCTTTTGACCCTTTAAGCCACGACCGGCGTACGTGCCCTGGCCTGTCGCATTACCTCTACCGAGACGTTTGCGTGTTCTTTTTGCACCCGCCGGTTGACGCAGTGTGTGTTGGTCCATTACTGGACCTCCTCAACGGTTACCAGATGCTTAACCTTTGCCGTCATACCCCTAATCGCGGGGGAGTCATCATGTGTCACTGTGTGATGGAGTCGCTTCAAACCCAACGCTTTTATCGTCCGTTTCTGATCTTCCGCAAATCCGATCGAGGATTTGGTCCAAGTTATATTAAGTTTGCTTGCCATTGTTTAATCGACCTTAAGCCTGAGCTAACTTGAGACGTTTCTTCCTAGCCTCGTCTGGCAGTCTAAGAGCGCGCAAACCTTCGATCGTGGCCCAAGCAACGTTCACAGGGTTGTTTGATCCAAGCGATTTGGTCAAAACATCTGAGATTCCAGCTGCCTCCATCACGGCCCGTACGGCTCCACCAGCAATCAACCCGGTACCGGCAGCCGCGGGTCGCATTACGACCTTCGACGCCTTGAATTTAGCAACATAATCATGAGCAATCGTCGATTCACGCATCGCCACGGTGAACATTGAGCGTCTGGCGATTACACCACCTTTTCGAATTGCCTCTGGAACTTCGTTTGCTCGTCCCATTCCTACACCAACTCGACCAGCACCATCACCAATGACCACGATCGCCGTAAATGAAAAGCGACGCCCACCCTTAACAACTTTCGCTACACGATTGATATAAACAACTTTCTCGATGAACTCTGATCCTTCATCTTCCTCGCCACGACGACGATCGCGCCGACCTCGCCCTTGATCTCTTCGTCCTCGTCCGCCACGACCCTGACCACCGCCACTTCGGGACCCACGATCACCGCTGCCACCTCTAGACTGGCCTTGGGAGTTTGCTACCGGCGCTGCCTCTTTTGACCCTTTATTTGAATCGGGCTCCGGCACTATTTCTGACGATCCGCTTGCCGAATCAACTGACGATCCCTCTTGTGCCATCTAGAAATCCAGCCCTTCTTCTCGAGCAGCAGCAGCAAGTGCTTGTATTCGACCGGCGTATTGAAATCCCCCTCGGTCGAATACAATTGTCTCTACACCCACAGCTTTCGCACGCTGAGCAATTAGCTGACCTACGCTTTTTGCACGGTCGCTCTTCGTATTACCACCCCCACGTAGCGCCTGTTCTAAATCCGAGGCCTGCGCTAAGGTGCGTCCAGTATCATCATCAATTACCTGAGCATAGACATACCGGTTCGACCGAAACACAGCGAGACGTGGACGATCTGCGGTACCACGGAGATTTTTTCGCACACGAACATGTCGGCGCAAGCGAGCAGCACGAGCAGTTTTCTTGCCAGCCATAAGCTAGACCTTCGCCTTCCCGGCTTTCTGCCGAACATACTCACCGAGATATCGCACACCTTTGCCGTGGTACGGCTCAGGTGGACGTACACGACGCACAAGAGCTGCCTGCTGCCCAACAACTTGTTTATCTATACCGGTCACGTGAACGAGTGTCGGCGTCTCCACCTCAAACTGCGCACCATCAATCGGTTGAACTTCAACTGGGTGCGAAAAACCAACGTTAAGAATGAGCTGGCTGCCTTGTAGAGCGGCACGGTAACCTGTTCCTCGCAGTTCAAGCGACTTACGAAAACCTTCAGTTACCCCAATCACCATGTTAGCGAGCAAAGCACGAGTAAGTCCGTGCAAAGCACGGTGCTGCGGTGTGTCCGATGAACGAGTAACTACTAGGTGTTCTGCGTCTTGGCTCACGCCAATCGCAGGGTGCACCTGCATACTCAACTCACCTTTTGCCCCTTTAACAAAGCAGCTCTGGCTATCCAGCTTTATGCTGACGCCATCAGGAATCTTAATAGGTGCCTTACCGATCCGTGACATCCTTAATTCTCCTACCAGATGTAACAGAGCACTTCGCCACCGATCTTGCGACGCCAAGCCTCTCGACCTGACATCACACCTTGCGAGGTACTCATTACGGCAACACCGAGGCCACCGAAAACGCGCGGAATCTCTTGTTTATTGACGTAGACACGTAACCCTGGACGAGACACGCGACGAATTCCGGAAAGAAGGGCTTTGCGATCCTCCCCGTAACTGATCGCAAGCTCGAGAAACTTTCGCGAACCTTCGTCAACTTCTTCGATCTCGTTAATGAATCCTTCTTCACGAAACACCCCAGCAACAGCTCGCTTGGCGTTAGATGCGGGGACTCGTACCGTCTCGTGACGGGCAGAAGCCGCATTGCGAATGCGAGTGAACATGTCTGCCATAGGGTCTGACATACTCATTTGGGTCTCCCTGCTTTCCGAACTTGAAGCTCCAACTACCGACTAAACGGCATCCCGAGCAACTCCAGTAGTCGCTTGCCCTCTTCGTCAGTGCCTGCTGTCGTCACGATATTGACTTGAAGTCCACGTACTCGATCAATGTTGTCAAAGCTGACTTCAGGAAAAATCAATTGCTCAGTCAGGCCAAGAGAATAGTTCCCATGGCCATCGAAGGCGTTCGGCGCCACACCTCGAAAATCCCTCACTCGCGGCAATGCAGCGGTTACAAGTCGATCGTAGAACTCCCACATACGCGCACTACGAAGGGTCAACGCGAGCCCGATCGGATTACCTTCCCGTAGTTTGAAGTTAGAAATCGCCTGCTTTGCTCGACGGACATACGGACGCTGGCCGGTGATAGCCATCAAATCATTAGTCGCTGAATCAACCGCGTTCGCGTTGTCTATAGCCTCACCTAACCCCATGTTGACTGCAATTTTTGAGAGTGTCGGCACTCTCATCGAGTTTGTGTAGTTAAATTCGCGCATCAACTGTGGTGCAAGCTCTTCTCGATGTTTCACACGAAGACGCGGTTCGCCTACAGAATCGACTGACGTGAAAGTTTCAGTTGTCATCGTGAGCTCCCTAATCGATCGCTTCATCACAGCGCTTGCAAAAACGTACTTTGCGACCATCCTCGAGCATGCGGAATCCAACCCGTACCGCTTGATCACAATTCGTACACACAAGCGCGAGATTCGAAGTATCAATCGACGCTTCGGTCTCTACGATACCGCCCGGGTCCTGAGGTGACGTCCCTCTGCGGTGACGCTTCACCATGTTCACTCCCGTAACGATCGCCCTACCTTTGTTAGGAGAAACTCCTCGCACTTCGCCTCGCCGTCCTCGATCACGACCCTGCAGGACTTGCACCGTATCGTCACGCTTAATTTTGGCTGCCATATTGCTACAGGACCTCCGGTGCCAATGAGATGATCCTCATAAAGCGACGGTCGCGGAGCTCGCGTGCAACGGGACCAAAAATCCGCGTACCTCGAGGGTTGCCCTCTGGATCGGTCAACACCGCTGCATTCTCATCGAACCTGATCACTGAACCATCAGAACGACGCACCGGTTGACGAGTGCGCACGATCACAGCACGTACAACATCGCCCTTACGAACGGTACCGTTAGGTTGAGCATCTTTTACGGTCGCTACAATCGCATCGCCAACACGGGCGTAACGCCGACGAGTTCCACCAAGTACACGGATACAAAGCACTTCGCGAGCGCCAGTGTTGTCGGCTACAGTAACGCGTGACTCTTGCTGAATCATTGCTAATCAGCCTTCTGCTCTTCTTCAGTCTCGCTTGATGCAACTGCCTCATCCGAATCACTAACCTCAGCTAGCTCTTCAGTTGCTGGCATTTCATCGGGAGTCACACTATCAGTGATATCAATCCCCGTATTATCGACCAATGCGCCGCCATCAGTAGAGCTCGTCTCAGCTTCAGCAACAGCGCGAGCGGCACTGCGCTGCACTTCATCGACAACTTCTTGGCCGATTGACTCCGGCGCCACTTCGGCGACTGCTCGCTCGGTCAGAACTTCTACAAGGCGCCACCGTTTGAGCTTACTGACTGGACGACACTCTTCAATACTTACGAAATCACCACGGGTAGCAGTATTCTGTTCGTCGTGTACGTGATATCGCTTCGTGCGCCGAATCACCTTACGGTAGATTCGGTGACGCGATGCACGTTCCACTTCGACTACTACAGTCTGATCGTTAATATCAGAAACTACTGTACCAACACGTATCTTACGGTTAATCACCTGCTCTTCAGCCATTCAATATCCCCTATGCCTCATCGTTATCGGCGTCCGCAGCTGCGAGAATCGAACGCTCATTTAGTAATGTCTTAATCCGAGCGATACGGCGGCGTGCATTACGCACTTGCGCCACGTTAGCTAATTGCCGCGTTGCGGCCTGAAAACGCAGATTGAACAACGCTTGATGAGCTTCCTCTAACTCGCCCTCTAATTCTTCGTCGGTTCGAGCGCGAAGCTCAGTTGCCTGCTCAGAAGCCATCAGAATGTCTCCTCGCGAGCTATCACTTGCGTCTTTACAGGCAATTTATGATGAGCTCGACGGAATGCTTCACGAGCCGCATCTTCAGGAACGCCAGCGATCTCAAAAATGACACGACCTCGTTTCACGACAGCAACCCAACGATCAGTTGCACCCTTACCCTTACCCATCCGTACCTCAACCGGCTTTTTCGTCACCGGCTTGTCTGGGAAGATACGAATCCACACTTTCCCACCACGCCGAAGAGAGCCAGTAATTGCACGACGTGCAGCTTCTATCTGGCGAGAATCTATCCAAGCTGTGGTCTGTGCCTGCAAACCGAACTCACCAAACACAACCGTGTTACCGGTCTGCGCGGCACCGCGACGTTTGCCTCGGAATTGTTTCCGATATTTTGTCCGCTTCGGCATCAACATCGGTTATGACTCCGAACCTTCGACTGAAATAAGGCCGAGTGGATTTGCATCACCCGACACATCGCCCTTATAGAGCCAACATTTCACACCAATTACTCCATAAGAAGTTCGTGCCTCAGCCAGACCGTAGTCGATGTCCGCACGCAGAGTGTGGAGTGGTACGCGACCTTGCATCTCCTGTTCAGATCGAGACATCTCAGAACCACCTAGACGACCACCAATCTTGACACGACACCCCAAGGCTCCTCGTTGCATTGTCCTCTGAACGCCTTGTTTCATCGCCCGTCGGAAAGCAACACGCCGCTCCAGCTGGTCTGCTACAGAACGTGCCACCAAATACGCATCCAGCTCAGGAACTCGAATCTCCTCGATATTTAGTCGCACCCGCTTTTCAGTCGAACTCTGGAGCAGGGTCCGAAGCATCTCAGCATTCTGTCCGCCACGGCCAATCACAATTCCAGGTTTAGCGGTCTTCACAGTCATCGTGATCTGGTTCGCATTTCGGTCAATCAAAATTTGAGAAACTCCCGCCTCGGGAACAGTGTCAAGAATGAGATTTCGTAGCTTTAGATCTTCTGCTACAAGCTCCGCGTACCCTCGCTCTGCAAACCACTTAGACTGCCAGTCTTTGTAGACGCCTACTCGAAAACCGTAAGGATGAACTTTTCGCCCCATTATTAGTACTGATCTCCCTCAACGATTACCTCGATGTGCGCATAACGCCTTAGGCGAGGTGCGACACGCCCGCGTGAACGAGCCTTGAAACGCTTTAGCATGCGACCTTCATCAGCAACTGCTCGCTTTATGACAAGTCCGTCAGGATTAAGATCGAAGTTGTTCTCCGCGTTCGCAGCTGCTGAGCGAACCACCTTATGAACCATCCTCGCTGACGGTGCAGGTAGAAATTCGAGCAGCGCAAGCGCTTCTGTAACCGGCATACCCTCGATTTGATCAAGCACCAAACGCACCTTGCGCGGCGATACTGGTTGGTCTGTGGCGAG
>Ga0310344_10000244_pt1 | contig 44556 bp, 39 predicted proteins | sample HC15DNA20200_MG_FD_203801 | JGI IMG/M metagenome (GOLD analysis project Ga0310344, IMG submission 203801) | Marine microbial communities from station ALOHA, North Pacific Subtropical Gyre - HC15-DNA-20-200_MG | ecosystem: Environmental > Aquatic > Marine > Oceanic | place: Pacific Ocean: North...
TGGATGACATTCCCGTTGCTTCACCCGTTACTGGGGCAGGAGGAGAACCAGGAGGAAGGACGCGAGAAGAGAGAGAAGCCGAGGCTCAAGCCCTGCTTGATGAAATGAATAGGAAGAAAGCAGCCTTGCGCCGATAAGCAAATTGAGCAATTTAAATATTTTGAGCAATGCCTTTAACTCTTGAAGAACTAACACAGACTCAATTATACCAAGATCTGGAAGAAAAGGAGCAGGGTGATCTTCTTGATGAGTTCCTTGGTCAACAGGTTGAGGAAGGAAAGCTGAATCATTGGGAGAAGTTTCTTAACTCTAGGAGAACCCAACTTCAAGGGCGCTATAATCAGGAGTCTGACCGACGGAAAAAATACCTTGGTCGTGAACACGCACTTCTTCGCTCACTAGAGGATAGTTATATTAATAGCTCTAGTCATGCTGAAATGGTTCGGCCATTAACGAACTACATGCAGCAGATAGAGAAGCTAAGAAAAGAGCAAAGCCAAGAAGATGCGAAAGCCGAGAAAGAGAAGGAACTCGCACAAGCGGTAATTGATGGCGAGTATAAGCTTTGGAGAGAGCACGGCATCTCTATGAGAGGCGAAGCTGCTACGGGTTGGGAAGAAACAAAAGGCTTCTTAGGAGAAACGGCCCTATTGGCGAAGGATATTGTTGTAGGAACTCAAGGGCTTGTATCAAGTGCTCTTCAGGGGCAACCACAGAAGAAATCGGAACATGAGCAAGCTTTCCTTGATGCAATGAATGGAGGAGCCTTTGGTGACCCATCAGACAAGTCAACTTTAGGTGGAGCAGCTGTTACCTCGAAGGGGTATAAAAGGTTAAGGGGTCTGATTCAGGACGGGCGCGAGCGGGAAAATTTTGAAAAGTATATTGAGGCTAATGCAGAGGAGTATGGGTTTAAGCCTGATGAGGCAAGGGAAGCAGATCCTAATAAAACTCCCGAAGAAAATTTAAAAGACGAACAGAAAGAGTTCGCCTCTGGATTGGCTCAAAAATGGATCGACGAAGAAGATATTGAGGATTTGCCTAAGCGTGATTCTTGGGATCCAGGGAATATAAACGATGAGCGCAGATTGCGAGCAAAGCGAGCTAGAGAGGAACTAGAAAAATTAGGTTACGCACCAGGCAAGGAGCAAGATGATCTTATCCAGAAGGTTTCTGATAGTCTTAAGCCTTTTAAAGATCATACAGAACCTTATCGGATTGATTCTGCTGGAGAGATTGAGTTCAACCCTCTTCATCTTTTAAGGAATAACCAGTCGGCAGTGGCTTCAGAAATTATGGCCACTGATTTGCCTAAGAATGTAAAGCGACGGGCAATTAAGAAAATCCCATCTTTGGCAGCAGATGCACAACAAGCCTTTCTTGATGTGTATGATGATCAATGGGGGGATATTCAAGAATATGAAGGGGATACAGATGAGCAGAAGATCAATTCCTTTCTGGAATCAAAACAGGGAAAGGGCTTCCTAAAGGGCTTTGGTCGGTTTTGGTATGCGTTTTTTAATCAGGCAAAATCTTCTGCTCTTTCCTTGAAGGCAGGACTTGCTGGTATGCTAGGCGACGAGCAGGCCCGTGAAGAGGCATATATGGGAATGGAGCAGCTTCAAAAAGATCTTAGTTATATAGGTCTTAGCGGGCTTCCAGCTTTTGCTTCCGAAACCGGTGCGCTTGCAGTTGATGTGCTGGTAGCAAGGGGTGGCGCTACTATAGCAAAAGGCGCTGTAAAAATAGGAAGGTATAACAAAATAGCAAAGCTGGAAAAAAAGAAGGGTTTTAATCCCGATAAACTTCCAGCTGATCTAAAGAAAGATTACGGAAGATATAAGGCAGTCCGCGAAAAGGCGATGACAGGAGCAATGGTGGCAGCTAGTGGTTCTGTTTCTGGGATAAAGACTGTTGGAGACGCAATGGAGGCAGGGCTTCCAAGAGACGAGGCAATTATCCTGGGAATTCAAGCAATGGCGATTACATCTCTTGTAACTTGGAAGGGAGCCAAGACAGGAGATGAGAGATTTGCTATGGGTCAGCTCCTTAAACAGAATGGACGAAAATTTTCAGAGTATCTTAAAAAAGATCTTTTAGCAGAAGGAGCAGAAGAATTTGTCGATGAGTTTCTTAATGGACTCGTAGTCCAAAGTCAGATTAATCCCGACCAATCTGCCGAAGAATTAGTAGGAAATGCTACTCATGCTTTTTTCCTCTCTATGATTTTCGGGGGAACTCTCAACCTTCCTGGTCAGGTAGTAGATAAAACTCAAAAGCTTGGGGCTCATTTTGCAAAAAGAAAAGAGGAAGTTCCAGAGGCCCCAGGATCTGAGCAACTTTCTGTTATTGAGGATCCTCCTATTCGGGATAATTCCGATGCCCGTCAAAGTAATCAGGCAGCACGTGATGCAATTGCTCAACAGGATTTAGATGAGCAGCTTAGGACTGCCACAACTGAGGAGGAATTAGCTGGAGAGGGTTTGCCTTCAGAGGGCTTATTATCTCAAGAAGCCGAAGAGCAATTAGTGGAAGAGACTCCAGAGACGGATAAACCTTCAGCTAAGAGGGTTCAGGATAAGGAAGGACGACGAGGGGTGGTAGAAACTTCGTATCCGGGGTCGCAAAGGCAACCCGCTTCATCAGTGGTAAAGTTTGATGATGGGACAACGAGACAGGTGCCTACGGATACGCTTTCTCCCCTTACAGCTGAAGAGGATAAGCCGAAAAAGAAGAAAGAGAGAGGGAAGAAGCAAGTTGAGGAGGATATCGATAAGTGGGCTGCCGAGGCAAAGGAGGCGGGGCTTACTCCGGGGTCGGGTCAGTTTGCGTCTTTCCTGAATGAAAGGGAGCGGCAAGAATACCCTGATCGTCGTAGAGGCAGCGAGGAGCATGATATTGAAGCTCTTAAAACGCAGCAGTTGTCGATTGATGCTGTTAAGGCTGGGGAAAAACCAGCCATGTGGGATGGGGGGGTGCGTAGCGGAGCAAATACTGAGGGGCTTAAAGTTATAGATGTTCCTGATGGGACAGGACCGGGTGGTGTAATAATTATCAAGGATACTAAAGAAGGACGCGCAGCAGCTGATAAGGTCATGGCAGCCTTTGCTCTGATGAAGGAAACAGGAGACGCGAGTAGCGAGAAACGCCACCGTATGCTGGGTGAGGCTTTTGGGTTTTCTAAAGAAGAAGTCGATGATTTTTGGCTTATGGGGGTTGCCTACCGCAAAATGGGCTCACCGACACCACCGGGAGCGCATGGAGCGACTGTTGGAGCCGTTAAAGCATTAGGTTTTGAAAACTGGAAACACGTTCTTAGAACAAAAAATAAACGAAACCGAGAAGCCGGTAAGCCAGAAGTTCCTGTTACCCGTGAAGAATTTGTAAATCTTTCGTATAAAGAGATCAGAGCACTTGCGAAGGGGAGCGAATCTGCCCAACAGCGTCTTGCTGCTAGAGATGAAAAAGGACCTGCTGGAGAACCAGGTGTTAAAGGTGAGCCTGCTCCTGAAAAAGCTCCTGAGAAAAAGGTTCAAAGCAGGTTCCCTAAAAAGCCAATAAATCTTGGAGGGGGAGTTCAGGCGACAAAAGAGGAAATGTTTGGTCCTGCTCCTAAGGGGAAGGAAGCCAATCCTAATTTAAACACATCTCGGTTTAAACTTGTAAACGAAGAGGGGCAGGAGGGGATTAAGCGGTTAGTGCATGGAAAGAGAAAGTCTAAAACCGACAGGCTTTATAATACAAAAACTAAAAAGTGGTTTACTGATACTACTAGAGAGAATGTTGATCGACCCGTTTCATCCATAGCTTTTAGGAATAAGAAAAAGGCTCAAGATGCGGCTGTTGAGTTAAAGCCAGAGGGAGGGAGAGTTGATGTTCAGAAGCGTTCCAAGAGAGTAAATGTAAATGAAAACTTTAGGGATGCCGGAGCTGATGCTGACGCACAAGAAACGCGAACTGCACTAATTAGTGGGAAAAACGCCCAGAACAAAGTTGCTCTTGAGGCGCTGTATGATCTTCCAGGAAAGGTAGAAGCGGATAGCAAAGGTGGACGAGCAGCAATGATCGATGCTGAGACGGGAACTGTTAAACTTAATCCAGAACATAAAGAAGTTTCTAACGCTGATGTTTTTGGAAGGGAGACTATACCTCAGGCTACAGCTTTGCGTGGGGCTCTTGATAATGATAATACTACAGATAGTCTTGTTCCTGCTTTGCAAAAAGCTGGCATACTTGAGGCTTCTGAGGACCAGCTTATTAACCCTGATGACGACTCCAGAGCAAAAGCAGTTGTTGCAAAAGTCCTGGTTAACGGAGATTCCAAGGTAGGAAACAAAACTTTAAGAGAGACTTTTGTTGACGCAATAAGTGAAAATGCGGAAGCGAGTAAAGAGGTTGAAAACATTCTTGATTCTATTAGAGGAACTCTCAAGGAAGCAGGAGATGTTACAAGAGACGTATTCGACAAAGGACGCACTGAGCTTGATCGCGTTTTAACGGACAAAGGGCAAACTATTTTAGGGACTGCTGCTAGTTTTACAGGGGATATTGATGTTGCTCCGATAAAAGAAAAATCTGGAGTTGTATGGGTTACAGCATCTCAGTTCGACAATCTTCATGAGCCAACTACTAAGCCTGGAGATAAGTTCGAGTCTGCGACTATTGATTCTAGTCCAGGGAAGCATCCTGGCGTTAAAGAGAATGTTCAATCAGGTTCAGTTCTTGAGGTCCGATCTGATGCGGACTCAGATGTAGTAGTAGAGCGTTGGCTTGTTAAATCTACTCACCCGCGTGAGGGAGGGGCTCAAAGGCATTATCTTGAAAAGATCCCCAAAGATAAAGCCAAGGTCGAAGGATTGCTTGGGAAGTATTTTCTAGACGAATCTCAACGTGACAGGATTCTTCAAGCTATTGATTTTGTGGGCTCTAATAAAACTGCAGCACAGTTACGTAAGGAGATGGAAAACCTGGCTAGGTTTGTATTTGGGAAAGTCGCTGGACCTGATTATGCTGATGAGAAACTCAATTTTGTAAGTTCAGATGATGCTCCTCCTGGGAAGTCGTATAAACATGCGTATCTTACACGGGATAAAGACGGCAATACTCTCATTAATGTAAATAGCGAAGTTTGGTATAACCACCTTCTTGCGTTATCGCAAAGCCTTGAAGGGAAGAATGATCTAGCACGCATTACAGTTGCTGAAGATTTTGCTAATCTTATTAACTCAATTGCTTTTGAGGAAGCGGGCCATGATGTAGCAGTTGGTCTCTTTGGAGACAATGAGGTTACTAGCACGGTAGATGAGTGGCTTGATATCGCAATGGGTGAAGGAACTGAAGCTATTGCTGCTAAAACCGCATTTATACGGTGGTATTTGAGAACTGTTGATGGTGCTTGGAAGCGAGATAAGACACCGAATGATTACTGGAATGACATTCTGAAGCTGGCAGGCAAAGTCGAAAAAGAAGAAGGAGATGTATTGCCAGATCTTGATTGGAAGGAGACAAAGTTACAAATTGGACATGAAACCTTGATGGGTCTTATTTCACAGTTGAGGAGCGGAAATACCGCACTCGACTTGCAGAAAATGACTCACACCTGGATGAATACTTTTGTCAACACAAAGGCTGGACAAGAGCAGGGTGAGGGAGGAAAGACAGCAAGACTTATTAAGAGACTTGTCGAAATGGCTTCAAGGGCTTTTGAGAGCATAAGAAGATATTTTCACGCACATAAAGAACTGTCTGCATTGCCACCGCGTCTTGAAAAGATGCTAAATCAATTAGATGCCGCTTTGGATGAGGGAGGAATAACGATTAATGACATCTTTAATATTGAGCAAAGTGCTTTAGAGCGAGCTGATCATGATTTGGACAGGTCCATGATGATGGCCGACCAAAACTGGGATCAGGAGTTACATGAAAAACAAGAGGCATTACAGGACGCATTGCGACAGGTTAAGAGCCTTCTTGTTGATACGGGATTAGACGACGAGGATGAAGCAGATGTAGGAAACTTAATTAATTATCAATTTAATCAGGACGCTAAGCGTTGGGAGATTCAGCTCAATGAGGACATTAGACCTTTGATTCCTATAGCCCAACGAAGCACGATAGAGAACTCCCTTCTATTTATTAATAATAGTGGTCGTCCTAATACTATCGCACAACAGTCATTGGGCGATCCTCGCACTGGATTAATTGGAGCCAAGGAATATGAGCGAGTTCTTAGTAGGCTGGGAGTGGTTGGAGTGTCTAGGGTTGAACCTGGAGACCCTAGAGCCCGTGTCTTGAGAGATGCAGAGTTTGGGAGAGCGCCTAGAGAGCCGCAGTTTGCCCCAGAAGTAACTGTTGATAAGGAAACAGGAAGAGAGCAAAAGGTAAAAGGCTTGCGAATTGTTGGACGCACAAGAGCTGAGCAAAAGGCGATTGTTGAGAATCTCGAAGATGAGGCTGCTGATGCAATTGCATCTAAAGTTACTACTAGCCGGATGACCGTAGGATCTAAAGAGATATTTGATGAAACGCAAGATCCTGCATGGGAGCCAAGACTCGCGGAGGCTTCAGGCCCTGTAAGAAAAGAAGATATGCTTCAAGAGTTCTCTAATGTTTTAGGGGACGCGCATAATAAAGCTGTAACTGCAAAACATGAGCAATTGCAGCAATTGGAAACTGCTGCTCCAAAACCTCCATTTACAGGAACTAAATTCGAAGAGGAATCAGCAAGAATAGATTCAGAACTAGAAGAATTAGTTGGATCTGATTTTCCTGCTCTTCAAGAGATCCTAGCTCTTGAAGACATATCTGATCTCAGTCCTCTTCTTAGAGGCGCAGTATTTGAATCCTCTAAGTTTATGCCTAAAGGCACACCTGTTCTTGTCAACATGGAGCCTGGACAAGTAATTAGCGGCAGAACAGGTGAAGGTCCAACTCCAGTAGGGGCTAGCGATGTAGGTGCAGGATACAAATATAAATACAAGGATAGGCAGCTTGATCGACTTAAGCATCTTTTGATTAGAAAAGGGCAAATAACGAGAGAGGCTCTTCGTGATCCTGGGGCATTGGGAATTCAGATGAGGGCTTGGAAGAAACAAAGAGATGTTTCTAAAAGCCAGCTTTCAAGGCTTTATGCTAATCTACCAGGTCGGACAGGGGTTAACTCCTTTGGCGACTTGCTTGACGAGTGGGGGAATGCAAAAGAAAGATCAAGAATTCGCGGAACTAGGAATATCTTTGATGATGCAGTTAGCGAGTTAACTAATACACCAGAAGAAGCAGCTAGTCTTCGAGCTGAACTCGACCGGCAGCAGGTTCTTCTTTCTTCAGTTAAGAAACTACAAACTCTTGCTGAAGAAATGGATCATGTTTTGCTTGGTGGGCGTGTGCCTGAAAGACTTCAATCTCTTAGGAGAGAGAGGAATAGCGAATGGGATTTCATTGAGCTACAAGATAGCGCTGAAAAATCCATTCCTTTTGGTTTGCCTGAAGCTCTACTTAGCTTCGGATTAGAGGGAGAAGGAACAACGGCTTTTGATCTTACTGCAAAAGAAGGAGTTTCCCTGGAAGATCTTAGGCTACATGGCATGGATGTAGAGGAGACACGGAAAAAGATTGATGATCTTTATGAGGTGTTAGCAACAGCTCCTGAAAACAGCGCAGAAAAGACCAGTGCTTTACTGCAATTGCAAAGCGAAGAAACGCAAAAGGTTCTTCAGGGGTATGGTCTTAGGATTCAGCACACTGATGCTTCAGGAAGAACCTTTGGTTTAACATTCCTTAATTCGCCTGATCCCGATTTTGCCGCAGCACTTGCAGGAGCAAAGGGGCAGAAGCTTATAGACCTTATGGGGAATGCTGTTTCTGGGGGAAGAATGTCCATTATCAATATGGCAGGAGGCAACACGGATCTTGCTGATGTTAAAGCAGAACAGTCAAAAGACTTTCCTTCGGATCGTATCGAGAGAACGGCTGTGGTTGCACGAATGCATAGCAGGGCAGCTCTTGAAGGAGAGCGACTGACCGAGAATCTTATTCATAGTCTGAGTAGAGCCGACCCCAATCTTGATTATGGGGTTCTTGCGACAGCAGGATTTCCTGCCTACAAAGAACGAGTTGAAGCTGGCACAGAGCTAGACCCGGAAACCAAGGAAGAAGTTCCTAAGTATAAGGAGATCTTGAGATTGGATCCTGACGCTTTTCTTGCTGTGGGAGCATGGCCGAATCTAAATGCACAAACAAAACAGACTGAAGAAATTATAGATCCTAAAACGGGAGAGGTAAAAACAGTCATAAAGACATATATTGATCCTGAGACGGGGGAAACGAAGCCTGTCACTTTAAGTGAATTTGTCGGACCAGATATAGGATTTAAACATCTAATGGGCTACGGACAGGACAAGGATGGCAACTTTACAGGTGAGCCTCACGTAGCTGAATTGCTTTTGGAGATTGGTTCTAAGCTGGAGTCAATGCTTCATTCTTCCTCTACTCAAGATAAGGCAATTATGTATACTGAGGAGGGTCTGACTCCAGCGGGATATGTTTATCAGTTGCTTGCCAATCCTTTGATCGATTTTCTTGCTAAAACGAAAGGAACCACAATAGATGGAGTGGAGGTTATAGACCTCCTTGTTAGGCAATGGGAGAGTTCAGATAGCAAGTTTGATAAACAAAAAGCTGTAAGACTAAGAAAGATATACGCCAATCTTGCGCCAGGTTTGGAAAATGCATCAGCTTTTGCGGATTCGAAAAATGCTGTTGGACCTGACAAGACGAGGAATCTTTTTAATGACTTTGTTTCACTTCGACGGTTGGCCAAAGTTTCCAATACCGTTTACTCTTCATCGTTAAGGCAGCTTGAGCACAACAGGGCTTTCCGAAGAGTTGTAAGAAAGAGCAGAAGTGCTGTGACTTCTGAACTAAGGGCAAATCAGACTCAAAGATATCCGATTAATCTTAGGATGTTAGCCCAAGCGGAAACGCAGGCAGAACATGCACAAAGGAGATTTGCAGCAAGTCAACTTGAAAGGGCCGACAGAGGTGAAGTTATTCCTCATGCAGAGCTGTTGCTTTTGCCTCGCGTAAATGCGAGGAAGATGATTAGCAACCTTACTCGCTTTAGGGGAACCAGTAATCCTTTGGTTATTAAAGAGAGGTCAGATGATCCTGGCCGTGGTGAAGTTGACACAAGTGCAGTTGCCAATAAGGGAATTGCGGATAGTTATTCTGGCTCTTCATATTTGCTTCATCAAAGCGAGAATGCCCAGCATTCGCTTAATGCTACTGAGTTATCAGAATTAACGCGGGAAGAGCGGTGGTCTATAACTCAAAGGCAGGAGCAAATGGAATTAAATGCTTTAGCTGACGAAAGGACTAAGATTCTGCTTCAGTTGCACGGTAATAGTCGCACAGCTGTTTTAAACTTTATTAATCAAAGAGAATTCATTCTTGAGGATAGGGTATTAGATGAAGCTACAGGAAAAACAATAAGGGTATATGATACTGAAGCTATAGATCAGGCGTTATACGCAAAACTTGAAAGGATCGTTATTGAAGGAAAAGACGACGGTGTGCGAGGACTTATTGACAGCACCGAGTCGACACCTAAAGAGGAACCAGAGCTTGAAACTGAAGATGTTACGTTCCGTCCGTATAAGCCAGAAGCTAAACCCGTAAAGAAACCAGCTATTGTTAACAGGGCATTAGAACGTCTTCGGAAAGCATATGGCATGCGTGAAGATGTTTATGATAGCGAAGGAAATTTAATCCAAAAGGGAGACCCTGGTCCGGGCCAGTTTGACGATAAGGGGGAACTGCTGGAGGGGACCAGGCCTGCTGAAGAAGAGAGGTATAACGACCTGGGTATGGCTATTACCTGGGTTCTGGAAAATGATGGTTGGGTTTCCACCAGGCTGGATCCAGATGAGGCCTCGTCTTCTTTACGTCAGAATATACCAGCTTCTCATACCCAGAATAGGTGGACAACGCTTCTGGAGCTAACAAGTCACATTCCAAATCTGAAGATAGTTAGAGGTAAGTCTCATAGGGATTCTGCGGATATTATCCCGTCGATTGCTTTTATTCCTGACCCTAATGAGCCGGTTATTCTTCTTCCTTTTAGAGAGGGCTCTCATATCAGGGATGAGCATATTCAGAAGGCACTTAAGGATGTTATAGTGTTTCTTGGGAAGCACGGCAATGTCGACGTTGTAGGGAAGGCCCAAGCTCTTCTTCAGCTCTTTGCTGATTACAACTCCGAGTTCGTCAAGATTGATGAGCGTCCTGATTTGCCAACTGCTCCAGGCGAAGGATATACGCAGGGAGGCAAGATAGTGCAGCCTACTACCAGAACTCGCTCAGAAGTGGTATCTGATAACGGGAGGGAATCTACAATGTCTCGGCTTAGGAGACATATTCGAGATACAGCCTTAAAGCAGCATGAGCAACTGGGGACTGTTGAGGACCAGATTCTTGAGCTAGAGAAAAATCTGGAGTTGCTTAAAGAAGGCCGGGAAGAAGAGGGTGCTGATTCTGCTAACTTGGAAGCCGAAATTGCGGTAACGCAACAGCAGTTGAGCGACTTGAAGAGAGCGGGTGCTCCACGGACGAGACCTTCTCAAACTACTCTGAGCAAGGCAAAGAGGGAGCTTAACTCTAAGAAGGCAAGGAAGAATAAACTTGAGAAAGGACTTAGGATTCTAAAAGCAAAGCTTGCAGGTGTAAAGGTATGGAAAGATGAGCAGAAGAAAGGCAAAAAGGGCAAGCCGTATAGATACGAGCCTAAGTTCTATAAGGAAGACGACCCTGAAGTTAAAGCAGGGAAGGTTGAAGCAGGAGATCCTGTTAGGATAAACGGGAAGTATCAATTTGTTAAAGTAGATTTAGAAGAAAAGGATATCGAAAAAATCGAAAAGAAGTATCCTAGGGCGAATCCTGGGGGCACGTTAAAAATAGACCCTAAGTTATTTGTCGGCATTCCGAGTGGTGTTACACATATTCTTCGTAGTGATGCGGCAGAGTTCATTAGAGATGCAGAGTCGGATCTCAAGCAAACCAAGAAAGAGATACGACAGCTGGAGCTAACTGTTGAGGAAGACAGTTGGGTTCAAAAGATTGAGAAGCAATTCAAGGCCAGGAAAAAACCGTTCAAGAATGAAGCTGCTGCCAAGGCTGCTATAACAAAAGGCCCCCTGGAGGGTTTCGGTGAACGTGCAGATGCGATTTTCACTATAGATGAAATCAAAGATGATAATGAAAAAGTTATCGGGTATATGCCCAGGCTTAAAGAGAGTTACATTGAACTCAACAAGTGGATCAATCTTGAGATCAGGGTTCTTGCTATAAGCAGGGCGCTTGATCTTCAGTTCGAGCAGATTTATAGCAGGGTAAGCGGGAACTCAGCAGGAGGTGAAGCTGTGCATGGGAATCCCCGACACGCTGCTTCTACTCTTAATCAAATAGCAGAGGATCTTAATAATGGGGAATACGACACAGCAGCAGATGTTATAGCTACATTTGTTACGTCGGATCATTTGAAGAACCTGCTTTCTCTTCTTTCTATTGGAAATGAGGTTGAATCCAATCCTCATTCAACAGGTCTCAATTTCTTATTGTCAGGCAAATTGATGCGTTCTGACAGCATGAGTGTTGTAGAAGACCTTAGGGTTGCCCCATTCGTTGAACAACCAGGCACACTTGCAGATCTTCTGTCTTTTGGTGACAGAGAGGGAGCGCCTTATACCGACGAATATAATGCTGCAACGGATAACTTTCATAATTTTATTCGTCGTAATGCAGATGATAGGGATCAGATTAGATTGGAGTTTCCTGCGGAATATGGGGAAGGGTGGCGTCAGATGGAAGAGGTGTTTGGATCTATGACGGAAGGTTTTGGAGAGTGGGTTGAACAATCTCCATTGAAGTCAAAGCTGTCCAGAGAAGATCAAAGAGCAATGGTGCTGAAGGAGTTTGCTATGCTGTTCTCGCCCTATATGGCTGTTCATGGGTCTTTGGAAAATGGCAATCAAAATGCTGATAAGCTTTTGAGTAATACCATGGATATGGTTCCTAACTTTGATGTAGAACCTAAAGGCTTAGAGCATGAAGAGATTGCGCCTCGTAAGGGAGTGAATGAAATGGAAGCCCGTCAGTTGATGAAGCTTCTAGGCCAAGAGACAATTAGTGAGATAGTAAAGAATAACAGGGAGCCTGGTGTTAGTGAGGAAGAGGTTGATGCCGATATCCAAGCGCTTTTTGACTCTAATGTAACGATAGCTACTTTGCAAAAGTTGGAGGGTCCGGTTATCAAGGCAATCATGAAGCACTATGAAAATGTGCTAAGAGATGAGCTTGAGAGGGAAAATAAAAATTTGCATGACGCATCGGCTATGTTGCCGGGATTAAACAACCGATATGAAGCTAGTAAGCGTTCTGATATTTATGAAACTAGAGAGCTTGAGCAAGGTCGGCTTTCTGCTGCTTCTCTCCTTGAGCCTGTAGATGGCTTGGTTGATGTTAGTGATTGGGACAAAGATAGGCTTAGAGCAGAGTTGCAAAAGGCAGGACTGCCAGTGGTAGTTAAGCGCGGCAACAAAATGGTCGATATTGTTGATGAAGAATACGACAGAATGACGGCAGCCCGAAAGACTAGGAATATCTTCGCTGATGAAAGAGAGGCAAGAAAAGCTGAGCTTCTTGTAGAGATCGATCAAATAGAAGATACGATTAGCAAGGTTTCTGATACCCGGAGTGACTTTGAGAAACAAGTTGAAGCCAAGAAGTTTCTTGAGGCTCTTTCCACTGACACTCTTTACGACCTTTTTGATGGGAATACGGAAAACATCAAGCTTGTAGATAGAATTCAAAAGCTATTCTTTAATAGTAGAGCTGGAACAATTAATGCAATTGCAGAAGCTATTCTTGATGGAGCCATTAAAGCCTCAAAGGAAGCGGATACACTCATGTCAATGCCTGTGAGGCAGGCTGTTGATGAAGGTGCTGATATTGCCCAGATTTTTACAGCTTTCCACGCAAGTGGTCTTACGGTTGTCGATAGCGGGAAGAATAGAGGAAAGAGAGTCTTTCGGTCTCCTTCTGTTGAAACAGAAGATCCTGCCAGCGGGTGGAGTGCTAATGTTGATGTTAGCGGGGCGTTTACAGAGATAGATCCTGAAACTAAGAAAGAGAAGTTTAACGAAGAAGCATTTGAGAACTTCTTCTCCAGGCTTATTTATCTCAAAGGGTGGGACCAGGAAGAAGACGCTAATTTGATTAGTCACTGGAGGAAGAAATTAAGAACCACGGAATACCCGACTAAGTCGAATGCTGTTAAACTTGTCCTAGCTACAACTGATCGTCCTGGTTCCTCTCTGCCTGTCAGAACTTCTCTGATGGTGGATGTTGAAGCGCTTGTTCAGGAGCGAAAGGATAGCCCAGAGTGGCAGGAAAAGGTCGCTAGGATCATGGAGAATATTGATCCTTCTTTTGATGTAGGACAAATCCAGACTGTAGCGAGCAGGTATCGAGCTGGAGCAAGAACAGAGTGGGAAGGCTATCTTGAGGCAGCTATTGCTGGCTATGAGGCTTATCTTAATAGGGTGGAGGCTGCTGTTAACAGTGTTCTCGGAGAAGGCATGGTTACTTCTAAACTTCCTGCTATTCCAGATACTGTAGAGGAATTTGTGAAGGCCGTTACTAGTGGAGAATTTGCTCAGGATATAAAAGATTTGCAGGGCTATGTTCGCTCTCTTGAAAACCCGGCAAAGGTTCTAGAGGATTTGCGGAAACAATCTGTTTCCAGGGCTATTGATGATCTTAGAAAGAATGAATTCTCCCCTGGAGTGGCTGGGGCTTTAACAGGGAACGCTCGGCCTGGACTGTATATTCCTTTTCGGTTCGGTAAAGGTGATGAGGCTGTTACTCTTGAAGATGTAATTGAGCAAGCTTTAGCTCTTGATTCCAGAGCAGAGCAATTGGAATTCATCAAGGATAAGCTTGCAGATTATTTTCAGGTTAATCTCGACACTCTCCTTGGTAGTGAGAACTTGCCGCAAGATCACCCAAATTACACGAAGGGTCGGATACATGACATCTTGGGGAGGAAGCTTGAGCAAGCTAAGACGAGTCTGAGGATGGTTGAAGATGAGTTGTTTGCTATAAATAACACTGAGCTGAAGGAGAAAAAGAGCCCTGAGTTTACTGGAAAGCTTTCTGGATATCTTAATGGAGAATACCGGAACGTCAGACTAGTTTCCAAAAATGACAATGGGACGGATCTTGAGTTGACGCAACGTGTAATCAATAGGATTGCTCATATCCACTCTAGGTTTTATGACGAGTTCTTTGACAGAGCTACAGATCTGAATCCTTACATTGCACATCAAAAAGCTTTGGCTCTTGCCGATGACGCGCTTGTGAGAAGGCATCAGGTGCGGCGTGCTGTGGAGAAAGCGAAAGGCCGTAAATATACGGTTTCGGGAGACCTTCTTGTTCCTTGGAATATTGATCAGAGGATCGAAAGAGAGCTTATCATTAATGACCTGGCTGTAACTGAAGAGAATAAACAAAGGCTATTTGACGAGATCGCTTTGTTTACCACAGCGGGTATAAGTCCAGATGATAAGGACATGCTTGATGTGGACAGAAAGTTCTACAGGGAGCCAATTGAGAAATTTGAAAAACATCGAGAGAAGGCAGATAAAGTCTGGGAGGCTTTGAAAAAGCAAGGCAGAGGGATGTTTTATGATTACGATAATTTAACTGAAGAGGAAAATAACATTCTGGGTGACGGAAAAGGGGAAAAGCTCTTATCTAATATAGAGGCAGTTCATAAGGAGATGTTTGCCTACATTCTCTCTGCGAGAGATTTTCTTAATACTATCACTGCTGACCGAGCTAACTTTGATTACATAGGAAACAAAAAAGGGAATGACGCTTTACTTGAGTTAGCTGACAGGGTGGAAAGGTTTGCTTCTGCTCTTGAGAGTTCTCTGGATAAAGGGAGTCCAGATGTTCCTGGTTCTATGATGAGGCAGCTCTTGAGTATATATGCAGATACAAAAGGATTTGTTACCTCTTTGAAGCATGTGGACGCTTTAGTTATGGGCTTTATAGATAATCGTCCATTGCTTGAAGCGGGGAGCACGCATTATGCAAGCTTGATGCATCATGATTCGAAAATCAAAGACCTGTTTGCTGGGACTTTAGAGTCGCAATCTATAGCCCATGGGATCACCCACATCCTGGATTATGGAATTGTTTCAGGAGTCAATAAACTAGCGGGAGGGAGATCGGGCCATAAGGCTAATGTTGATGATATTCAAAAGGTTTTATCAGCAATAATTCCGAGAAGAAAATCAAAGAGCTTTCGAGGGGGACACGTTAAGGCGGGACCAGTAGAAGTTAATCTTAATATTCCTCAAGGATTTGAGGGAGCAAGTATCACTTTTGGAGAAAGTGACTTAGAAGGGAAAAAAGATGCTAAGAAAGTAAGCCTTACAGCAGAACAGGTTAACACTGAACAGGCGGCACTTGGTTATGCTTTTGAATCTATAAAATCACATCTTGCTGCTAAGGGTAGAAAGCATCGGTCTCTTCCTGCTAAAGCTCAAGAGTTGATGGATATGTTTGACGTTAGCGAGGCCTCTTATGAGGCGGCAGCTGAACAGAAGAAAGACCTTAAAAGAGACAAGGTTAATATTGAGTTCTTAGATGACTATGGGATTTTTAAATTAGTAAAAGACAATTTTTATCCTGCACTAGAAAAGATAGTTAACGAAGGAGTCACTGATATATTTGAAGCAACTGCGATTATTAGCACAACTGCATCGGAGTTGGATGCAGATGGCATTGAGTTTGGGAATAATCTTAATGCTTTATTCGGATTGATGAGCAAGCTTTATCAGGCGCAAGCTCAATTAATTCCCAAATCTGAAACCGTTTCAGAAGAAAATGATAGATGGAATAAGTGGGCGATGGAAGGGACCAGGCATATGTCTAATTTACCTACTGTTAACTTCCGATGGCATAGGCAGTTTGTAACTGAAGCAGATCTTCAAAGACATATGGCCGCAGAGGACGGAGTAGATGGACCTCAAAGGATGTCTATTTCCGAGAAGCTCTCAATGACTAAGGCTACTTGGCTGAAAAGTGCTCACATTGGATATGACGACGAAACTATTCAAATTCTAGATTTTAATGGGTTAAGAGCGCCTATGGCTTTGCTTTCAGATATGGCGCATAGGATGCATGTTGCTCCTGTTCTTGAGATTATTCAGGCTATTACTGGAGAAAACGAGCATCTGGAAGGACAAGGCAGGAGGTTTACCCTCAATACTCTTCCAGGGAGAGAAGGAGCGTTAAGTCTTTATTTTAGTGACAGGGCAGGCACAGATAATGGCACTCGGAAGAGCACGGGTCGAACGGTAACAGACATAGCTTCTGTTCTTGGTTATCTACATCAAGATATTATTGCGAAGGATCTTGAAAGAGTTGATGCAAATACTTCTCTTGAAGACTTTCTTGAGTTCTATGGTAAAGCAGGAATGACTAGCCGTTTGTTTTCGTTCTCTCAGTGGTGGAGACAAAGTATTTTTGGAGTAGCTATGTGGGGGCTATTCCATGAAGGGCCTAAAAATCTAGGTCCAGTTTTGCTGGAATATGCTAGGCAGGGACGAGGGCGTGCCGATGTATTTGGACTTGGAAAGAATTCGACACGCAATGAAAAGATTGCCCAGTTTGTAAAAGATAAAATGTATCTTATCTATCTTCGGCAAGCAGAAGGCCAGGAGATGTTTGGTTCTGCTATGCAGAAATCTATCCCCGAATTTAAGAATAGAGGAGTAGATATACTCATGGAGGGCAAGAAGTTTCATGGTTCCTATAGGGCAACCGCTAATGCTGTTAAAGGAGTCATCTCTAATATGGCAAGGAAATACGACTCTGCTAATAACAAGGCACTTGCGTTGACTATAGCGGCTTCTGAGAAATGGGCGATTCAGTCTATCGTTATGACAGCTCTGACAAACAGAGCTAATGAGATCAGGTTGAATAATATCGCAGAACTTGGAGAAACTAAAATAACGTCAGATGATCTACTTAACCCAGATCATCCAATTCATGATTTTTTGACTTCAGGTGATTTTGGAGATGCTGCTATTAAAGGCATTGAAATTCTTGGTCAGTCTGACACCTCCAAAAAGGGAGATGCTTTTCAGAGAAGAGGAGGAATTCCCCAAAAAATAATTCGCGGTCTCTATCTTTTGTTTTCCAACCACATGGTTTCTACTGCTGCGACTATGCATTCGGGATTGAGAATGACGCGTAGGGGGAAAGATAAAGAGACTAAGCTAAGAGGAGCTGGGACTGCTGCTATGACATTCGGACAGAATGCGGCCTTTACTTTCTTTACTCATCAGACTGCTACTTGGATATTGTCCCATATTTATTCAGGCCTACATCACGCGATAACAGGTGATGAGGAAGATGAAGTTACACCTGAGACTGTTCAAAAGTGGATGTATGGCATTCCCCCGAATGGAGAAGAAGCGCAATGGGATGATCATTTCCGTCGCTACGCTGCGAGGCTCATAGGAGGAAAAGGAAAACCTCCTGGTTATGATACTACGCAAGGGAAATTTACAGAGGCCAAGAAAAAACAGGACTGGGGAAGGCTCTGGGCTATGACAGGCTCAGAAATAATGCCTATGTTTTCAGGGTGGTCTATGTATTTAGGAACGAATCTTCCGAATATCACTGGGTTTAATGCTAAGACGGATCCTTGGCTTCTTGCGGCTAAGGCTGCTACTGGGGAGGATGTCTTTTATGAGAATGTTGAAGGATCTGGGATTATACTTGGAGAAGGAAAGCTTGGTGGAGCTGATGACTGGGGTCCAATTTCTGGAGAGACCTTGGACAAAGCGGAGCTTTTAGTTTACTACGCGAGTAAGTATGGGTCTGAGAAGATAGCGAATTCATCCTATATTTTCATGGGAATGGATTACTTGGTGGGTCAGCCCGTTAGGAAGTTTCTTAATACAGACAATATGTCTGATGTGGGGATGGGTGCCTGGGGTGCTTATGTAGCTTCAATTATGCCCTGGGTTGGAACAAATAGGGATAGTCGGACAATGCTTGATGATATTTATACGGAGAAAGTGCAAGAGCGCGGATCTAAGTTCCTTAAATGGCACGGTCAATCTGGTTGGCAGCAAGCAGGAAAGGGAAGAGATGAAGGAGGACTTCCTCAATATATTCAGTATTATTAATATTAGTTGCGTTAACACAAGAGACGATGCCTGAAGATAATCAATCAACTTTTTACAGGACTGTTTTGCGACATGCGCGGGACAAGCCTGAGTTAGAAGATGTCCCTCGGATGACAGAAGAGGATTATCAATGGCCCAAAGAGTTTAGTCCTCAGAAAAGTATTATCAGAAAAGAGTCTCCAGCTAATGTTCTTCGCAAATATTATGGTGATGATTTAGAGATGGAGGTAATGAGGGCCAGGACGGCTAATAACTATCTGAGGCATCAAGCCAGGGAGGGGGCTATACTTGAACCTGGTTCATATAGTAAAATATTTGAGGACTTTCCTGTGCATATAACGCAAACTGGAAGTGGTCGTTTTTATCCAGACAAGGAACAAATTGAAATCGCTAGTCGGCCTGATGTTATTTATGAGAAAGAGCGATGGGATCGAGATATAGAATCGCTGAATGATCCTTCAAGGGACAACACAGACATGATAGAGGGGATGCGTGAATTTTTACGTATGAATTCATACCGTTCAGATTTACCTTTTAGTGGTGCTGAAGATACATTAGAGCACGAATTAGGTCATGCTTGGGCGCGACCTGTAGGTAGGAACCGATTAGCTTTTAAACCTGAGAATGTGCCACTTCATATGAGGCAGACTGACTGGAACATCTCTCCCATTTATGGGCCAGACGCCGGACCCCGTGGTCCTGTTCACATGGAAAAGGCTTGGGAGACTGTCCAAGCTGCTGGGCGACTTCAACGAGAACACTTCAAGGCTACAGGTTCACGGTTGAAACCTGGTGAATTTACTAAGTTAGTCGCAAGTCCTGAGGTTCCAGATTATCTCTCGAACGAAGGCAATCGTTTACTTCAATATGCTAAAGATACTATAAAGAAAATAGATCATCTTTATGAGTATGGCGCTAGAAGCAGGGAAGCTTTTTCGGGTGAAAAACTTCCCAAAGAGGACAGAGATCGTCGCGCCAAAGCGATAAAAAAACATTTTCTTGAGAGGCTAGAGACCATTTTGCCTACTACCGTTAAGGCTGAAGATGTTGAGCAACCAAGTCAGATTCGTCGCATCTGAATTGCTTTTCGCTTAGAATTCTTTAATATGGCTTCGTGGTTAATAGGTGCGCTAGCCTGCTGGGATTCCTGGCTTCGACCCTGCTCTCTTTTGGCAGTGGGCCAGAGAGTTTTTCCATATTAACCGGGTTTCATACTGAGCTGATCGAGGGGAATGCCACTGTGCCAGTGGCTATGAACGTAACGAGGGTGCCGGGAGAGGAGTATGAGCATAGTGTTTCGGACCTGTTCGGCTGGCGTAATGATGCTCGGTTTGGAGAGGGTGATGTTGACGCAAGAGAAGCTGACGTAATTTGGTTTATGGAGCCTGATGGTTCCTGGATTGGAGTGTATTACAACAACGGATGGAAAGCCTGGGGTAAAGGGGATACGGACTATTCTTATTACACTCCTCGCCGTAATAGTGGATTCTTCGTCCAATCTAATTCTGCGTATCCCTGGCTTCTTGTTTTTGGAGGGTATGTCCGCACTGAGCCCATGTATTATAGGGCTTATCCAGGATTTAATATGTTTAATAGGGGTTTTTCTATTCCGATTAGCCTTAAGGATTCCAATCTTCACCGCTCTCCTGGGCTTAGATGGGGGGATGAGACCACGGCTGACATTGTGTATCTCTATGAGGATGGCGTATATGGCCAGTATTTCTATTCTGACGGCTCCTGGCGCAAGGTAGGAGAACCAGGCGACTTCGGAGATCAGTTGATCCCTGCGGCCTTTCTCGTCTATTCCAGGGGGGGAGGTGGAGCTTTGACTATCTATCCTCCTCTCAACTTGTTAGCTCATCTTAAGCAAACTAATGACGGCTATCTGGAATCTCCTCCACCACCAGCGAATTTGACTCCGTCTTTAGGCCGCAGCGATTTTGGTTCCCCCGTATTCCGTATATCCTGGAACGCCTATAATCATAAAGTCCGTTATGTGACAGAGGTATTAGAGTCAAATTGGTTTAGGATCTCTTCAAAAGTAGGGGCAAGAGGTCAGTTTATGGAGGACCATGCTATACTTCTTCATACGTCTTCAGGTCGTATTGGCCTTCGGTGGGGCATAGCTAGGGTGAGATCGGAGTGGGTCCACGCTTCTAAAAGAGGCAGGTAAATCGACACGTTTCTTTATCATGTCGATTATTTCGACACGTTAAATTGCGTTGACGCAAGTGCCTTATAGGGTAGACTCAGCGTGCCGGTGAGTATTGTTATTGTTTAACCCGGCACCTTGTTATGATTCATAAATACCTTAGACTCAGAAAGCGCGCCTCTAAGGACGCGTCAGGCAATTCTACAACTCCCAGGACTGGAAGTTTGGATTTGGTTAACCGCAATGACCGCCCATTTGTTCGAAATGCTGACAATGATGAGGCTGGTCTTTTAGTTGAAAATGGAGCTGCTGTTAATTCTGTTGCCCGTGTAGACACTATTACTTTCACAGCAGATGGTGTTGTTGACGGTGAGACACTCGCTTATGGTAACGAACATTTTCAGTTTAACGCAAGTGATGGAACAACTGTAAGCAATGTTGGAGCTACTCCAGTCAAGGCCCAGGGTAAAATTACTGTTACAGCTCTTCCTGCTAATGGAGAACAGCTTGTAGTAGGTGGAAAAACTTATACTTTCCAGGCTACTAATGATCCTGGAAATGTTGACGGGACAGATATGGCAACAGGGACTGCTACGACAGGGGACATTTGGATTGCCCAGAACCTGCTTAGTTCCCATCCAGGTCGATCAGCTCATGCAGATGAAACTCTTACTGCTGCTGAATTGATTTTGCGTCAAGTTGACCTTATCACTTCTGCTATTAATGGAGATGATTACAATGCAGCAAGTCTTGTTGCTACGGCAACAAGTTCACAGTCAGCAACGAATGAGATTATTCTGACTGCCAAGTATGATGGTTCAACTGGTGACGCTGTAGTCTTTACTACAAATGCACATCCAGAGGTTACTGTCGATGGAGGTGGAACCCTTGGTGGCTTTAGAGCTGGCGTGGACCCGCAGTATACTCCAATCGATATTACCTCAACATCAACTAAGTCAACGGGAACATTGACCCTTTCTGGCGTGCTTACTGCGGGAAACGAGGTAGTTCTTGGTGCCACAACTTATACAGCTGTTGCCAATAACGTTTCACCTGCTGCCAACCAATTTAAGGTTGGAGCAACCGCAGCTGATAGTATCTCTAATTTGATTGCAGCTATCATGGGAACTGATGGAGTTAGCACGGCGAATGCGTCAGCAACCGTTGCTACTGGTGCAGGCACAACTATGGTTGCTACTGCTAAAATTGGTGGAGTTGTTGGTGATGCCATTGTTTCTACAGATACTTCTAGTGCCGCTGCTTGGGGCGCAGGCACTTTAGGTTCAGCTGGTGTTACAGACCAGACAGAAGCTGCTGCTGCGACTGCCACGGCAATAAATGGGCGGGCTGCTTTTAGCGCCGTTCAAGACAGCGCTACTGTTGTAGTCACTCACACTCTGCATGGGACGACTCCTAATGGGTATGGGTTTGCTACTGCTGTTGATGCTGGTGACGACATTACGAGTGCTCAAACTACTGCTGGTGTTGATGGAACCGAGGGTATTCAAGGCGCTCAACGGGAACATGATGGGTTTCTTTATACTTGCACGGGTGCGGTTCCTGCGAATAAGGATTATACTTGGAAGAAGACTGCTGTTCAGAATGTCACTGTTGCCGGTTTCACTACTAGTGCTGCGGATAGCCTAGCTATTCCTATTACTCATCGGTTTGTTGACAAGACTACTGGGGCTGATGCAGAGGCCTTAACTCTTGCTGATGGAACTCCAGGCCAAATACTTACAGTTTCACTTGTTGCTATAGGTGGTGGAAGTGGAGTTGGGACTCTTACTCCTTCTAGGAAGAGGGGCTTTACTGCTGTCGTTCTTGCTCAAGTAAAAGACACAGTTACCCTGGAATATGTTGATGATACCAGTGGCTGGATTGTTATTGGCGCAACTGGAACGGCTGCACCTCCTGTTATCACCTAAGACTTATGCCTAAAGTTGGAAAGAAAAAGTTCCCCTATACCGCAGCGGGGAAGAAAAAGGCTGCGGCAGCTAAAAAAGCTGGGGCTACTAAAAGAGCCAAGGGTAAACGTAAGCCTTATTAAATTCAAAGGGGGAGCTTCGGCTCCCCTTTTTTTTACCCAAATCTCTTATCGAGAAGTTTGTCTTTGATGATTTTGAACTGCTCTTTGAGGAGCTTGTTCATGTTTCCCCTGGTATTAGGAACAAAGTCTGAATGGGAATACTGGGCTTCTTCTTTGTTTACTATCCTGCAATGAATCTGAATTTCAGTTTCATCTATTGATGGATTTCCCTCTGCTTCAATTTTATTTTGCTTGGGGATGACAGTCATAAATAAGCTGCAACCATATTTGGTTATCCATTCTATTTGGTCCGCATTAACGTCTTCTTTTTTGTTCTCACTCATCGCACTATAGAGGTTTGATTAAATGCGTCTATGGCTGTAGCTGCCTCGGATTCACAGGGGCCAGCCATGCCGCAGTAGGAGCAAGCTACTTGGAATCCGCTACGGGCGCTATTAAATTCTAGGGTCAATGTGTTGCTGCACCAGTAGCAGGAGAGGTCGCCCTTGAGTCTATCTCTTAGCCAGTTTGGGTCTTCCCTGGGGACTTCTGTGAGCTGAACTTGCTGGTGGTTCATCCAGTCTATTTCTTCTTCGGAGTATCTGAACGGCTTTCCTGAGAAGCGGTTTAGCTCTTTTACTGTAGGGCTTATAAAGTCTCGTCTGAATTTTTTTTTTAAGATCGCAGGGGCCGTATCTATTCTTTGCTTGGTCCGTATAGAGAACTGGAGTGTCTTTTTAGGTGCTGTCATTTAACTGGAAGAGGAAGACTTCGGTTCGTTGTTCTTTGCCTGGGACGATGATTTGCTGGATGATGGGGGGCCTGGGACAGAAGAAGATGGAGTCGTCGGGCATGAATCCTTTTTCGACGAGGTAGTCTTCGATCCACTTGCTTCCTGCAACCGCGTTAAGTGCGTCGATAGGTCTAGGCCGGTAGGAGATGATGAACAGCTGGTATCGAACCCCTGTTGGATTTGTTTTTTCTCCTTTCTTTTTTGGCCTAGCCGTCCCTTTAGACTTTTTCTCAGGATTTCGTTCATCCCTAATAGGCGGTGGCCCTGAATCTCGAAGTGGCAAATGAGAGTCCCCTTTGCTCCAAGATCCGTCAGGGTTTTTACGGTATCCAGCCTTAATAATTGCTTCTCTTGAGAGTCCGCCACGTTGTTTAGACATTAGTTGTTTCGGGGATCATTCTTGAGAGTCAGGGGATTTCTTCCGTCTGATAACTTCTCTTCTGCTTTCTTTTTATCAGTATGAGGATCAGGGTATCCTTTCATACGGAATACTTTTGCTGTAATAGCATTGAGATCTTGAAGGAAGGGCGGGATCTTGGGTTGCTCGGTGTTGTCGTTGTTATTCATGGGATTCAATAAATTGTTCGAGTGCTGCGACTCGCTTAGGGATGTCTGCGAGAGGGGGTGGTCCCTGGTAAGGCTTGTCACTAGGCTGCCATTCCGAGTTATCAAAGATGAAGCGTTGCTTGCACTGGTCGCATTCGGAGATTACGCGAGCTGCTGGGTGAGATGCTCTCATTAAAGGCGACCCACAATCTGGGCAGGTGGTGGGGAGGTTTATTCTTTTTCTATCCATGACTGAACTGAGATAGGCTTAATTTCGTCATCAAGCAATGGAAGAATGTCCTCCGAGTTGAGTTGACACAAGATGTCCAGTCTCTGCTGGGCCAGGACGGAGCCCCTCTCGATGTCTTCATCGGCAATAATCCTGACATGAACGTCCCTGGGATGCTTTGAATTCTGGAAGATGAGAATAGCCTTGTTGCGCTGAGTCTCGCCTGCGCCTTGGAGCATCCGTAGATACCAGGCCATCTTCATATAATACTCAAAGTTATAGATGGCTGATCGCATCCCATATTCGGATACGTTGTGTGAGGTCTTGAGGTCAACAACACATTCATTGAGTTGTATTACTTTACCGTCTGCTAGTTGCAACTCTCCATCTCTGGGGAGGAGGTCAATCATGCACTTGGCTGTGCCTCCTTCTAGAAGGCAGTTGCCTGGTATGTCCCCCATGAGAACTATCTGCTTATCAGAATGGTCATGTATGTATGCTGCCTGGGGGTGCATGTTTAGCATATTCACTGACTTGCGAATTTTCTCAAGGGTGGTGGAGTCGTAGGTGGTTTTTCCCAGGGCTTTGGCTTCCCAGGTTTCCCAGAACTCAATGGCATTCATAGAGGACTCACTAGCGGTTCCCTTTTCCCTGGCTTTGAGCTGGGCTGCTGACGGACGCTTGGGTGCGTGTGCTGGGAGCTGAATGTAATATTTGCTCCAGTCTTGGGGAGTGAGCCATAACATATCGACCATGCTACCAAAGGCCATGCTTTCGGTAGGAGCCTCCTCTTCTGGCATTACCATTCTTAATGGTTCTCTTGCGTGAGAGAGGATGCTTGCGCTTACTGGGCCAGCCGCTTTAAGGTCAGGTAGCTTCTTGGGATTGAAGCGTTTCTGATGATAGGCTGTCTGGCTGTAGTCTTCGTGACGTATTATGCTCATTGATTTTGGGGAATGGTTTCTTAGGATTTGAGGATGAAAGTAAACTGGTCTACCAGCCCGTGCCGCCCGCATGAACCACTTGAAGTGGTTTTCCGGGGACGGACCTATACTGGGTGGGTCAGCGACATCTTCAGGCTCGCTATTGCCCGGGCGGAAGCCGAAGGCGAACGCCTTGAGATCGGATGGGAAGATGAACTTTGGAGTGCGCTTCAAAAGAAGTATCCACGTTACATCAATTCCGAGACTGTTGTCGATCCCCCTCCCGTGCTTAGTATCAGCTCTGCTTTGAGCTTTATAAAGTTTGTGGCGAGGAGGGGTTTTGACCGGAGTGTTGTGTCAACGCAAGAGGCTGACAGGCGTGCGGAGATATGTGCTCGCTGCCCGAAAGCTGGCGTGCTGGTGGGCTGTGGATCGTGCAGGTCTGCGGTGAGGGCGGTGGCTGGGGCTCCGCGTAAGGAGTATGATTTTGGGAAAGATAAATCGGGGATGAAGAAGGTGGGCTGTTCAGTGTGCGGGTGCTTCCTGGAGGTGAAAGTCTGGATGCCAGGGGAATACCTGGAGGAAGAGGCGGATAAGCACGACTGGTGGGAAGAGTGCTGGATGCGGGATCTATAAATATTGTGCTATGTCATCCGGGAACTTAAATCTTCCTGACCTCTTCTTTGATCTCCTCGATTTTTTTCAGGACTTCATCCTCATCATCAATCATTGCGCCGGATGCAAGATCAGATTGCAACTGGTCTAGTTGAGTCAACACAAGCATCTTCCGTGACCCTTCTAGTATCATCTTCCACCAGGGCCGAGTGTTTATCAATTTCGAACCGCTTGGAGTATTCTGGGATGGCTGGTGTTTTGAAGTCATTAGCTGGTGGAATTTGAGTTTCTGCATCTATTTCTCGGTGCACTTGGCTCAGCAATTCTACTCCTGGTTTTACTTGGCTTGATTCTCGTTCAAGCACGCGAAACGTCCGCTCGATTATCTCGGCGGCTTTGTCCATTAGGAAGGTGTCTTGCCCTTTTAGGGAACCTTCTGGAGTTCTATTGAAATGAGCACGGATACGGAGGCATTCGACGAAATCTTGTATTTGCATTAGAAAGGTAAAGGTTGTGGCCCATCATCTGAACCAGCCGCTACCGTAACACATTCTGGAGTTTCGTGATCTTCTTTTTCATCTAACTGTTCACTTTTTTCCGTCCAGTATGGATGCAGTTCAGAATTGTGCCGGAAAAATCTCTTCCTTTGGGAGTCAAAGTTGTATGAACACACTGGCAACTCGCCTGTTTTCCTCTGCTTTCGGACAATGAACTTCCCATCACGGCAGGATTTGCGGAACTCCATGATCTTGTGTGCCGGGATACCTTCGTCGTAAAGCTCTGAGATTTTCTCAGCTTTCTTGATGTCTCTATAAACACAGATCGCGTTCTGGGTCATATCCCCCCATTCGGAGGCACCGCGAACCTCACTGATCTGAGGAGGCTTGATGAAATTGTCTGGGCCTTTGCGGGGGTGAGCTGCGATATGCAAATGAACAGGGTATCTGGAGACAAAGACCCGGAATTTATCTGCTACTGCCGCCTGAGCTGTATTGTCCTGTCGGTCAACATCCAGGGTCATTACGTTATCGACTGCGAAGTGGCAAATGCCTAGCTGCTTGTGCGCCAGGGTCATAGTAGCAATCATTACATCTGGCTCGGTCCTCTTCATCGAATCGAAGAGATAGACTTGAGATGTCAGATCGTCATAGCACTTGTCGAAGTAGTCATGTTCCGCGACTGTTGAGTCGCAAGAATACTGGAGAAGCAGGTGCCCGTAATTGATAGCGGAGTTGTCCTCAAAGCTAGCGATTAAGCCGGGGATACCCATACCCGCTTGAAACGCGAACTGGTTCATAATCGCTGTAGATTTACCGTGACCAGTATGACCGAACCACAAGGTAGATTCGTGCGGACGGAACTCAAAGCGGTTCATTCCGCTAAGGAAGAAGGGGACACCTGTTCTGGTGCGTGTTCGTTGAAGGCTTTCTCTGACAGTGTGCTTGATCTCATCGGCCTTAATGATGTGCTCAACGGGAGCCGACATTGCTTCTTCTAAAGCAGTCTCAAGAACCTCAAAGCTGGCTATGTTTAAAGCTTCATTCGCGTCCTTGAAGTCATATCTAAGGCATCGGCATCGCTCATAGCCAAGGCGATTACGAACTCTTGTTTCCGCATCACGACCTTCTTCGTCTTTGTCAAAGTCCAAGATGATCTCGGAGAATTGATTTAAGAAGGTCCAATCTTCCTCAATCCACTGGTCATTGTTGGCTCCGCTGGGTATAGATACTGCCGGGTATCCTTCTTGAATCCAGGTAAGCGCATCCCATTGCCCTTCAGTAATGATAAGACTTCCTCCGCTAGCTACTGGGTCAATTAGGTCTTTGCCGAAGAGAGTGTGAACTGGGTCGGGGTTTGTCCACATCTCCTTTGATCCATTGGTTGGCCAGAACTTTAGCAGAACCAACCGTCCTTCGGTATCCATGTGCGGCAACGCAACATAATTCCCGTAGGCTTTAGAACCTACTTTCTCCAGTGTATCTTTGCTGATGCCTCGGGACTTAGCATAATCAATGCAGTTCTTTGTGAGAGGCTCTAGCTCTTCAGAATATTTGGAGACATCTGGAAGCTTCTTTTTCTTGGGCTTGATTATTTTGGTCTCAGGCTGAACACCACAGAACTTTGCGAGCCATTCTCCTGCATCTTGATAGCTTAGGTTCTGTCTACGGGCTACAAGCGCAATAGGATTGCCCTTAACAGATGGGTCAGCCCGATCTTGAAAGCAACCAGCAGAGGAAGGATTCAGACTAATCTGGAATGATTGACCCTTAGCTCCAGTCTCATCTGCTACGCACCAGTTGCGACCTTTCTTTTTTCCTTCAGGAAACAGAGTTTCGCAAATGGCTTCGATATGAGCCGGGACTCTTTCGATTACATCGGTGAAGTTATAGTAGTGTTCAGGCATTGTTACTCTTTCATTCTAAAGGTCATGATCTTTTCTCCTAAGTCTTTGCGCTCCATTGCGATTAGGACATTAACGAATGTAGACAGAAGCATTCTGTATCCGCAGCTATTCATAAGCAGCATATTGGGAGCGGTTACTTCATTAAATTCTGATGCAAGATCGGCAACATCTGATTCACTTATTTTCATCCGCTTTTGAAATTCTTCAGCGCAAGATTCATTAAAGTAATCTTCTGCATTAGCATCTATTATTTGCAAGACCTCAGATGTTATGCTGAGTTCTTCGTCAGTAAGTTCTTCGAGTGTTCTCATAGTTTATTCAACTGATTCAAAGTTCTTTGTTATTATTTCACAAACACGATCAAGGACATCATCTTCCATTCCATCAAGGAAGCACATCAGGTCTTGTTGAATTTGCTCTTTGCACTCTGCAATATTTTTCGGTCCTTCCATTATTCAGTAGTCTCGGAGGGTTGATCAGCTTCTGTTCCCGGACGCTCCCACGTTGGGACAGTAGTTCTGCGAGTCCCTTCTAGATGAGACCAGTTATCTGTGCAGATAATTTCAGAAGCACCTACTGGGATAGTTTCTGAGGCACCACGGTAGTGATACCATGTATCTTGGAACTTGAAGAGGTAGTTGCGATTGGCTTCCCTAAGCGTAATTCGCTCAACGAGGTCTACTGAGTTAGTGATCTCGGGATTGGAGACACGTTCTACCTGATGCAAGGGATCTGTGATCGCAGCTTGAGGAAATCCAAGAGAGGTTTCCAGGTGTGTGACCTGTTCTGCTCCCAGGTTGCGAGCATAGCTGAAGAGCTTGCGTTGTTTGGCACAGGAGAGATTGAATCTTTCAGAGATCCTAAGGAGGCGGTGCATCAACTCTCTGCGGCGATCATCGTCGAGACCAGGGAACTTGGCGTAAAGAGCCTCTTTGTGGTGAGTGAACGAGAGTCCCGTGTAACGACGGACTGCGAATGCACGGTAGGTGGCAAGGCAGGTAACGGTCGTATTGTAGTTCTCGTCGGTCTCCTCTACGAACTGACTGACTGAGAAATTGTTATCTCCATAGAGATTGAAACAGGAATCAAGGAATGACCCCATGTTCCACTTGCCGAACTCATCAAGGTTCTTAGCGGAATTACCGACTTCGAAAAGCCTACGGACAATTTCGCCAGCCTCATTGAGATCTGGTGGATTCTCAGCATTGAGAACCATGAGTCCATCTTCTGGGAAAAGGACATGGTCTTCTAGGCCACTCATTAGTCCAGTTGCGGCAACAGTAGCGAGCTGCCGATCAAGAGGTCGTGCTGCAAGCTCTGTAGTTTCAGGTGCTGGTTCTTGAGGCCGAGCAACGACAGGCTCAAAGGCAAGGCAAGAGCAAAGACCAGGCTCGCGCTCAGTCCACTGGTTGATGAATTCGCTGGGCTGATTACCTGTAGCTGCTTCGACTAGGTCTCCGACAACTGCTTCGAGGTGTGCGTCATCCATGAGGAGAGATTCCACTTGAGTGCGGATTTCCTGCTCGTCATCGAAGAACACACCGTTGATTACGATATGGAAGTTCATGGTGTTGGTTGTGATAGGATCTATGAAAAGGGGTTATTGGGACAAAAAGGTGCCTTCTCCCCCCAGGGCATTAAGCCGACACGCGTAGTTCGTGAAAGGGAAGAAGGCGTTAAGGTGCCCTGCCCCCCTTGTTATAAACTTAAGATCAACAGGGGACAGGGCTATTGGGATTAGCCTGCAAACTGAACGGAAAGAGGCTATCCCCAAATTAACGATTGGCTTCAGGCATATCAGGCCACTTGGCACCGAACCACCAATCCGAGGCGCTGCCGGTCATGAGGGCTGCTGCCTTCATAACATCGGCGGGAGATGCCTCAAGGTCTTCGCCAACGCCCTTGAGACGCTGACAGATACGAGCGAAATGAGCTGCCTGTGCGTCGGCCAGCTCATCTGCGGTGAGGAATTGCCTCTGGAAGCCTGAGGATGGCCTTTGAGCGGCTTGAGCAGGAGCTGCCTGGGCTGGTGCTGCCTGAGGAACTGCGCCTGCTGGTGCGTCTCCACGGACGATTTCGCAGGAATTAGCATTCAAGGTGAACTTCCCGGATCCTGCTGGATACTCGTTAGCCTTGATGCTCCCCTGCTCTCCTGCTGCCTGGAGGCTGATTGTTTCCCCTTTATGGAATGTCTGAGCTGAGCCCGGACCCCAGATTTTGAGGATGGTTTTTCCGCCTGCGGAGTCAGTGATAAGCATGGCCCGGTGAGGGGTCTTGCCTGCTTTGACTCCGTAATCATCCTGGATCTCGATGTTATTGAGAACCAGGCCTTGTCCTTCAGTTAGTATTTGCTGAATGGTCATGTCTGTCTGTTGTGTCAACGCAACACCCGGCGGGCGCAGCCCGCTTGGATAGTCACGCAAATATTGTCTCTGGGTCAGGAAGTTTCATGTCAAGCAATCTGGAAGACCACGCTCCAGATCTGCCACCCAACTGAGAGTGGACAGTTACATACTTGTGGTCACTTACCGTGCGCCAGCTCATGAGAATATGCACTGCACAGGAAGCTGCCAAGAAGTTTGCTTGTGTAGTTTGCGGCTCCTTCTCTAGCTGCTCTGTGCTAGTGCAAGAAAATGGGGCCTTAGTCATTGGCCCGAAATCATGGTGCTCAAATGGATCGTAAACGCCAGGGAGGAAGAGGTGAGCGTCCCCGACATTTGTTTCGTTGCCAGCTAGAATAGCCGGAACATCGAGCATATCAGCTACATCGCAAATGATCTTGCGACTCTGATTATTATCTACAGCGCCTACCAGCATTTCCACGCCCTCGAACTCGGGATGGTTCACGATGCTCGCGCCCTCCATGTAGTAAGGGAGCCAGGTGAGTTCCTTCAGGGTGTGTCTGTGCTGAAGACCCGTCAAATACTGGGCCTTATTAACTCCATGAGACTCATGGGCTAACGCAGGGAACTGTCGGTCAGAATTGTGAGGTTCATACTTGTCTCCATCAATGAGCACGATGTCTGATTCGTGACTCAAGATCGGGAGGAGATGACAGGAGATTCCTCCTGCCCCTACTAGTGCTAGTTTTTTGGGATGGTCCATGACTAAGAATAAGTGTGGCAATCATCAGATGCCGGTCGAGGTGGCGCATTTGCGATAAACGTCCATTGAAAATCGGGCTTGTCTCCAGTTTTGTGCATTATTGCTACAGCTTCTAGTTCTCCTTCGGTTTCATATTCATCCCAATCATTGATGATTCCATGATCGCTCATGTAATCGAATAGAACACTTCCTTCGCAATCATTGGGAGTATCGTAAATGTTATGAATTTTGGGGTCAGTATCTTGAAAGATCCTTATTTTTTCCCCTTTTTCATATTTCCACAATCTCCAGCATCCTAATTGAGATTCTTTATTCATGACTAAAAGGGAACTGGAGCGTCGTCTGAGAGGTTTCTTGCCCTAGCTGTAAGCATTTCTAGGGCATTGCCTTGAGTGGCGGAACTTGATGTATCCGCCTCAACGGTAGAGAGTTCGCCACGAAGACTTGCGGTAGTGAACTCGCGGCCCCGGTATTGGATAGCTGCGCCTGAGTGATTGCTCATCCTGATGCCGTGGTATGTCATTACCTGGACAATGAAATCGTGGAACTCAGATTGCTCAGTGGGAACTGCCTGTAAAGGAGGGAGCGGATTGAGGTTCTCGAAGACCCGCTTCTGTTTTCCCGTAAAGGATGAGTTGGAACCCAAAATAATGGGAAGACCTTTGGCTATCTTATGATCTCCCAAGCTGCGAAGCCGGTAGTTTTTCTTGCGTGCTGTCTTATTGCCAGTGTAAGCGAGATAGTATTCTGCGTTCTGGCGAGCTAGAAGAGATTGCGTGCCGTAAAAGAATCGGATAGATCGCTCAAGCTCAATACGACACCACATAATAGTGAAGAGATCGACCGGGGTGAAGATCATCATGGTTGCTCCCTGGGTTATGTGTCTGCACCTTAATGGCTTAAAGCGCATCTCAGAGATGGGTGCCCAGTCAATCTCGCAAAGCTGGTCGTTGGGAGTGGTGGAATAAAAATCCTGGTCTCCCATTAGCTGGTCATAATAAGTCTCAATAGAGCTGCGAGGGGCCTTCTCTATGATGTCGAACGCATTGTTGAGCTGGCTGAGTGTCTTGGATTGCAAGACCGGGTCACCGAATGGGATCTCGTCCCTGGATATATTGCGTTGACGCAAATACTGGATCAGCGATTGAAGAAGTCGCTTATCTGCTGCGGGATTTGAAGGTTTGTTGAAGTTCTTACTGTTGGCCATTCTCTTACTCTTCTAAGGTTATTGGGATCGGGTTGATGAAGTTCTACTGATCTGCCGACCCAAGATAGGTCAGCATTAGCATCGTAATTGCAGAGCAAGTGAATGCCTGCGAAGTTGTAAGGCGCAAATGATTCGCCTAGACAGAGACGACCACATGCAAACGTGTTTGATCCTGAGAAAATCCCTCCATTTAGATCGCAGTGATAGGCGTATCCTGGGTTGGAGACATCAGGAACAAACAATGCATGAGGAGATTCATGGAAAACTCGAACTGAGCTAGCTGAGTGCCTATCTCTATCACCAAAACTAATCCTGCCCCTGGGGTTGTCAGTAGTTAGCAAGGTCATGGTGATCTGGTTCATAATCCAGATCATTGAGGTTTTATTGGTCTCCTCGTTTTCAAACAACCATTGCCAAACCCGCATCGGGAAGTTCTCGATTGTAATCAACTGATAATTAACACAATAGAACTTAGGAGGCGCTTGCATTTTTGCCAGTAATTGACCACTGGGCTCTCTCTTTACGAAGACTGACACGACTTATATATTCCTTCCATTTATCGTTATAGTTTGGGCGTTGGGTGATAGCTGTAGCAGGCGTTCCTTCAGGGAATAAATACTTAGCCTCAATAGGGTAAGCCATATTCACTGCAGTTAACTCACGGACAGCGGGAATTTTGGGCAGGCGAATACGACAATGAAGGTCGTAGTTCTCATGCGTAAGAAGATGCCCTAAAGTTATATGCCAACCAGGCCAGTCAGCTTCATCGTGAGCATCCGTCCCTGATTCAAAAGCACTTGCGTCAACATGAGTATGGATTGTGCAGGCAGGAAAGAAGTCTCTACCGTGTTTGGCACCATACTCATCAAGAAGCTGCTGATTGCGAGGGTCTTGCCAGTCAGTGGAGACAGACAAGCCAGGACTATCTGTTACCTGGTAGGGTATGATAGTGTCGTAACAACTATTTTTAGAATTCCATCTATGATAGCTCACTGATTCAGCTCTGTGTGCTTTGCTGATAGCGGTATGAAAGCCTATGATTCTAGACCATAGAGACAACCGGATGGGATGAAACCACCCAGAGATACGGTCTTTATCAATCAGAAGCTCACCACAATGAGGCATCTTGATAGATTTAGGTTCTGATACTGTTGTGCTCATGATTCAATTTTCTACCGGCCCACGTAGTGGGCTTCCCTCAAGAACAGAGGGGTTATGAAAGCAACATTGCTCTTTAACTTCAGGCGGCAATGTCGAAAGAAAGACTTCAGGTTTAGCGCAGTTACACTTAACCGGTCTTCCGTCTTTTCCTGTGTTTAAAAATAAATACTTAAGCCGATCTTCGTAGATCGTGCAAAGATTGTCTGGCCCTAGCTTTTGACATGGTTTTGCTAATATCCAGGGCGCTTTACAACATTGAGCCTTGCAGACTTGGGAGCAGTATTCTGTTTCTGTCACCCTAACGTATCCTTATCGTATTCTTTCTGAATATTGTATTTCTCTCCGTCAGTGTAGCCATCGTGATATTCCTTGATCTCTTCGACAGTCATGTCAGCAATCTCTACTCGTTTCCCATGGCCTGTGCCTTCGGGGTAATAGTGAGGGCTTCTCGGACGGTGGTAATAGAAGTCGGCTCCCCCTCTATCGAAAGGGCTACCGTGTTTGCGATTAGGTGTAATTTCTGGTGTTGGTGTGCTCATAGAGAAAGAGACGGGAGCCAGCGCGATTGGGGAACCCTAACCCCAAACATGAATAAGTGCGCTGACTCCCTTGTAATCAGCTGATTAACAGTTGGAAAAACTGAAGGTTTTTGAGAAAATGGATAGTGTTATGGCAGAGCCTAAGTCACATTCAAAGGTCGGACTTTATGCGGGTCTAGCGATCCAGGCTGCTGGCATAGTATGGTGGGCGTCTAACCTGAGTTCAGAAGTGCAGCATAATGACTTCCAAATTCAGATGATGAATCGTGAGGTTTCCAAAAATTCTAACTTTGTTGAACTTTGGCCTGCCGGAAAATGGGGAAGTGGTGAGCTTCCGTCGGATACACGACAGGATCTTCATATCTCGGAGCTTCAGAAGCGTGTTGAGAAGCTAATGGATGAGCTTTATACTATTAAAAGAGAAAGATCTGGAGATGACTGAAGAAGAAAAAGATAGAATACATACTATACTAGAACGCATCGCCATGGTGATAGGTGCATTCATCTTTTTTTTATTCTTTGCGAACTTTGCTATAATCTTTTTTGAAGATTTATTCTTTAACGGACCAACTATTGAGGTAGTGGAAGAGATACCTATCCCTTGTTCTTAACTTAATTCTTTTAAAGGAACGATAGGCTTCCTGGAAAAACGTCTTAGTAGATATTCTTTTTCCCTGGCCCAATTAGGGTTGTCATGTATTTGACGATGACAGCTACTGCATAAAGGCATCCAGGTAGCTATAGAAAGTAGGTATTTTCCTCTACCTTTTCTATGATGGATTTCAGTCGCAGGGTTAGTGCATCTACTTGGTTTACCTAGTGGGGTGACAATGCAATTCCGATGCTTGGTAAGAAATCGTCTTCTGAGTTTTGCGTATTCCTTTAACAGTTGTTTTCTTTTTTCTGAAGGCATCACTTATCGAGAAAGAAAAAAGATGAGTTCATCTAAAGGGAATTTTCCTTTTACTCTTTCATTCTCGATGTGTATTGATTTGTAATCAACGTCCCATTCGACGACCTTAAAGATCTCGGAGGGTGCTCTTTTGCAGAATACTTTAGCGTCTTTATATATATAGAGTGATGCATTATGGCAGGTGATCCTTTCTCCGGGAATGATTCCCCCGCCCTTGAGTTGACACAAGTTGAGCATGGCTAGCTCAGCTCTAGCTACAACTGGTTTGGTGTCTGCTACTTCTTTTATTTCTGTTATGGCTTTTATTATTCTTTCGATTTCAGGTCCGACTCTATCGTTTATTTCTTCGCAGATGCCAAATGCCAGGAAGTAGCAGAGCTGCTGGGTTGCGGTTTTCTGATCGTCCGATAACTCGGAGTAGGGCTTCAACCTCTCGCTGGCCTGGGATGCCTGGGCAAGAGCCTCCTCTATAACAGGCTCAAGTGCGCCTGCTTTGATTGGTGCAATGACCATAAAGTAATTATTCTTCCGTAAGAATATAACGGAGATCTACGAATGGGGTAAGCTGCAAAGTTGTCGTATAAGCATGTGCTAGATTATTCCATCCACTCGTAATGTCTTTGACTGTTGTGCCGTCTAATTCATAGAGAATTCCTGTGTCAGCAGCACTTAGTTTAACTATGTAAGTAGAAGTGTCACTACCCCCTCCTCCATCTTTGACAATAAGACAGTCATGAACAAAAGGTGCATGGCCAGAAGTGAAAGTTAACGTGCCATTAGAGTTTATGGTGTCTATTGTTCTATTAGCTGCTCCTGCTGCTTGTGGAGTTTTGCATTTTGGAACGCTTTGATAGGATCCTTCGCCATTAGTGTTATTGGTTACATTAGGAGTAATGACGTTTAGCCCTCCTGGCGGGATAATTAAATCTGTAAACCAACTAGTTACATAATTAATATCCACATGCAAATCGCCATAAGTATTTAAGTTTTTTATAGCGACCAGACCAACATCTGTGGTTCCGACTTGGCCTGGGTCTAATGCGGTTCCCGCAGAGGATTCTGTCACTCTCATATCACATGAGATGTAATTTTTCCCTCCGCTAGTAAGAGTGTTTAGGGTAGAGTCAAATGATTCAGTTCTATTGAACTCTCCATATGTAACATTGAAAGTTCCAGTTATACTAGTTGGAGAAGCCATAATATCTAAGGTTAAATTGGTGTCCGTTGCTTGGTAGCGGTTTAATTGCCATGAAGCTGCTGGACTTCAATGTTGTGCCACCAAACAACGGACATTTAAAGATTAAAGTAAGAGGGGAGAGGCTCACATCACATCATGCCTGCCCCTCCCCTCTTGATCACCGGACTGTGGTGCGGTGAAAGAATGACTGCCCAGGTGATCAATAGAGGACTTGAAGAAATAGAGCCCCGTCCCAGGATCTCCCTGGACTCTACTCCTGGGCAGTCAAAAAGTATCTTAATATTCGTTCACGATGTATTTTTCGCGGAATTGACGATCTGCCTCGACAACTGTCTGGATACTAGGCGATAGTCCAGTTGCTATGCCCTCTAGACTGAAGAAACAGAATGTGTTTTCAAGGGCAAATTCCAGTGGAGGCAAGCCAATCGCGGCCAGTATAATGATTGGATTGTTTTTGGTAGCGTTGGCTACCAGGGGCCATTGGTCTCGATCCAGGTCGGGGGCGAAGGCGAAAAAGAGGCGGGCGATAGAGTAAATAGCTTCAAATGAGCAGAGCAAATAGCTGCCGCTTTGGAAGGAATTAGCGAAAAGCGTCCGTCTAAGCTCTTGTTGGTGAGCTTCTGAGATCTTCATCTTCTTCAAAAGATCTCTTTCTACATGGCTCCAATCGAAGCCATCGTGCTCTTCTTCGGTAGGAAGACTGAAGGTTAAGGTAAGAGGAGGAGTTTCCATAATAAAAAAGGGATGCTTCTCTCTAGTCTCGTCCCCAAGATTCCTTGGCCAATTTTGCCTTGTATATCCCCCACCATTTCTGGATGGGATCACAAAGCTCCTTTGATTGCGAATCAAGGCTTGCTAGGAGTCATCAACTAGAGAGAAGCAAATTGGGAAAGTAATGCTCTGGCTCTCCTCTGCCATCCCGCTAACGGGACACTTTTTAAGGCTTTGTAGAGATGAGAGCCAGAGCTAAAAGGGTATTAGCCCTTGTTGCCTGATACGGGGCGGAAGGAGATGAGATCTCCATTCTCCAAGACGGTGTTATCGTCCTGGCCGGTGCCGTTGACGCCGAGCGTATAGCTCTCAGGTGCGCCAATCTCGTCGAGCGATGGCCCGAGCGTGCGGATATGACCAAGGTCAGTCCCAACAGGAACAGTGACCTCAATCTGTGATCCACCATGCTCAAGCACCACAACGACGCTGTCGCTTGCAGGTTCGCCTGCTTCGGTGTTGTCACTCATGATTGAGTAGGTTTGGTGTGTTAACCACGCCCACCCACCCGGGCGAGCGCAGCGAGCCTTCAGAGCAAATCCAATTCTGGATGTGAGGGGTCTTGCGTTGACTCAACTGGTGAGTCAGCATCAATAAGTTTTTTCCCATCTTCAAAAGGTTGAGCGTTTTTAATCCACTGACCCTTAGTGAGTAGTGGTTTCCATCGTGCAAAGTTACGGTTAGTTGGATCCAGGTAAAGGTTCCAACTGTGATCTTTCTCGTCTTTAAGAAAGACCATGAAATAGGTCCGCTCTAGCTTTGCATTGTGTCTTTCTACTATTCCTATGATTTTTAAAGTCATCGGTCTTCGTGTTTAGCCAGGGCATCTAGAGGGGTGAGTCCTTCTCCATGGTATTCAGCGAGATCTGGCTCAGATGGCATTTCAATTTCTTGTTGTTCACATAAGACTTCTACTTCTGAGAACCATTCGTCCCAGGGAATGTCATTATTTGAATCTTTTGAACTCCAGATCTTATCAAGGTCGGCCATTTTAGTCAGCGTTGGTTAGATTCATGCTGAATAATCTTTTTGGAATCTTCTGGCAACTCTCTGATTTTATTTTTTGGCCATAAATTCTTAGCATTATTGACCCATTGCTCGGCAGAGTCAGGCATTAGTAGCCCAAGCTCATGCGGGGGCATCTCTGGGACACGTTCCAAAGATTGCGTCGATGTCAAATCCCTGGATTGGGAGGACAAATTTGTATTTTCCGACATCGTTGTGAGTTATGTAACCTTTCTTAGTGAGCGCGAAAATATGAGACATCGCGGCTGTTTGGCTGGCGAAATTGAAATGATCTGCAATAGATCGAGAAGAAGGGAGCTGGTGTTGCTCCCGAAAGTAAGAAATCATGAAATTTAGGACTTCAGCCTGCCGATTTGTCAGATCCGGTCTCCTCATGTTGCGAGTCCTCCACAGAATCAGAGGAATTGCAAGAGGTTTGAGGAGTTGGCATAGGCTCAAGGTCCTGGGGCCTGGGAGGCATATCCATCTCAGGGATAGGGACATCCAGGGGTTCGATATACTGGATTACAGGTGTATAATCACCGTTGTTATTAAGAACCACAAACTCAGCAGCCTCCCGTGAGGTTTTGAACTGATATACAGATGGAAGACCTCGGGCTTCAAAGGTGACGATTTGATAGCAGCCATGAGTAAGAGCGTCTGCTGGTGTAAACAATTTGCGAGGGATGTTCATGGTTTTTTATTGGGATCAGTTAAGAGTTGTTTTGCGTTAACAAGGCGAGGATTAACTATGCGTCTCCTAGCCACCTTTTTGGCTTTGTTGATAGCGTGATTCAAATTGAAGCCATGTATAAAGAATTTGAGATTTATCCATGGAGGGTTTGCGTCTGGTCCTTCAAATTCGCACTCCCAGGTTTTAAGTTTTTTGCGTTCTTGTTTTTTCTTAGCCATGAGAATTAACGAATTTGGTGTTTATCGAGAAATCTGGGGTCGTGAAGGACTTTGCGTGCGTCCATAAGGGCTAGGCGCAGAGCTTCGGCTTCTTCGGAGGCATTGCGAACAAATACCTTGGATACTAGGAGTCCATCGGATTTTGCGTTGCCGCAAAACGAAAATCTCCATTTATGACATCGCTTAAAGGGAGTGCTCATGGGTGTCTGTTTTTGCGTCTAGGGATCTTGGGTCTCCGGGATCAGGCTCCTCGGGAGGCAGCGGCGGTGTTTCTGGAAGGAAGGTGCTTGTGTAGAGGATTGGGCCGGTATTGGGGAATGCTCGTAAGGCTGTATCTAAGGCGTTACGGAGATCGTTGATCTTTTCGTCAACTTTTACAGTATCGGTATAGTCGAGCATATTAAGCTCCATTGCCTCATGGAGTTGAAGTAGATCTTCGTATTCCAAATTGACGTATTTGTGGAACCAATCAGCTTCATTTTCTGTTTCGGCGTATTTTACCAAGGTTCCGGCACTATTGATTAGAGGTTTGCCTTGATTGATCCATTTTTCTCGCACCCACATATCTAGCCCCGGGAAGTTGACGAAGTGCATGATAGGGAATGTATCATTCTCGGTATTGTCCACTCCTGGGGTGCGGACAGCAAAAATATGTGAATCTAGTCTCATGGTTTGTATATAATCTATAGGCAGCGTTGGCCTGTTAAAAAAAATTGGTTTGTCGAAAAAGGCACCATTCCGACAATGGAAAAGGGGATAGGAGGAAACCATCACAGATTATATGGGCGCGGTTTTTTACAAGTGCTTTGACTGAACCCGCGTGGTTAATCTTATGCGTTAGGGATGCATGGCCAATACCCACTGTATCACTCCCATAGCCCCTTTGGGGATTATCCCTCTTTGAGCTAATTCTGGTTGTTGCCGGAAAACCTAGAACTTACGCAATTGATGGTTTCCTGGGTCCAGCACGAACATCGGCGTTGTGCATTAGACCCCACCAGTAGATCTACCATCTAGAAAGTCGATCTAACTGGGCCTCGGGTGCTCCCGAAATTTGAAAATCTCCCGCTAGCTAGTGTGGCTAGCAGGTATTACTCACACACCTGAGTCCGAAGATATATAGTTTTCACATCTAGTCATGTCTTCGGGCATAGCTAGAAGGGAGCCGTAAGTTTATCGTGTGTGTGACTCGATACACATGGTTTATACCTACTGGAGAGGTATATGGTCTCCAGTCTGAGGTTAATTCCTCACAACCGCCTTCTCCTTGGAGAAAGCAGTTGAGAAGAATGGGAGAGTAGTGTCCCTCTCCCATTCAAACCTGTTGGAACCTGACACTAGGTTATTGAATTAGATAGCAGAAACTTTCGATATAGCATCAATCTTCTGCTGAAGAGCTGCGATCTGAGCATTTGCAATTGCAAGATCAGGATTGTCAGCTTTCTGATGCTCCTTATCGGATGGTGCCTGCATGAATGCAAGATCTGCCTTGAGTGCCGCATTGGTTGCAGCATTCGTAGCACTCTCTGGAATGAGAGTCATCTCGGTAGGAGTCTGAAGCATCTTAGCGATGGTTACTGGAGTCGTATCAGGATTCCAGAACGTTTCGCGTTGAGCTTTATTGAGCGAACCGTCCTTGTCATCGGCAATATACTTCAATCCGAATACATAATTCGTCAATTTCCTTGAAGTAGGAAATGCATATGTATTGAGAGTTGCAATCTTGTCGCAATCACTAGGCAGGTTTCTGACCTTGTTCTCATCGACAGTGATGAACTCAAATCCCTCGAACAAAATTCCAAATGCGGCTGTGATAGCCTCAAGGAAGTTAGGGTTCGGATGGATAACTGCTATTTTCTCTTTGGTTTTACTAGCCATTGTTCTGATGGTATTTATTTTCTCTACAATTGCATAACTTGAATATAATAAACAAGTTATACAAAAACACTCACGGGCAGACGTAGTCTGCCTTCCAGCGCAGCTGGATTAGTCGGGTTTGGTCTCGAAGATGGTGAATGAGTTATTGGTTCTCAATTCCTGGGAATAGACTTCTTCGAGAGAGTCGAACAGTTCCCAGAGAGCTGACTTAATTTGATCATACTCATAATCACTTGAGGTGTTCATGCGGATCAATTCCATCAACTCGATTAGTTGTTCAGTCGGGACAAGGTAGGATGTGCCGTCAGGTCTGACGATTTCCCGCCCATTAAGACTGAACTCCTTTAGGATAGTGGTGACAACGCCTGTGCGTTCATCATCACATCCTTGCGGTAGATCGGTGAAGTCGATCTTTAATAGCTCTGCTAAGTCTTCCATTTCCATATCTCTCAACCAGTAGAGGAGGATTTGTTCATGGTCTGACATAGCTTCGATAGCCCTGGTGGGCGTTTCGAATACAGGTCTATCTCGGGTATCCTGAATAGGATCTTCCTCGGTGATAGATCTAGCTTGAAGATCGACATACCCATCGTGGAATGTAGCGCCTGCAAGCAATGCTCTCTCAAAGTCTCGAACTGTCAGTCTCCTGACATCTTCGGGAACATAGTCTGGATCATCGCGGTTAGGATCGTTCCACTTTATCGCCATGTGGCGAGGCACTAGAACGCTTCCAGCCCACTTGTATTCCTTTATCCAAGTTCTTTTGGCATTTCCCCACTTATCCGTGTCAACTTGGACACGTTGGATATAGTAAGGATTCATGTCATAATACTTGGATAAGACTTCATCGCTAAGCTTGCGTCCACTAACCACCCATAGGTGATGGCCATTGGAATCGGGTTCCAACTTGAGTTGACGCAAGTGCGATTCATCCATTTCGGTGTAATGGACCCGTGAATAGGTTACACGCTGGGGATCCAGTTTGTGCCTATTTGCGAATGCCTCTCTAGCAGCGTAGGGAGACTTCTCCCTGTCAGTCTTATTGAGAAATCGAGTGCCGTCTGGATTGCAGAACAGAGTTCTGGTCACCTCTTGCATATCGAGATTCAATGTGACTGTTGGGAAATCCATAGCCTTATGGATGAGAGACCATGTATTGAGTTGAGCAGCTTGATTGCTGTCATCTACAACATCGATCTGTTTGGATGTGAACTTGTGTTCAATTCCTTCGAACTTCCTCGTTTTACAGAATGGTCCGATATAACTGAGTTTAGGTTCAATCCTTGTCCTAGTGATCCTTTTGGTAACAGTCTCTTTATCAACGGTAGGTCGAGTAAGAGCGTTTTGAATCACTGGAAACAGCCGAAGCTTCGACACAATTAGCATGCTGGTAATTACAGGTAGAGACTCAGAGAGCTTCTTCTGCAATTGACTAGCATAGGAATCTGGACGCATCTCCAAGCGTGCAAGCTTGAATAGCAATCGATTCCGGGTGTCCGGGGCAATGCGCTTATAGTTGTTCGCGTGCCAAATCTGCAAACGTCGAAGTTCCATGCGCGCATGGTATCTGTCGATCTCAGGATCGACCCAGTCGGGATCTCTGGTAGAGCACTCATGTTCAAGTGCTTTTATCAGTTCAGCCCGTGCCTTTCGCTCCTCCTTTGAGGGAGGAATATCATCGAAGAAGATCCATCGAGGACTTCCTGGATGATTAGCGATAGGATCATCCCTTCTTGTGTCGGGGATGGTGTCTATTATTGGTGTTGTTTTCTTCACGGTAATATAATCACGGTAAATGCACCGGGGTGAGCGCAGCGAGCCCTTCACGACAGAAGGGAGTGCGCTCGGTTTATGCCTACATGATTGCCACTAGGGCGTAGGCCTATCGAAAGTGTAGGGCAGATATCCCATTGCAACGGGGTTTGCTAGACCCCGCTGAGTATGGATCATGTGTCCCAGCGGACAGACTTGACTCCAAGTCTTTTAAGAAGACGAAGATACTTCTCTTTGGTGAGATGGAATCGTTTGAATCCCGATATGGATTCGTGAGGACGCTTGCCAGGTAGATATTCGAGCATCGAGTGATCTTTTTGGGTCATCGCTTCTCTAGTATCGTAGTAATGGCTACGCAAATCTCCTGCATCGGGGCCGAATTCATCTTCATATCCACCGAAATGGTGAATTGTGATGAAGTGCCCCTGATATCCAGGGATGTCATCGAAGCCATATACTATTGTATGGTTCGCGTCTGTTAGGATGTGTTGTATTCTATGCATGGTGTTTATGGCCCTACTAGGGCACATGAGAGAGGAGGGGAATAGCTCCCCCTCCGCTCCGATGTGGTCTAGGAGTTTGGGAACCAGAAACCTACTGCTTTGGGGTTATAGTCAGGGTTTGGAGTTTTCTTATCGGGTAAGTAGGCTCCGCTACACACTAGACAGTGTGACCACCATTTGCCTCCTTCTAGGACTTTTAGCCCTCGAATGAGCAGCAAATTGGTCTCTTTACTGATTTCTGGTGAACCGCATTTTGGGCATGTAATGGTAACGACCATATTTTTATTGGGTTGTGTTACCTGGCATCACACTTGCGTTGACGCAACCGCCATGAGTCGGTAACTTATGCTCATGGCTTCGGGGAAAGAGTTACAGGTAGTTACACTGCCAAGTGGAGTTAGTATGGGGGTTAAGCCTCCAGCAGTAGTTGGCTATGATTGGCCTTCCATTAAGGTATTGGCTGAGCGTGGGGTGCCATTTGCGGCAATAGCTCGACACTTCAATGGTTTAGATCCCGATACTATTGCCCAGAGATCGCAGCAGGATAACTGGTTGACCCCTCGTAGGGAGAGGAAGATGCAACGTGAACTTGCTGAGCGGCAGCGGGAATCGCTGGAAAAGCATGGCGAAGTGCGCGAAGTAGAGGAAGTAATGGAAGATATCTGGGTAGAACGTCAGCAACGCATAGACGAGAAGGTTTTCTCTATGGTTGAAGATGCCCTAGATTCGGTTCCTGAAGAAGTCCGTCAGGATATGATAACCGAAGCTAAGGATCTTAAGACCATCGTCGACGTAGGCCGAAAGGTAACTGGTCAGGATAGAAGAGAAGCAGATGACAGAGAGTCGGGACCAAGCTTAGCCATCAATGTAGGTTTCCTCAGAAGTGCTTCAAACTTCGACGACCCTATTGATGTCTAATTTTACCCTTAGTCCCTTCTCCCTGGCACCTGACTCTACAAAAATAGAGATCTCTAACTAGCACTTGTGTTCAACACAAATGTAAGATCTCTCTATTTGATCACTCTTTCAGAGAGTAGAAGAGCTTAAAACGCTCCATTGGCGTCTCATTCTCGTCTCGTCCCTTGCAGAGCCACTCCTGAGCTGGAACAACCTGTCCGCTCTTGAGCTTTTTCCTCGGGAATAGGAGGATTGGCTGCAGAGCGTCATCCGCTTCTGTGACGAGAGAGGTGATCGGCTTGCCGTCGATACGTTCGTATCGCTTGAGCTTTGCCTCTCCCCCATTCTGATCGCGGATGATGGTTGCCCCTTCGGGTATTCGTTTTGTATGTGGCATGATAGTCTCCTAGCTGAATAGTCCTTCGAGTATCTCGGCCTTGGCATCATCGCTGATAGTCAAGGTATCGAGATGATCTCGCACGATAGAGAGCTCGGTCCCCTTGGAGAAGACATTGCATATAGCGTCGAAGGGTAGAACATCATGGAGGATAGCCTCCCATGTTCCTTTCGAGTAGTCGCCTTGCTTGCCCCATGAGCCGTCGCTGCTGATAGCGGCAGCTTCATCGAGCAGTTGCTCACCAGCATTATCGCTAGGATTGCACCTGTCGCCAGGGATGGCGATTTCACTAGAGCTAGCTCCGCTAGGTTGACTATGTGTAGCCTCGTTGCTTGTTGCCATTTGT
>Ga0310344_10000245_pt1 | contig 44471 bp, 42 predicted proteins | sample HC15DNA20200_MG_FD_203801 | JGI IMG/M metagenome (GOLD analysis project Ga0310344, IMG submission 203801) | Marine microbial communities from station ALOHA, North Pacific Subtropical Gyre - HC15-DNA-20-200_MG | ecosystem: Environmental > Aquatic > Marine > Oceanic | place: Pacific Ocean: North...
CACTAGATATTCATATCCCAATACTACTGCAATCGGAGGGCCTAGTACTATGATGTAGTTCTCAGCTACCCGGGGCAATATATACCCAAGGAATGAGCCAACTACTACACATATCAGCGTTATATTGCTCGCAGAAATTTCGTTAGAAAAATACGGAATAGAAATTATGAATTTTGAGGCTACAAAACCCAATAGAGCTCCGACAAATGCGAAGGCTCTGTAGATTCGCAGCCCCCTCCTAGGGATGAAGGATGGCAAAATCGACATCCTTACTGCCTGACCTAGTGCCCCAGACCCTTTGGAGTGAGGAGACGCTGAACCCGACTTCGGAGACGGATTTCTCCCGTAGCTTGGCTCCCAAAACAAGTAAACCCCCAGGCACACCATTGTCGCTCCGATGACTAACTCCACGGCTTTCCGTGAGGCTGGGGCATTATTACTGACTTGGTAGCGTGATGGTCTCCAAGGGAAACAGAGTAATCTCGTGAGCACTTAACCCGCGGTAACCTCTGAGAAGCTAAAGTATCGGAACTTCTCCCGTCGTACGTGGAAACCGGATTGCATGGGAAGATTGTCCTCGTTACTGGGGGTGCTGGTGGAATTGGACAGACCATCTGTCGAGCGTTCTACGAAGAGGGTGCTCGCGTAGTAGTGCACTATCATTCATCTTCTGCCGAGGCCGAATCACTGGCTGAGGAGATCGACGGATTACCCATATGCGCTGATTTACGCGATGACAATGCAGCCCAATCAATGGTTCAAAACATCCTGTCCGAATTGGGGGGGCTCGATGTCTGCATAGCAAATGCCGGCCACTATCCAAACACGTCAAAGCCCTTTTGGGAGATCGACGCCAGACATTGGGACTCCACTCTAGAATCGAATCTGGGAGTCACTGTGAATACTGCTCGTGCCTTTCTCGGCCATGCGGTGGGCGTGGGTAGTGGGTCGATTGTTCTGATCGGCTCGACCGCAGGTATCTTTGGCGAATCGGGGCATGCTGGATACGCTACTGCGAAGGGCGCAATCACATCAGGGCTACTGATGACGCTGAAGAACGACGTCTCGCAAATCAGCTCCGTCCGCGTCAATGCGGTGGCCCCGGGATGGACAGTCACCCAAAAGAAAGTCGAACACGCAGCCGAGAACGAACTTTTTGACCGTGCAACCGCGACTATGGCACTGAAGAAGCTAGCGACCCCGGAGGACGTTGCTAGCACTGTGGTCATGCTTGCTTCGGACAAGATCTCGGGACACATCACAGGTCAGGTGATAGAGGTCGCCGGAGGAATGGAGGGGCGTTTGATTCCCTAGAGGGGGGGCACATAATCCGAGGTTCCTGGTAATCGAAAATTCAGGACGTGTAACATGTCAACCCCTTCTTCCGATTGCATGGAAGATACCGATAGACTCACCGAAGCTGCCGAGAAGAAGTGACTCGAGACGAGTTGGAATTCGTAGCCTAGTCCTTGTTTGTCCGCAAACACTCATTTGGTCCCGTGGCCAACAATTTGCCCCTGCAATTTCGAGCCCCCAGGAATGATTGCACCCATTCCGATTAGGCAACTTTCCAGATCGCAACCAGGCCCGATAGTAGCCCCTTCGAGGATTACTGAGTCCCGAATAACCGTTCCGTTACCAACGGACGCATTCTTGCCAACAGAGCTTGCTACTACTACTCCCGTGCTTTTCGAACCTTCTCCGAACCAGGAGTCGCCATCCGACGAGCCACTGGAAAATTTTTCCCCAGTAATGCAGGCCTGGCTAGCCTCGATGAACGAGGTGGGCGTGCCCGCATCGACGAACCAACCTTCGAACGGGAAACCGTTTAGCCCTCCAGTAGCGGCCAGGTCCTCGTAGACATCTCGCTCTATGCTGTGTGGGCCCTGCGGCATCAGCTTGAATATCTCTGGCTCGAGAATGTATGTTCCCGCATTGATGAGGTTCGAGTAAGCCTCCTCAATCGTAGGCTTCTCCTGAAACCTCCTTATTTTTCCGGTTTCCTTTGTGAAGTCTGCAACACCGAATCGTGTAGGGTCTTCTACCTCCCATAGGGATATTGTCGCAATCCCCCCATTACTCCTGTGGAAGTCGAGCATATCTTCTACCCCTAGGCTAGTGATTAGATCTCCGTTAATCACGCAGAACGTTCCTCCTGAGAGGTACTCTTTGCAGTTCGCTATCGCCCCTCCGGTTCCGAGAGGCATCTTCTCTTCGACTATCACAACCTCGTAAGGTAGAGGTATGCCTGCGAAATGCTCTCGCATCTTATCAATCCCATATCCCGCTGCGATTAGCACTCTGTCTACGTGTGCTTCAGGCAGGACTTCTACTACGTGCTCAATCATCGACTTGTCCAGAATGGGTAGCAGAGGCTTTGGTATGCTCTCCGTCCAAGGGCGTAGCCTTGTCCCGAAGCCGCCAGCCAGAACGATGACATCCATAATCGGTCGTGCGTGCGGCTGCGTTTGAGCACTTCGCGTCTGCGACATGCACAATCGCGATGCATATCGTTGAAAGACGGACTTGGTCTCGGACGGGTGTGAACATCCACGAGTACCAAGGTAAAGCACTGTTCAAAGAAGAGGGCGTGGCTGTGCAAGACGGTGTTCACTGTACCACTGTGGAACAGGCGCTGAAAGCCTACGATTCTCTGGGAAGCAAGGTTGTCGCTGTCAAGAGTCAGATACACGCGGGAGGGCGGGGCAAGGGGAGTCTCTACTGCCCAGACACGGGCGATTTGTTGATGGAGGGCGGAGTCAAGATCGCCCTTTCTCGCGAAGAGGTCGAGACCTACGCCAAGAACATCCTCGGGCACGTGTTAGTCACCAAGCAGTCCGGGCCGGAAGGCAAGATGGTGAACAACCTGTACATCGAGTCTGGTTGCGAAATCGCGCATGAGTATTATCTCGCCATCCTCGTCGACCGCGAGGAGGATGCTATCCTAGTAATGGCGTCAACCGAGGGTGGAATGGACATTGAGGAGGTTGCAGAGAAGACGCCTGAGGCTATCCACAAGGCTTGGGCCGACCCATCCGGGAATCTGCCTCCCGGGGCCCGCAGCGCTATGGCGGAATCTCTTGGACTTACGGGTGCATCACTGGACTCGTTCACAGAGATGCTTGGGCGTCTGGTTTCTATGTTCGTCAGCAGGGACTGTTCGATGATTGAGATCAATCCTCTGGTCAGATCCGGTGATGGCACGATGATTGCACTTGACTCCAAGATCAGTTTCGATGACAATGCCTCATTCAGGCATCCTTGGAGGGCAGAAATGAGGGATATCTCTGAAGAGGAGGAGGTTGAGGTCAGAGCAAATAAATCCGGCCTGTCGTACGTCAAGTTGGATGGAAATATTGGCTGTCTCGTCAATGGTGCGGGTTTGGCGATGGCCTCGATGGACGTCATCAAAATATACGGGGGTGAGCCTGCCAACTTCCTCGACATCGGAGGAGGGGCCAACAAGGAATCAATCACAACCGCCTTCGGAATAATCCTCGAAGACCCCCACGTCGAAGGTATACTAGTGAACATCTTCGGCGGAATCATTCGCTGTGATATGGTTGCTAGGAGCATAATCGATGCATCCAGAGAGGTCGGACTTTCCGTTCCACTGGTTGTCAGGTTCTCTGGCACCAACCATGTCGAAGGAAGGGCCGTACTGGAGGAGAGTTCGCTAGAAGTCACGACTGTAGGCACGCTTGCCGATGGTGCTGAAGCCATCGTCGCTGCAATAGAGGGGGTGCGAGCTTGAGTATCTGGATTAACGAGGCCAGCAAGGTACTAGTACAGGGAATTACAGGTAGTCAGGGAACTTTCCACGCCACTCGAATGATGGAGTACGGGACCGATGTCGTAGGCGGAGTCACGCCTGGGAAGGGTGGCCAAGTGGTTGAGCTGCCCGGGCGGACTGTTCCCGTCTTCGATGGCATGTCGCAAGCCGTGTCCGAGGCCGATGCTGATGTCAGCGTAATCTACGTGCCAGCCAGATTCGCAGCCGCTGCGATTATCGAGGCTGCCAATGCATTCAACGAAATCAAGGGTGAGGGGCTAATTGTCTGTATTACGGAGGGAATTCCTACCCTTGACATGATTCGATGCGTCGGACACATCTCGGATATGCCGGGAATTAGGCTGATTGGACCCAACTGCCCAGGAATCATCTCTCCTGGGGAAAATGGAGGCTGCAAGGTCGGAATCATGCCTGGATACATCCACGCCAAGGGCAGAATAGGGATTATCTCGAAGTCTGGTACGCTCACGTACGAGGCTGTAGCTCAAACCATGAGTGTAGGCGAGGGTCAGACCACATGCATCGGAATCGGAGGAGACCCTGTCAGCGGAACCGGATTCATCGACTGTCTTGCCGCCTTTGAGGAGGACCCAGAGACAGAGGCTGTGGTGATAATCGGTGAGATTGGTGGTACTGCGGAAGAAGATGCTGCGAGATGGGTCGCAGACAACTTCAGCAAGCCTATTGTCGGATTCGTGGCCGGAGCAACAGCTCCTCCCGGAAAGAGGATGGGGCACGCGGGAGCCATCATCTCTGGAGGCAAGGGTACAGCCGAGGAGAAGTTCGCAGCATTCGAGGATGCAGGAATCCACATCGCAAGAGATCCTTCTAAGATTGGAGAGGTCCTGCTACGGGTTCTGATTGAAGCCGGGCTGCGAGAGACTTAGGACTAGTGCCATTTAGCGAGAAGTGGGTGGCGCTGGATGCCGACAATTTTCGACTCGGAGCTCGACTCAATTCTAGAGGGGACGTCTAGATCGTTCTACCTTTCTCTCAAGGAACTTCCAAAACCTATCCGTCAACAAGTTAGCCTCCTTTACCTACTAGCCAGAACATCTGATACAATCGCCGACTCAGAGGCCGGGGATCCCCAGAAGCGTTTGGCATCCTTGGAAGCTTACGACAGATACTCGCAGAAAACCTCTGACCGAGCTCCCGATTTAACTGAATTGGCCAAGTTACAGACCAATCCTTCGGAGCGCAGACTACTCGAAAGCATCGAAGAAGTAACTTCCCGTATTGGACAATTTTCAGATTCCGACCAGGAAAGCATTCGACATTGTCTTGGGATAATAATTAGTGGTCAAATCATGGATCTCGAGAGATTCTCTTCGCCATCAGACACAATTTCCTCTTTAGATGACGACTTAGAGCTTGACGACTATACGTTTAGGGTGGCTGGCAGCGTCGGGGAGTTCTGGACCCGGATGTCTCTGGACCACCAATTTAAGGCGAATCCTGAGACTGAGGATGAATTGTTCGACAGAGGGGTGAGGTTCGGAAAGGCCCTACAGATGATTAACATTCTACGCGATATCCCTTCTGATCTATCCCTGGGTAGATGCTACATCCCAATGATCTCACTCGTTGAACATGGACTAACCCCCGATGATCTCCTAGATCCCAGAAACATGGGACAATTCAAACCACTTTACGACAAGTATCTGGACATCACTGAATCTCACTTGGAAGCAGCAGTACAGTATATCGGACTGCTCCCTCACGGGCAGTTTCGCCTTAGAGGGTCGTGCATGCTTCCAATAGTCATAGGAAAGAGGACGGTCTCAAAACTTAGGAATGGAAATGTTCTCGATCCTAATAACACGATCAAGATCGATCGTTCTGAGGTCAAAGCAGTTGTCAGGAAGATAGTGTTCTCAGTTCCTTTCGAGGGAATGAGCAAGAAGTTGCTAGAGGATTGAGAAGTAAAACGGCCTTTCTTCATTCAGGAAAATACGATTCATCTCGCAATCGCAGTCGGGAGACCTTCAAGTGGCCCCAAAGGTCGCCCGATTCGGGAGTGACATGGTTCAGGGGGAGCGATCTCGGGTCGACCACTCCTCTCAGGGGGCTTCGGAAGAAACAGTTTTCTTGGGAACTCATGGTGAGCAAGATCAGCCCATAGATCTGATCAGGGCTGCTGTTGACATCACCAAAGAGGCCGCCCGTGCAATCAGTATTACTGCCTTGGAGGCAGTTAGGGAGGGTGCCCTTTTCATGGGAGTAATTGGTTCCCGAGGAGAACTTGTGGACCCCTTCAAACACATTGATGCAGCAATTTGGACAGAGCCGGAGATTCCTATGCACATGATTGAAACCTCGTACGAATTCTGCGAGGAGCTAACTAGGAGGGAAGCAGGAAATTTCTACCATTCTTTCAAATATCTTCCAGACGAAAAGCGGAAGGCAATAATGGCATACTATGCTTTCTGCAGGAGGGCTGACGACATTGCCGACGGCGACTTCGTTGACGTCTTTCCCGGCGGGTCATCCGATGACCCAGAGTCTTTGGCTTACAGAGACAGTATAGAGAGACTTAGCCCCGGAGGGCCAGTACTCGACCGCTCCACATACAATGACAAGATGTCACAGCTTTTCTATTACAGGAAGAAACTCTCGACTGCATATGGAAACGTGACCTCTACAGACCCGATTTTCATCGCATTGAAGGACACCGTAAGCAGGCATGGGATTCCACGCCAGCTATTGGATGACATGATCAGTGGAATGGAAAATGATTTCCACAAGAACAGGTACAAAACCTTCGAAGAATTGTACTCGTACTGCTATAGGGTCGCATCCACAGTTGGTCTGGTCTGTATCGAGATTTACGGATTCGACGACCCCCGCGCAAAGGAGTATGCTGAGTCTTGGGGTGTCTTCATGCAACTGATCAACATCATTAGAGATGTAGCAGAGGACGCCGATAGAGATCGAATTTACTTACCTCTTGAGGATCTTGCCAGATGGGGAATTTCAGAAGACGACATCAAGAGCGGCAAAGATCTGCTTAATCATCCAGGGTGGGCTCCATTCGTGAATGAATACCTCGAGAGAGCTGATGGTTACAGGCAACGCGCCTTCAAGCTACTCTCGCACTTAGACAAGTCTGCGAGGTACTCTCCTGCAGCCATGGCTTCATTCTACCAGTCTATAATGTCCAAGATCACCAAAAAGAAGGGAGATGTTTTCACAGAGAGAATCCAACTCAGCAAGACAGAGAAGATTTTCCTCGCAGCCTACGTGTACGTGAGGTACAGATTCTTTGGATTCTGATAGAAAAGGCGATCGCGGCGGCGATTCGTATGGAAGATGTATTATTCAGTTGTAAGGAGGGTGTAGCATGAGGGTAGCGGTTCTTCTTGAGGAACGTTGCAAGCCCAACAGTAATGCTTTCGCTTATCTACAGAAGTACGCGGCAATGTGCGAAAGGGAGTGCATTCAGGTCGAGGGGAATAAATGCAAGATTCTCGAGACAGCCTGCCCAGTCTGCCTTACAAGGGCAAAGCACTGCCCCGACGGCGCAGTGAAGATTATCAATCTCCCAGAGGAGCTAGACACTGACCTTACACACAGCTTTGGGGAGAACGCATTCAGACTATTCCGCCTCCCCTCTCCTCGTCAGGAGCAGATTGTCGGTATACTGGGTCCCAATGGAATTGGAAAGTCCACAGCAATTAACCTTCTTTCTGGAGCATTTCGACCCAATCTAGGGGACTGGGCAAATACCTCCCCAGAATGGGCGGAAGTAATCTCGACATTCCCCCGGGGGGAATTGAGGGACTACCTAGGACTCGTAGCTGAAGGGGAGGTGAACATAGCAGTAAAGCCCCAGTACATCGACAAGCTCCCAAAAATCTTCGAAGGAAACGTTCTCGAGCTCCTGAACAGGGTGGATGACCGTGGTGAGGTTGACGAATATTCGAAGATGATGGGAATTTCACACATTATAGACAGGGAACTGGAAGAGCTTTCTGGAGGCGAACTTCAGAGGGTTGCTATCTGTGCTACACTTCTGAAAGAAGCTGACATCTACTTCTTCGACGAGCCATCATCGTACTTGGATATCTACGAGAGGATGAGGATGGTTGGAGTGGTCAGGCAATTGGCAGACAAGGGCAAGAGAGTGTTGGTAGTTGAGCACGATTTGGCGATTCTGGATGTTCTTTGCGACCTTATTCATGTGATTTATGGGGAAAGATCCGCGTACGGCATTTTTACTCCACCTAGATCAACCAGAACAGCCATCAACGCCTACCTAGAAGGTTTCCTCCCGGAGGAGAACATCAGGATTAGGGACAAGCCAATCCAGTTCCTAAGGGGTCGAACGCGTGGAGAAGAAATAGGAACCCCGATTCTGAAGTGGGGTGGAATAGAGAAGAAATTGGGGGATTTCAGGCTTGAGACAGGCGAAGGAGCGGTCAAGTCCGCCGAAGTGGTGGGGGTAGTTGGACCAAATGCAACCGGAAAGACTACTCTGGTAAAGATAATCGCTGGCGAAATAGACCCCGATGAGGGATGGTGCACTATGGATGCCAAAGTCTCATACAAGCCACAACACGTTAGGGCCGAATTTGATGGAACCGTTCAGGAGTGGCTAGATTCCGAATTGGGGGGGAAGTGGAGGTCTGGGGAGTTCCATACTCAGGTCACTAGAGCCCTACAAGTAGACAAGATGCTGGAGTTACAAGCAAAGAAGCTCTCAGGGGGGGAGCTTCAGGCTGTGAGCATAGTAATATGCCTGGGCAAGGAGGCAGAGCTGTACCTGTTCGACGAGCCAAGCGCTCACCTTGATGCAAATGCAAGAATGGAGGCAGCCAAGGCCATCAGAAGGACGATGGAGAGCAACGAGAAAGCAGCCATGGTGATTGATCACGATACATATTTCTTAGACATCGTAAGCGACTCGATTCTCGCATTCCAGGGAGAAGGTGGGAGTAACGGCAAGGCAGTGGGGCCTCTTTCCCTTAGGAAGGGAATGAATCTATTCCTTTCTGATGCTAACGTTACCTTCCGGAGGGACGTAGAGTCACACCGGCCTAGGATTAACAAGCCCTCAAGCAGGAAGGACCGTGAACAGAAGTCATCTGGAGAATACTTCTACTCTGACTGAATGAGACCATTGGATTCTTGAGGGACTGTTCCGGCCCATGCTCGTGACGGAAGAGGCCCCTGACGAGGTCACTGGCGACTCGGAAGGAGTAGAATTGGACCTAAAGGCTAGGGTTGAGGAATTGGAAAAGGAACTCCAGTACTCCAAAGCAGAGACTGCCAATGCAGTCCAAAGGGCGGCAAGAGACAGGTCAGAGGCCCTGAAGTACGGAGGTTCCTCACTCGCCAGGAGGTTGATCCACGCTGTGGATCTTCTCGGGAAGGCTGTAGAAGCGTCAGATGAGGGTGACGGTGCAGAATCAGTCATCGAGGGCGTCAGACTCACTCTAGATGGACTCAGGTCATCCCTTGAGGCCGAGGGAATCACCCAGATAGAAGCCCTTGGGTCCTCATTCGACCCAACCTGCATGGAAGCAATTGCCATAGTCCCCTGCCCCGATGGTGAAAAACCAGGCAATGTGATTGAGGTCGTAGAGGAAGGTTACAGGATGCACGACAGGATACTAAGGGCAACTAGGGTGATAGTCGCCGAAGGTGACCCATGAACCAGGGAAGAAGACGCTCCTTCTTTGCCATAGGGGTAATAGCAGCTTATCTGTTCTCAGTAATAGCGATTCAGATTGCGGCATCCGGAGAAGCTATCCATCCAGAGGAGTTTCCAGAAATGTGCCCGGAAAAATCTCTGAATTGCTCCATGATCGGCCCCAATTCGTATAGAAGCGGTGGGCTTACCGAACTCAGATTCAACTCAAGCCTGGAGACAGTAATGGCTGAGACCAGAGATTGGATAGACTCTCAGCCTAGGACCGAAATCATAGGCGAATGGCCTGACCAGACACATTCGGTCTTCACGACTTTGTTATTCAGATTTCGGGACGACTTCGTCGTCAATGGATTCTGCGACGGTGAGGATGCAGTAATCCACGTTTACTCCAAATCTAGATTGGGTATTTCTGACATAGGAGTAAACAAAGATAGAGTCGGCAGCTTCGCTAGTCACATGTCCAACGTCGAAATGGCTACATCGGAATGCGTTACGGATTGAATGGCGCTACCCTTGTCTATCATAGATCCAGACATCACGAAGGCTCGTACCCTTCCATCTTCTTACTACACAGACAACGACATGTTCCTTGATTTGAAGAAGGCCTTCCGGCAATCATGGCACCTTGCCGGGCATCAGAGTCAGCTTGCAGGATGCACGGCGATTTCGCTGGATCACATCGAGAGTCTAGTAGGGGAGCCAATGCTAATGACGGCGGGTGAAGAAACTCGATGCATCTCGAACGTTTGCACTCACAGAGGGATGCTGGTTTCTGACGGAAAATGCCACAACCAGATATTACAGTGCCCATACCACGGACGCACCTTCGGTTTGGACGGCAAATTCAGGGCGATGCCCGAGTTCGGAGGAGTAACGGACTTCCCAACACCAGATGACGACCTGAGGAGATTCCCTACTCTGGTTTGGAAGGGATTGGTATTCACAGGAGTAGAGCCGTCTGGACTAGACCAAAGTATCGAAGAGATGGAAAATAGGATAGGATGGATTCCAATCGAATCTTTCGAAAATGACCCATCTAGGCATAGAAGTTACGATATCGAAGCAAACTGGGCACTATATGTTGACAACTACCTAGAAGGGTTCCACATACCCTTTGTTCACCAGGGCCTGCATAACTCCCTGGACTACGACAACTATCGAACTATACTGTTCGAGGGGGGTGTGCTTCAGATGGGGATTGCTAGTGAGGGCGAACCGGCATTCGAGATTCCAGAGCACTCCCCAGACTTTGGTCTCAGAGTTGCAGCATACTACTACTGGATTTTCCCGGGCCTAATGCTGAACTTCTACCCATGGGGGCTCTCGGTCAACCTCGTGGTTCCCCTTTCGGTTAACCGGACTAGGATAATCTACCATGGGTTCGTAGGAGATGAGTCTATGTTAGGCAAGGGAGCTGGAGGAGATCTTGACAAGGTCGAAGAAGAGGACCAAGAGATAGTAGAGGCAACTCAGAGAGGGGTCTCTTCCGAGGAATACGACAGGGGTAGATATTCCCCTACCAAGGAAAGTGGTGTCCATCACTTCCACAGAATGCTAACTTCCTAGATTGATTGAAAACAGTGGGGCCCCTCAGAAGCCCGTGAACCGGAACCGCAATAGGACACTCTCGGTCTTGATAGTTGCCACAATACTACTCTCTGGTTGTTCTGGCCAGGTCGATGAAACTGAAGGGAAAGTTACTGGTTGCACAGACGAAGCAGCAAGCAATTTCAATCCGGATGCCACAAATCCCGATAGTTCATTGTGCGTCTACGAGAATGAAGATGTTGAAGAGACGGACGAAGGATCTGGAGAGGGAGAGGTCGAACAACCCCCAATCAGCGTCCCCCACACGGATGGGTGTGACAATACAAACCCGATTCACTGCATGCTTCCTTTCCCTTCTCGAGCCTTCCTAAGGGATGATGACAGTACCGAGACCGGTCTAAGGATGCACTATTCTCAGAATTCTATCCCCGGATCCGGCTTGTCACCAGTGGTTAGCATTCCTATCATTAATCAGAGGGATGGGGTCAGCCCTTCGACTCAGATTATGACAGCGTTTGCCTCCGATCCGGATGTTTCGAATCTAGCAGGTCAGTACTCAATAGAGAAGAGCTTGGATGTATCTCACCCCACTCAACTGTTGAATATGATTTCCGGGGAATTGGTTGCCCATTGGGTGGAGCTTGATGCTAGGTCTGAGGATGACCAACCCAGTATCATGCACATTAGGACTCTACAAGCCTTGGACCACAACACGCCATATGCAGTAGCGATCCACGATCTCATTGACTCGCAAGGACAAGACATCGAGGCCCACGCGGGGTTCGCTGCTCTAAGGGACGGATTAATTACCGACTCACCAGAATTAGAATCCCAAAGGTCACACTTCGTGGATCTGTTCACCTTTTTATCAGCTCAAACATCAATTCTGCAGGAGAATCTTCAAGCGGCTTGGATGTTCCACACCGCGTCCACAGAATCTATGATTGGTGACGTCATTAAAATGAGAAACGATGCCATGGACCGTATTGGCTCAGATGGCCTCGGTTGTTCTATCGAATCAAATTCCGAGGTATTCAATGATGGAAACAGGACTCACTGGCTGATTACTGGTACCTACACATCACCTCAGTACACAGAGTCATTCTATGCACCCACACTAATCAGTAGGGATGCAGATGGAACTCCGGTATTCGTGGAAAACAGGGAGATTCCCTTTTGGCTTATGATTCCGAATTCCGCTAATGAATCAGGAGAACCAGCCCCTCTGACTGTCTGGGGCCATGGATTCCTCGGCGATGGAAACACATCCGGACTTTGGGGTTGGGGAAACGAGAACAATGTCGCAATGCTCGGGACGAGTTTCTACGGATGGGCCTCCGACGACGTGATCAGCATCGAGTACGCTGTCCTCAACATAGGATTCTTCCAGCACCAGGCCGAGCGTCTTCAACAGTCTATGGTCAATCAGGCTGTAATGGTGAGGACGTTCATGGGGATGTGCTCAGATCTCTCTGAGTTCTACCAGAACGGCACCAAATTGGTGGATGCTTCCAGCCCAACTTACACTGGTTATTCTAATGGGGGCCTCAGAGGGCCATCGATCATCGGCCTCTCTCCCGACCTAAACAGGGGTGTTCTATGGGCCGGAGGGTCTGCCTTTTCCCACATCATAGAGAGATGTACCCAGTATGACAGGTTCTACTGGGAATTCTCGAGCGATCTGGGTTACCCGAATCAGATGGACAGGGCCATCGTCATGTCAGTCGCGCAGTACCTTTGGGATCCAACTGAGACTGAAACGTTCCTCTACCTGATGCAGGACGGGTACAAGGATGAAGTGGAACCATTCGAATTGATGACTCTTTTCTCCATAGCGGACTTCCAGATATCCAACATCTCATCCAGTAGGATGATGAGGACCGGGGGGATACCATTACTAGATAGCTCTACAATTTCTCCATTTGGCCTAAATTATGTCTCAGACGGCCACAATGGGTCCGTGGGGGTGTTCTTCGACGGAGGGTACGAGCTCGCACCAGAGGGCAACGTGTATGGTCAGGAGCCTCACGCGGCCCACAATGCCATTGGCGGCCTCAAGATTGCCAGGTTGATGGCCTTCAACTTCCTGGTGAATGGTACAGTTATCGATACATGTGGCGGTGACTGCACTTTCTCATCAGAGGGATTAAGCTGGTCCTAGAGAGGAAAATCACTCTCTTTCGACCTTCTGACCAGAGCTCCAGTCATAGATCCCAGCTCCTGTCTTCTTGCCTAAATCTCCAGCCTCGACGAGACTGTTAAGCAGGGGGTGGGGTCTGTATGAATCGTCATCGAAGGCATCAGCCAAGCTGTTAAGGATGTCTCTCCTGACATCTAGTCCTATCAAGTCTGAGAGTTCAAGAGGGCCCATTGGGTGACGGTATCCCAACCGCATCGCTGTGTCAATATCACTGGCTGAGGCTACCCCCTCTGCGACCATACGGATTGCTTCGTTACCAAGAACAACTCCTAATCTACTGGTCGCGAACCCTGGGACGTCATTGACCAGAATGGTCGTCTTACCCAGAGCCTCGCCCACTTCCAGTGCAGTTGATACAGTTTCCCCATACACAGACTCGTGTCGTACGATCTCAAGTAGCGGCATCAACGGAACCGGGTTGAAGAAGTGCATCCCAATCACTCTCCCCGGAGTACTGGTAGCCGATGCAATCTCCGAAATAGGCAAACCTGATGTGTTAGTTGCGAGAACGGTATTTTGAGGTGCAATTCTTTCCAATTCTTGGAAGACAGATTTCTTCAGGCCGATTTTCTCGGGAACTGCCTCAATTATCAGGTCCATATCTTTGGACGCACCCGATATCTCGGTGGTTTGTCTCAGGTTTGACTCCCATGTTGATACTTCCTCAACCTTCGTCTTCCCCTTCTCTATCCCCTTCTGCCAGAAGTCTAGTATGGATTCCATTCCGTTCTTCAGGGATTCGGGAAAAGCGTCGTACAAAGTCGTCTCCCATCCGGCCTGAGCGCAGATTTGCGCTATTCCGGACCCCATGGCCCCGGCACCTATGATTCCTACTCTGCGAATCTCCACGAGATGCGGAGAGTATGTCTGGCAATAAGCCGTGCTAACCTTCGCGCCCATATGCGGCCAGTGCGGACTGGAATAGCCTCTGGCGAGGGACGTCGTGCTCGAGGAAGCAAGTGAAGGGGGCTACGTCTTTCAGTAGCTCTATGGAAGAAATGTACGCACCGTAAACGAATGGGTCCGCATGTTCCAAAGTGGGGATGGAGATGCCCAACTTGGCAAGCCCATTCCTCGTGTCCTCGTCCCAAATTGAGTAGGTATGGTGGGTGAAGTGCAGATATGCGGACAGGCGCCGGATGTCAGACCTTGCTTTATCTGTCAGACTCTCTATCAGAAGGGTGTCAGGGTACTTTATCGCGTACAGTGAAAGAAGTACCTCTCTCTGGGTCTCCTCCCTCCATTCCCTATTCCCCAGACCCATCCACCTGTCTATCATGTCCAGCATCTCAGGGGTATATGGCCTTCGAACTCGGTACAGCAGCTCCTCGTAGGCTGCGTAGTCCTGCTCATCGGAGTGGTGATGCTCGTGGAATAGCTCAGTCAGCCTATCGAAGAAGGGCCGGCATGCCTCCTTGTCGAAGGATGTTAGTGCAACGTGCTGCATCTATGTCACCCGGACTAGTCTCCCTTCCATTCCCTGTACTGGATCCAATCTTCCTTCATGTACACGTTGATCAGGGTCTCCTCGTCCTCGTCGGTAGGAAGCACCGAGGACAGGTAGCTCTCGTACTCCTTGTCAGTACCATCGAACGGTTCTCCTTCGACGGTGTAGTTCTTCCCTGCGTAATTTCCAATGCTCCTCTTGAACTTGTCAGATGGTATGTATAGCTCTGGCTCACCCTCCTTACGAGCCTGGCTAATCCTCCTCATCTCTTCCCTAAGCTCCTGGAAGTAAAGCTCCCTGCTGGCCTCGTTCAGGTGCTCCCTGTCTGCTTCTTCCGATGCTTCCCTCTCGTCGTATCTGCCTTTGATCCCATAGACGTAAGCCCACTGTGCGCTCGTTGAGTCGTCCGTCCCGAACAAGTCCAGGCCAGTGCTTACCCACTTGTTCACGTACTTCTGAATCAGCGAGCAAGGGATTACTCCCTGCTTGACAACTCTTCGAAGCCCGTTAGCCCCGGTACCTAGGTGGAAGGACTCCTCCTTCAGCATGGGCCCCATGCTGGCCGCCAGTGGCTTGAAGGAGGATGTGCTCAGCATCTTGAGCTGGTACTTCCCATCTCTGTCGATGAAGTGCGTGAACATGAAGAAGTCCAGCCAATGGTCTATGGGTTCGTTGAATGAGCCAAGTATCCTGGTACCCTCTTGGGCGTTCCTCTCAAGCAACTTGGCTGCCTCCCTCACCCCCTGCTCCCCGAAGAACGTGCAAAGCAGGTATGCCATCTGCCATCCATGCCTCTGCTCCTCGCACATGATCCTCAGCGCCGACTTCTTGTCATACTCTGTTGGAGCAGTTTCGAGAAGGTGGTTCTGCTGCTCGACGCTGGCGAATTCGGTGTCCCCCTGAACACTAACCATAGTGATTATTGCGTCTGAGATATTTTGCTGTGGAATCTGCATCCTCCTTTCCCACTTGGGCATTCCTAGGAAGTCCCCGAACTCAATCTCTCCACCGGCTGTGTCCCAGTCGAACTTGATATCAAACCTGTAATCGCCCAACCATGAGGGGTCGAAGCCTATCCTCGTCTGCCAGTCATTGAACTCTTCTATCCATGACTCGAAGTTCGTGGGATAATTCTGTACGACGTCTGTCTCTGTCATCAAATGCCCCAGTATTATCCTATATTTCAGAGATTGCTTCTGTTAGCTAGAATGTACGGCCCTACTTCCCCTCGAATCTAGGGGTCTTCCTGTCCACGTAGGCCTTGATCCCCTCTTTCGCGTCTTCCGACTGGAACAGATCCGATTGCAACTCTCGTTCCAGGGCCAGGTGGTACTCCAGGGGGATTTCTAGTCCGCTCTGGACGCTTCTCTTGATGTTTCCAATGGCCTTGGCTGCTGCAAAGGGCAGTGAGAACCTTCCAGCGTAGTCCAATACGTCTTGCCTGAACTCATCTAGACTCAGTGAGTCGTAGATGTCGTGTACGAGATCCATCTCCTTGGACTCCTCGAACGAGAATTTCCTCCCTGTAACCATTATTTCCATGGCCTTGGCCTTCCCAACTAGTCTGGACAGTCTAGCAGTACCTCCTGTTCCTGCCAGAACCCCCAATGCGACTTCAGGGAGGCCGACTTGGAAGTTCCCCTTTCGTGCTACCCTAATGTCTGCGGCCATGGCGATTTCCAGTCCGCCTCCAACAGTGTGTCCGTTCAGGGCAGCAATGACTAGTTTTGGGGTCTGCTCCAAGCGAGACAGAGTCTCGTTTGCATGTAGGCAGAAGAAGTACTTGTACCTCGGAGATAGGGTATTGAGATACTTTATGCTGGCTCCGGCTGAGAAGAATTTCTCTCCGTGCCCCGTGATCAAGATAACCGCAACGTCGTCGTTGAATCGAGCTTCCAGTATGGCATCGTCAATGTCGTGCCACATCTCCCTGGTGTATGTGTTTACAGAAGTCTTGTCACCTTCTAGTGGGTCTCCCGCTGAATCAGAGATTAACTCGATAATCGCTATCCCGTTATCTGTCTCTCCGTAGTTAACAAGTCTGTTTTTCATGGGCTTGAGTTCAGGCCACGAGGTCATGTATACCCGGCTGAGTTTAGCCATATCAACCAAACGGAGCCTGAATGACTCTATGCGTCTGCGTCCCCGAATGAAAGGTTCCCACCGCCTCTTTGAACGGACCTCCACTGCTCCCCAATCTCTTCTGCCTTGGGCCCTTGCTCCCATTTGTCTCTCTTGAGTGCCTTCCGGAATGGCATTCTGTGGACAACCCGTCCGTCTGGAAGAATTTTTCTTCTGAGCATCCCTATCCTGACTATTGGCCAGATAGCCTTGCGAAGCAGTCCCGGCTTGTACAGCCATTGCATGAATTTCAAACCGTCACCCCTTCTCCTTTGGTCCCTCATCCACTGGTTTGCAACCATTTTGAAACCCCTGTTCCCTACCCTGTTCATCAGGAATCTATTGATTGCACTGGCCCTCACAAGGGGTACCAGACGACTTCGGACCTCCCTCTCGTAGTCGCATTCCCCAAGAATCGCCTTTGCTGAAAGGACTCCGCTGGTAACTGCATATCTCATTCCAAAGCCCCACATGAAGTCCTGAAGGCCTCCGGCCTCTCCTACGTAGTAACGCCCTTCGTGGACATACTTCGTTGGTAGCCCGAAGTCCCCCTTCCCACCGACTCTCTTTATCGGCCTCCTATCTAGTTCGTAGTTTCTCTCGTACCATGCTATGGTTTCGTTCAGGTATCTACCGCTCTTCCTCTGCTTCCTCCATAGACATGTGCAGATTAGCCCGACCCCATCGATTATGATCATGTATGAATATGCGCCCGGTGCCAATCTGTCGTTCAGCTGAAAAGCCACTAGGTTCGGGTGACTAGTCTCGAAAATCTCCCCGAATGCCACGGCGCTGGACTCTTTGGGGCCGGCCGCGACAATATCGCATTCCTCAGCAGCCTTCCTGACCCCATAATGGATGTTCACTCCCGATTCTAATGCCATCCTCTTGAAGCCCTGATCTATCGTATGCTTTGCAGTGCCCCTTTCAACCACCCTGAATGCAACTCCATCAGTCCTGGGATTAGTAACTACGTCATCGGGGTGGATTAGGTCAATAATTCCGAATGAATCAGACTTGAAAACATTAGAATCAAAACCCCACTCTTCTAACTCGTCAAAGAAATCCACCTGGCTAGTCCAGTTCTCTATCCCTTGGAAATCTCCATCGAACCTAGCGCCGCTATCCTCCCTTACTTCGTGAACATGAACTTCCTTTCCGGATCTTGCTAGTATGGTGGCAGCTGCGAGACCAGACAGCCCCGCTCCGAGGATGTGCACCTCATCGCTCATGACATTGCGACTAATGGCATCCGCTTGAACGGTTGGGTCATCCGTCGCTTTCAAGCGAGAAATGCCATTGGGGTAGCATGGCAGTCCACATCCGAGTCGACGACAAATCACTGGATTCCGCGCACCTTCGAACTCTGGTCGACAAAGAAGGGTGCGGAAGCGTGGTTAGTTTTGTTGGAGTGACCAGGGGTGAGGAAGGAGGCTCCATGGTTGAAAGGCTGGAGTTCGAAGCTTGGGAGGAAGAGCTCCCGAGAGTTTTGGGGGAAATTGCAAACAAGTCAATTTCCAAATTCGAAGTAAAATCAGTTGTTATCGCTCATAGGATTGGCTCGGTAGAACCCGGCGAGACAATCGTATGCATTCACGTCGGCTCTGCACACAGAGAGGAGGGGTTCTCCGCGTGCTCTTGGCTCATTTCAGAGCTAAAGAAGCAGGCCCCGCTGTGGAAGAAGGAGGTACGTGATGACGGTGAGTTCTGGAAGTCCGGGCTAGGGTGATATCCCGGGTTCCATGGAGGTACAGATTTCGTCGACTGCCCTAGGAACGTTTGACGCTATACCCTCGATCATCATCCACCCGTGACCCTTCACTCCGTCACCCACTAGCCTGATTCCCTCTACACCAATGTCAGATGGAAGCTCAGCGCCCATAGGTGCCCTGTTGCATGGCCAGTTCCTGTGGTAAGTGTGAACGCACAGTTCCTCCCCATGATCCGAAAGCCAAGGGATTGCTTCGAAAATCTCATCCCTGCCCTTGGAGATCTCTGATTTTACGCTTGGATCTGGAACGTACTGGTGCGTGATCATCATGTGCCTGCCCTCAGGTGCTAGATCGGGCTCACTGAACGTCGGGATGATGTATCCGCCCACTCTTTCTCGGCCTGGAATCATGGTAACTCCGCTGTCTCTCTGGGGTATCTTGTCATCTAGGTCGAAAACGAACCCTATTCCACCTACTGCTTGGGTATTTTCCACCCGTCTCCTAACCTCTTCCGAAACTTCGAAATCGTCAGAGAGAGAACCCAGAAGATTGGGATGGCCGCCATTGTGGATTATCGAGTCCGCACCAATCCAAGTCGGGCTTTCTCGCCCTCTTCTCCTGATTCCGATGCAAAAGCGATTCTTCTTGGTTTCCTCTTCTGCTTCCCCCGGCAGGATCTCGGTAACCTCGTGTGAAAGCTTCAATCGGGCCCCGTTACCCCTTAGTTCAGATCTTAGGCCATCGATGACCCCTTTGCAACCACCTTTGGGGATGTGGGGCCTGTCGCTCCAGAATGAGTTCTGTAACATCCTAGCTACAGTAGATGCCGGCATTTGATCGAATCGAAGGCTGATTGCGAAGTTCGAGAAGGCATCCAGGAAATCTATGAAGTCGTCGGTAAACATCTTCCGAAGCCAAGTTCTTCCATCCACTGTCTCATCGCCCCAGGGCCTTTTCGCCCTAGAGGCAAGAAGCCGGGGCATGTTCAGGGTGTTTCTAATGGGAAACCACGGGAGCAGCCCATAAACGGAGTTACTTGCGTAATGCTTCCCCTCCCTCATCATCCCAGCGAACTTGGTCGTTGGGAGGAACTCCACCCCCCTCTTCCCTAAGTCCAAGCCGCCCTTGTTTTTCTTCCCTAGAATCAGTTTTGCGAACGGACCCTTCCTGCCGTGAGGGATTGTGTGCACTGCTCCGGTCGGAATCTGGAAGCCATCGTGGTCATGTTGAGTGAAGCGACCACCGGCAAACGACATCCTCTCGTACACAGTAACGTCGTAATTCCCCGTCTGGGACATCATTGCCGCAGAGGTCAGTCCCCCCAATCCCGCACCAATCACAACGGCCTTTGACTTATCCACCCACACACCTCATGCATACACCAATGCCCCCGTGGGGCACCACAATAGGCATCTGAGGCAGTCCGTGCAATTCTTTTCGATAACCTCGCAAAGGCCCTCAACCACCAACGCGTCGTCTTTGCAGGCCATTAGGCAGTACGAGCAACCAACGCAGAGGTCATCTAGAACCTGAAGCTTGGTTCCTTCACTTACGGGCTTGTCATGCGAAAGACCAGATCTCAGAACAGGAACTTCCCCGGGGGTCGCCTTGTCCCTGAATGCCTCCGCCATGGTGCTCAATCCAAGTGTTGGTATTTCATTCCAATGCTCTGTTCCGAGTGTCTGAATAGTAAGTACCGCGTCCGGTAGCATGGTGGGATAGTGAAGGACTCCTGGACTGGCATAGTGGATATCGGCTCCAAACCTGTGGTGGAAAGGGAGGCAATTGCAACAGGATTTATTGCCATTTCCGCAGACTCGATAGACGCGGTGGCAAACGGGAGGTCTCCAAAGGGAGATGTCAGGGAGGCATCAACTATCGCGGCTATTCAGGCTGTAAAAGAGACTCCCAGAACACTTCCGCATTGCCATCCGATTCCTATCGAGGGCTGCTCAGTGGATTGGAAAATAGAGGAAGGGGGGCTCCGTTGTACCGTTTCGGTTAGGACACACTGGGCTACGGGTGTGGAGATGGAAGCTCTATGTGGTGTTAGTGCCGGATTACTCTGCGCTTGGGATATGCTAAAACCCATAGAGAAGGACAGTAGAGGTCAGTATCCGGATGTTAGAATTCAGGACATACGTGTAGTCAGAAAGAAGAAGTCCGACCCACAGTATTGAATTCCTGAACCTCCTCACGAGGCCGTGGCAACAGCAGATCTAGCCCCGGACTTTCTGAAGGCAACAGAGGCAGCAGCTATTGCAGCCTCAAAATGGAAGGGCCTAGGGGATGGGAAGGCTGCTGACGGTGCTGCGGTCGAGGCTATGAGGGCCGTCTTTGACACAGTTCCCTTCGATGGCAGAGTCGCTATTGGAGAAGGGGAGAGGGACGACGCACCAATGCTCTGGATCGGCGAGCCACTAGGATCCCTACAGGAGGTCTCCTCAGCCCCATCAATAGACATCGCTGTTGACCCCCTTGAGTGCACGAATCATGTGGCTCTAGACTTGCCCAATGCTATGGCAGTCCTAGCCGCAGGTCCAAGGGGCTCATTATTGCACGCTCCAGACTGTTATATGGATAAGATTGCAGGACCGGCAGAAATCTCCGGGGAGGTCAGCCTTGAAGCAGATGTTGCCTACAACGTTGAGGGAGCATCATCCGCACTCGAAAAGAGGCCCGAAGACATGCATGTCGTAGTCATGGATCGTCCCAGGCATGAGGATCTGATCAGAGAATTGAAAGGTCTTGGAATTGAACCAGTTTTAATCGGTGATGGGGACATTGCAGCGGCACTAAATGCAGCAGACTCTGATTCTGAGATCGATATGCTCATGGGTATAGGTGCCGCCCCCGAGGGTGTCATTACCGCTACAGCTCTGAGGGGGCTTGGTGCTCCGTTCGAGGGTCGGCTCGTCTTCAAGAACGAAGGGCACAGAGAGAGAGCAGAGCAGATGATAGAGGGAGACATAGAGAGGATTTGGGATCGAGATGACCTATGCACCTCAGATGACTCCGTTTTCATCGGTACGGGGGTTTGTGAGGGTAGAACTCAGGGAGTAGAAGAATTGGGGGATGGAAAATTCAGGGTCCACTCGGAAATCATCGACGTGCAAACAAAAAATCACCATTTTGTTTCGTCAATTGTTCTAGAATAGTATAACCTTGCGGTCTTTTTCTCGATTTCTAAGGACGATGGATTCTTTTCTCTGAACATATCCCCGTCTTCTAGGTGACCACTATGGACAAGGAGCTATTGGAGAAAACTGCGAATGAATTAGTATCCCCTGGAAGGGGGATTCTGGCTGCGGATGAGAGTAATGGGACTATGTCCAAGCGCCTCGAGGCGGTAGGCGTCGAGGCTTCAACTGAGACCAGGAGATCATATAGGGCAAACCTGCTATCCACCGAGGGTTACGAGTCTTCAATCAGTGGAGTAATCCTTTTTGACGAGACTATCCGTCAATCTATGGATGACGGAACACCAATTCCCGAGTCATTGGAAAGAAGGGGGGTAATCCCGGGAATCAAGGTCGACACTGGTGCGAAAGATTTGGCAAATCACGAAGGCGAGAAGATTACCGAGGGCCTCGATGGATTGAGGGGGCGTTGTTCAGAGTACTTCTCAATGGGTGCTAGATTTGCCAAGTGGCGAGCAGTGATCAAAATCGGGGAAAATTCTCCCAGCGCTGCCTGCATTTCCACGAATTCCCATGCACTTGCCAGATACGCAGCAATATGCCAAGAGCAGGGGCTAGTCCCAATCATTGAACCAGAGGTATTGATGGAAGGCGACCATGATGCCGATCGATGCTATCAAGTGACCGCAGAAATCCTGTCCCAGACCTTTTTGGATTGTAAAAACCAAGGCGTGCACATTCCCGGATGTCTCCTAAAGCCAAACATGATTTTCTCTGGCAAGGATTGCGAGAAACAGCTTTCCCGTGAGGAGGTAGCCATGATGACAGTAGACTGCCTGACTCAAAATGTCCCACACGATCTACCCGGCATAGTCTTCCTGTCTGGAGGGCAGTCAGACGAAGACGCCACAGCTCATCTAAATTTGATGAATCAGATGGCCGTGGAGCATCCCTGGCAGCTTTCCTATTCTTACGGAAGAGCGCTCCAGGCGGATGCCTTGAAGAAGTGGGCCAGTGATAGCCAGGACCCCGCCTCCTCCAGTCGCGATGCTTTCTCGCACAGAGCCAAGATGAACGGCTTGGCGAGAAGTGGGGATTGGACTGAAGAGCTAGAGGCCTGATCAGACCTTCTCTTCCAAAGCCCCGGGACGAACTTGCCAAACGCAAATTTCGTACCTACCAGAAAGTGCGCCACCTCTCTTGGTGGTTGCTACCTTCAGTATGTCTTTGTCTTTGGAAAGCACATTTCCTAGCTGTTGGGGGGTAGTCCCATGCCTCATTGTCGAGTTTACGTGCTCGAGTATTTCTGTTGTGTTTGCCTCTCCTCTTTCATCCAAGAATTTCTTGATCTTCTGCCTTAATCTGGTGGTCCTCATGGTATTCACGCTCTGGTTCCGTGACCTCCCCCTCGGCCGCTTTTCACAGGACAGCGGATGGTAATATAATGCTTCTGTATATCTTTCGTCTCTTTGGTTACAAATGATGTCACAATACTACCATTATTTCTTATCATCAATCCAGTAATTGTTCTGGCATAGAAGATTTCCACTGGAAATATGTAATAAAATGTAACTAAAACAATATTTTTATTACTATCTTGTAATGTGACTCATCCCATAGGTGATATTTGATGTCAGATGCTTCCAATTGGGATTTCAACAAAACTCCTAGAAGAATTAGAAGTAAGCATCGCCGCAGACTTATTTCCAGACTCGCTCAAGGCGATGCAACAGTTTCCGAATTGGCCTCCGATTCCGGACTAAGGGTACCTCATGCTTCTGCAGAGATACGAAGAATGAGGGATGAAGAACTCGTATCTAGCGATCTCCCACCGGGTTCCAGAGGATCAAAGATCCGGTTGACTGAGAAAGGATGGGGGGCCATCGAACAAGACGAATGGTCAAAACTTCTGGATCTGGATGAAATCCCACAGAGTAAAGATAGCTGTTGTATCCTGTCCAGAGACGAGTCCAATCTCACTCTCTGCTTTCTCAGCCCTCCAATAGAACCGATGGTGCAGATTCCAAACCGGCAAAAGCCACCCTCTTCAGACAGTATGGCATCCACTAGAAATCAAGGGGTGTCATGGAATTGGGCAGTTCTATCGGAGAGGTCACCCAGGTGGTTTGACAAAGACAACCAGGTAGTTCTGGAAGCCCCCCCAGAATTAGCAGACCCCGAAAGAATAGAGGCCTATGCAGGAAAAACTCCAGTTTTGGGCATCATCAGGGCTACTCTGCTGAACCCCGAAAAAAGCTCCACAATTTCTCCCGGGGAGTGGTTCTCTCAACCCTTACAGATTCAACAAGCCCCACTGGACGAACTCACTTACCACAGGGGGGATTGGTTGCTTGGATCCCCTCATTCCAAATCGCCCGACGTCAGGCCTTCCCGTCCGATTGCAGCAATCATTAGAGAGAGGCTTCCGAGGTCAGTACTTCTCCGATCTGCAAGAACTAACTCACTGGTAGTCGCCGATCTTAGTGGATTGGACATGGGCGGGGATAAGTATCCAATTAGGGCACTAGAACATTGGATTCACTCCGCTCACCCGAGGCTATCGGATAGTGAAAGAAGCAGGAGGCTGAACTCTCTACGGGACAGAATTACATCACCCAGGAGGATCAAAGTAGATGAATCAACACTGCGGAAGTTCAGGAAGGACTGGGGAGGTGCAGAATTCACCACGGACGAGTCGAACATCAGGCTGATTGACCTTAGAGGACTGGGAAAAAATGCGACTGAGTCATTATTACGTTGGTCATTGGAGAACAAGAGAACCCCTTTGGTTTTGGAGGTGGCCCCAGATCTTCCAAGTGATTTGTTATCAGGAATTGCATCGCATCAAAATCTAAGACTTGTAATGTTGGAGAACTCGTTACGACAATTTTCCTCATTCGATTCTCTAGAGGTAGATGGAATTAGGACACTTCCCTGGCTACGATTCTCGACTAGTTCAGGAAATAAAGTGCCTGTCAGACTAGTAGAGCAGGGAAAAATGGTCAGAATTTCCGAGGAGACCGAGAGAACCACTATCTCACCTTGGGATGTTCTCGGCCTCCCGCCTGTCCCAGATCAGTTCCAAGTTGAGTTAGAGGGGGACTCAGTTTCCATTATCCTATCGGCTCTTTCACAATTCCCTCGCGGGGACGAAGAATGGGCTAACCAGATGGAAGCTATGTATCCGCTAGCAGCTTGGATAGCATCTCCCAAAACATCCAGGTGGCAAAGATGGCAGAGGATTTCTTCGAGGCTGGATCCTGAATGGCTAGCACTTCTAGATGTAGATTATTTGCCAATCGAGAGGATTTCGGAGATAGCAAACCAAGCACCCGAGTCGGTAAAGAGTGTATTCTCCGACAAAATCACCATTAAGCTTCGTGAGGATCCCGACAATTTACTAAGGTCATGGCCTGCAATCGATCCGAATCAAGCTAACAGCGGAGCCGCTTGGCTTGCCTCTCATTTCATCCAAAACTCAGCTTGGCTTCCTAGAGAATCTTACCCCGATCTGTTGGATTGGGCGGTAGAAGCATGGTTATCTCATCCTCCTCGAGAATCTCTTGGTGCAATGATGGGGCTCTCTTGGCTATATCGAATCAGTAATCAGTCCGATGAGAAATTTGAAGCTACCACTCGCAGGATAAGGGACAGGGGAGAAAAACTCCCAGTCGGACATCAGCTCAATACCTGGTCTAGGCTATACGATCACTCGTTTGGGATAAAGAAAGCAGATTTGGAATCTATCGAACTATTCCTCAGGGACCTTCCATATTCCTGGTGGGCAGCATTTTCTTCCGAATTCCTGTTGGCGATACTCGATAGCCCGGAAGCAGGTGACCTGCTTAGGATCAGGATACCTTGGTGTGCAGCAATTCTTCGTCCATTAGGGGAGATTTCTGAAGCACCGGGCCTTCACTCATCAAAACACCCGGGCTGCGATCCCGGCATTGTCGGGCCACTCCAAAATTTCCTTCGTACGTTTGACGGGGCCTCTGAGAGGCCCGACATACTAGACACACTTTGGGATCTATCAGACGCCCTTGTCTCTGTAAAAGAGGGGCAGGCCCCTCCTGCTGGAAGGTCTCACAAACTATCTGGTTGGCTAGCACAACCGTTGGATAGGTGGCCAATGTTCACTATGGGGATGGTCATGGATGGTGACGAATTTATCTCAGAAAGGTTGATTCTACGCAAGTCCGGATTTCACCCCGGACTGTCCAAGAGTGATATCTGAAACTAACCGTTGGGTTCTTGAGCGATTCTGCGCGCGGAGTAATGCCCAACCGGCAACACCGTGTGGACGAAACCCCCTCGCCGGAGGTGGAGGGTGAAACACGGCACCACGGATTGGGTGACCATCTGTCGAAGACCATCGAGACCCCCAAGGGGGAATGATCGATGATGCAAAACAGGTGGCCGGATTGCGTATAGGTCCCCTGAGGACGGAATAGAATGAATCAAGGGACTACCCCGCAGTCCGACAGACGTCCCGGGGTGGGTCAGGCGCCTGAGCACAGCAGTGAAGGTGGCCGTTACGCCCCGGGGCACACCTGAAAATCAAACGGTGCTCATATGGCGGGAACTTGATGCACAGAGTTGGATTGTTGGGAGGGACTTTCGACCGATTCCACTCTGGACATTTGTTGTTGATTGAGACAGGTCTGTCAAGCTGCCAAAGTTTGGAGATTTGGATAACAAATGACGAAATTGCCCAGTCAAAGGATACTCGAGTGAAGAAATGGAAGGAGAGATCCGCGGAACTAGTCCAGTCGATGGGTGACAGATCATCTAGAGTTTCAACACATGTATTGTCAGACGAGTTGGGACCGGCTCCAGAGCATCCCGTAGCCACAGCAATAGTATGCACGAAAGAGACCATAGGTAGATGCGAGGAGATTAACAAAATCAGGTCCAAAAATGGCTTGGAGGGACTAGAAATCATCTCCGCTGAGAGGGCAATGGCTTGGGATGGGGAGCCGATTTCAAGCTCTCGTATTAGGTCTGGAAACATTGACCGATACGGCCAACCATGGATTCCCGAATCATTCAGGGGGAAACATGCTTCACTTACGCCCGAAGTCGAATTACAGCTAAAAGAGCCGTTCGGAGAGTTGATTGAAGGCCCCGAACACGAACCATCGATTGCAATTAGGTCGGCCATTAGTCAGACTAGTAATATCGCTGGCCCACTTATTGCTGTAGGTGACGTTACAGTACTTGCGCTCCAGAAAGCAGGTAGACCTGCTGATATAGCCCTGGTGGACGGACTAACAAAAAGGGAAGCGTGGCCCGGGGCTGGAGAAATCTCGCCTTCGGAATACGACAACGTCTTGGAATGCTCCAGTCCTGCAGGATCTCTAACGCACTCCCTTCTGGAAGCCTGTGAAACCTCCATTGCCTCCTGGAAGGAAAGTGGTGAGAGTAGCCTAATAAAAGTCGATGGCGAAGAGGATCTAGCCCCTCTGCTACTACATCCCCTCGCACCAATTGGTTCGGCGGTACTATACGGCCAACCAGGAAAGGGTGTGGTGATTAGGTGGTGTGACGAAGACTCGAAGAAAAGATGCAGGCAGCTAATCCAGGGATTCGAGATCCCCTAATCCTAATTTTTGGAGTCTTGAATCCAGTGCATTCCGATTCCCAGTGAGATCAAGGCAATCATGACTGAGTAAACTCCCGGATCGACCCAAGTGGTATTCAATGCGCTCCAGATAAGATAGTACAGGGAACCAGCAATTATCATCCAACTAGCCAGAGTCCTCGCAACCCCCCCATCCGTTGAGAAAACACTGGTTACCATCCTATCATTTGGCAATCCAGAGATCCAACCATTGATGCCTCCTTCGCTGGCAGAACCCATACCGACAACACCAGCACCGATTAACGAAAGACTTAGAACTGCGAAAAACGCGTCGTCTACGACTATGTCAAGGTTGCTTGAATAGACCTCTCCACCAGTCAGGAAGCCAATCCAAAGAACCTTGTTTTCAGGCGAATATGCCCCAATTGTGATGTTGACTACCGTCAGAAGCAACATCCACATTCCGATTACAATCGCACCACAAGAGAGAGTGCTACTTGGTCTTAGGAGGGCGTCCATCCATTCCTTATCCTCTTCTGGCATCGAGCCGCCGACCTGACCCTTCGGTTTAACCGTTGTCGGAACCTCTGCCTAGAGATGACCCTGAAGATTGTACTTCCCCATGGCGGCCTCGCTAACAAGAGGCTCGTTCTCACTCATTAGAGAAATTGCATCTATGGCCTTAGGGATAGCGGAATTGACTTGCTTGCTCCTACCCCCTCTGCCCTTGCTTACGTTCCTTGCCATGATCAAACCAATTGTATCCAATTCGTTTAGAAGTGAGGACACTCTTCTCGTTGTAAGAGGTTCAGTACCAATCTTTGAGCAAGCCTCTGCATAGGTCCTGTAGACTTCTCCTGTTGAAATGTTCCGAAGTCCGTTTTCTTCGTTTAGGCAGATGGAGAACAAAACTACTTTCTGATGAAGTGGAAGTGTCTTGATCACAGGGGTAATCTGGTCATACTCCAGTTGACTCTGCGCTAGCCTCACGTGCTTCGTGCTCACCTTGCCCTGTGACCTCTGTTCTGCCTTCTGCACGGAGATTCTTAGTAGATCCAAGGCCCTTCTAGCATCCCCATGTTCTTGGGCTGCCAGAGCGGAGCACAGCTTGACAACTCCCTCATCCAATACGCCATCCTTGATTCCCATCGAAGCCCTCTCCTTGAGGATATTCTGAATCTCAGTGGCAACATACGGGTGGAAAACAATGTCCTCCTGGCTCAATCTGGAGCTTACTCGAGGGTCCAAGTGCTGAGTGAAGTTCAGGTCGTTGCTAATGCCGATTATTGAGCATCTCCCATTTTCTAGAAGTGTGTTGAGACTAGTCAATGCATAGAGAAGGTCGTCGCCCCCCTTGTCAACTAGGTTGTCAACTTCGTCAAGAACAATGATGTGAACTCCTCCCAGCCGACTCATCCTAGATACCAGGGTCTCGAGTACCCTGTCAGTAGGCCATCCTGTGAAAGGAACTGGAACATCGCCTCTTTGGGCTAACTGGGTAGCTATTGTCTGAACGACTCGATACTTGGTGTCTACATTCCTGCAATTTACTTCGTACGTCTTAACAGTCTGACTCATCTCCAGACCCTTCTCCCTTAGTTGGCCGAGAACGAATCTGGTTACCACCGTCTTTCCCGATCCAGGAACCCCATAGAGTAGCATGTTGGATGGGATGTGCCCGTTTAGGGCATCTACTAGATTCCTAACTAAGGCATCAAGCTCATGCTCTCGGTGAGGGAGCCTAGCAGGTTCGAACGCATGGTCGAAAGCTCTTCTGTCGGTGAAGAGACTGTCCTGTCCAAGAATCTTCTCGAAAATATTTCCATCCATTTATTTTCACCGCTGCAAATTTCCCACTCATGGCTAATCCTCCACCCCATTGGGTTCATTGCTAGTAGCGAGGTTCAACGAGCGAGTATGTTTGTGGTAATAAGAGTGTCTTGGAAATCCCAAAGCTCCCTATCCTTTTACAGCTCGATTACAAGTTATATTCAAAACACATCTCTTGAGAAATATAATTTCTTTTCCACTATTCAATGACTCATTTTCACTATCCAGGACTAGTTGTAAATTTGTGATTTCATACATCAAATTATGAATAAATAAAACCTCCCTCAATGAAGTGTGATTGATCTTAACGAAAACCCTCAACAATTAGAAATTATTACTTCAGATTCGCCTCCAATCTGAAAAATATAAATTATGGATATATATATCAGTAAATAAAAAAACTTAATTATTTACATCAAATTCTCCATCAGAATGAACAGAAATACTGTCCCCATCATTCAGCTGGATAATCTCCGACGGTAGTTCTGGAATCTTGAATCCTTGTTCGAATCCAGGGGACTTGGAGAAATTGTGTGTTACCAACAGCCGTGCATGGGGGTGCCTCTCAGAGAACTTCAATACATCAGAAGGATTGTGGTGATGGGGGCTATTCACAAAATCTGGGACTCCCATCTCTAGAATCACAATTTGTGAATCCGAAGCCCTTTCTTCGATCTCGTTACACGGACCAGAGTCTCCGCAATGGAGGATGCTAAGTCCGCTATTATGGACCAGTCTGTAACCATGAGGGTCAGTCTCAGGGGTATGGCTCACAGGGAATCTCTCAAAGCTCCATTCCGTTCCTTCCAGGTTACCCGACTCTTCGTATTCCCAGTGCACCCTCTCGCTAAGCTCTTCATCGAGGCTTCCGGGGAATCCGGTTTCGCACAGGCTCTGAAGCAGATCTTTCCCCCCCGGTCTGCAGTGGACCTGCAAAGTCCCCCGGTTTCCATCGATTGCACCCATCTTGTCTCTGTCTAGAATAAGGAATGGGAATCCGAATGTGTGGTCAGCATGCCAATGGGTGAAAAGCAGATGCTTCAGATTAGTCGGTGAGACTCCTGCCCTCCTAAGCTGGGGTAGGACTGTTGGGGGGGCGTCAATCAGGATATTGCCGTCCAATAGTGCTAACGCGTGCATCCTGCCAGGGGGGGAGAAAGCGTTACCTGTACCAAGGAAAAGCACTTCTGCCACGATTGCCGACATAGGCCCCAAGACTTCATGCTTGCTTCTCTTCGGAACCCTGTATCACATTCGATTCATAAGAGATAAACTACTCGCAATCACCAGGTAGAGCCATGGGTGACTGGAGTGCAAAGAATCCATTCATGACAACCATATCCCAGAATTTCATCTTGAACGGAGAGGGTTCCAGAAAGGAGACTCGACACATAGTGTTCGAACTAAAGGACTCGGGATTGACTTACAAGGCCGGAGATGCACTCGGCGTGGTTCCCCGCTGCCCTCCGGAACTTGTGGATGGCTTACTTGACGTGACAAACTTCAGCGGTGACGAGGAAGTAGAAACCCACCTTGGCACCTGTTCCCTTAGGGAGGCACTCACTGATAGGTACGAGATACATAGGGTCTCCAAGAAGTGGATAGAGGGCCTGTCGAAGAGGACTTCCGATAACTCGGGACCATTGGAGATGAGGATAGTCAGTAGACAGAGATACTCGTCAACGGACGGGTCTCTGATAATTGACTGGAGAGACGATAGTGGGGACGGGGATTTACCCGCAGGCTATGTAGAGATAGGATCATTCGGCGACAACTCAGCAATCCTCCTAGAGGAGCTCGTATCCGATCCGAGCTCCATGGAGGATTACCTTTGGTCGAGGGATTACGTCGACGCTATTTCCGATTTCTCAAGCATCGATTTCACACCCCAAGAGTTCGTAGAAGGTATGGACAGGTTGAAGCCAAGACTCTACTCAATAGCAAGTAGCCCTCAATTCGAGGACGGGACCGTTCACCTAACTGTTGCCATTGTTCGATACAATCATCACGACAGGGACAGGACCGGACTTTGCACAGGATATATGGCAGACAGATGCGATACGGGGTCAACAGAGGTGGGCGTATTTATGTCTCCCACTAGGTCTTTCGTCCTACCGGAGGACGACTCGAAGGACATCATAATGGTAGGTCCGGGGACAGGAATTGCCCCCTTCCGCGCCTTCCTACAGCAGAGAGAGATTGACAAGTCGGGAGGTAGGAATTGGCTGTTCTTCGGAGATTGGACGGCGGAAGGAGAGTACCTTTACAGGGACGAGATGGAGGATTGGAAGGAAAAGGGAATAATTACCAAGCACGATCTTGCATGGTCAAGGGCCGGATCTGAGAAAGTCTATGTCCAACATCTGATGGCTATGCACGGAGAGGAGATTTGGAACTGGATTGAAAACGGCGCATATTTCTATGTCTGTGGCGACAAGCAGTACATGGCAAAAGACGTCCACAGAACCCTAATAGAAATATGCTCGGAATTCGGAGGAATGAGCCCCGAAGAAGCCAAGGAATTCGTGGAGACAGGGTTGATGAAGACCGAGAAGAGATACCTCAGAGACGTATACTGACTCGGCCGATTCACTCAAACCAAAGCACACTTGGCATAACTCCGTGTTCCGACGGGTTCTGGTCGCAAACAGGGGAGAGATCGCACTCAGGATAATCCGATCCCTGAGAGCACTGGGCATCGAGTCCGTAGTCATCCATGGCAGGGAGGACAGGCTTTCCCTACCAGTAAGGTTGGCTGACGAAGGATACTCTATTCCCCGTGACGATCCCTTGGCAACTTACCTCGACATAGAGGCAATCATTTCCGCTGCAAAGGAGGTCGGAGCAGACGCAGTTCACCCCGGGTACGGGTTCCTCTCAGAGAACGCTACATTCGCTGAACGTCTCGCAGAGGAGGGAATCACCTTCATCGGCCCCTCTCCGGGGTGCCTTCGCCTCCTGGGGGACAAGATAGCCGCAAGAGAGTCGATGTCGAAGGCTGGAATTCCTATTGCAAAGGGAACCGAGGAGACTGTTTCAGATTCCAAGGAGGCCTCGGAGATCGCATCTGAGATAGGCTTCCCCGTCATGATCAAGGCAGCCTCGGGCGGAGGAGGAATAGGGATGCAGATAGTCCACGAACAATCGGAATTTGAATCCGCTTTGAGGCTCTGCCAAGGGAGGGCGGAATCAGCATTCGGAGATGGTAGGGTCTTTATCGAGGAATACGTGGACTCTGCAGAGCACATCGAATTCCAAGTTATTGCCGATGGTAAGAGGGCTATCCACCTCGGAGAGCGGTTCTGCTCAATTCAGAGGAGGCACCAGAAGATCCTCGAGGAAGGCCCTTGGCTAACAGAGGAGGAGAGAAACGAGATCGGGGCAAGGGTCGTCGCAGGAGCAGAGGCGATAGGCTATCAGGGGCTGGCGACATTTGAGTTCCTTAGGAGTAAGGATGGAGATTTTTACTTCATGGAGGTCAACCCCAGAGTTCAGGTAGAGCACACTGTGACCGAGATGATTACGGGGATTGACTTGGTTTCCCTGGGAATTATTGTCTCATCGGGAGCAGACCTGCCAATTTCTCAGGACCAGGTAACGCTGAATGGTCACGCAATCCAAGCTAGGATTAATGCCGAGAACCCGGTGTCTCTCGAACCCTCCCCAGGTAAATTGTGGGAGTGTCACTGGCCGGGTGGTCCTGGGGTCAGGGTGGATTCTCACGGATTCACAGGGTATGACATGCCCGGCGCATTCGACTCACTACTTGCAAAGATAATTGCCTGGGCTCCAACAAGGGAGCAGGCCATCTCCAAGCTCGACTCCGCTCTTGACGAAACGATCCTGCTCGGGGTGGACACACTGATCCCCTTACATAGGGCAATTCTGGGGGAGAAGGACTTCATAGAAAGGAAAATTACCACTGACTACCTGGTTGAACACCCGGGCTTGCTATCTGGAGGAGCATAGTATGGACTTGATAATCGTAGGCAGTATGGGATATGATGACATAGAGACTCCTGAAGCAAGCGGCTCCGACATACTTGGGGGTTCCGCCGTCCATGCCGGCGTATCTGCCTCATTCCACCTGCCCGAGATTCCCGGAGGTACCAAGAGAGTAGGGCTAGTTTCTCCTGTCGGAGATGACTTTTCCGAGTCTCACCAGCAGATGCTCCAAGAGCTAGGGATGGATTTCTCTGGCGTCGCCAGACTGCCAGGCAAGACCTTCAGATGGTCAGGAAGATACGAGGGTTCCATGGAAAACGTAGAGACTATTTCTACCGAAGTTAACGTACTGGGTGACTTTGATCCAAAGATTCCAGACTCATGGACGTCACCCAAGGTGCTCTTCTGTGCAAACACACACCCCTCGTCCCAGGTATCTGTGCTTGACCAGTGCCCCAATTCGGAGATTACCGCAGTTGACACTTTCATGATGTGGATCGAATCAGAGTTCGAGCAGCTTTCCCTGGCACTGAGGAAAGCTGACATCGCAATACTAAACGAAGAAGAGGTTTGTGCAATTTCTGGAGAGGGAATTTTCACCAAGGCCATAGATCCGATATTGTCAGGTGCTGCACTTCATGGGGGAGAGTCGGCTGGACCCGGTCCTAGGGGATTGGTCATCAAGCGAGGCTCTTCAGGAGTATTTTCCCACCTTCCATGTGGCATTATCGCTCTACCAGCCTTCCCCGTTGATCAGGTCGTTGATCCAACAGGATGTGGTGACTCATTTGCCGGGGCGCTTCTTGCAAACATGGCTGGTAGGAAGGGGATTCTCAATGATCTGGAATCAATGAGGGCAGCAATGGTCCATGCAATTGTAACCTCGTCATTCACAATCGGGGGACTCGGCTCGAAAAACCTCCAGGGACTAGAGAGAGGCGCCTATCATGCTAGAATGGACCGTTACCGTAGGATAGTAGGAATATAGTCAACCGAGCCTTCTTAGCCCGGGTAGCGGATGTGGGTCTTCCTTGGACGAAGTAGGTCTGAGTTGGTTGAATTTCAAAGAATCAGTGGGTGCCTCTAGAAGCCTAGGAGAGTCCTCTTCGCCGTTTGATAGTTTGTCTACAATTGAATCAAGCTTATCTCGTGCTGTTGTAGACTCGTTCACTCTTCTCATTGTAGTAATCCTTGAGCCAACCTCAGCCTGGTGGTCTTGATCGCTCCTAAGCCTCATGTGCTGGGATGTCTGGAATTTCTTTGTCGTAACATCATGATTGGAATCCTTTCTACGGTTTTCAGTCCTGTTGAAAGATGTCCCAGGACTCAGTAATCTCCCTAGCCAACCTGTCGATAATCCTCGACTATCCGATTTTACCCCTGATAAATTACTGGAATCCATCGTAGATGCCAGCCGATTCAGTGCCGGGTAATCCTCCAGGTTTGCAGGTTGTTTGCTCGGACCCTTCATTTGCTGTACTTTAAGCTCCTGCATGGCCTTTGCTTGCTTGACCACACCTGCCCTGCACTCCTCCCTTACCGCCTCCTCAGTCGGAGGCGGGAGGAGGGGCCGGCTGTATGGCTCGGGAGGTGACCCAAACTCCTCATGGGCCCTCTTGATCATTTGCGAGCTCGATGGAACTCTCTGACTGCCCCCCAATTCGTTGAATTGCACATCCGAACCAAACAATCCCTCCTCCTCCACAGATACTTCAGGAGGGCTACTAGTGTCGAATAGGCCTCCTGGAGCGAACATGTCGAGCCCCTGGGTTGCGTCCGAAAAGGCAGAATCCATCCTGTTTTCCATTGTAGGCGCTGCATCCTTTTCTTTGTACCACGAGGGGGCCTCTCTTCCACCCCAGGCTCTCTCGTACGCGTTTTGCGTTGAAGTCTGAGCTAGCCCCGGTTCTGTCATTGTATTAGCTGGCGGCTCTTCTTCTCGGTTGAATACCCCATCTGCCGACAAGTCGAATGATTTGACCTCTGCCTCACCCTTAGAACCCAGATTCACATGTATCCCGGGTCCGATTACGGATTCACTCAGGCGACTCGTTTCCGAAACTTGAGGTAGGGAAGCTTGGCTGGGGGGGGCAAGTTGTCCTACTGCGTCTCTGAATGCTGGGAAGGTAGGGAGCTCTGTCTCCAGGCTCTCAAGTCCAAGTAGCGCCTCATCTATCCCACTACCATGCCTGACCCTGTCCACCATCAAGCACAGCTTGAGTAGATTCGCCTCGCTTCCGGAGACAAGATGTCTATCCCCCGATCCGGTCTCAATAGCCAGAATCGCATATCTAGAAACTATGTTTGCCAGTATCACCGATGCGCCCAGAAAGATAGCAAGCCAGCTCATGGGGGATACGATAGTAGTCATCCCTAGGTAGATTCCGACCAACCCCAACAGCACGGTTCCCGATGGCAGCATCGGGACCTTCAGATGTCTCATCCTTTCGATTGCTGCTAGATTCAACCTCACTCCCTTCCCATCGAACCTTTCGATGGTCAGCTGCCGCTCAGTAATCACCGCGCAACACTTCCCTCTTGTCCCGACCAAATAGAGGCCGCCGATTAGCTCGGCACTCCTCTTATCGGTCGGGCCTTTAGGCCCGGCTGAATGCATCCGTCGGCAGCAGCCACAAACATACGGTATAAGTCCATGGGAAACCAATGGACTCCGGGGAACCACTTGACGACGATTTTATTTCCGCCGTATTGGATGACTATCTCATGGCTTCCCTTGCTGCTTGGGCCCTTCCCCACATCTCCTTCTCCTCATCCGTATTGGGCTCGAACTGTGGTATCTTGACGGGCTTCATGGAATCATCGATTGCTACCATGAAGAAGAAACCTGAGCAAATCTCCTCGCCCACCCACTCGGATCTCGAGAGCCTGCATGATGTTACGTGTATACCTGCAGTCCGGGGAGACGTCCACACCACCCTCCCCGTCGTCCTGATAACATCCCCTTGGAATGCAGGCCTCCTGAACTTCAGAGCATCGACGGAGACGGTAACGAACTCACGGTGAGCGAACTTGGAGGCACACATCCCTGCAGCTGTGTCCATTATGGACATCAACCTCCCTCCAAACAGGGTGTCCAGTGCGTTCGTGTGTCCTGGGAAAACTTCGTCCAATAGTACTACCGGCTCAACTGAGTATGGCGCATCGTCGCTCATCAATCAACCTTGAATCCCCATCCTCCTTGAATCCTACAGTGTTTGGAGCCTCCTAACTGCGGTTTACCGCTGACTTCAATCGAAGGGCTAGCCTCGGCGACTCGTGGGAGTGCCGGAACTTCATTGGGAATCCTCCGTTTTCGATGATCCTCATGGAGGCAGCATTGTGCTGTGGCCGCACCTCCCTTGTGTGAGGATGCCTCCCAAGATGAGGCCAAGGGAGTGGGATGGATTAGCCCTCCTATCCTCAGCCGATGAGCTTGTATCTCTGAGGAAGGAGGAGGAGCAGGACAAGGATAGCCCCGGAGTACACATAGAGTCCGCCGCCGCCTCTGGAACAACTTTGGGAATGCTGGTCAAGGATCTTCACGAATTGAACGTGGAAGGCCCCTATATCCCTGACCCGGAGAGGATCCGGCTGCTGAGGCACGCCGAGAACGCCAGAGGGGGGATGCCTATCTATCCTATCGACCCGGGAATAGGGGACGAGGACTGGGCTGATTGGCATTCCAGATGGGCGGATGAGCAGGTCAGATTTAGAAATTTGATATCGACCATCGGGAGGTCTAGGAGGTGGGCTAAGGCAAGGAAAAACGCAATCCGCAAGGTTTCCCGTTCCAAATGGGCTAATCCTGATTTGGGGGCTGCTGCAGCCGTTTGCGCTGCATGGTGGTCAGAGGAGAGCTCCACTTTAACCCACGAACTAATCAAAGAGAGGGACAGCAGAATCTCGTCCAGACTCAGAGGTGCCCTAGCTGACCTGAGGGGAGAAACCCCCGAAAGTGACTGGGTTCTTTTGGTACCTGTACACCAGGCCTACCTTCCTTCTTTGGAGAATAGCCTAATTGCCTGTGAGCAAGTCGAGATGGTAGGGAGAGAGACATGAGCGGAGGAGTTGAGGTTTCGATCGAGACCCAGTCGTTCAGAGCTACCCCCATGGAACCAGTTTCCATAGACGATGCAGTCAGCCTAGGCGGAGCCAGTAGCAACGGGGTCTTCGCAGTGATAGAGCACGAGGACCCGAGAGCGATGATAGTGATCGATCCCGATGGATCCCTACTCATTCACGGAATCTCTAACATAGAAGCTGCCTCTCTTATTGCCGAAGAGATCCTCCTTAGTATGGGGATGTCAGAAAGCGGTCTCGTAATTGAGAGGGGGGAGGTCCTTGCCAGCTTCTACTTAGGTAGGGCTGTCCTTCTCGGTCTAGCTGCCGAGAGGTTCTCGGACGTAGAGCACGATATCCGTCTAGACGCGCTGCGGATTGAGGCCAAGAGGCATAGTTGCACGATTGTCCTGTTCAATAACGGGCGAGGAGTCGTAATGGGCCAGCCCTCTAGGAAGGTGGCCGAAATGGCTGCCTCTTATTGGTTATCTAGACTCGAGGAAGAGGGCGCCCTGGCGTGAGAAAATGCTCGAGGACGGTAAGTGGATTGGGCCGATATTGGATCAGCATATGCACTTGGACAGGTCAAACAGGTTCCTCGACGCAGTCTCCGAGTTCGTCAGAGCCGGCGGAACCGGAATAATGTTGGTCCATAAACCATCTTTCTACGGTTCTCTCCCTGAGGATATCGAAGGATACAGGGCTGCCTACTCCGACACAATCTCCATGGCCGAGGAAGTCAGGTCGGCTCATCAGATGGATGTGGCTGTGGCTCTAGGCCCCCACCCAGTCTCATGGGAGAAGCAGATCAAGTCATTGGGGATCGAGAGGTCCTCGGAGCTTCATCTGGAGGCAGTCGGGCTGGCCCTAGAGAAAATCGAGTCGGGCGAAGCCCACTGTCTCGGAGAGGTCGGTCGCCCACATTACGAGGTGGACGAACAGACATGGGGTGCTGCGAACGAAATGTTAGGGGAGATTCTCTCCATGGCTTCGTCGTCCGGAGCCCCAGTCCAGCTCCACGTCGAGGACAATGGAGAGCAGACTTGTCGGGAACTCAGTCAGATATGCCGGTCATCGGGACTCCCATTGGAGAGGGCGATTAGGCACTACGCACCAGCGGACGTGAGTTCGGAATTTACCCACGGACTCTCGGCCACCGTCAGTGTGGGTAGGGGGAGTGTGGAAACACTAGCCAGCACGGCGAGGAACTCGAGCGCCCCATGGGGCATGGAGACAGACTTTCTTGATGATCCGAGAAGGCCGGGTGCAGTACTTGGCCCGAAAACTATCCCGAAGAGGACAAGGGAGCTCTGTTCAGCCCTACTCTCTGGTGGATGGGAAGAGGAGGATGTAGAATCCCTATTGACCGACGTCCACGTTAACTGGCCTAGGTCACTCTACGGAATCTGAGCCCGACCCTGTCTTTGGTGCTATCATCATTACCGCCCCAGTCACGAAGAGCATCATTGAGAATCCGAAGAACTGTAGATCCCCCATAGGAATCGGGTTTCCGATTGACTCCATGAACATCCTCCACAAAGGCCCGTTTATCGGTAGAAAGAGTATCATGAGCAACACCCCCGCTCTCTGCCTCAGTAACATGGCCAACGGTGCAAGTGCTCTCTTTTCAACTCCTTTAGTTAACCGAATCGATTTAGAGAGCCGCTATGCTCGGTAGATACCACGCGCCTGTAGTGAAGGGGTTATCACAAGAGGTTTCCAACCTCTTGTCCCGGGTTCGAATCCCGGCGGGCGCACCAGCACCTTTCGTATAGCACTAAAATCTTGAAAATAAGACTGAAGCATTGAAACACCGATCGCTTTTCGAAATGGTGTGAATTCAACCGATAATGCCGATGGCCCGAAATTGACCTCCATCAGCAAGGATCGGTCTGACCTCGTGGACGAGGGGCAAATAGTTGGCAGGAAGATTTGGAGAGTAGTGCCTTACGTGACCAGATACTGGAGGAGCGCCTTGGGGGGCATCGCCGCCAACGGGGGTGCTAGGGCCTTCGACTTGATTCCATTTATCGCCATAGGGATGGCTGCGGACTACTACCAGTCGGAGACGTTCACTAGCCCCACCATTGAGGGTCTGGTGACTTCCGATCTGCTCCCAAGAGTCGGACCCGTAGAGTCGGTCGAGCTGGGCTTCGGGCTGCTCATAATGACATGCTTCACATTCCTGGCTATATTCCAGGGACTCAGCAACCAGCTCTGGCAGGCCACCGCATACAGGGCACAGCACGACATCAGGATGGACGCCACACATTCTCTGATGTCGATGGAGGCATCTTACTTCGAGACCAGACAGACGGGGAACCTGATGGCGGTCCTCTCCGCGGACGTTGCCCAGTTGGAGGATATCATCTCCGATGCCAGCACCAGCATGATCCGGATAGCGATTACATTCTCCACTGCGTTCGCGATAATGTTCTGGATGTCGCCCAAGCTGGCCCTGATTCTCTTCACTCCTCTGGTGATAATCGTGCCCATGGTGATATGGTTCTCAACAAGGGTACAGAGGAAGTACCGTAAGCAGAGGGAGAGCACTGGTGGAATCGTGGCGATCTTGGAGAACGTCCTGTCTGGGATCACTGTAGTGCAGGCCTACAACGCCAAGGACTTCGAAGGCTCCAGGATCGAGACCCAGAGCGGTAACTACAGGGACATGGCCATCCAGGCCGCATTCATCAGGAACCGGTTCATACCGGGTATCTACGTTGTCGCCGGAATCTCCTTCGGACTCCTCGTCTCAGCAGGAGGCTGGGTAATGGCCTCCGGAGAGATAACCGTAGGCCAGTTCGTCACGTTCCTGCTAATCTCCACCAGGATGACCATGCCGATGTTCATCTTAGGGATGCTGCTTAATCAGCTGCAGAAGGGAGAGGCGGCCTCCAAGAGGGTGTTCGCCATCATCGATCTCGAACCTTCAATCTTCGATAAGGAGGGTGCAATTCCTCTAGAAGGACCGATTAATTCGGTGAAGTTCGCCGACGTGTCCTTCGCGTACCCGTCTTCAGAGGCCAATGTCCTGAATGGAATCTCGTTCTCTGCCGGATCGGGTGAATTCCTAGGCGTTATGGGCCACACAGGCGCGGGCAAGAGCACCATACTGAAGCTCGTTGAGAGGTTCTACGAGCCTCAGAGCGGGCGTGTCCTGATCAACGGCACCGACATCAACGACTTCCAGATAGAGTCCGTCAGGGCTAGGATTGGGTTCGTCTCCCAGGACCCATTCCTGTTCTTCGGCACTGTCAGGGATAACGTGGCCTACGCCCGCGACTGCAGCGACTCGCAGATCAACAACGCACTGGAGGCGGCAGGTGCCTTGGAGTTCGTATCACAGCTTACTGAGGGTATCGACACGATGGTTGGCGACAGGGGGGTGATGCTCTCGGGGGGTCAGAGGGCAAGGATAAGCCTCGCACGAGCTCTACTAAACGACCCGGACCTACTTATCCTCGACGAGGCCAGCGCGGCGTTAGACGCCGAGACGGAGAAGCGCATCCAGGAGTCTCTGTTCGGTAGCACCAACGGAGGCAAGCAGAGGATTACCATCGCTGTAGCTCACAGGCTGGCGACAATCAGGAACGCCGACGAAATAGTGGCCATGGTAGACGGAGCTATCGTCGAGAGGGGCACGCACCGCGACCTGATTTCCAACGACAACGTCTACGCCTCGCAGTGGTCCATCCAGACCGGGGAGCTGGGTTCCGCGGAGGCGTGACCTTGGCAAATCCCGAAATCCAGTGGGCGGACGTGGAGCCTGGAACCGTAGTGATGGGTTCAGACGACAGGTCTGTTCTGTTCGGGGGCATGGGTCCCCGGCACGAGGTCTCCATCGGCTATGCGTTCCGAATCTCGACTCGACCGGTAGAGCACAAGGATGCAGCGAGTCTGGTCATATCATCCGACGCCGAGGTCGCCTCCGAGTCCGAGTGGGAACTGGCTAACTCTCAGGGAATGATTTCCGCGGAGGACGACGCCATCGAGGAACTAGCCGACTCGGCGCAGAACTATTGGGGGAAGGTCTGCGACGGCAGGCCCCACATCAACCAGTCGTCCAGCCCTAAGATACTCAGAAAGTGGGCTACTGGGGGGCCGACCCCCTCCATCAGCTTCCCCGGCCAGGGTGCTGAGCCCTATGGAGTCCGCCTCGTGATGAGGGACTCACCTGAATGGAGCAAAGATCCACCTAGGATACCCACCAAGAAGGACAACTCCAGGATCGTGGCCGAGGAGGCCGCCATCTCGCTCCTCGTAGGGGTAATCCCGTCATTCGTGTGGGCCTACTTCAACGCCAGCAACGGCTACATCCGGGATGGATGGCTCAATCTGGTCTTCGGCGGGATCTTCGTCGGGGTCCTCACCATGGTTTTCTGGAGGCCACGGCAGCCGACCTGGCGAATCGAGTCAGGCAGGATGTCGGCCCGAAGGGGAAAGTAAACATCGTACTCCCCCGAGTCATGTAGCATGGGCGACGACGATCTGTCTGTCAAGGGGTGGAAGATGCCTACCGAGGCAGTGCACGCAGGAGAGATGCACGATGCATCGGGAGCACACATCGACCCCGTCCACATGACCTCCACCTATGTGTTCGACGACTCGGAGGCGATTAGGGCCTGGGGAGCGGGCGAGACCGACGCTCGCGTCTACTCAAGGGTGGGGAACCCAAACCGGGAATCCCTGGCCTGCAAGCTCGCCGCGCTGGAGGGCTTCGGCATGGAGGACCCCGTTGGTGCAGAGATATTCTCCTCCGGAATGGGAGCGGTCAGCGCAGCGATTATGGGATTAGCTAACGCGGGTGACCACATTGTCGCGCAGTCGGTGCTCTACGGGACCACGAACCACCTAGTCAACGAGATTCTGCCAAACTACAACATAACGACATCCCGGGTTCCCCTACTGGAGGCCGAGGCCCTAGAGGCCGAGCTCACTGCGAACCCCAATACCAAAGTGGTCTACGTGGAGACGCCTGCCAATCCTACTATGTCCGTGGTCGACATCGCTAGGACGGCAGAGATCGCACATTCCCACGGATCCAGAGTCATCGTCGACAACACGTTCGCAACCCCAGTTCTCCAGCGCCCCCTATCAATGGGTGCAGACGTAGTGGTTCACAGCACTACGAAGTTCATCAACGGCCATGGCACTGTGATTGGCGGCGCCCTCGTCAGCAGGGACCCCGACTTCATTGAGAGTGGAGGTGGTGCTTTGGTCCGCTACATGGGCGCGGTCCCTAGCGCCATGGACTGTTGGCTCACGGGAATCGGGCTCAAGACCCTTCCACTCAGGATGAAGGAGCACTGCTCCAATGCACGGGCCCTAGCCGAATTCCTCGAGTCTAGCGACAAGGTCAGGAGAACCTTCTGGCCCGGCCTAGTGAGCCACCCGCAGCACGAGGTAGCAGCCCGGCAGATGGAGGATTTCGGCGCGATGATCTCCATCGACCTCGGGGATTTCAAGTCAGCGTGCCGATTCATGGACGGGCTATCGATGTCAGCCCTGGCAGTAAGCCTCGGAAACGTGGACACGCTAGTGCAGCACCCGACCTCCATGACTCACAGGCTGATGTCGGAGGAGGACAGACAGGCAGTAGGAATCACCGACGGGATGATTCGAATCTCCGTTGGGATAGAGTCAGCCGAGGATATCATCGCAGATTTCGAAGGAGCACTAGCCTGCGTGTAGTTGCAGACACTACCCTCTGTCCCTATCGTCTATTTGAGATGCAGAACTACCAGTCATCAAACTCCACCTAGCCTTCAAAACCCCAATTCCATAGTCCCAGAGGAGAAGGAAAGACACTATTGAAGAGAGCAGGATTGTCTGAGAACCCTTGCTGGGCGAGGGGCCCCTTGCTGCACCCGCCCACGCTACTAGGTTGAACAGGATGGCCAGCGTGGGTAGCTGATGGACTGCGATCCTCTCTTTACCCATCGGAACAGTCTTTGTCGAGATGTCCCAGAACTCCGGCCACGCTAGGCCGCCGTTCATGCACCCCCATGCGAATGTAATGAAAGACAGGCCGACGATTAACGGGAATACTGACACTAAACGGTGACTCCAGCCCCATAGGCTGGGGTAGCGCCTTCCAGCTAGAGTCCTTACCAGGCCGTAGTTCCTGATTTGTTTCCTTACCCTGCTGAGCCCGCGTCTCCTGTGCCACATCACAGAGGTACCGTCTGACCACAGGCGGTAGCCGGACCTTCTGATCCTGTGGTCTAGCATCACGTCCTCTGCGCCTATCGCACCCGGATCGAATCCTCCGATTTCTTCCAACACCTCCCTGCGGTAGGCTGAGTTGACGCCCGGAAGCTGTTCTACCTCCTCGAGATCCCCTCCTGTCTGCCTTCCGTAGTTGGTGCCCGCGGTAAGGTAGCTGTTGCAGAACGCTACGTCGATCGCCCTCTGCCAGATTGTTGATTCCTCCACTGGTGCGAAGTTCGGTCCTCCTACCCCCGCGACCTCGGGCCTGTCGAACCAACGAACAAGGCTAGCCACCCATCCCTCGGGCACGATGACGTCGTCGTCAGTGAAGAGCACGAGTTCTGACTCCGTTTCGCGGATCGCCACGTTGCAAGCGTCTGCCCTAGTCACGGACCCCTCGTCGTCGACGAACCGAATCCCTCTGCCCTCGGCGACTTTCCTCGCGGGGTCACCGCCCGGGCCCACGACCACCACCTCCATATCGGAGTAGGTCTGACCGGCCAGCCCGTTGAGCGCCACAACGAGCTCCTCGGCATTGTCAACCGATGGGACGATTACGCACGCTCTGGCCACGATACGGCCGGATGGGGAGCCATTGATGAGTTCACGGGTCAGTCGTTGACTATGCGAGGCGCTAGGAAGTAGATCCATCTCGCACCGCCGTCGTTGCTCATCCAAGTCAGCCTGAGGGGGTACTTCTCCTCGAACTCCAGCGATACCTCTGCTGTTAGCCCCCCGGCAAGCTTCTTGGTTAGCTCGCCCAGGTACTGCAGTGAGTATGTGGAGTGCGTTGGGGATGCGCAGGTAAGCTCGCTTAGCTCCCCCGACTCGAACTTGACGTTCACGCCTTCTCCCGCTTCTACGGTCACGGAGACCGCCAACTGGTTCTTGTCCATGGTCAGGTCGACCTCCCCGCCAACGAACTTGGCCGCCCTGAGCGCTCTGGAGAGCTTCTCGGAGTCTATGGTGGCCTTCGACTTGAACTCTAGTTCGGGCAGGTTAGGGTTGTCCATAGTGCTGGTATCTATTCCCCTCAGAATCATCAGCACCTCGCCCACTCTCACGTTGATCGCGCCCACCGCATCGTCATAGTCCATCTGAACCAGGTCGCTGGGGCCGGCTAGGGTCAGGAGGTCTCGCATCTTGCCCAGATCCAAGCCAATCTCCACCGGCTCGACCTCGTAGGTTTCGAAGCACTCGTCGGCGATAGTGGCGGACAGCAG